>Ga0207155_1192_pt1 | contig 13189 bp, 15 predicted proteins | sample Alteio_BWMinHeat_26_FD_153515 | JGI IMG/M metagenome (GOLD analysis project Ga0207155, IMG submission 153515) | Enriched cells from forest soil in Barre Woods Harvard Forest LTER site, Petersham, Massachusetts, United States -... | ecosystem: Environmental > Terrestrial > Soil > Temperate forest >... | reverse complement strand
CATCGTTATACGACGCGTAGGCAGCGCAACGACAACCATTGACGAGATAATAGAGGATATAGAAAAAGGCATCTGAAGTCCGAATGACTAATGACAATTGACCAATGACAAAAAATAGCGTTATTGAAGAACTCCAGGACCACCAAAAACTAATCCAAAAGGTTATTGATTCGCTTACAGGCGACATCGAAACTGCTTGTGAACTGATGGTCTATACTTTAAAAAAAGGCAATAAGGTTCTATTGGCCGGCAATGGCGGCAGCGCTGCTGATGCGCAACATATTGCGGCTGAGTTGAGCGGGCGTTTTGTAAAAGAGCGCAAGGCATTACCGGGGATAGCTTTGACCACCGATACCTCGGCACTGACTTCGATAGCCAATGACTATGGTTACGAGCATGTATTTTCGAGACAGGTGGAGGCTTTGGCGCAACCGGGAGATTTATTTATAGGTATTTCGACCAGCGGGAACAGCCAGGGGATATTAAATGCGTTGGAGTCCGCCCAAAAAATAGGATGTAAAACTTTGGGGCTTTCCGGCAGGGATGGCGGCAAAATGAACAGCTTGTGCGATTTGAATATCATTGTACCCTCAAATGTTACCGCCCGCATACAGGAAATACATATTTTGTTAGGGCATATCCTCTGCAAAGCAGTTGACGATTCATTCTAATATATCATGAGAACCGATATCGAAAAAACACTGCTGGATAAGATAAGCGACCTCAATACGCTCAAAGGCAAAGTATTGGCCTGGCAAAGTGAAGGTAAAAAGGTGGTTTTTACCAACGGCGTTTTCGATTTATTGCATATCGGTCATATCACTTACATGGCAAAAGCATCTGAACTGGGCGATAAATTGATCATCGGCCTCAATTCGGATAGCTCGGTAAAAAGGATAAAAGGCGATGACCGCCCGGTGAATGACCAGGATAGTCGTGCGGCACTGTTAGCCGCTTTGTTTTTTGTGGATGCCATTGTTTTATTTGACGAGGATACGCCGCTTAACTTGATCAGCGCTTTATTGCCGGATATTTTAGTAAAAGGCGCCGATTATGCTGTCGAAAATATCGTGGGCGCAAAAGAAGTGATGGCAAATGGCGGTGAAGTGAAAACTATCGATTTTGTTGAGGGCTATTCTTCTACCTCTATCATCCAAAAAATACGAAAACAGATAACCTGAGCACCATGAAGATTTTGGTTATCCGCTTTAGCTCCATGGGCGATATCATTTACACTACCCCTGTAGTGCGCTGCCTCAAAACCCAAATACCCGGAGTTGAGGTGCATTTTTTAACCAAACCAGCCTTTAAATATATTTACGATAACAATCCATACGTCGATAAACTGCTGTTGCTCAAACCAACGCTTAACGAAACAATTGACGATATCAAAGCAGAGCATTATGATTATATCATCGACCTGCATAATAACCTGCGCACATTCCTGATTAAATTAAGAACAGGAATTAAATCTTCATCTTATAAAAAGCAGCCCATCCGCAAGTGGCTAAGTTTGAAATTCCACTTAAAACTGGTTGAGCCCATTCATTTGGTGGAACGCTATATGAAAGCGGTTGCGTTCCTCGGTGTAAAAAACGACGGTAAGCCAATTGACTATTACATCAAATCGCAACACGATCTAACAAAACTACTGCCGCCATCGCACCAAAATAATTACATCGCATTTGTTATTGGGGCCACACACTTTACCAAGCGTATGCCTAACGAAAAGATCATTAGCATCTGCCGGCAAATTCAACCCCATATCGTGCTTTTGGGTGGCGAAGATGTAAAAGCCAACGGCAATGAAATAGCAAGTGCCGTTGGAAGCAACGTTTACAATGCCTGCGGGATAACCTCGCTGGATGAATCGGTATTCCTGGTATCCAAAGCACAAAAAGTGCTGGGATTTGATACCGGCCTTACCCATATCGCTGAAGCATTTGATAAGCCCATTGGCTCTATATGGGGTGGTACCGTACCCGAACTTTTAGGCGTACAGCCTTATATGGTGAAAGACGCAGAGGTGATTGGCATCGAACTTTCATGCAGGCCATGTTCCAAATTTGGCCTTGAGAAATGCCCGCTGGGCCATTTTAAATGTATGAAAGATATCCCCGATGCTGTTGTAGTAGATTTCGCAAACAATTGATGCCGATATTTATTGAATAATTATGAAGAAACTCCTCCTAATCCGTCATGCAAAAGCCGTTCATGATAACGCCTATGACGATTTTGAAAGACCCTTAAAGCCTTCAGGTATAAAGGACGCAGAGTTTATGGCCGAAAAGTTACTTCATGAAGGCATAAAGCCGCAAATATTAGTTACGAGTCCGGCCCTGCGTACTGCTGCTACTGCCGATATCTTCTCCGAATTTCTGTCGCTGCCAAAATCCATAGAGGACAAAAGAATATATGAAGCCAGCCGGCTTACCCTGTTAAACATTATCAATGGATTGGATAACAAATACGATTTCATCGGGCTGGTTGGCCACAACCCCACCGTGGAAGACATAACGTATTATTTCACCAGCCAAATGCCTGAATTCCCAACCTGTGCGGTTGTCCTGATTGAGTTTGATTTTGATGAGTGGGGAGCCATCAGTTCCGGAACAGGCAAGTTAAGGTGGTACGGCCGGCCCGACTAATTAAGGCAATAAGTTTTTCCCGGCATCGAGCGGATATAGCCCTGCATTTCCATATTTAACAAAGTCATGGTGAGCTGACTCATAGGCATATTGGCTTTAAGGGTCAAATCATCTATTGCCAATGGCGACTTATGCTGATGAATAATATTAAAAATAACCCGCTCCTCGTCCGACAGGTCCATTGGCAATACCAACTGACTTCTTGAAGGTTTTGCATCACCATTAATCTCCCAGCCCATAATATAGGCCAGGTCAGCAGCACCGGTTAGCAGGGCCGCCTTATTATTTCTTATCAGGAAATTACAGCCCTCTGAGTATTCATCATCTATCCTTCCGGGGAATGCAAATACGTCACGATTATAAGAGTTGGCTATTTCAGCGGTTATCAGCGCACCGCCTTTAATGCTGGCTTCCACCACAATCGTAGCGTCCGACATGCCCGCGACAATTCGATTACGCTGCGGAAAATTCTCCCTGTCAGGTATCGTTCCCGAAGGATATTCGGTTAATATGCCGCCATTTTCCATCATTTTTTCGGCTGTGACGCGATTTTGTACCGGGTACATGCGCTCGAGTCCATGACCAAGCACGCCTACGGTTTGCAAGCCCTGTTTCATGCTTTCTTTATGGGCAGCTGTATCAATACCCGCTGCAAGTCCGCTTACCACCAATACATCATACTGCTGCAGTTCCTCGATCAAATGACGGCACAATTGCCTGCCATAATCCGTTGCAAGCCTTGTGCCAACAATACTCACCACGCGCGGACGGTTTAGGTCCATATTGCCCTTTGCATACAAAACTACCGGGCTGTCGGTACAATTTTTTAAACGTTTGGGATAGGCCAGATCCGAATAAAAGATCACATCAATATTGTTCTTCGCGATAAATTTAAGCTCTTCTTCGGCTCTCGAGAGTGCGGTGCCCAGGTCGGCGCCTTCTAAGGTCCACTCTCCTATTCCAGGCACCTTCAACCATTTGGACTTGGGTGCTTTAAAAACGCGTTCTGCATCACCAAAATGTGCTAAAAGCGCCTTTGCAGATACAGGGCCAATATTTTTGATAAATGTTAAAGCAATTTGGTGAAGACGCGACATGGTTTAGAGGTGTTTACGAAGTGAAATTAAGGCAATGGTATACTAATTTAAAGTTCAATATAAATTTAAGTCCATAACATACTACTTTGCACTATTCATCCTTGTTAATGGTTCGAATATTTCGAACATCAAGTTGAGACTCATTCGGTGCTTTAAACTGAATAACAAATTCGTATATTCTTTTTTTGTTATTGATATAATTAAAATACTCCAACCTGCCAAAAAAGAACATAATCATTCTTCCAACTCTAAGCTTCTCCATCATACCTGATGGCAATGCCGGATTGCCTGTATAAAATTTATCGGTAGGTGTTTCTTTACTAAAATATTCATCCATTGGGAAAAATGGCACAATTTCTTTATATGGGTTTGTTACAAAATCAGAGGAGTCTCTAATAGGAATAAAATCAAGCTCTACTTGCATTTTAATGGCCTTTACCGGATGGCTACCGTTATTAAATATTTTATAGTAAAAGGAAGCGGGCTCACCATCTTTAAGTACAATTCTACTAAAACCTCCTATTTGCAAATAAGGTTCATTATCTATTTCAAATTGTTCTCGTGCTCTCTTAAAGAATTCTATTTGAGATTCAACACTTCGTTCCTGTCTTGCAGAATTTTCTCCATCAGATTTCTCTCTTTTATCAGCATCCTCTTTTGCCCTATCCAAAGTAATTTGCTGTTTTGTCAGTGAAATCGAATCATAATTTCGTGTAGCATCCAAAGTCTTTTGAGCTGTTGTCGCGGCATTGGACGCGGTTTTAGAATCATCGGCAGCAATTCTATAAAGCCTATAAGTAAAAATAGCCAGCCCCAAGCTTATGATAGTTGCTAGGCCAGCTATAATATTTGCTATCCTTGGTTGCCAATCTCTCTTTTCCGCGATATCTCTATCAGGATTTTTTCGACTATGTTTTCTTTCTTCTGTTGACATTGGAATAAGGTTGCTATAAAGTTAGAACAAAAACAATGTTTGCTCAAATTTTTAGCAAAAAATATTTTTGCAAGCTAAATTTCGCTTTTCATATTTGTTCAAAGCTTGTCTTTTATTATTCAATTTTTATTTGATAAATTGCTTTACAATAACACCTAAACCAACCCAATCTTTGATTTAACACACCTATAATTTAAAGATTTATGGCTACAAACAAAGAAAATGCAGGTTACAAGGCAAGGCTTAAATACCTGCTGATGCTTCCATTAGTTGTTGGGTTATTGTGCGCATGTTCGCATTCGTTTGCGCAAACTGCCGCGCCGGCGGGGCCGCCAACCCCGCCTCCACCGCCTGACGAGCTCTTCAAAAAAATAAACCCTTTTAAAAAACATAAAAAAGATAGTACAAACAAAGTTGCTGATACTGCAAAAAGCAAAACGGTAAAACCTGCCGGAACGCCTCCCGGGCCACCACCACCGCCAAATCCGCTAAACTTGTTTAAGAAAAAAAAGGATACTACGAAAAGAGGGTAAATTATATAAATTTGGATTAAACCTTCAGCATAATATAATGTCTGATTAAGACGTTTTTTTAGATAATTTAGCAAAAAAACCTAAATCATAAAGCATGATACGTTCAAAATTTACCCCAACCACTTTACTACGAGCATTTTTTTTGGTCCTTTTGATGGGAATACTTTCCACCCGTTTGTATGCCCAGGGAAATGAAGAAGTACTAACCAATCGATCAATTATCCAATTGTACAGGGCCGGAATAAGCAAAAGTGTTATTGCTGCTAAGATCAATAACTCAACCTGCAATTTTGACCTGACCACAAATGGTCTTGTAGATCTGAAAAACAATGGCGTTCCTGACGATATTGTCACAACAATGGTCAATAGGGCCAGTGCAGGCGCCCCGGTTCCTGACCAACAACAAAACGCAGGACCCGGTGATAACGGGCTTCAGTCTGCCGAAGCCGCTGTGCAAGCTGATAATGATGCGCACGCTACCGAAGCACCACCTGAGTTGCCAACTTACGAGCAGCCACCCTGCCCCGTCGACGGATATTTATGGCAACCAGGCTATTGGGCCTTCCGTTTATCCCGCGGCTTTTATTGGGTACCCGGCGTATGGGTGGCCCCGCCAAATCCCGGCCTGCTATGGACCCCCTGCTATTGGGGTTATGATGGTGGCGTTTATGTATTTCACCGCGGTTATTGGGGCGAACACGTTGGTTTTTACGGCGGTATAAATTATGGCTTTGGCTATGTGGGCGTGGGTTTTGTTGGCGGCGGATGGCACGAAGGGCATTTCCGTTATAACACTGCAGTTGTGCATGTTAACGAAACTGTAATTCACAATACTTATGTTGATCGTACCGTGATCAGGAATACGACCGTTAACAACCGCACCAGCTTTAATGGTGCGGGGGGCGTTACAGCAAGGCCAAGGCCCGAAGAACTCGCAGCAATGAAACAATCACATGTGCAGCCAACATCCGAGCAGCTTTCGCACCAACAGGCGGCGGCATCGGATAAGAACCAGTTCGCACGCGAAAACGGCGGCCATCCAACCCAAACCGCAGTGGCAACCCCTAACCGGGCTCCCGCAAATATGAATGGCGGCAGAAATCTTTCATCTAACCCAAATGGAAATAGAAATCCAAACGGCAATGGTAATCCGAACGGGCAGGCTAATGGGAATAAAAATCCAAATGGCACCGGTAACGCAAACAGGCAGGCACGTCAGCAGCAAAGGCAACAGCGCCAGCAACAGCCGAAAAATAATAATAATAACGGCAATAAGAAAAATAAGAAAGACTAATAGACAGGCCCCGGGCAAAGGGGTCTGCTTTTTTTAAAGTAGGTATTTTAACACTGTTAATAGATTATTAAACCAGGCTATGAATACTATCTGCATTACGCCCGATCGTATTAAAAATGCATCGGTATTCTTATTAAAAGTATGCACAACTTTGCTTATCGCGCTATTGATAACCGCTGCGCACCCGTTTGTTGCAGCTGCGCAAAGCAACGAAACTATTACCAACAAAACGGTGATCCAACTGTGTAAAGCCGGCATTGGCAAGCCGGTTATTATCGCCAAAATTAAAAACGGAACCTGCAATTTTGATCTTTCCACAAATGGGCTGATCGACTTAAAAAAGGGTGGTGTCCCCGACGATGTTGTCACAGAGATGATTGCAAAGACCAATGCCCCTGCAATGCCACTGGGCCCGGCGCCGGCACAAAATAATATGCCTGGCCAAAATGCAAGTCCTGAATTTTCTTTACAGCCGGGCGTGTATTATTTTAATCCTGGCACCAATGACTATGTGATGATCAATCCGTCAGTCATCGCCGACACCAAAGAACCCGAAACCGCTACCCATGCCGTACGATCGTTGTTTAGCGGAAAAATAAAAGGATCATTAAATGGCTTACTGGCCAGTCAAAAGATCAGCGACCCTAACCCCCTGTTTGTAGTTGTGATGGATATGGGCGGCCAAAATGCGACCAGTCCGACAGTACCAAACCTGGGCGACGCGAGCCAAATACTGATGGTAAAACTGAAACAGACACGAAATGGCACCAGGGAACTGGTAATAGGGAGGGCCAGCCCATCAGGATATGTGCAGGGCCTTGAAGAAACTGCAAAAGTTACCATCAACCTTAAAAAAGTACAGGATGGCCTTTACGAGGTAAGCGCTGCTTACCCGCTTATAACAGGCGAATATAGTATAGTATATGCTTTGCCTGATGTTAATGGGCAAGGAACACCATACGAAGCGTATGATTTTAGTTTGAAAGGAGCCGATAATGCTGCTGTTGCCGGGCCAAGGGATCCCAGGGCCGACCGTAAGCCACCACCGCCACCACCAAACCCGCTTAACCTTTTCAGGAAAAAAACTAAAACTGATACGACGAGTAGTGCCGGTAACTGATAGCGTTATGATTTGACGTAGATCACCTGCTTGGTCTCAAAGAATTCTTCATCAAAATAATCTTTAAGCTGAAATTGCCGGACGGTTAAACCCGATTCGGCAATTTCTTTTTCAAGATCGCCGCCTTTCAAGTACAAAATGCCGTTGGGTAAAGTGTTTTTGGATTCCTTATTAAACTTGTTTTTTACCCAGGGATAAAAATCCTTTAGCTGGGTTACGGCCCTCGAAATTACAAAATCAAACTTACCGGCAACCTGCTCGGCACGGGTGTGCTCAGCCTTCAAATTTTTCAGGCCGATGGCTTTGGAAACCTCGTTAACTACTTTAATTTTTTTTCCGATAGAATCGACAAGATAAAACTGCGTTTCGGGAAACAAAATTGCCAATGGAATTCCGGGAAAACCGCCGCCTGTGCCCACATCCAGCACACGCTCGCCGGGCAAAAAAGGCATTACTTTGGCTATTCCTAACGAGTGTAAAACATGACGCTCGAACAGCAAATCAATATCCTTGCGGGATATTACGTTGATCTGGCTGTTCCAAAAGTTGTAAAGTTCGGGCAGTTGCTGGTATTGCTGCTTTTGTTCGGGCGTTAAATCGGGGAAATATTTAAAGACGATATCAGATGTAATCCCTGTTAAAACGGTTTATGATATTACCCAGCAGGTATCTCGCCCTGAATAGCTGCGCCTTAACCGTTCCCAGCGGAAGGTCGAGCTGCTGAGCTATTTCTTCGTATGATAGTTCATCAAAATAGCGCAGGGTAATCAGGTTACGGTAACGTGGCGGCAAACCTTCTATCAATATTTTAAGCTCCTGGGTTTGTTGTTTTTTGATAGATGTTTCTTCGGGGTTCAGTACATCCGCTTTTATCTGCAGTGTTTTTTCCTCGCCGTCATCATCCACCATCCCGTGGATCGACATTGTATTCAATTTTTTTTTACGGATAAAATCGATACAGTTATTGGTGGCCACCCGAAACAGCCAGGTGCTAAACGCATAGTCGGGCTGGTATTTATCCAGTTTTTCAAATGCCTTGGCAAAAGTTTCTACCGTAAGGTCCATCGCATCTTCCTTATTGTTGACCATTTTAAGGGCCATAAAATAAATCGAATCCTTGTACCTGTGCATCAGGTCGGCATACGCCTTTTGATTCCCCTCACGAGCCTTAACAACAAGATGGAAGTCGTTCTTGGCGTTCTCTGTAAAATTTGCGTTTATTTCCACTGGGTATTTTTTATAAAGGTACCTATCAATCCAAAAATATTTAAATAAACGTAATAAACAAGGTCAAAAAATGGCAAATACCATATTAAATTTTTGCCATCCAGTTTCCTGAATATCCTGTAGTATAAAATGCCTTGTGTTATCGCCCTGAAAAGCAGCAGGCCCGCTGCCAGTAAAGGGTCGTGCCCAAACACCAGGCATAATATGAGCAATATATAAAATAAAAACCCGGTGAGCGCATCAAAACTCAACATTCGCCGATGTTTATTCTTATACATTTTGCCCACGCCCATGTGCCTCCTTTTTTGGCGGTATAAAGTCGCAAAAGAAGCTTTTGCCGGGCTGAATGTAAATGCTTCAGGGTGTATCTCAATAACGGTATTATCAGCAGTGGCATTCTCGTTAACAAACAGGTCATCATCACCAGACATCACATGCATGTGGGAAGCAAAGCCCTTATTTTTGAAAAATAATGTTTTAGTATAAGCCAAATTGCGACCTATACCCATGTATGCATCCCCGGCTAATGCCGACGATAAATAATTGATGGCTGTCCTTAAGGTCTCAAAACGGATAAAGCCATTAATAAAACCACCTGTACTATAATACGGCGAGTATCCCAGCACAATTTCGGCCGGTGTAGTAAAATTGAGCGCCATGCGGCTTATCCAGTTGGGTGATGCCGGCCGGCAATCGGCATCGGTAAATAACAAATGCTCGTTTTTGGCGGCTTTGATGCCCAGGGTTATCGCGAATTTCTTCCCGGTTTTGAAGCGTTCATGTTCAACGACGGTAACAACCTTCAATTTCGGATATTTTGCGGCTATTTCTTTCAGGACTTCTTCAGAACTGTCATCGGAGCAATCGTTAATCACAACCACTTCAAAATTAGGATAATCCTGTTCTAAAATTGATGGCAGGTTCTCTGCAAGATTCTTCGCCTCGTTGCGGGCGCTAATAATGACTGAAACCGGGATATTAACGGGTTTTAACTCCTCCAGGGGCACATAGGCATACAGCCTACGATGATAAAAGATGAGATAGTATAGCTGAACTATAAAACAAATGAATAGTAATGCGAAAAGGATTCCGGGTAAATAGACTTCCAAGGCTGTTATCAATATCAGGCAAAGTTGTTAAAAATCAACGGAATTTTAAGAGAAAGTTGAAAAGTTAGATTAAGTTGATTGCGTTAAGTGGTTGAAAGTTACCTAACCATTCAACTTAGTCAACCCAATCAACTTAATCAACTTAAATAGTTATTTTTGCACCCTTATAATGAAATTCAGTTTAACAGCACAGGACCCGCTATCCAAAGCCCGCGCAGGCGAAATTATTACAGACCACGGCGCTATACAAACCCCGATATTTATGCCTGTCGGCACAGCCGGCACAGTTAAGGCCGTGCACCAGCGCGAGTTGAAGGAGGATATCAAAGCCAAGATCATATTAGGAAATACCTATCACCTATATCTGAGGCCCGGATTGGATGTGCTTGAACAGGCCGGCGGTTTGCATAAATTTAACGGCTGGGATATGCCTATCCTGACAGACAGCGGTGGCTACCAGGTTTATTCGCTTACCGATGTCAGGAAAATAAAGGAAGAAGGCGTTACGTTTCGATCGCATATTGACGGTTCGAAGCACCTGTTCACACCCGAAAACGTGATGGATATCCAGCGTATCATCGGCGCGGATATCATTATGGCCTTTGACGAATGCACGCCCTATCCCTGCGAATACGGCTATGCCAGAAGGTCTATCGACATGACGCACCGCTGGCTTAAACGCTGCTGCGACCGTTTTGACAGTACAGAACCTAAGTATGGGTACAGCCAAACACTGTTCCCTATTGTACAGGGCTCGGTATATAAGGACCTGCGTATTAAATCGGCCGAAGTGATTGCATCCTTTGAGCGCGAGGGCAATGCTATTGGCGGATTATCCGTCGGCGAACCAGCCGAAGAGATGTATGCGATGACAGAAATTGTATGCAATATATTACCGGAGCAAAAACCGCGTTATTTGATGGGCGTAGGTACACCCGTTAATATATTGGAAAATATTGCTTTGGGAATTGATATGTTTGATTGCGTAATGCCTACCCGCAATGCCCGTAATGGCATGCTTTTTACAAAGGACGGCATCATCAATATCAAAAATGAGAAGTGGAAGAATGATTTCACACCGATAGAAGCTGACAGCGACCTGTTTGCCGATACAAACTATACAAAAGCTTATCTTCGTCACCTGGTGCACTCGGGCGAAATACTGGGCGCACAAATAGCAACACTGCATAACCTGCATTTTTATATGTGGCTGGTAAAAGAAGCACGCAAAAAAATTATTGCCGGGGAGTTTTATAAGTGGAAAGAAACAATGGTAAAACGCTTAGGACAAAGACTATAAATGAGGGCTTTCCTGGATAAATATCTGAAAGTAATCGACTGGTACATCATTAAGAAGTACATGAGTACGTTCTTTTTTACGCTGTCGGTTTTTTCGGTGGTGATGGTTGTCTTTGACATCTCAGAGCACCTGGACAACTTCCTTAAATCCGGCACCAGTTTTCACGATATCGCCTTTAAATATTACGCGGGTTTTATCCCTTTTTACCTCAATTACCTTTCGCCGCTCATCAACTTCCTGGCCGTTATTCTTTTCACGGCCAAAATGGCCAATCAAACTGAAATAGTTCCGATACTGACCTCAAAAGCCAGTTTTGCCCGTTTTTTAAGGCCCTATTTTGTAGGCGCTACATTGCTATTCATAATATCGTTTTTTGCCAATGTTTACCTCATCCCCTATACAAATCGCCTAAAGGTAGATTTTGAGAATGCGCATTTCAGCGACGGCAGCGACCCATCCAAAAGCGAGGTACACATGCAGCTGGACAAGCACACCTTTGTGTACGTAAAATCGTTTGATAACACTGCTAAAACGGGCCTGGAGTTTATCATGGAGAAGTTCAACGGTGATATCATGACCGAAAAACTGGTGGCGCAATCCATTGCGTACGATTCGGTAAAAAGGGTGTGGATCATCCGCACCTTCAGCGACAGGCATATCAATGGCTTAAAAGAAACGATGCTGTGGCACGGCGCGGTGAAAGATACCGTGCTGGACATGAAACCCGAGGATTTTGAACAACGTGACAACGCCTACAGCGCTATGCCAATGAAGATACTGAACAACAACATCACAAAGGCCAGGCTACGCGGCACAGGCGAGCTCACGGATATGCTTTTTGAGAAATATCACCGCTTCGTTTATCCTTTATCCACTTATGTGCTAACACTCATTGGCGTAGCCATGTCCTCGCGCAAGGTGCGCGGCGGCGTCGGCCTGCCGTTAGGGATAGGCATTATACTTTGTTTCACGTATATTATTGTCGAAAGATTTGCGCTGGTATTCTCCATTAAAGGCGGTGCGCCCCCAATGCTTTCCGTATTTATGCCAAACGTAATATTCGGATTATTCGGTTACATTTTGCTTATAAGGGCCCCTAAGTAATGTCGCAGCAAAGCACACCGGCAACCCTGAATAAGAACCTGCTTATCCTGCATTTTACGGTTTTTATCTGGGGCTTTACGGGTATACTGGGTAAATTGATTACCGTCTCCGCAGTACCACTGGTTTGGTACCGGGTGCTTATCGCCTCAGCTACTTTATTCCTTTATTTTAACTTTAATAAGACGGCTTTTAAAGTAAGCCTGAAGACATTTTTGCAACTCATTTTTACCGGGGCATTGGTTGGCGGGCATTGGATATTATTCTTCCTTTCCATTAAATTATCTACGGTTTCGGTGGCGCTGGTATGCTTCTCTTCGCTTACTTTATTCACCGCTGTATTCGAACCGCTCATCAACAAAAAACGAATATCCGGCCTCGAGATACTTTCCGGATTGCTCATTATCGTGGGTATTTTTGTGATATTCAAATTCGAACCTAAATACACTAAGGGTATCATTGCTGGTCTATTATGCGCTGTATTTGCCAGTCTTTTTTACATCATAAATTCGCGGCAGGTGAAGCATTACCAGGCCCCTGTGATCGCATTTTATGAGCTTATCGGCGCCTTTGTTTGGATATCTATTTTCCTTGCGGTGACAGGCGGTTTCAATAAATCAATGGCTTTACCACCTGCTGATATCGGTTATCTTTTGATACTTGGAACCATTTGTACATCCCTCGCTTACGTTGCTGGGGTATCCGTTATGCGCGAACTTTCGGCCTTCCGGGTCGCTCTTATTACCAACCTCGAGCCCGTCTACGGCATCATCATGTCCTTTGTATTTTTTGGTGATATGAACAAAATGACCACCGGTTTCTGGGT
>Ga0207155_1190_pt1 | contig 13298 bp, 12 predicted proteins | sample Alteio_BWMinHeat_26_FD_153515 | JGI IMG/M metagenome (GOLD analysis project Ga0207155, IMG submission 153515) | Enriched cells from forest soil in Barre Woods Harvard Forest LTER site, Petersham, Massachusetts, United States -... | ecosystem: Environmental > Terrestrial > Soil > Temperate forest >... | reverse complement strand
CTGCTCCACGAGATCAAATTTCTCGAAATATATGAACTCCGCCAGATACTCGAGCCGGCCGCAGCAGCCCTTGCCGCGCGTCGCGCTACGCCCGACGACCTGGCAGTAATGCGCGCAGCCTTGGGCCGCATGCGCACGTCGGCGGAGGACCCCGAAAGTTACATCCGCAACGAGATGGACTTTCACACGGCGATCATGCTGGCATCGAAAAATGCGGCGATCCAGACCACGATGCAGATGATGTACGGTGCGCTCTCTGAGGGCCGTCATCGGACGATGCCGTTAGTGGACGACATTCTGCAGAATTGCGCGAAACATGAACACATTTTCGCTCTTATCTCGCGACGCGACGCAGTCGGGGCACGACGCGCGGTTATCGAAGATTTGAAATACGCACAAGCGCTTTTGAAAAAAGATCTTCGAATACGCAACAAGCAACTGCAAGCGCCTTCCTCGTTGACGATCAAAGTCGATCCATCAGGCTGGCCGGCGAAGATGGCAAAGAAACAGACAGCAAAAAAGAAAAACGAACGCTCTCAGAAACGATTAAGGAGAAAGAATTGATCCGCAAACTATTGGTCAAGTCGTGCATGAGCATCGGAGTTGCATGTCTAGCGCTGGTCGGCCCAACTGCATTCGCTCAACTAGACACAGGGACTATCCAGGGAACAGTGCGTGACAGCACCGGCGCGTTAATAGCGAATGCCAACGTGGTTTGCACCGATACAGGCACCGAGCGAACTTATACGTCGAAGACGAGCGACCAGGGTGAGTACGCTTGTCCAGGGCTCGAGGTCGGGACTTACAACGTGCAAGCATCGCAGCCAGGCTTCTCCCCTGAGAACGTCACCGGCATCAAGCTGCACGCGTCAGAACTGCATCGCGCCGACCTCACTCTCAAGGCAGGCGGTGCTGACACGCAGGTTACTGTGACGGCTGATCAACTCGCTGTAAACACTCTGAGCGCTGATCTCGGAACCACTATTGAGGCGAATCGGGTCGCCAATCTGCCTCTCAACGGACGCGATTTCACAGACCTACTGGCACTCGTCCCGGGCAGTGTGACAACTGCGGGGTTCGGTCAAACTAGTTTGGGCGGTGTCGAAACGAGCTTCGCAGGCGTGAACATCCTGCTCGACGGCACAGACGCCTCACGCATCGATACGAACGCGACGTCAATGCAGCTTGGGCGCGAACAGGCACGCATCACGCGGGCCAGCGTCGATAGCGTCGCTGAATTCCATGTGCTGCAAGGAAACTTTTCTGCAGAGTACGGAAGGTCGCTGGGGGATGTCGTCAACGTCATCACTAAGTCAGGCACGAACGCATACCACGGTGAATTATTCGAATTTCTGCGGAATGACGCCTTCGACGCGAAAAACTATTTTGCAGTACCGGGACAGAAGACTCCGTTGCGTCTCAACCAGTTTGGGGGCAATCTGGGCGGGCCCATTGTCCATAACAAGCTTTTTGTCTTTGTGAACTACGAGGGCGTACGCCAGACAATTACGAACGTTACGCAGTTCCATGTTCTCAATGCCGCGCAGCGGGGTAAGTTCGCTCCGGCGATGGCACCTATTCTCGCTGCGATTCCTACAGGCAATGCCGGTCCCGATCCTGCCAGCCCCGCTTTATTTGATCTCTATAACGCGTCGCTAGTTGATACATTGCAGGAAAATACTGGTTCAGCGAAGCTGGATTGGACGCCAACGTCGAATGACCACTACTCCATTCGCTATAACATCAACGATTCCCAAAGTCTCAATACCTACGGTCCTGCGGTAGGCCAGACCGCGCCAACGCCGGCTCGCAGTCAATTTTTGAAACTCAGCTACACGCGCACATTTTCGCCGACGCTGATCAATGAAGCTGGCTTCGCCATAAATTCCAACGACATTGAATCTTATGGCGGAGGCGGTAACTTCTCGAAGCTATCAATCAATTGCTTCTTTTGCGACTTCGGCGTGGCCCCTGGACCTGCGACTTTTGAAGTTATAAGCCCGGAGACGTCGTACGAATATCTCGACACGGCAACCAAGGTGTTGGGTAAGCAGACCATCAAACTGGGCGGGGATGTTCGTCATAATCTCACGGACCGTGGGCTCGGAGAGCAGCAATTTCTCTACTATGGCAGCATTTCGGACTTCCAGAGCAACTCCGGATTTGCTCTCAGTACGCTCGGATATCCATTGGTGCGATTCCGAAATACGAATTACGGCTTTTTCGTGCAGGATGACATTCGGCTTTCGCAGACTTTCACGCTGAACGCCGGTCTGCGCTATGAATACAACACGGTCATCCACGAGCGCGACAATCGTGTCGTGAACTTCGACCTTGCCAACCAGAAACCGTTCGCGCCAGGGCAGGCGCTATACAAGCCCGACCGCAACAACTTTGCCCCGCGCCTCGGATTCAGCTGGGATCCCTACGGCCATGGCCGCACGGTGGTACGCGGCGGTTTCGGCGTCTTCTACAACCCACAACTCACCGGCGCGGTCACTTCGCTTACGGACAACACGTTCCACAACTTTAGCGTCAACGTTTTCCAACTCCTCTTCGGAACCGTTACCTGCACGCCGTCGCTCTCGTTGAGCTACCCGCTGCCCGCGCAGCTACCAAGCTGCGTGCCGTCACCCTCGAACGCCGATGCGATCCAAACGAACCTGCGCGACTCTTACGCACTGCACTACAGTCTCGGCGTACAGCAGGAGGTCGCACCGAATATGGTGCTCGATGTTTCCTATGCCGCGAACCGCGGCGTGAAGCTCCCCGCGGGTGCTGCATTCGCTGGACTGGAACTCAACAACTTAAACCCATACACAGGAATAAGGGCGCAAAATCAAAACTACGCGGACGAGCGGTTTCTGGGCGATTTCCTCAGCTCGAACTACAACAGCATGCAGGTCGCTCTTCGTGGGCGGACCTCACGGCTGAGTTACGACGTGAACTACACGTGGTCCCATGAATTCGACGACGGCGTGAGTGTGTTCAGTGCCTTCGTGGATCCTACAAACCCCAAGCGCGACTACTCAGAGGGAGACATCGACGTTCGCAACAACTTCACTGCGGACGCGCTGTACACGGCTCCGGCTATCCCCCGTCTTCCAAAACTTATTGGTGGCGGATGGCAGTTGAGCACCATCGTGCAGGCCCGAAGCGGATTGCCGGTGAACATAACCACGGGTGTTCCAAATAACTACAGTACGCCGCAGCGACCAGACCCGACTGGCGTTTCTCCTCATCCCACTTCGGGAATGACTCCAGGGAACCAGCTGAACCGTGCGGCCTACCTGATCCCGGCGGTGGCCCCGGGAGTCGTCGGTACGCCGGACGTCGAGTTCGGAACACTGCGGCGCAACTCGGCGCGCGGACCACATTACGCGCAGGCCGACGTCTCGTTCTTCAAGAACACACCCGTCAATGATCGATTTAATACGCAATTGCGCGTTGATATTTTTAATATCGTCAATCACCCGAACTTCGCCAACCCCGATGGAAATTTGTCGGATGCTTCGTTCGGTCAAAGCACCTCCACGATTGGCAATCTTGTGGGCAACGGGACATCGCGCCAGATACAGTTCGCGTTCAAGCTCACCTTCTAGAAATGTCTACCAAGGCCTGCCGTTGCGTTGTGAGCGGCAGGCCATATTTTCTTCTTGTGGAGGTATCATGCTGTTCCGTTTGATCCTGCCCTTGCTTTTTGTCTGTCCTATGGCGATCTGCGCCACCACTCAGGCATTCGCGAAGCAGACCTGCACGCCGGCCTTTCCTCTTCGGGATCGTTGGCAAGGAGCCGACGCGGCATATTCAATTCCACTGAAAGATGGGCGGGACATTTGGATCTTCGGGGATACGCTGATAGGCGACCAGCGTAAGGTTGAAAACGGCACGCCACGCATGGTCCGCAATAGCATCGGCGTTTCTACCTGTTCACGGGAAGGGAAGTGGAACCTTTCTTATCAGATACGCAAAGGTGCCGACGGTCAGCCAGGAGACTTTTTCACTGCGCAGCATTTAAACACCTGGTATTGGGCGCTCGATGGATTTACCGCGGGCAACGAGTTATGGGTCACTCTCTTGTGTGTGCGGAATATTCCCAAGGTGACGTCACAAGCTTTCGATTTCGCTAGCTGCGGCAGCGACCTAGCGCGCGTTACAGATCTGGACAAAGATCCTCAGCAGTGGAAGGTGCAGTACTACCCACTAGTGGCGGATGGTGTCGCCGCGTACCCCTCAGCGACTGCGGTTGTGAGCGACGGCTTTGCGAATATATTCGCGCTTTACGAGGCCGGCACTCGTCCGAATCTGGTCGCCCGGATTCCGCTGGCGGGACTGAAAGATCCTCAAAAGCACTTGCAATATTTCTCCCGACAGGGGGTCTGGCGAAATGGCTTCGATCCCAAGGATGCGAAACCCGTGATCCCGTCTGGAAACTCGGAACTATCAGTCCGCTATCACCCGGAACTGAAGCGGTGGGTCGCAATCATGGTGGATCCTACTGCGTTTTCGAATAAAGTTCTGATGCTGGAGGCGGCAGAGCTTACGGGCCCATGGACTGCAGGAAAAGCTATTTATCGCATTCCTGAGATGGATCCTGCGCAGCGCGGCTACGACAAAGACACTTTCTGTTACGCAGCAAAAGAGCACCCCGAATTCGAAGCGAAGGGGGAACTGCTCTTCACTTATGTGTGCAATACAGCCTCGGTACCCAAGCTTGAACTAGAGAAGAATATCTACTTCCCTCAGGTAGTTCGCATGCCCATGCCACGCATCGAGGATGTCAGTACGACACCTACTTCAGCCAGGTAAGCTCAAATCCCCTGCGCTAACTCCGCCCATGGATTTACCAGACGTATTTGTTGCGATAAGGACGCGCGGCAGATACCCGGAGGGGATGGATCCCAAGTGGGGTGGAGCGGTGTGGATAGATTGCTCTGAAACTGGCAGCACAGAGGTCTGGGGAGCAGGCGATCTGGGACTGGGCAGGTGGTTGATACCCGGTCAGATTCTACCTTCACGCCGTACCTCTCAATCCGATGAGTTAGTCGAAATTTCCTATACTAGGTCGGGCGATTTTAGCCCCAATTTGGTGCCAGGTGTACCAGAAGTCATTGTGCTAGGTTGTAAAACGCCTTTCCCCACTCTGGCCCATGCACAAATCCAAGCAGCAACTCTACCCTCCACAACAGACTATTTTTAGGTAAAAGATTGCTAGTTAGATACCCCTACTGGACTGAGTTGGCAGGATGTCATCGAGGTACCCGGGGTGAGAGAGTGAGACGACTGGATGACCCGTCTGGTGCCTGGAGCGGAACATATGATCTGCATCGGAAAGGACCCCAGCGCAGCAACTTGACAGGCGGCTATGCACCGCGGTGGGGAGGTGTTTCGTAAGTGCTTGTCGAAGTCGGGAATGAGGTGTCCCCCGGCCTGCGGAGTAGTGAAATCCACAAGAACTCTGGGGTGCATTGCGGGTCGGGACGGCCTTCGCGTGCGTGCGCGAGCATATATATGTTTGCCAGCGGGGAGGGACCTACTCTTTCGTCTGTCTAACCTGCCATGCAGCTTCTGATACTCACGGCTATAAGGCGCTACGTCGCCGAGGATGCGTAGCTTCTCGATGTCGGGATAGTCTTCCGGATCAACTCCTTCCAGTTCTGTGCTAAGGGATATTGCGTGTCCCGAATCATAGAGCGGGTGCGGGCCGGCATGCGGTGAGCGCTGCTCGAAGGCCGTCACATTGATCGCAAACCGCTCGAACTTGAACTCTCTGCGTTGCGACCTAGGGAAGTTAGATGAGGTGTTTCACTAGGTACACCTTTTGGAACAGGCAGATTGAGAGTTGCGAGCCCTGATTTGAGAGGAGTTAGACCTGCCAGTTTGGCAGGCCTTTTGGGACAGGGCTTAGTGAGTCGGAGTTACGCGGTTTTCTGCTGATCGTGGTCCTGCAGCAGCCGATGGATGGTGGATCGGGGCACGCGATATCCCTTGGCAAGTTGAGCCAGACTTTGACCGCGAGAGGATGGCACGAGTGTCGAGCTCCAGCGGCTTGCGGCCGATGTGTCTGCCTTCAAGTCGTGCTCGCCGCACGCCGGCGCGCACTCGCTCGATGATGAGATTGCGTTCCAGTTCTGCGATAGCAGAGATGATGACGATGAACGCGCGGCCCAGCGGACCGCCCGTGTCGAGATTCTCGCGGAAGCTGATGAACTCAACATTGAGTCGGCTGAGTTCATCGAGCACTTCGAGGAAGTGCTTCACCGATCGGGCCAGCCGGTCGGAAGCCCACACCAGAACCACGTCGAACCTGCCGCGGCGCGCATCGGACATCAATCGATCTAAACCGGGCCGGCGAGCTTTGGCTCCCGAGACCCGATCGGTGTACTCCTCGACGATCTGTCAGCCGCGCTGATCGGCCATCTGGCGCAGGTCATAGAGCTGCGTCTCCGGATGCTGATCGAGCGTGGAGACCCGTAAATACAACGCTGCCCGCTTCACTGCAGCCTCCGATGAAGCCGGAGCGGCCGCTCCAGGCGGCCTAATTCAGCATGAATCCCGGACAACAGGTCCCAGTCCTGCACTTCGTTGGACAGGATCAATCGCCAGGCCCATTGGAGCTCCTGGTAGGCATATTCGATCTCAGCGAGGGTATGTCGTGCCATATGAGGAGTTCAAGAATATCATGTATATCTTAGATATGTTAAGAGCGATTATTTGACCTCATCTGGCCCAGGGCCCTCGCAGGCCGGCACTCACGTCCGCTTGACCCCAGGGAGCTGCGGAGAACGCTGAGACCATCCGGGCAGTGGTCGAGACCGACGATGGCAACATCAACCGGCAACTCATCGACAAGGGCTACGGCCCCTTCCGTAAGGATCTCGGGGGCGCCGAGCAGCAGGCCATGTTCGGGCGTCTGGCGCGAACCCTGGACAAATATGCCGAGGAAGTCTCCTTCGAAGGCGACAACGCTGCCATCAACCCCATGCGCTACATCCCCACACCCTTCCATACCAAGATGTGGCAGGTGCGCACCGCCTATAGCCAGTACCTGCAGCAGGAAGCCATCGGCACCCGCATGCGTCGCTGGGAACGGCCCATCCACGACTTCCTGGCACCCTACTTCCGCAGATTGATCGAACGCACCACGGATACGCCGGTGATTTCAGCAGAGGTCGAGCATCGCCGTGACCTGGATACGCTTACTGATATGCTCGGCTATCTGCGATCACTCAAGATGGCAGGAGAGGAGCTAGAACACCAGGTCCCTCCCCGCTCGCAACATATATGTCTCGCGCACGCACGCGAAGGCCGCCCGATCCGCACTGCACTCCAGAGTTCCTACGGGGATCTCACCACTCCGCAGGCCGGGGAACACCTCATTCCCGACTTCCACAAGCACTTACGAAACACCTCCGCACACCGTGCTCATAGCCGCCTGTCAAGCTGCTGCTGTAGTCCTCATCGAATGCAGCTATATGTTCTGCCCAGGTCAACAAATTGCTTGGTGAAATTCCTTACCTGAACGGTGGCCTGTTTCAGCAGCATCAGATCGAGGCGCTCCACGGCAAGCATATCCACATCGCCGACTCAGCATTTGAGAAACTCTTTGACTTCTTCAAAGACTACGATTGGCACCTCGACGAGCGTGAAAATCACAACGACCGCGAGATCAATCCCGATGTGCTCGGCTACATCTTTGAGAAGTACATCAACCAAAAGCAGATGGGGGCTTACTACACCAAGGAAGACATCACCGAATACATCGGACAGAGCACGATCATTCCGTTTTTGCTCGACGAAGCACGCAAAGGCTGCGCTATCGCCTTCGAACAGGGTGGCTCTGTCTAACGCAACTCGAGGATGTGCAACATGTCATCTATTCTCGCTTCACCAAAACCGGTCGATTCACTCACGAAACATTCACCTGGCAAGCGGAGGGAGCTGGTCTCAGGGATGCTCGGGACTGGTCTATCGAATCGAGCCATTGCCAAAGAATTGGGAGTCGACGAAGCGACCATTCGCAACGATCGAAAAGTCATCGCAATGCCCGCGGGTGCACTGAAAAAGCCTGGTCGTCCCCGTGAGTGGCGACCACGCTATGACCGGTCCGACCCGGAGCGCAGCGAAAAATATAAGGCAGCAGCCATGACGGCACTCCTGCGTTGGTTTAGAGATCAGGGAGTCTGTCGCCCATATCTACAGCAGCTTCTTGAAATAGTTCCCAGAAGGAATTACTTCGAGCGACTCGACCTCCTATTTCCGGGTCTCCCGGTGAGGCGCTTTGATGAACTCTTCGAACTCACTCGCCCGACGCTCCAGCCTCACGAGAACGATCAGTGGATAGAGTTCATCATCCTCTGGTGCCGACTCTGGCTCTTTGCGGCTCTACCGGACTCTGAGATGAGGAACCAGATTCTACACGTTCTGCAAGTTCAACTGGATCTGGGAAGCATCGGATGATGGACTCTATACTCTGCGAGTGGCTTCTAAGCGAGATAAAAGGCGACGCTCCGATCTTCGCGCGTTCGTGATAGCCCTGCTGCTCGAAGGTGTTTCAACTCCTTACGAGTTGCAGTCCCTTGCCGGCTTATCTCCCGGCGCGACCATTCCGATCCTCCAGAGCCTGGTCGAAGACGGCCACGTCAGAGCCGGCAAACCCGGCACACGTGGCCGCGTAGCTTACGTCGTAACTTCAAAAGGGAAGACGTGGCTAGGGGAGGTCTGGCCCTCCCTGCTGCAAGACGGTCCGAGTGGCGACCTTGATTCGGATCTTCGAGTGTTTCTAATTGCATTGCAAACCGGCAAAGATCGCGCGCGGGCGGAAGCGTTCCTGCGAAGTGGCCTCGAGCACAGACAAGAGGCACTCGCAGAGCTTGAAGGGAAGATGAAGCAAGAGGGAAGCGGAGTATGGCTCGCCGATCAATATGTAAGCCTTCGCGCACGAGCGGGTACAGCAATTCTCAAAGCAGAGGCAAAGGCAATCAATTCAATATTGGATGGTCTGCGCGGGGGCCTGCCCACCGCTAAGCGACCACAAGCACGCTAGAATCTCCTGCCACACATGCCAACTGTGTTCCAAAAGGCTTCGCTAGCCTTCAGAGGCTGTGCAGCAGCGATCTGATCCACACTTGCATGAACGGCCTCAGGCCGGACGCGATGGCCGGAGCGCCGACGACGGCGAATGCCTTGCCCTTCTTAGCAGCCGAGGGGACTGACTATCGTGGGGGTTGCCTTGAGTGGTTTTCATAGCGGCTGCAATTTTCAACCCTACGCGAGTTGCGAATGCTATTTCGTGAGGAAATCGTGCCGATCTCCGATTCGGCTCTGCTTTCATCGAAGATCGTCAAGAACGCGACCTTGAAGGTCATTCCAGTCGCGCCGCACGGAATGTGCACGATTCCGATCAACGGAACTATTTATCGCGAGTCTTAAGGTGAGGCGAGCAAGCATTTGAAAATGGATTGGCCAAAAATGTACCTGCGATTCCAGAAACAATGACAGTTCCATCAGAATTAAAGTGCGCGGAACGGAATTCTTCCTCAGGAAGATCATTGAGCCTTTTCCACGTTTTGCCACTATTCCTGCTTGTATACACACCTGTGATCGAGGTCACGATTTCTCGGTTTGGCTTTGATGGGTCGACCTCTATGCTGTAAGCCCGAATGTTGGGGCCGGCCTCATCTTTAGCTCGATGCAAAAGGAACCTTGCGTTGGTCACTCTCGTCACGGCACCTTCTTTGGAAGGGTTGTAAACTCCCCAACAGGCGGCCAAATGAAGGCCACCCACAGTACTCATTCCATGTATCGCAGAATCCGGCCCCACTCCATCAATGAGAGTCCATTTCATTGTGTGGAGGTTAAGACGGTAGGCTTGATCGCCAGTTCCCACATAGAGGTGGCTTGGGCGTAGTTTTTTTGAGTCATCAAATTGCATGGAGAGAATATCCATTTCGCTTGGAAGATGGGGGAGGGGACCATCTTCGATCCATGAGCCATCGTCACCTTTGTGGTAGTTCAAGATCTGGGGATCTAGGTCAAAATAGCCATAACCGACCAACATACGTTTTCCGTCGCCTGTTATTTTGACAACCCCTGCCCTTACAGGATCACCCTCCTCTTTCGGAATGCTCAACCTTGGACGTAGATGAGGAACCTTGGGCCCCGCAATAGATTTCACCAAAGCATCAGAGGTACTTGACTGAGGAAAAACCTGAAATGCACCCCTTTGCGTCGTGATCACAAAGTCAGTTCCACCGGGAGACACACTTAACCCGTTACGCAGGCCCTCACCTATTCCCGCATCGAAATATTTGGAATCCACTCGCGCCACTTGGGTCCATGTCTCTCCGCCATTGGTTGATTTCGATATGTACATAGCCCAATCCTGGAAGGGAACCTCGCTGCCGAAGTCTGCAGTAAGACCCCACACAACGCTGGGATCTTTGGCCTTTGGATCGGGATCACTGGCCATCGCTTCAATAAAATCACTTGCGAATTGATGACTTCCAGGAAGGCTTGTCACTTTATGAATATGACAGCTGTCTAAGTCTCTTCTTGCATTATCACCATCGCTGTCGTCAGAGGGCGGTGATGAATTGCTGATTAGTAGCTGGGAGTTCGTACAACCCATACAGTGTGTGTTTATCGCTGCAGGTTTAGAGATAGTTTCTTGAGTCGTTTGGTTTTTTGAATAGCCATCAATGTAGATGACCCTTGGTGCCAACTGAATATTCGGTGAAATCGATTTGATGGTGAGATTATCCGGAGTCGGAGGTTGAGGCCGTGGAATCTGTCCCCATGCCATCAAGGGAGTGGCCGTCAATAGTAATAGGATTTTCCGTTTTAGCTCCCAACAGTCCGGCACTCTACACCCCGAAAGGAGTCCTCTGGAAACTCCGCGCTAGAGTTTCGATCCACCATCGACCGGAATACTGGCTCCCGTGATCCAGCGCGCCCCATCGGACGCCAAGAAAGCAACTACGTCGGCAATATCCTCAGGCTTGCCAATTCGCTTCAATGCCTGCATTCCCAGCGTAACCTCGCGTCCCGCTTCTGTCTTCGTAAAATTCGACATATCCGTCTCGATTACGCCCGGGGCGATAGCGTTTACGCGTATGCCGCGCGGCCCAAGAATGGCGGCCCAGTTCTTGACCAGAGTCTCAAGTGCTCCTTTGGTAGAGGCGTAAGCAAGAACAGTAGGGTTTTCCAAACCGGGCTTGCCCACCACCGTACGGGCTGCCGCGGAAGAGATAACAACGATGTTAGAGCCCTCACCAAGAATTGGCAGTAGTTGCTGCACCAGGAAGAACGGGCTTCGGACATTTGTCGCAAAGAGGTTGTCAAAATCCTCTACTGTGTAATCCGCGATAGGTGCCGCCTTGCTGATTCCCGCATTGAGCACAAGTACATCCAATCGATCGCCGACAATTGAGCGCACCTGTTTGGCGAGCCGCGCCGCGCCGTTCGGAGTTCCCAGGTCCGCCGAGATTGCATCTGCGCGTCCGCCTTTCGTTTGAATCGCGGCGACGACAGATTCCGCTTCCTGTGCGGAGCGGCCATAGTGAACCAGGACGTGTGCCCCGGCCTCAGCAAGCGCCACTGCCGTCGCGCGGCCAATTCCTCTTGATGCGCCCGTCACAAGCGCAGTTTTGTTTTGGAGTGTAGTCATTGTCCCTTTATCGCCTGTCAGCTAACGGATAATTGTGTGCATTGGTTCAGGCATTTGTCCCGCCATCCACGGTCAGATTCGCCCCGGTAATGTATGAGGATTCCGGACCGGCGACGAACGCGACCAACGCAGCGACCTCGTCAACACTTCCATAGCGGTCGAGCGCTGTGGCGGCCTTCTGCGGTGCCGCCCACTCGCCCGCGGCGGGATTCAAATCCGTGTCGATTGGACCCGGCTGCACGTTGTTGACCGTAATGCCGCGGCTCCCGACCTCTCTGGACAGCCCTTGAGTAAACATCTTCACGGCTCCCTTTGTGGCCGAGTAGGGCACCAGTCCCGGCGTCATCATGCGCTCGCCCACGCATGAGCCGATCATGATGATGCGACCGCCACTCTTCATGTGCTTAAGCGCCGCCTGCGTCGCGATGAATACGCCGCGGACGTTGATGTCAATCAAGCGATCCAACTCTTCCAGCGTGGTCTCCTCGAAGAGTTTCGGAATGGCCGTGCCGGCATTATTCACAAGCACATCCAGTCGGCCGAAGGTCGCGACGGCCTTTTCGACTGCAGCTTTGACTGCTTCGACGTCGGAAGCGTCGGCCTGGATCGCAACAGCCTTTCCGCCGTTGCTTTCAATCGCTTTCACCACAGCGGAAGCCGCGCTGGCGTCCTTCGAGTACGTGATGGCGACGCTCGCACCATCCGCGGCCAGACGTTTCGCGATCGCTGCGCCAATGCCCCGCGAACCGCCGGTAATGAGTGCCACCTTGTCGGTTAACTTAGACATGGGATCTCCTTTGCTTTTCTGTGAATGATTCCTTGTCCACTGATTTGACTAACTGCGATGCTCGGACCCGTCGGGCTTCCTGTCTTCTGTGGTCATTATCCTCTCTCTTGCCTGTCATTTGCGGATAAGACCTGTGCGGCGCCTGCCGCCAAAGGAGAGCCGACTCCGTTAGTTCGTCGGCTCTCAACCACGTCCTCACGAAGGCCTTTTTTTCAGGCCCATGGACGGAGTGTGTGCGCTGTTTCAGGCATTCATTCCGCCATCTACGGTCAGATTCGCCCCGGTGATGTACGAGGACTCCGGACCGGCGATGAACGCCACCATTGCGGCGATCTCTTCAACACGCCCGTAGCGGTCGAGTGCTGTGGTGGCCTTCTGCGGCCCCGCCCAATCGCCCGCGGCGGGATTCAAATCCGTGTCGATCGGACCCGGCTGGACGTTGTTAACCGTGATGCCCCGGCTCCCGACCTCTCTGGACAAGCCCTGTGTAAACATCTTCACGGCTCCCTTCGTGGCCGAGTACGGCACTAGCCCCGCCACCTGGGCACGCTCACCCACGGCCGAACCGATCATGATGATGCGACCACCATCCTTCATGTGCTTCAGCGCAGCATGGGTCGTGGCGAATACGCCGCGGACGTTGATGTCGATCACACGATCCATCTCCTCCAGCGTGCTCTCTTCGAACGTTTTCGGAATGGCCGTGCCGGCATTGTTCACAAGCACATCCAGCCGGCCGAAGGTCGAGACAGCCTTTTCGACCGCACCCTTGACTGCCTTGACGTCGGCAGCGTCCGCCTGGATCGCGATAGCCTTGCCGCCGTCCCGTTCAATCGCTTTGAC
>Ga0207155_1189_pt1 | contig 13324 bp, 14 predicted proteins | sample Alteio_BWMinHeat_26_FD_153515 | JGI IMG/M metagenome (GOLD analysis project Ga0207155, IMG submission 153515) | Enriched cells from forest soil in Barre Woods Harvard Forest LTER site, Petersham, Massachusetts, United States -... | ecosystem: Environmental > Terrestrial > Soil > Temperate forest >... | reverse complement strand
GCGCGCAAGGACTATGAGGGGGTAAATAACACCCGCTTATTTAACAGCCACGAACTGGACAGCCTGTCAAACGTTGCGGGCTTTTCGGACCGTAACTGGGCGCTGGGCCAGTTGACCTATAACGAGAATGGCACCCGCGACCTGGATACCTATCTTGCTATATCCTTCATAGGCTACCTATTTATTTTGTTTGAATGTTTTTAAAAAGTGCTGAATTTATCATAGCCGGTTAATCGAGGATTAACGGGCACGAAAATTCCATAAGCATAATGTAAATTTTATACAAACATATATAAAACGCTCATATTAACTGATTGTTACAAACTATATGCTTAATTAGTTATACAATAAAAAGCTACCTTTGATTCAAATATTTATTGCAATGAAAGAAAAAACCGTACAGGAGCTGAAAGAAATGATGGACAACCACGAAGATTTTCAGCTAATAGATGTCCGTGAAGATTTTGAATATGAAATGTCGAACCTTGGTGGTAAGCTTATACCGCTGGGGGGCATAATGATAGAAGCCGATGCAATAGCCAAAGACAAACAGGTAATAATGATGTGCCGCAGCGGGCGCCGTAGCGCAGCCGCTATCATGCAACTTGAGCAGCAATTCGGCATGAACAATTTATACAACCTGCAGGGTGGTATACTGGCCTGGGCCGAAGAAATTGATCCGTCTATAGAAGTATATTAAGCCATGCGCAAAAAAATAGCGCTTAATGTTTTTTACAACATCTGCATTTTTATCTGCCTGGTGCTGATATACAACGGCTTCATGGATAAACATTACGAATATATTGCCGGCGCCGTATTTATCGGCGCTATATTTATTATACTCAAAATCCGGCTTCTGAAGGAGGTCCGGGACACGCAAAACTAATCTTAAACTCAAAACATTATGCTTATCGCAATTTTAGGTATCATTATCCTCATAGTGGGTATAGTGCTTCAACGTTCTCCCGAACCTGGCAATCGTTTTGCCGGAACTGTTAAAACCGTCGGGGTTGTTGTTATCGTGGCCGGACTGGCACTTTCCACCGTTAAGATAATTGAACCCGGTAAAATTGGTGTGCAGGTGCTTTTTGGTAAAGTGCAGGATAACGTGCTGGAAAGCGGACTTCATATTATCGACCCTGTGGTTGAGGTGACTGAATTTGACATTCAAACTCAAAATTATTTGATGAGTGCCAAAGAGAGCGAAGGACAGGTAACGGGCGATGATGCCATTCGCGTCCTTTCATCAGATGGATTGGAGGTTACTATTGACCTTTCGGTTTTGTATAAGGTAGATCCAAGTAAGGCTCCTTTTCTCCTTCAAAATATCGGGGAGAAATACGAAGACAAAATTGTGCGGCCAGTATCAAGAACTGTGATACGCGATAATGCCGTGAATTACCAGGCCGTAGATCTTTACTCTGTTAAACGTCAGGAATTCCAGGATAAAATATTCAGGACCATCAGCCAAAACTTTGCTAAGAACGGCCTTATATTGCAACAAATACTGGTTCGCAACATAACATTGCCGGCATCGGTAAAGGCAAGTATCGAATCAAAGATCAATGCCGAACAGGATGCCCAGAAGATGCAGTTCGTGCTCCAAAAGGAACGCCAGGAAGCCGACCGTAAACGTGTGGAAGCACAGGGTATAGCTGATTATCAGAAGATACTTTCAACAGGCTTATCCGACAAGCAATTGGTATACGAAAGCATTAAGGCTCAAAAGGAAATTGCCTTATCACCAAACACTAAAGTGATCATTATTGGAGCGACCGGTAAAGGCAACCCGATTTTGTTGAGTGATAAGTAATCGCCTATGAAAAAGAGTTTTTTTGTATTTCTATTGGCTGCGTTTTCCTTAACCGCTTTTGCGCAGCATACCAAAAAGGACCTTATCGGCAAATGGGAGGGAACGGACAGCCAGGGCACCAAAGCCTCGGTGCAATTTTTGGATACCAACAAAGTGATCGTAATTATAGGCAACAAGGCCATGCCGCCGTATACCTATACTATTGATCTGCCAAAAAGCCCGGCAAAGCTTGATATCGTAATGCTGACACCTAACGGCCAGGCCATTTTGCCTGGATTTTTATTGTTTGCAGGCGATGACAGTATCAAATGGCAGATATTCCCGGGCGGTAAACGGCCGGACACGTATGATGAAAATTCGCCAAATGGCCCTGTTATCACATTGAAACGGATAAAATAGCGCGAATTACACCAATTTAAAATGAATTACACAAGTGTCTAATTCGTGTAATTCGCCTCTATTCGTGCAATTAGTGGCCTTTTTATTTAAAATACTGCGCATACTCCGCCGGCATTGCGCTTATGGATTTTATTTTAATATCCTTATAAAAAACCTCGGCGGCCTCACTTTGCAGTTGTATTTTGCCGCTAATCAATGGTTTTTCTATGCCGTTCACCACATACCTGCTGTTGGATAGCGCCATCACCACTTTGCCGTTTACGATGCGGATACTTTTATCACCATAGGTGATGAGTTCAAGTTCGTTCCAGCCGTTTTTGTTTTCGGCATCCACACCGGCATGGCAAAAACCACCGTTGCCTGTGCCGGAACCGAAGGGTGTTAAGGTCCCATCCTTATCAAAGAAATAATCATTGCCTCTCTCAACCGCTTTTACATCCTCGCGCGAGCTTGCCTGCGACCAATAATCGCCCATACCTGCTTCTGTAACCTGGAACTCCTGGCTCAGCATCCATGTGCGCCAGTATTCCACGCCGCATTCGCCTTGTGAATGGTATAGTACACCTGAATCTTTTGGCTCCTTAACGCGGGGTACGTATTTCTTATCACCCCATTTTACTTTGAGTTTCAAATCGTAATTGCCAAAATCCTGCTTGGTAAACAGGCAGCCATAAATATCACCATCGATATGCAATACCGGCTTTCCTTCCTCTTCAATTACCGAGAAAACATTGTCCTGGTTAATGTTATAACCTATTGGTTTGATGAGGTTGCCATTTTCATCTTTCGGCGCTTCGCCCTTGTAGCCTAATTTATGCCGGAAGCTTTGATAGATCTCCCATTTGGACAGTTTTTTATCGAGCAGGTTGGTCCAATCGTCTTTGGGTTGGAAGGAAGTGGCGCCAAGGAAAAATAGACACACGCAAAAATAGGCTACAAGTTTTTTCATCAGGATGGGATTTGATGGACCAAATATATCGTTACTATTCATCTAAACCTAAACCACTTTTGCCCGAAAGCACCCACTTACCATCCCTAAACTCCGGCATTTTAAAAGGATTATTGCTGGTCAGCAAAGGCCCGTCAAGGTCAGCCCAGTCGCATTGTGGTGCAAGAGCGGCTGCGGCTAGGGTAGCGCAACTGGTTTCGCTCATACAGCCCATAAGCACCTTCAGGCCCAGTTCTTTTGCCTTCAATATCATTTGGTATGCCTCATGCATCCCGGCCGACTTCATCAGCTTGACATTGATGCCATGATACACCCCTTTTGCCCTTGACACATCCGGCAAACGCTGAACGGCTTCATCGCCGATAATGGGTATCGGGCTGCGCTCGGTAAGCCAGGCGTTGCTGTCTAAATCGGTTTTGAGCATGGGTTGCTCGATCAGCAAAACACCTTGTTCGTGCAGCCAGTAAGTCATGTCCAAACTTTGCTGTAAATCGGTCCAGCCCTGGTTGGCGTCAACAAACAAAGAGGCATTGGTAACCGAACGTATCGTGTTTATCAGTTGCTTGTCGCTACCGCGCCCCAGTTTTACTTTGATGATCCGGCAATCGCCGGCATCTTTCAGCTTTTCAATCAATATTTCAGGCGTATCAATACCTACGGTATAACTGGTCAGTGGCATTTTGGCCGGGTCGCTGCCGAGGATTTGCCAGCAGGGCTGTTGTTTTATTTTGCCTTCCAAATCGTGCAGGGCAATATCGACGGCCGCTTTTATAGCAGGATTGCCGGGTTCGATGCTATCGAGGTAATGAATTATCGCACCAAAATCAAAAGGATATTTGAATTGCGAAACATCAACTTTTTTTAGAAATTCCGTTGCCGTTTGCTGGCTTTCGCCCATATACGGCACCATGGACGCTTCGCCGTAGCCTATATAACCTTCATGCTTGATTTCTAAAAGCATTAAAGGTGTGGATGTGCGCGAAAATTTAGCGATAGTAAAAGGGTGCTTTAATTCAAGCTCGAAAGGTCGGTAAGTCAGTTCCATGTTAAAGTTCAAATCTAAAGTTTTCGCGATAACCGGAGCAAATAAATAATTCAGCCTTTGTTTGTTTAGCATGTGCCGTCAGGCACATTTGGTTGGTAGAGCATAGCGACGTATAACACCAAGCGTTCCTATAGGAACGCATCGTGCATTTCGTATTTTTTCTACCTGCGAAATGTCCCTACGGGACAAAATGACTTTCTCCAATCATTCCAAATTATATCGATTGAATTTCCTGCTTATCTTTGCGGCCATGCCGGCACAAATTTATTACCCCTTCAAAAGCTTTAATTTTAGTAACCGTACCTGCTTTCTTTCGGGTGAGACTTTGACTTCCGACGAAGAAAAAATACAGATTTTCCCGATCTGGCTGATGAGCTGTTTTCAACTAGAGGACCAGCCATTTAAGTTGCTTGACGAAAGTATCTCCACCTATAAGGATTTGAAAGTGCCCTGTTCGTCGGCCGTAAATGAGCAATTTCTTGACCCATTAGAAACTGAAATAGCGGCTGCTTTTGATATAGGCTATGATGCGGTAAAGGAAGTTGATGAACTCAAATTATTTCAATGGGCCGGTAAATTGTTGTACGGTATTATCTTCAACGAGATGCAATCGGGCATTAAACAACAGCACGCGCAGGGACAGGAGTTTAATATTTCGCAATCGCTTATTCATAAATTCAGCAACCTGCATTTGATGCTGCAAAGCATTTATCAGCCCATACAATTCGAGGATTTTACGCCATTCAGCCTGTTTTTATTTAAAGTGGATAGCGAAGAAGGCCTGTTTGGCTACCGGGATGAGATCAATACGCTGATATTTTCGCTTCGCATTAAAGATTTTGGCCTGGTTATTTGTTTGCAGGATAACGGCGCCAACCGTACTTATCACCGCGAAATACTGGCGAAAATTAATGGGCAAACCCTGCATCCTATCCAGTTTGAAGAGTTTAACGCACGGGTATTTTATTCGGCATATTTATTTAACCGTTTGCCGGAATATAATGTGCTGCCTGTTGGCGATGATACATTTATCGAAGCCATGCCATTACGCGGAATGAGCAGCAAACCGCTTTTTGATAACTGGCAAAACAAAACCTACGGGCAGGTGCTCGAAAACTTCTGGAAAAAGTGGGGTTATCTGCTGCTCGAAATTATTAAAGACCCCGAAAACCCCATCAGTTTTTTACTGGATGCCGATGGCAATTTTATCAGTGCAGAATCGATTGAACTTTCTCGGTGATGATGTGAATAAATTCGGGCAATACACCAGGTATTAATATAATGGTTATCATCACACCGCTTAATGCGCCGAATAAGTGCGCATCGTGATTGATATTACCCAGTTGCTTTTTTGACGCATAGGAGCAATACACCAGGTACAGTACACCAAAAACAATTGCCGGGATGGCCACTGGTATCATCATTAGGTACATTCCCGCAAGTGGATTAAACATGATAAAGCTGAAAATTACCGCACTGATAGCACCGGAAGCGCCCAAACTGCGGTACCATATATCGTCCTTATGTTTAACTATAGATGGCAGGTCGCTTAAAATAAGACTGAGCCCGTAAAGCAAGCCAAATTGCCAGTGTCCAATCCTGGCTTCTAACGTGAAAGCGAAGAAGAAGAAGGTAAACATGTTAAAAAACAGGTGCATCAGGTCGGCATGGATAAAGCCGCTGGTGATTATGGTATAAACACCTTTGCCCCGGTACACTTCATAAGGGTGTAGAATAAACTTGTCGTAAACGAGGTCGCTTGAAAACGCGATGGCGCTGATAGCAATAGTTAACGCAAAAATCACACAGGCTACCGGCGCATCGTGAAGGGTTTGGCTTAAATCCATTTATTGAATATCGAGTTTAGTGTCGGTGAGCAACCTGCCAACCGGGTACCGAAGATATGTTTTTTCGAAATAGGGTGAGTTGCGGTAAACAAAGTTTAATTGCGCCCTGGCATTATTGGCCAGATCGGGGTTTTTAGCTTTCTCATCATCAAGCTTTTTGCGCAGGTCAGGATCGGTTTTCAGTAGGTTGGCGGCTATGTCCTCAAAAACATAATCGGAATAACCTTCCTTTTGCCCTAATACCGAATCAAAAAAGTTCCAGGCAAAAAATGAATCAACACCTTGCGGTTCCAGTGTTTCAACAATATAGCGGTTCAATGCCTGGTTAGTATAAACTACGTAATCACCTGCGTAAAACTTCACCTTCATATTTACCGGGTTCAACTTCACATTGCTGTGCAGATAATGTCCTTCGTAAGGGCGTGACCCTGTTTTGTAATCGCCGATATAATACATCTGCAAAGCCAATGTAGTATCATGCGCCAATTTGTGCATGGCGATGTTATTAAGCTTAAACAACCCGATCACCTTTTGCCATGCCTGGGGAATCATATAGGCTGCGGGTTTGTCAGCAGATATAGTTGGTTTATAATTGTCGTAATATTTGATGGTTTTGGTATAGGGTTTAGTTTCGTCATAATACAAACGTGGCAAGCCGCTTACCTCGCTGGTTTTGCGGCCTGCTTCATAGCCTTTGAAAATTAGCGTATCATAATGCTGCCAGTCCACATCCCAGTTAAGGGCAAACGTGGTTTGATTTTTTACCTGTTCGTCCGCTTTGTGTTTGAGCTCGCCAATCAGCCTGGCATCGCGCTGGCAGATATCAAACAGGGCCACCATGAAATCGTAAGTAGAGTAAACACGTTTGTCAAATGATTTGAGCATGTGTGTTTCGGTAATATAGCTGATGATGTTGTGTTGGGCGGTATACCCGGTTGCAAAACGCGGCGTCTCCAAAAAACTAACAATGCCCGAATCCGGTGTGCTCATTTTTTCTTCCACATACGGCGTCATTTCGTAACCGCTTTTTGCCATGCGTTTGTAAAGTTCCGGTGAAAGTGTTTTTGAAGTATAGTCAGCCAAAATAGGATTTTGCTTATCCTTTTGGGTCTCTATCAGCGTCATTACATACTGGTAATCGGCGCCGTCGCTGGTGTGATTATCCAAAAAAACCTCCGGCTGCCAGGTGTTCAGAATCTTCTCAAACGCTAAAGCATTTTTACTGTCAGCTTTTATAAAATCGCGGTTCAGGTCAAGGTTTTTATAATTCCCCCTAAAGCCATACATGCGCGGCCCATTTTGGTTGGGACGGGATACGCCGCGGTTAAGGCAACCATCGATATTATAAACTTCAATGAAGCACAGTACGACGCCTTTAGGCAGCTGATTTTTTTTGAGCAGATCGCGCACCAGCATCATGGTAGCATCTATTCCTTCAGGCTCGCCTGGGTGGATACCGTTGTTGATTAATAAAACCCTTTTATTCAGTTTCTTGATTTGCGCCGGGTCGAAAACCTTATCTCTGGATAAAACTACCAGGCTCAATGGTTTGCCGACATCGGTGATACCGTAATTGAATATGCGCATCTGGCTATGCAGCTTTGCCAGTTTTTGATAATAAGCAGTTATCTCGGCATAGGTGGCCGTATAGTTTTTATCCTTGCTTAATTCAAATGGGGTCAATTGGGCCTTAGCCTGAAAAAAAATAAGACAGGCCAGCAGCGCCGGCAGGAGTCGTTTCATTGAGAATAGTTTTGACAAATATATAAGCGGCCGGCAACTCCACCAATAAAGAATCACATTTGTTACCGGCAGCCTGGAAACAAAAACACCGCTGCCCGAAGCTATAATTCAGACAGGGGTGGTTTACGTAAATATCCTGCGCTTATTTTACTTGGCAGGCATATCAAATATCTTGGGATCGATATCCTTATTAATAGTTACCGATTTTACCACAAAGCCCAATTGGAACTGGCCAAAGTCGATATCTATCTTATAGGGCTCCAGGTCACCGAAATCCGTTTTCTTATAATTGGCAAGCGTAGTAGTTACGGTTACGTCCTGGCCCTGCATGGACTGTGTTGTGGTCATTTTGTTGAGCAGAAAGGTGTTGGCATCGATATAATAGGTGGTTACATTTTTGCCCGCAGTGATCTTTATGGGATAATTGTTACCGTCTTTGGGCAGCAGTTCGGCTTTGTAACCCATGGCTGCATAACCAAGCAGCGAGCGCCCTAACCAAATGGCGTCTTTACCCGATTGGTACTGATCATCTGATATCGGCGTTGGGTCGCTGGCGCCGGCGAAAGGGTTAACGCTCCAACCGCCTTTGTCAGTGTAAACCTGGATGATCTTGGAGCCGCTTATCTCGGTCTCGCTGCGATAGCCTTTTCCTACCAGCAATGTGGTAGTTGAAGCGCCATCTTGCCCCATTACGCTGACGGTAGCATCGGTATACACCGATTTTATCTGGGCCAGTTTGTCCTTTCCGCCAATGGCGTCAACATATTTGGCGATAATGTCATCGGCCGTTTGCGCCTTTGCACCAAGGCTAAGAGATACTGCTGCGAAGAGCAGCATGAAAAATTTTGTGACTTTCATGTCTTTTTGTTTTAGCGGTTTAAATGATGTTGGTTTGGATTTAGACATTAATACCATATTCAATGTTACTGACTAACAGGCAATAAATTTAAACTATTTTGAGGCCCTCTTCTGTTGCCAAATAAATATCACATCAAAGTGATCTCATCCCGCAATTTCTTAGGCAGGCTTTTTAAAACAAGATCATAAGAGTGATCTATCATTTCGCAAAGGTGTTTTCGGGTAAGACTGCCATCGGAATAAATCGTGTTCCAATGTTTTTTATTCATGTGATAGCCTGGTTGTACTTCGGAATAGCGCTCACGGAGTTCAATGGCGAGTTCGGGGTCGCATTTAACGTTGAAATGTGTAGGGTCGGAAATGCTGGTGAGCAGGAATAGTTTTTCGCCAACTTTGAAGACTAAGGTATCTTCGCCAAAGGGCAAGCCTTCGGTTACACCGGGTTTGGCCAGGCAGTAATCGCGTATTTCTTCAATATTCAAGGTTAGAAACGCCTGATCAGCTTATTAAATGAGGTAACGTTACCAAAGTTAAATTTAACTCCCACAACGATTTGCGCATATTGGTTGGTAGCGTTGTTTTTGAATTTATTTGACGGGTCATCATAACCGTCGAGTCCCTCGCCAAATACAAGGTTATGCGTGTACCCGAGGTCAATAGTCATATACGGCTCTTCAAAGTCATTATACAATTTAAACTCATAGCCAAACCGCAACGGAACAGTAAGGTTTATACTGCTATTAGAGCCCGGGAAAACATAGGTTGAAGGGCCATTGTTTGGTAACCCGTTTTCGCCATAATATATATTAGTACGTTGCACGGTATTGCTGTTAAAAATAATACCACCACCCGAGCCAAAATAAAAATTCTTCAGAATATTCAGTATATCGTTTTGCGAATAATCAATCACTTCACCTAATTGGAAATCGGCATGGATGATCAATCCTTCATAATTGTTAAGATACTGGCGTCCGTATTTGTCAGTTTTAGGGGTAAGTCCGCCTCCTGATAAATGCCCGAATTGCAATTCGGCCGTTACCGGGATGTATGGGCTATAATTATAGACAAAATTTAGACTTTCGCCGATGTGACGGTATTGTTTTTGCACGTTAGTATAACCCAATTCGGAAAAGACGTCTAACCCGATGCCAAACTCCTTATAGTTATAACCCATTTGGGCCTTGCCAACCAATACGCTAAATAAAAAAACGAAAAGTAAAATGAGTTTTTTCAATGCCTAAATTTAATCAATATTGTACAATCTTTTTGAAGCGGCTCAACTATACTTGTCAAAAATAAAATTTCTACCGATATTATTCTTATAATAAGATGTTAAAATCAACATTAAATTTCACAGTCACTGGGCGTTTCTTACGCTATGTCACCATTGATACGCAATCTGACCCTAATTCTGACACCTTCCCGTCTACCGAAAAACAAAAGAATTTAGGCAGATTACTTGTAAACGAATTAATTACGATAGGGTTACATGACGCGCACATAGACGATTATGGTTATGTGTATGCGACTGTCCCTTCAAACAGTGATAAAAGCAATATTCCGGTAATTTGTTTTTGTTCGCATATGGATACCGCACCCGATTGCAGCGGTGAAGGGGTGAAACCCATTGTGCATCAAAATTACCAGGGGCAGGACATTATATTACCCGGCGATAACTCACAAATTATCAGGTTAAGTGAACATCCCGACCTGAAAAACCAATTGGGTAATGATGTGATAACCGCCAGCGGAACCACCCTGCTTGGCGCTGATAATAAAGCCGGCGTAGCCGAAATTATGGATGCCTGTTACCAGTTGATGAATCACCCGGAAATCAAACATGGGAAAATAAGGATATTATTTACCCCGGATGAGGAGATCGGACGCGGCGTTGACAAAGTGGATATAGAAAAGCTCGGCGCGTATGCCGGTTACACCATGGATGGCGAAAGTTTGGGCAATATGGAAAATGAAACTTTTTCTGCCGATGGCGCAAAACTCACTATCAACGGTGTGAGCGCGCACCCCGGCTTTGCAAAAGGCAAGATGCAGAGCGCTATTAAAATTGCGGGGCAGATAGTGGCTGCATTGCCGCACGATTTATCGCCCGAACGTACCGAAGGTAAACATGGGTTTGTACATCCCGTTAGTATTTGCGGGCATGTTGAAACGGCTGAAATAGATTTTATTATCCGCGATTTTGATGATGAGAAATTGGGTAAACATGCCGAAATTATCCGTGAAGTAGCCGAAACCGTAATAGCCCGGTTTCCCGGGAGTAGTTACCATTTAGACATAAAGCCGCAATACCGCAACATGAAGAAAATGCTTGACCAGCATCCCGAAATTGTTGAATACGGCATGGAGGCTATGCGGCGTGCAGGTTTGGAAGCTAAATTATGCAGCATACGTGGCGGTACGGATGGCTCGCGACTGTCTTTTATGGGATTGCCCTGTCCTAATATTTTTGCAGGGGAACACGCTTTTCACAGCAAACAGGAGTGGGTTTCGGTACAGGATATGCAAAAGGCTGTTGAAACGATACTGCACTTGTGTGCGATATGGGAGGAACGAACATAACGTAGAGACGCAAAATCTTGCGTCTCTACAGATATTATTGGATTAATTTTTCGGCCGCTTCCGTCGCTAAACTTAGGAAAGTATTTAAAGGGACATTTCTTGCAATCAGTGATTCAACGAGATCGATACCCGGAAACTCGATTTCGAGATTATCCAGGCCATGTTCCTGACTAATCTGGGCGACGAATTTGCCTTCATAATATATTTCGATGAAAACTTTCTCATGCTGATCATCACTTGCGATTATGAAGTCGTATGGGTTTGCCATTTTGAATAGATTTACTTCTCCGCCAGCAAATCGTTTGTCAATTTCTCAAACTCAGCCACAAACTCAGTATAATATTTACCGGTGCCTGGTCCGCTGAAGCCTGTGTGTATTTTACGCACATCACCCTTTTTATCAATGATGATAGTCGTAGGAAAGCCTTTATAATCAGCCAGCATCGGCAGGCTTTTCATGGGATCGTCATGGTACATGGTATAGCCGGTAATGAGCAAAGGGTAAGGGACATTAAACCTGTTTTTCACCTGCTGTATCAATGGTTTTGATTTGGCAAAATCAGGGGTTCGCTCATACGCTAAACCGATCACCTCAACACCTTTTGCATGAAATTTTTTGTAGTAGCTAACAAGATAAGGAGTTTCATCCATGCAATTGGGGCACCAGGAACCCAGCATCTGTACAATAACCACTTTGTTTTTAAAGCGCGGATCGCTCAATGAAACTTTTTTGCCATCAATGCCAGGAAAAGAAAACGCTATTTTTTTATACCCCGGTTTTAAATAGGTTAATGAATAAGCATCCGGCAGTTTTGCGTTTGCATCCGCAACGGCTGTCCAGTTTGTGAGGTCAGCATATTCCGACTGGTCCTTTCCGTTAAAGAAGGTTTTAGCATCTTTTATGTCAGCTGTAAATAAAAAAGCGTGTCCGCCATCAAAAGTTGACAGATACAATTTATTACCCGTAACAACACCCTCAAGATAACGATCATCCCCCGTAGTGGTTAAAAAGGTGCCCGTAACTTTTGCTCCGACTTGTTTAAATTCCCCAACCCGGATGTCCTTTTTGTCTCCTTCACCAAATGTTGCCGACCATCTGCCGGTTATATTGTACGCTGGTTTTTCGGCGGTTTTAAAAAATCGCCAGGATTGTCCCGGTTCCGCTGTAAACTCCATAGCCATATCCCTGTCGGCATAATGTTTTATCCATTTTCCCTTTAAGCCTGTCCCCGCTGTTTTTAATTTAAACTCCGAGTTGAACAAGGGCATATGAATCAAAACAGAATCGTTTTTGTGCTTAATATCGGTCACCTTTATCCGTTCAGCGCCATTCATTATGATGAGTTGTTGCTTGCCGGCGATGTCCTTTACTTCAAAATTAAATGGCAGTTCGTTACCGGAAGAGTTTTTTAAAGCACCGCGCCGGATACCTGCTTTTAATTGGCTTTGGGCCGAGCATAGATTGATAACGAGCAAAAGGACAGCAGAAGACAAGAAATATTTGAAACGCATGCGGATAGTCTATTAAATTGATGTACTTTTCAAATTAAACGAAAAACCGCCGTATTATTTCAATACCTCGCGCGAAATGACAATCCTTTGAATTTCGGAAGTACCCTCATATATCTGCGTAATCTTGGCGTCGCGCATCAGGCGCTCCACGTGGTACTCTTTCACAAAACCGTACCCGCCATGTATTTGTACGGCTTCAACGGTTGTTTTCATCGCCACTTCTGAAGCATATAGTTTGGCCATTGAGCTTGCCTGCGCGTAAGGCTGGTCATGGTCCTTTAACCATGCAGCCTTTAAACAAAGCAGCCGGGCCGCTTCAATTTGAGTAGCCATATCGGCTAATTTAAACTGGATAGCCTGTAAATCGGATATTGTTTTTCCAAAAGCTTTGCGTTGTTTGGAGTAATCAAGGGCCAATTCATAAGCGCCTGATGCTATTCCCAGGGCCTGTGAAGCAATACCGATACGCCCGCCTTCCAATGTCTTCATCGCAAATTTGAACCCGAAGCCATCCTCGCCAATGCGGTTCTCTTTTGGCACTTTAACATCACTAAACATCAGCGAATGTGTGTCGGAAC
>Ga0207155_1188_pt1 | contig 13347 bp, 8 predicted proteins | sample Alteio_BWMinHeat_26_FD_153515 | JGI IMG/M metagenome (GOLD analysis project Ga0207155, IMG submission 153515) | Enriched cells from forest soil in Barre Woods Harvard Forest LTER site, Petersham, Massachusetts, United States -... | ecosystem: Environmental > Terrestrial > Soil > Temperate forest >... | reverse complement strand
ATTAACGGTTTCGTAACCAGTCTCTTCAACACAATTGGGATCAGCCTGCCTTACATCCATTTCTCCAACTTGAACTTTTTCACAAGCCTTTGTTACGACGAGAACTTGTCTTGAAACAGTGGTGTGGCGGTACTCTCTCACAAGGCTCTGTAAGGTCGCTTTTCGTTGAGCCTTAGAACCGGAGCTCACTTTGTTTACCAGGTCTGCATTTAACTCTTCAGGATGTAAATTAAATGATTCAGTCCATACATTGCTTGAAGGGTATTCACTTACCATGTGGGTTTTGTCGGAAACATATTCGACTGTCAAACGGTAGGCTGGAACATAATCGCCATAAACAGCATGGCGGCACAAAACTGATTGTTCTTCCATTCCACCGCATTCTTGCCCCACCATTTGATAGCTCGTGGGTACATTTACTTTCTTCAGGTCTACCACTTTAAAACCCGTAGCATCAGAAGCCAAAGCGTGAATTCTTGAGAAAGAATTAAATTTTCCTGCATGGGATCCCCCGGCATCGGGATTTAAAGGTCGGGCTTGGGCTGCGATGCCAAAGGCCACTGCAGCTGCGGTCAATAAAGCAATAATGTATAATTTACGTTTCATAATACCCCCAAAGGTTTAATAAGTTTTAAAGCACTTGTGGCACTTTGTAGACGAAGCATGACCCCAAGCAAAGGTCAATTTTGCTAATTTATTAGATCTTAATTTTACTTTTAGTGAATTTTGGGCATAAATGCCTCTCTTATGCGAATTTATCAATTTACAGATTTTAGGGCCTTTGTACGGGAGGAGATCGCTCTTCTTCCCAAGAAAGGACGGGGGGCTTACAAACAGTTAGCCAAACATTTAGAGGTTAATCCCTCTTTTATTAACCAAGTTTTTCTTGGCCCAAAAAATTTGAGCCAAGAACAAGCCTATTTAGTCGCAGAGTTTTTAGGCCTCTCTCCCCATGAAACAAAATATTTTTCAATTCTCTTGGAGTTAGCCCGATCTGAAAATGTTCGCTTTCGGAACTATCTTTTAGATCAGTTAGCAAATTTGAGAAAAGGACACACCTCAACGATTCCTACACAAGAACACCGTCTTGATGAAGTCAGTAAAATGATTTTTTATTCCGCGTGGTACTACAGTGCCATCCATCTCATGACAACAATCCCTTCGTTTGAAACCGTAACTGCACTTTCTGAGGCGCTCAAGTTGCCACCTTCACTGGTCAAAGGCGTATTGAATTTTCTTGTGACCAGTGGGTTATGTGGAAGTAAGAATGGACGTTACTTCGCGCGAATCATGTCAACGAATGTCGAAGGTGAACCCCATTATTCCATTGCTCACAATATCAATTGGCGGAATAAAGCTGTTGAAAGGCTTCCGAGCCGTCGCAAAGATGATTTGTTTCATACAAACGTTATCTCCATAGGGACCCAGGATATCCAAACCTTGCGCACTCTCTTGAAAGAAAAAATGAGTCAATTCCAAACTGTGGTTAAAAAATCACCTGCTCAGCAAATTTTCTGCTTCAATCTGGATTTTTTCGAATTATAAATTTATACAACTAGTCAGGCCGCTTTTTGATTTGGAACTTCGGAGGAAGCACGAGTCGGCGTTATAAAGCGATAACCTTGTCCATAAACAGCTTCAATGCAGGAGGAATATTCTCCAAGTTTTTTTCGTAATGAATAAATGTGAGTATCAATGCTGCGATCCGTAACGTGAGTGTTGTCACTCCAAGCTAAATTTAAAAGTTCTTCTCTTGAAAATACGCGATCTTCTCTTGAAGCTAAGGTAAGCAAGACTTTAAACTCCAAAGGAGTTAAATCAAGACCTTGTCTTTGTCCTTCAGCATTAATTATTGAAACACGCTGTGAAGCTATTTGAATTTCTACTGGCCCCCTTTGAATAATCTGTGCTTTTTGTTTAGAGGTGAGATTCTTTTTTAATCGACCTTCCACACGGGCTTTCAATTCTTGTGCTTCAAACGGTTTTACAATGTAATCCTCAGCCCCAAGTGAGAGCCCAAGGACCTTCGCAGAAGTTTCATCTTTTGCCGTTAAAAATATAACTGAAATATTTGAGAATTCAGTTTGTTGAAGCATGGAAAAAAAATGAAAGCCATCTCCATCGGGCAACCCGACATCTAATAAAACAATATCATAAGGGTTTTCATTAAGCTTTTTTTGGGTTTCCGCAATTGTTTGAGCCCAAGTTATCTCAAAATCGGACCCAAGAGCCTGATAAATTAAATTTTTTGAGTCTTCCGAATCTTCAACCAATAAAACTTTATGCATTCACTTTCTCCAAGGTTAGTTCTGAGAAATGTGGACTCGGCTAGTTATTTCTTCCAATCTTCCTATCGGTCTCCCATGACTAAACTTAAGCAAAAAATTCAGTAAAAAATGGCAATAAGTACCTGTAATTATTTGGTTTCTTCTGGGTATTCTTCGACCCTGAGAGCAGATCAAATTTTTAGTCAAAGTTGGAATTGCAATATCAAGATTTCCTGACATTCACACGAGTCCAAAAGAAGATGTACAAACGTCTATAATTATTTGTCTTTTTTCAAGGATCTAAGATCAGGGAAAATGTCAAAAAATTTCAGTCTTTTGTCTGTGGATCCGAATAAGAGGCAATCTAAAAAAAGAGGAACCAGTCATGAAGAACCATAAACTGCGTCGATCTACAAATGGTGCGACCCAAGTTCGAGAATCTTTGGAGGAACTTGGATCTCCAGCGCAGCTAAAAAGGCAACATCGGCATATTCTTCAAATCATAAAGGCCGTGCAGCAAGGGGATTTTTCTGTTCGTATTTCTCTTGAAGATAGCGGAGTTATAGGTGAGATCAGCAATGCCTTAAATGAACTCATCGAACGGAAAGAGAAAATGGCAAATGAGTTTGTGCGCGTCAGTAAAACTGTTGGTCGAGAGGGTAAAATGACTGAACGTGCATCTATTGGAACTGTGAGAGGTGCGTGGGCAACAAGTATCGACGCTATTAACTCACTCATTGGTGACCTCGTCCAACCCACAAATGAAATTGCGCGAGTTATTACAAGTGTTGCTCGAGGCGATCTTTCTCAAAAAATGTCGTTAGAAATCGACGGTCGAAACGTGCGAGGAGAATTTCTCAGAATTGGTACCACAGTTAATGGGATGGTCGACCAGTTAAACAGTTTTGCATCCGAGGTTACCCGGGTTGCTAAAGAAGTCGGTACGGAAGGAAAACTTGGCGGACAAGCTCAAGTTAAAGGAGTTTCGGGTACGTGGAAAGATCTGACCGACAACGTTAACCAACTCGCCGGAAACCTCACTTCTCAAGTTCGTAACATTGCAAAAGTCACCACAGCCGTTGCTAAAGGTGACTTATCTCAGAAAATCACAGTTGATGCCAAGGGTGAAATCTTTGAACTTAAAAATACAATTAACATCATGGTGGATCAGCTTAATTCATTCGCTGCCGAGGTTACACGCGTTGCTAAAGAGGTTGGTACAGAAGGAAAGCTTGGCGGACAGGCGCAAGTTAAAGGCGTGTCTGGTACATGGAAAGACCTCACTGACAACGTTAACCAGCTTGCCGAAAACCTCACCTCTCAAGTCCGAAATATTGCAAAAGTCACCACAGCCGTTGCTAAAGGTGACTTGTCTCAGAAAATCACAGTTGATGCCAAGGGTGAAATCTTTGAACTTAAAAACACAATTAACATCATGGTGGATCAGCTTAATTCATTCGCTGCCGAGGTTACACGCGTTGCTAAAGAGGTTGGTACAGAAGGAAAACTTGGCGGACAGGCGCAAGTTAAAGGAGTTTCGGGTACGTGGAAAGATCTGACCGACAACGTTAACCAACTCGCCGGAAACCTCACTTCTCAAGTTCGTAACATTGCAAAAGTCACCACAGCCGTTGCTAAAGGTGACTTGTCTCAAAAAATTACTGTCGACGTTAAAGGTGAGATTTTGGAACTTAAAAATACAATTAACATCATGGTGGATCAGCTTAATTCATTCGCTGCCGAGGTTACTCGAGTTGCAAAAGAAGTTGGTACAGAAGGAAAGCTTGGCGGACAAGCGCAAGTTAAGGGAGTTTCGGGTACGTGGAAAGATCTCACCGACAATGTTAACCAACTCGCTGGAAATCTCACTTCTCAAGTTCGTAACATTGCAAAAGTCACCACAGCTGTTGCTAAAGGTGACTTGTCTCAGAAAATCACAGTTGATGTTAAAGGTGAGATTTTGGAACTTAAAAACACAATTAACATCATGGTGGATCAACTTAATTCATTCGCTGCCGAGGTTACTCGAGTTGCAAAAGAAGTTGGTACAGAAGGAAAGCTTGGCGGACAAGCGCAAGTTAAGGGAGTTTCGGGTACGTGGAAAGATCTCACCGACAATGTTAACCAACTCGCCGGAAACCTCACTTCTCAAGTCCGAAATATTGCAAAAGTCACAACAGCCGTTGCTAAAGGTGACTTATCTCAGAAAATCACAGTTGATGCCAAGGGTGAAATCTTTGAACTTAAAAACACAATTAACATCATGGTGGATCAGCTTAATTCATTCGCTGCCGAGGTTACACGCGTTGCTAAAGAGGTTGGTACAGAAGGAAAACTTGGTGGGCAAGCTGACGTTAAAGGGGTTTCGGGAATCTGGAAAGATTTAACTGACAACGTTAATTTTATGGCAAGTAACCTTACGAAACAAGTTCGCGGCATTGTTAAGGTTGTTACCGCTGTAGCCAATGGTGATCTCAATCAAAAATTCGTTCTTGAAGCGAAAGGTGAAGTTGCGGCCCTTGCCGAAACAATCAATAGCATGACTGATACCCTCAGAACTTTTGCCGATCAAGTTACCACAGTGGCAAGAGAGGTCGGTATCGAAGGAAAACTTGGCGCCCAGGCCAAAGTTCCTGGCGTTGCAGGCACTTGGAAAGATCTCACCGACAACGTTAACGTGATGGCAAGTAACTTGACCAATCAAGTGCGAGGTATCGTTAAGGTCGTTACCGCCGTCGCTAAGGGCGACCTCAATCAAAAATTCGTTCTTGAAGCGAAAGGTGAAGTTGCGGCCCTTGCCGAGACAATCAACAGCATGACAGATACACTTAGAACTTTTGGTGAACAAGTTACATCTGTTGCAAGAGAAGTTGGTATCGAAGGAAAGTTGGGTGGCCAAGCCAAAGTTCCTGGCGCGTCGGGTACGTGGAAAGATCTGACCGACAACGTAAATCAACTGGCAGGAAACCTCACGTCCCAAGTGCGAGCCATTGCCGAAGTTTCAACAGCTGTTACCAAAGGAGATTTAACACGATCCATTACAGTTAAGGCTCAAGGAGAGGTCGCCGCACTTAAAGATAATATTAACCAAATGATCGGTAATCTTAAAGACACAACCCATAAAAATACTGCTCAAGACTGGCTCAAGACAAATCTCGCCAAATTTTCAGGAATGATGCAAGGTCAAAGAAGTATTGGAGCTGTTGCACAGCTCATTATGTCAGACCTTACGCCTCTTGTAGATGCCCAGGTCGGTGCGTTTTTTATGGCAGATGAAGTCTCTCAAGATTCAGGTTTAAAATTAGTTGCTTCTTACGCTCTCAGTAAGGAACGAGGAGAAGCAACGAAATACCGTCTAAAGGAAGGCCTCGTTGGGCAATGCGCTTTTGAAAAAAAGAGAATTCTAATTACGTCGTCAAGTGAAGATTATGCCCCTATTGATTCAGGCCTAGGCGAAGTGAAGCCTCTTAATGTTGTTGTTCTCCCCGTCTTATTTGAGGATCAGCTTAAAGCCGTTATTGAATTAGCTTCACTTCGACCCTTTAGTATGAATTATTTAAACTTTCTTGATCAGCTCATGGATAGTATTGGGATTACATTGAACGTGATCTCTTCAAGTATGAGAACCGAAGAACTGCTTAAGGAACTTCAGCGTTCCAATAAAGGTCTTGAAACCCAAGCAAAAGAACTTGAAGACAAGGCAAAGTTACTTGAAGTTAAAAATCAAGAGGTAGAACAGGCCAGCCGGTCTCTCGAAGAAAAAGCGGAACAACTTTCACTTATATCCAAATATAAGTCAGAGTTTTTGGCCAATATGTCCCATGAACTCCGCACACCTTTAAACAGCCTTTTGATTTTATCTAAAATGCTGTCAGAAAATAAGGATCAGAATCTTAAACCAAAAGAAGTCGAATATGCCGCGACCGTCCACTCAGCTGGGTGCGATTTATTGGCCCTTATTAATGAAATACTTGATCTCTCCAAGGTGGAAGCAGGCAAAATGCCAATTGAGCCAAAAGAGGTTAAACTCTCAGAAGTTCAGGAATACACGAAACAAACGTTCAAACCCATTGCCGACCACAAGGCATTAGACTTTATGGTGGAATTAGATCCTAAAGTGCCAGAAGAAATTTTCACCGACAATTATCGTTTGCAGCAGATCCTAAAAAATTTATTGTCAAATGCGTTTAAGTTTACTGAACATGGAAAAGTGGGTCTAAAAATCTTTGTTCCAGACCAGAATAACTCATTTCTAAAAGAAAATTTAACCCATCGCGAAAAAGTAATTGCGTTTTCGGTCCAAGATACTGGAATCGGTATCCCAATTGATAAGCAACAGCTTATTTTCGAGGCCTTCCAGCAGGCCGACGGTGGTACAAGCAGAAAATACGGAGGAACAGGATTGGGATTAACGATTAGCCGAGAAATTGCCCGCTTGCTTGGTGGGTTCATCGAAGTCAAAAGTGCCAAGGGAGATGGTAGTACGTTTACTCTTTATTTACCCCAAAATTACACTGGCGCTGACACCGGTAGAAGAGTAAGCCCTGAAAATGTAGTGAAGGTACTTCCTTTGCCAAAAAATGCCGACTTTACAGGAAAGAAAATCCTGATAGTTGACGACGACGCGCGAAACATATTTGCTATCAGTAGTATCCTTGAATCGCGTAACATGACCGTGATCTCTGCGGAAACTGGAAAAGTTGCGATCAAACTTTTAAATGAAAATCCAGACGTTGATATGATCTTAATGGACACAATGATGCCTGACATGGATGGGCTTGATGCAACCCGAAATATCCGTAGTATTCCTGAATTCAAATCACTTCCGATTATTTCTCTTACCGCAAAAGCCATGAAGGGTGATCGAGAAAAAGCTATTGAAGCTGGAGCGTCTGATTACATTACAAAACCGGTAGATACTCAAAACCTACTTGCGATTATGTACATGTGGATGAAAAAAACACAAAGCTCAAAAGCGGAGAACCTAGATGTTGCCGCAGCCTAAAGAGAGCTTTAAAGCCGAGAAAGTTGATATCCTTATTGTCGACGATAGGGCAGATGGACTCCTGACTATTGAAGCTGTGCTAGCGACCGAAGAATATAACCTAGTCAAGGCTAGTTCTGGCCGAGAGGCTTTAACTAAACTTATAGACCATGATTTTGCGCTCATACTCTTAGATGTTCAAATGCCAGATCTTGATGGTTTTCAAACTGCAACGTTAATAAAACAACAGCCAAAGGTTAAAGATGTTCCAATCATTTTTGTGACTGCAATAAGTAAGGAAGATAAGTTCGTTTACTTAGGCTATGATGTCGGCGCTGTTGATTATCTCTTTAAACCCTTCGATCCGCATATCTTGCGATCCAAAGTAGCTATCTTTGTCGACCTTTATAGAAAAAATAAGAAGATAAAACAGCAAGCTCAATTATTAAAAATAAATGATGAAAAAGAACATGAGCGTCAAGTTGCTTTGAAGGCTTCTCAGGCGAGATCTGAATTTTTCGCCAACATGAGCCATGACATTCGAACCCCAATGAACTGCATTATTGGAATGGCCGACCTCCTATCTCAGACAAAGCTTACCGAAGAACAATCTAATTACGTTTTGATGCTCAATAAATCTTCAGACAACCTTTTAAGTCTTGTGAATAATATTTTGGATCTTTCTAAAATTGAGTCAGGCCATTTTAAAATTGAAAATAGTCAATTTGATCTTTTAGAGACAATAGAAACAGTCCTGGATATTACTTCTCCGAGAGCCCATTCAAAAGGGCTGGAGCTCATTTTGAAGGTCCAACCCGAAGTTCCTCGGTACGTGATGGGCGATTCAAGTCGAATAAAACAGATACTTATAAACCTTTTGGGAAATGCCATAAAATTCACAAAGACTGGTGAAATTGTTTTGTCTGTAGCTAATGAACTGCAAACAGAAAATAAAACGAAGGTGGTCTTTTCGGTCAAAGATACGGGAATTGGAATCCCTAAAGATCAAGTTTCAAAAGTTTTTGATCATTTTACCCAACTGCAATCTGACATCAGCAGCAAAAAAGAAGGGTCTGGATTAGGACTATCTATTTGTAAAAGGCTTTCAGAACTTATGGGAGCAACGATTGAAGTTGAAAGTGAATTAGATAAAGGAAGCACCTTTCTCTTTAGAATTCCATTTGAGAGATCTCCTTTATCAAATACAGGAGCAAGCCTTCCGACATTGGATTTAAAAGGCAAAAATGTCCTCATCATTGGCGATAACGCTGCCTTGTGCTTGATCCTGTCTGAATTTTTTAGAAGTTGGGGGGCCAGCGTCCGCTCCGTATTGAATGAAGATCAAGCCAGTAAATTAATAAAATCATCTAAGAACTCTAAAGGAGTTTTTCACATCATTTTGGCGGACATCCGTATACCAGGGATTGCCAGCGGTGGGTTGGACATTTTAGCCAAGCTCAAAGACGATATAAAAAATTTGAATTCAATCGTGATGATGTTACCAACGAATCACCGTCACGGGGATTTAGAACGCATTAAGGCTTTAGGTATAACAAACTATATTCTCAAACCAATAAAACCCTTTGAACTGAGTCAAACCATTGCCAAAAGTCTCGACCTAGAGATGCCAATTAAGACCTGTCTAGAAGTTAAGGGAACCTCACCTCAAATTGAATTAAAACCTTTGAGATTGCTTATCGCCGATGATTCTGAAGAAAATAGATTCTTGATTCAATCCTACTTTAAAGACACACCATTTAGAATAGAAATGGCAGAGGACGGAAGAGTGGCCGTTGAGAAATTTAAGAACGCTCAATTTGATCTTGTTCTTATGGACCTACAAATGCCAGTGATGGATGGGTACGGAGCTTTAAGAGTTATTCGCGCATGGGAACAAACCTCGGGGAAAATTAAAACCCCTATTATCGCGCTCACCGCTTATGCTTTAAAAGAAGAAGCCGAAAAATGTCTTGCCGCAGGCTTCAACGCTCATATCACAAAGCCAATTCGCAAAAATAAACTTATTGAAGTTGTCCTAACAAACGCCGCCTGAGGAATTTTCCTGAAATCTTGATAATTCAGTCATAATCCCAACACATCAAATTCTTATAATAATGAGTAAAGAGTGAACAGCAATTGCCCACAACCGCTTAACCGGAGAAGGCATATGGCACGTATACTCATCGTAGATGATGATTTAGATACTCTAAAACTCTGCAAAACCTATCTGGAAAAATATCAGCATAAAGTCTTTTTAACCTTTGATGCCGTAGAAGCTTTAACATTTTTGGAATCTCACCCGGTCGATGTCACAATTACGGATGCCAATATGCCATATATTTCGGGCCTTGATTTTACACAGAGACTAAGGCACACACCTCAATTTGAAGATGCAAAAATCATCATGATGACGTCAAACAATGATGAAGACCACGTTCAGGAATCCCTGAAATCAGGTATTGATGACTACATTGTAAAGCCATTTAATCAGGTGGTCCTAAATACAAAAGTCGAAAAACTACTTCATAAGAAAAAATCTCTTAATCGGTATTATGTTAATAAATATCAGTTCATAGAAACTGCAAGAGCAACTCTCTATGTGCCCATGAATATCACTTCAATTTCTGAAACTGGTGTTGAGATTATCTGGAGTGCTTACTTAAAAGTTGGCAGTTTTTTTCGACTCACTTCACCTCTTTTTAGCGAGATCGGATTTGAACCTCCTATAATGGAGGTATCGGCCTGCGATGCTCTTAACCACGGTCGCTGGCGAATTCAATTTGATTTCTGCACGATTAGCGAGAAATCCGTCAACTCGATTCGAAACTGGATGATCGAAATGAGTGTTAAGGAAAATCGATGAGTGATTAGTTGCCATCGCGCATAGCCGGCGAATCTAAATCCAAGAATTATTAATAAATCCTCACTTTCAAGCCATTTTTTTCTTACATTTCTCTCTTAGAATAAGACTTAACCCCCCCACTCACTTTTTCTTGCACATGGAGGTGCTACGCCCCTTGACCTTGAAAGGAGGTTCTAATGAATTTAGCCGAACTTGAAGAACTAGAGAGTGTCCACCCTAAGGTCCTCGTTGTAGAGGATGAGTCTGAAAGTGAATGGCTCATCGCTAGCACCCTTCGATCCGTTAAAAGAAACGCGGATCTGAAGTGGGTTAAGTCAGCTGAAGAGGCAGAGAATCTTTTAAAAGCGGGAGAGCGCTATGATTTGATTATCGCTGATCACTATCTTAAAGGAGAAGAGACGGGGTTGGACTTATGGAAGTCCTGTTATAAAAAATATAGAAGCACACCCTTTATGATGACCTCCGCTCTTACTGAAAAAGTTTTTGTGAGACTTGCTGGCCCTCAATTGCCTCGGCCTGTATTTCTACATAAGCCGATAGACGTTAAAGAATGTCGTTCAATGATGGAATGGTTCTTAGATAAGCCTCGTCATACCAACCTTGCCGAAGAGCGTGGTGGATCGTTGCGTGTTGGCTTTGCCATATTAGCAATTATTTCAGCGTTAGTGATTTCTTCCAAAACTGATTTTCCAAGAACATCCCTTAAACAGCCTGATATTATTGAGAGGAGTTTAACTGGAGACGAGATCCCCCAGAAACCTTTGAGATTTATAATTCCTGTGTTTCCAGACACAACCCAAAGTGTCACGTTAGATCGCTCGAAAAAGAGTTCATCAACTTTAATCAAAAAAATCTTATCGAGCGACCTTAGGAATAGAATAAATGAAATTAATGAGCGAGGACGAGAAATTCTCATTTTCTCACCTATAGAGTTGGAAGGACCAAAGATGTTGGATCTCCCTAACTGGCATAAAGAGGTATATGAAGGGACAGATGGAACATTTGACAAAGAATTTGAAAAATTCAAAATAATTCGTGCGAGCGGATAGATGACCTGCCCCGGCAGTGCGCAATATCAGTAGGCTTAATGCTGCAATTTTGTTGGCTTAGTCCCATCAAGACCCACGACGGTTAGTGGTAAAGTTGAAGAGTCTCCTTCGTTCGAAGACTGGTGCCGACGACTGGACTTGAACCAGCACTCCTTACGGAACCAGATTCTAAGTCTGGCGTGTCTGCCAATTTCACCACGTCGGCTTATAACGATTAACTGTCAGATCTGACAAGTCTATTTGGGTTTTCGGGCATTGTCAAAAGTTCAGTTTTTCCAGAATTTTCCCCTCCAATGTTTGGGAAATGTTTGGGGACCGTCAGATTTACGACCTTCCCGGTAACATTTGGAAGAAACTGCACGAGACTTATTTGAAGCCTACGACGCTATGTAAGGAACATCGAGAACTACGGCCCGGCTTTTTTGTTAAATAGTCATACAATCGAGAAAAATTTTTATTAAGGCTGGGGTGTTTTCTTCTTAAACTCAATCAGGGACCTTGTTGGCGGCCTCAAAATTGCTTTGAAATAGATTCCATATGAGAACTTTATTTCTATCGTTGTTTTTCTTGTTATGTTCAGTTCCAACATTTGCAGACGATTGTGGCCAAGAACCTCAGTTTGTTAAGCTGGAAAATGCATTGGATCAAGTTTCTCCAAGAGAATCCTTGGGAGATATTGTCAAGACTGCGGTACAAAGAATTTGCTCCAACGATGCTGCCGGTAAAGCTCAATCGCTCCGCTCAGTCACTGATCTTGAAAACTATCTTCAAGGGGTAAGCCCAGAGATCCTTCGGGGGTTGGAGCAAGTCAGAATCGCTTTGACTCGATAACTGAACTTTAAGAAAATGGAACAATACTTTTTTGTTAGGAGAGTCAAAATGAAGAGCGTGATTTATCTATTCATAGTTACTTTAGGTCTTTCCACGGCATCTTTTGCAGCTGACTCAACTAGCACCACCCATGATCTCAACCGAGAGCGCATCATGGCTCCAGGCATGTGGCATAAAATCAGTAACGGCGATCCAATTATAGATTCAACGATTAAAGAAGCTGCCTATATTGTTCTTTCCGATGACAAGCGAGGACATTCATCTTTTCAAATTGCACTAGTTCCTGGTGATGACGTTGTAAAAAGTCTTGCGGGTTTTCAAAAAATAACGGGCATCACTTCTGGGAAAGGTGTCGCTGTTTTTAATATTAATAGTATCGAACTTGATCAATGGAAAAGACATACAGACCAAGATCCGTCTACTTATGCCCCAAATCATATTCAAAAAGGCCGTGAAGGTTTGCTGATTGCTTTATTCAGCGGGGCCATCAAAGGGAGTCCAGCAGGAGAAGCACCCGGCCCACACATTCATGCAATGGTAGCTGGCTTTGACGATACCCCTCCCGGGTCGAAATATGAAGGCGGATTCCCAGCCGTGGGCGGGCATCTTGGTGCTGCTAAGGTCAATATTGTTTTGGAAATGCATGTCGATTCTTATCCCGAAGTTCTTGAAAAGGCCTATAGCGAATCTCTAGGTGGCCCCGTATTGAGCATTTCGGATAGACAAGCAGAAGCCGCACGTCAGTTTCTTGAACGCGCTCAAATGGATAATTCATCTCCAAGCGACATGATCATACCTTTCTTGGGAAACTGGCAGGGAAACGTGGACTTCGTGTCGCCGGATGGCGAGCTTAAGAAAATGCCGGGTAGCCAAGTTTCGTACGAAATTGTGGATTCCAATTCTTTCAAAATGAAAATTAATTATCTCGACCCGGCGACAGGCCAAGTCGTTCGCAAAATAGATCTTCTCGCTGTTGCTGACAAAACAAATGCCGATCGGTTTTCAATCGACGGGATGATTTCGGAAGGCACTGACTCAACTCCCCTGAAGGGTACTCTTCGCAAAATCGATGAAGGAACGATACTCAACACCTTCAGCGCCGCACTTGGGGGCAAGCCCGCCTATTTCCATGAGATGATCAGTCTGGCGACCGACGCCAAGGGAAAACCCCTCACTGTCCGTGCGGTTCAAGTGTTTGACGCAGGGAAATGCCGCGAATACCTGGGTACTCGGCTAATGAGGGAAGAAAAAATCACGGATGGGAATTAATAATCCGTTTCATAATCCACTTGTTTTCAAATTTTCATATTCTTCCAAAAAATGCAGGAGCGTTATTTTTTGTGAAGTGGCTTA
>Ga0207155_1185_pt1 | contig 13440 bp, 16 predicted proteins | sample Alteio_BWMinHeat_26_FD_153515 | JGI IMG/M metagenome (GOLD analysis project Ga0207155, IMG submission 153515) | Enriched cells from forest soil in Barre Woods Harvard Forest LTER site, Petersham, Massachusetts, United States -... | ecosystem: Environmental > Terrestrial > Soil > Temperate forest >... | reverse complement strand
TTCGGTGGTTTGCCGTCCACATAAAACCATTGCTGATTTTCACGATAAAATAAGCTGATTTCATGCATGATATGTTTTTTATGTTGCAAAGAAAAATGCGCGATGAATTCCACTGTGCCTTCATCATGGTGACTAGATGTTTGTACAATTTCTAATTTTTCCCATTTGACTTGTTTTGACCATTCAAATACAGCCGCTGGATCAAAATCATCTGCAGCGGGTGATTTCATTGTTCGTTTTATGTAATTAATATCTGCAAGTGTGAATGCACTATAGCGTGAACGCATTAATTCTTCAGGAGTCGATGGCAATAAACCATCATTGATGAATCGACCGCAACAATTAGAAAAGGATGTGCCTGTCCCGCAGGGACATATTTGATTGATTTGCTGCATTAACTATCCTCATTTCGACCGCAAGCGGTCACGTGCAATTTTTTCTGCAATTTCATTTGTGGCAACATTTTCACGTTGTGAACGCTCAAAAATATCATAAGCGGTATTATATATATTATTAATTTGCTCCATCGACTTTTTTATATCTCCATGATCATAAATAACGGCGACATGGATTAAACCGCCAGCATTAATTAAAAAATCTGGCGCATACAAAATACCACGCTCATGCAATAATGTGCCGTAATGATGATGAGCTAATTGATTATTGGCAGAGCCTGCCACAATTTTAACGCGTAAGCGATTGATGGTATCTAAATTTAATATTGCACCTAATGCACAAGGTGCAAAAACATCTGCTTCTACTGTATAAATTTGCTCAGGCGCACAAGCAACAGCATTAAATTCATCAACACATTGTTGTAAAGCATTGACATTAACATCGGTAATAGTAATACGCGCACCTAATGCATGTACTTCTTTTGCCAGACAATATCCAACATGGCCAGCACCTTGAATGGCAACATGCACGCCCTCTAATGAATCTTTATTCAATTTAAATTGAACTGCCGCTTGAATTGCTCGTCGCACTCCAATTGCAGTTAGTGGTGAGGGGTCACTTTCCATACCCGATTTAGTTGTGCAAGTAACATAAGAAGTGCGTCTTGCGATAATATCCATATCTTGCATATCAGTGCCACTATCCACCGCGGTAATATATTTGCCGCCCAATTCATTGACAAATTCACCGAACTTTTCAAAGTAAGCTTCGCGGTCTTTCATTACTCTAGGCTTTATAAGCACTGCCTTTGCACCACCGTGAGGCAAATCATTGATCGCGGCTTTAAAACTCATCATATGGGCAAGACGTAAAGAATCTTCGTAAGCGCGATCAATGGTTTTGTATTCAATCATTCGACAACCACCAATAGCGGGCCCGCGAGAAAGATTATGAATAGCGATAATAGCTTTTAATCCAGTTTGTTCATCAATTTTGGTATGAATACTGCCAAATCCTAAAAATTCTGCATAGCGCATCAAGCTATCACAAACGGTATAGTGAACATGCTGGTTTACAAATCGTTTTGAATGGGGATGACGAACGGTTTCAACCATGAATTTAAGCTCCTTATTATGAGGCTTGTCCTTACGTAAAATTCACCCTTTCTTATAAATGAGTTTTAGCTTAAAGGTATACGCAGCCAATTACGCACGTTCACCGCGAGCTTTACGCTTTAATTGCTGTATAGTTCGAATTTGTGCACTTACCTCAGCCAATTCAGCGGTTGCTTTAGCAAGATCGATAGCAGATATTTTACCTGCCATCGTTTTCTCTGCCTGTTCTTTTGCAGCAATGGCTGCTGCTTCATCAATATCATCTGCACGGATAGCAGTATCTGCAAGCACCGAAACTAAATACGGTTGAACTTCTAACATGCCTCCGGAAATATAGAAAATTTCTTCTTCATTATTAGCAAGCACAACACGCACATAACCTGGCTTTATGATAGTCAACAATTGCGAATGTCCGGGCATAATACCCAGCTCACCTTCTTCACCGGTAACAAATAATGTTTTTACCTTACCAGAGAAAATTTGTTTTTCCGCACTAACAATATCTAAATGCAGTGTTTCTTCTACGGTCATAATGTCTTAGCCTTTTCAACGGCTTCATCAATGGTGCCAACCATGTAAAATGCTTGTTCGGGTAAATAGTCATATTCACCGCTCAAAATGCCTTTAAATGCGCGAATTGTTTCTTTTGTTGAAACATAGCGGCCTGGCGTTCCCGTAAAGACTTCAGCAACAAAAAATGGCTGAGAGAGAAAACGCTGAATTCTTCTTGCACGTCCAACGATTTGCTTATCTTCTTCAGATAATTCATCCATACCCAAGATAGCAATAATATCTTTGAGCTCTTTATAACGCTGCAAAGTTTTTTGCACGGCGAGCGCAACATCATAATGTTCTTGACCCACGACTAAAGGATCTAATTGTCGACTAGTAGAATCAAGCGGATCAATCGCAGGATAGATACCTAACTCAGCAATTTGGCGTGACAATACGACCGTTGCATCTAAGTGAGCAAACGTAGTTGCTGGGGAAGGATCGGTTAAATCATCAGCAGGTACGTAAACAGCTTGAACTGAGGTGATGGAACCGGTTTTAGTTGAGGTGATACGTTCTTGTAACACGCCCATTTCCTCTGCCAGCGTCGGTTGATAACCTACTGCGGACGGGATACGACCTAATAATGCAGATACTTCAACGCCGGATAAGGTGTAACGGAAAATGTTATCAACGAATAACAATACGTCTTTACCTTCATCACGAAAGCTTTCTGCAATGGTTAAACCCGTTAAGGCCACACGTAAACGATTACCGGGTGGTTCATTCATTTGTCCATACACCAAAGCAACCTTATCAAGCACTTGTGATTCTTTCATTTCTAAATAAAAGTCGTTGCCTTCTCTTGTACGCTCACCCACACCCGTAAAGACAGATAAGCCGGCATGTTCTTTCGCAATATTGTTAATAAGCTCCATCATATTGACGGTTTTACCGACACCTGCACCACCAAAGAGACCAACTTTTCCACCTTTTGCAAATGGGCAAATCAAATCGATGACTTTAATACCTGTTTCTAATAACTCTTGCGAAGGTGCTTGTTCCGCAAATGATGGCGCGGGACGATGAATAGGCGCGAGCTTATCGGTTTTAACAGGTCCCTGCTCATCAATGGCTTCGCCTAATACATTCAAAATTCGGCCTAACGTGCCAGGACCCACTGGTACCATAATAGGATTATTGGTATTCATGACAGCAAGACCGCGGCGTAAACCATCGGTTGTTCCCATCGCAATGGATCGTACAATGCCATCACCTAATTGTTGTTGAACTTCAAGGATAAGATTATTTTCATCGACTTTTAATGCATCATAAATTCTAGGAATATTATTGTGCGGGAATTCGACGTCAACAACTGCACCGATAATTTCTACGATTTTGCCTTGTTTCATTTGCGCGATTGTCATTAGTTTGACCTCAATCTATCTAAATCTTTCCGTTGTTAAAAAAGTAATTACCATTCTAAAGAACCGATGCACCTGCAACGATTTCTGATAATTCACGCGTAATAGCCGCTTGTCTTGCTTTGTTATAAGCTAACTGCAAATTCGCAATTAATTCAGCTGCATTATCCGTTGCGCTACGCATTGCTAACATACGTGCTGCTTGTTCGCTGGCAATATTTTCAATCACTGCGCGATAAACTTGTGACTCTATATAACGTTCTAATAATCTTTCTAATAAGATATGTGCATTATCGGGCTCGTAAATGTAATCCCAATGATGTTGTAATTGCGCATCCTCTGATGCCATGAGTGGCAGTACCTGCTGAATTCTGGGTTCTTGTCGCATCGTACTTATAAATTCATTTGAGCATAAATATAATGCGTCGATTTTACCGTCGAGATACGCTTGTAACATCACTTTGATCACACCAATCAAATCAGCAACGGTAGGTGCATCACCCATATTATTAGCGCTCGCGACAATTTCGCCGCCAACTCGCTTGAAGAAAGCATTGGCTTTGCTACCAATTAAGCAAAGATCAACACCTACCCCTTCATCAGCATATTGCTTAATTGATTTGATAGTGGTTTTAAGCAAATTACCATTCAAGCCGCCGCAAAGACCACGATCCGTTGTGATAATGATATAGCCAACGCGTTTAATTTCTCGCGTCTGCATGTAAGGGTGACGAAATTCTGCATGACTGCGTGCAACATGGCTAATTACATTTTCAATTTTCCGTGCATACGGAATGGCGCGCAGCATTCTATCTTGCGTTTTACGCATTTTACTCGCTGCTACCATTTCCATCGCTTTGGTAATTTTCTTAGTATTTTGTACGCTTTGTATTTGCAAGCGTATCTCTTTAGCAATAGCCATGCTTTCCCTCTTTCTCAATTAATCCCAAGATTGATTGGCTTTGAATGATTCAAGAATCGTTCGTAATGTTTGAATCACTTCGTCATTGTAGTCACCTGATTTATTCAGACGTTCGACAAAATCACTGTAATTGGTATGCAAGTAACTATTTAGTTCTTGCTCAAACATAGCGATTCGATTCACTGGAACATCGTCCAAATAACCTTGATCAACCGCAAATAAAATGGTTCCCTGCTCAGCAACAGATAGAGGAACATATTGTTTTTGTTTCATGACTTCAGTAATACGTTGACCACGTTCTAATTGCTTGCGAGTAGCCTCATCTAAATCTGATAAGAATTGAGAGAATGCCGCCAATTCGCGATATTGCGCTTGCCCGATGCGGATACCGCCAGCCAACTTCTTCATTATTTTAGTTTGAGCTGCACCACCGACACGAGACACCGAGAGACCCGCATTAATAGCCGGACGAATGCCTGAGTTGAATAAGCCTGTTTCTAAGAAGATTTGGCCATCAGTGATAGAGATAACATTGGTTGGGACAAACGCAGAAACGTCACCCGCTTGTGTCTCAATCACTGGCAATGCTGTTAGTGAACCGGTTTTACCTTTCACCTTACCATCCGTTGCACGCTCAACCCATTCTGGATTCACACGCGCAGCACGTTCTAATAATCGTGAGTGTAAATAGAAAATATCGCCAGGATAGGCTTCGCGGCCAGGTGGGCGACGTAATAACAATGAAATTTGTCGATACGCCCATGCATGCTTGGTTAAATCATCATAAATGATCAGTGCATCTTCACCTTTATCGCGGAAGTATTCGCCCATTGCACAGCCTGCATAAGCAGCAATGTATTGCATTGCAGCAGGGTCAGAAGCAGTTGCCGCTACAATAATGGTGTGTTTAAGCGCATCGTGTTCTTCTAGCTTACGCACAACGGCGGCAATTGAAGATGCTTTCTGGCCGATGGCAACATAAATACATTTCACACCCGTGTGGCGTTGATTAATGATGGCATCGATAGCAATAGCGGTTTTACCTGTTTGCCTATCACCAATAATTAATTCACGCTGCCCACGTCCGATGGGAACCATGGCATCAATTGCTTTTAACCCTGTTTGCATAGGCTGAGAAACGGGTTGACGGAAGATAACACCGGGTGCAACTTTTTCAATCGGTGAAGTTAATTCAGCCTGAATAGAGCCTTTTCCATCAATTGAATTGCCTAAGGCATCAACCACTCGGCCGAGCAAAACTTCGCCAACAGGAACTTCGAGAATACGGCCAGTACATTTAGCTGTTTGGCCTTCGGATAAATGCTCAGTACGACCTAATACGACGACACCAACCGAGTCACGCTCTAAATTGAGAGCAAGCCCATAGGTTTGATCTTCAAGTTCGATCATTTCACCTTGCATCACATCATCAAGACCGTAAAGACGCACAATGCCGTCTTTAACGCTAACAATCGTACCTTCTGTGCGAATTTCGGGTTTTAAATTAAACGTATCTATACGTTGTTTAATCAAATCACTAATTTCTGTTGGGCTAAGTTGCTTGACTTGCATAATGGTTACCTTAAAGAAAATTCAAGTAAGCGAGTTAATTTTCCGCGAACGGATCCATCTATAACTCTGTCGCCAATACGAATGATTGCACCACCTAAAATAGTGGGGTCAACTTCGCATTGGAGTGTCACTTCTCGCTCTGTACGACGAGCGAGTGCTTGGGTTAATTTTTGCCGAAAACCATCTTCAATCTCAACGGCTGTCACGACGCGTACCGTGCTCATTTTTTTTAGCGCTGCATAATATGCATCAAATTGCTCAGCAATTTCTGGTAAGACTAGTAATCGTTCATGATCAGCAAGCAAGTGTAAAAAGTTCTTTTGCTTATCATTTAATAACGATGCTAATACTTCTTGAAATAAATTAAAAAGCTTTGCAGTTTCTATTTCTGGATTGGCTAACAATTTAACGACTGTTTTATCACGCGCTACATTCGCAGCGGATGCCAGAAATGCTTTCCATGCAGGCAGTTGCTCCTTATCGCGTGCATATTCAAATGCGGCAAAGGCGTAAGGTCTTGCAATGCTCGACAAATTTGCCATAGCTAAATCTCTGCAGCTAATTGGTTTAATAAATCAGCATGAACGGACATATCGATATTGCGTTGAATAATTTTCTCAGCACCCTCGATAGCAAGCCTCGCTAATTGTGCTTTTAATGCTTCTTTAACTTGAGCAACTTCTCTCTCAATATCATTTTGTGCCATCTCAATAATACGTTGGCCTTCATGCTTAGCCTGCGTTTTTGCATCTTCTACTACTTGTGAAGAATGCAGATTAGCCTGCTCTATGATTTGAGTCGCTTGCTGCTTTGCTTCGCGAATGATAGACATTGCTTTGTGCTCTGCCATTTCAAGTTCACGCTTGCTACGTTCTGCAGCATCTAATCCTGCCGCAATCTTTTTTTCTCGATCATGTAAAGTCTTAATAACCGGCGGCCATACATATTTCATGGTAAACCACACCAAGATGGCAAAGGTAAGAAATTGGCCGATTATTGTGGCATTAATATCCATGATATTCCCTCACCGTTAACCAACGGTTGCTGTTTTTGCCGCATTTAAAACAGATGCCAAAAATGGATTATTGAAGAACAAGAGCAAACCCATCACGATAGAGATAGCAGCGAATGCATCCACTAAACCCGCCATAATAAACATACGCATCATGAGCATAGGACCTAATTCAGGTTGACGTGCAACGCCTTCCAAAAATTTTCCGCCTAATAGACCGAAACCTATGCCTGTGCCAAGAGCGGCAATACTAATGAGCAAACCTGCGGCTAATACACTAAAGCCTTGTATTTGACTTACCACACTTACGATTTCCATGGAGCCTCCTAACAAATAAAAAATAAAAATTTTACTATTGCTTGCGGCTTAAGCTTGTCCCGTTATGTTTTTAAACGGGAGGGAGAGCTGCCGCTTCTCTCCATCAATTAATGTGCATCATGTGCCATACTGAGATAAATAATGGTTAACATCATGAACAAAAATGCCTGTAAGGTAATAATTAAAATATGAAAGATGGCCCAAATTGCGCCTGGAGGCCATTGGACATACCAGGGTAAAAGAGCAGCAATCAAAATAAAAATTAATTCACCGGCAAACATATTGCCAAATAACCGAAGCGCTAATGAAAGCGGTTTTACGCATTCTTCCACTATACGAAAAGCAAAATTGACCGGAAATAAATAGGGGCCAAAAGGAAAAACCAACATTTCTTTCAATAAACGGTGTTTCTTTGCACGCAAATTAAATATCAAAATGAGTGCAAATACGGTCAGCGACATAGCAAACGTGGTATTGGGATCTGCTGTTGGCACAGTTTTAAAATAAGGCGCACCAAAGAACCCAAGTATGCGCGGCAAGAAATCTACGGGTAATAAATCCATGGCATTCATAAAGAATACCCAAAGAAAAATCGTCAAAGCAAGCGATGGAATAAAGGTGGTTTTATGATGAAAAACATCATGAACCGCACCATTAACAAACTCAAATACGATTTCGACGATATTTTGTAATTTGTTTGGAATTTCCGTTAAACGGGTTGCAACCAAACGTAAACCGCCAAAAATAACTACGCCAATAAAAACAGAAATAATGACAGTATCGAGGTTTAGGGTCCAAAAGCCACCGCCTTCACCGAAGGAAAACGTCTTCAAATTGAACGTTAAATGTTCAAGATGATGTTGTATATATTGACCTGACGTCATACCGACGACCTCCTCACTCATCCACTTACTCCTTGTCTACATCTATGCTTCAATCTATCTTGTCTAGAAAAGTGCCACATACAAACTATCCAGAACGATATGATCGCCCCAATGAATCCGACGAGCACGGATAATAAACTAACTGGTAAGTATTTCACAATAACTATAAACAGAATGGCACTAAGAAATAGTTTGACCATCTCACCGATAAAAAATGCCACCATGAATTGTGTCATTTGCTGTGCGCCACTATATCGAAAAACGCGCCAAACGAACACAAGATTAGGCAGCCCATATGCCATTCCGCCAGCAAATACCGAAAAACCACTGATTTTACCTTTTATTAACAATGCTATGACTGCTAATAAAATAACCCCGAAGAGTTGCAAGACAACCAGATGATACGCCTCATGTTGTATCAATTTTCGGAGTGAAGTTGCCATTTTGCTTATGTGCCTGCCGTTTCGTGACCGCGGGAGTATAATAAAGAGTCAACATAATGGCAATGAAAATGAGCATTTTGCCCATGCAACTGGGTTACATGGGCAATTTTGGGGAAACTATCTATTGTTCATACCAGTTTTTATAATACTTTCTTCCCTTAGTAAGTCAGTAACCTGCGTATTTTTTACAGCTAATGCATTCGCTGTATTTACGGTTCTACCCCGCGCACCAAACATTCCTATTGCGCTGACTGAAGCAAAAAAACTTACTCCGGTTGCTACCCCAAGAGCAGTCGATAAAGAATTATCAAGCCCATAAAAATCTGTAGCCAATGTCATTACAACTCCCGTTGTAATGGAAAGCGCCGCAGCCAAAGCAAGACTCACATTAATTACTGTTTTATCAAAATTACCGCATGGAACATGGTAACTATTTGCGAGCCTTTGGGTATCTTGCTGTATTCCATCGTATAAAGCAGTTAGTTTGTCATTTATGACAATCAGGGCATCCCTAGCAGTCTTAGTAGCCTTAAATAAAATTTCTTTTTCATATTGCTCCTTGAATCTAGCCATTGGCTGCGCACTAATCTGCCAGAACCTCTTACCTACTTGCGCAATACGAGCAAGATTTTCTGGGGGGAGTAAATCTAAAATATTTAGTAAAAGTTCATCTGGTAACATGTTAAAGGGATTGCTTGCTTCTACAATTTCTTTCTTATCAGAACTTTCAGGCTTTTTCCCTTCTTCCATCTCAAGGATTACGGCACCTTCTATGCTCTTTAAATCAATATCTTGTTCATCACTCCTTACCAACATTTATTAAACTCCTCGTATTGTTTATATTATTTACAACGCATCATATCTGCGTGTTTATTGATCTGTCTAGGAGTTTTATAATGGGATCAAACGCTGGTTAATGCTTGATTTAAATCAGCCTTCAAATCTTCAATAGCTTCAATACCAACCGATAGACGAATTAAATTGTCTTTGATGCCTAGCGCTTCGCGTTTTTCTTTCGGCAAACTTGAATGCGTCATGATCGCAGGATGTTCAATCAAACTTTCGACACCGCCTAAACTTTCCGCTAATGCAAATAAGCGGCAGCGCGAGAGCATGTCAATTGTTGCTTGCAAACCCCCTTTTATTTCAGCAGTAATCATGCCGCCAAAATACTGCATTTGTTTTTTAGCTAAATCATGTTGTGGGTGACTTGCTAATCCTGGATAAATCACGCGAGCAATATTTGGATGCTTCTCTAACCACGCCGCCAATTCCATGGCATTTTCCACGTGTCTTTCCATTCGCACCACTAATGTTTTTAATCCGCGCATCACCATGAAACTATCGAAGGGAGCTGCAATTGCACCGACTGCATTTTGTAATAGCGCGATTTTTTCACTCAATTCTTTTTTTTCACCGACCACAATCACACCACCAATCACATCAGAATGACCATTCAAATATTTAGTCGCTGAGTGCACAACAAGATCGAATCCATGTTCTAATGGGCGCTGAATAATGGGAGTTGCAAACGTATTATCTACAACCGAAATAAGATTATTTTGTTTTGCAATACTCGCAACTGCTGTTAAATCAATTAATTTCAACATGGGATTTGTTGGTGTTTCAACCCAAATCATGCGTGTATTTGCTTGAATATATTTTTTAATATTGTCAGGATTTGACATATCAACAAATGACGTTTTTAATCCTTGCGAAAATTTACGAACCTTATCCAACAAACGAAAAGTGCCGCCATAAACATCATCACAAATAATGATATGATCATTGGGATTTAATAATTCTAATGTCGTTGCAATTGCAGCCATTCCCGATGCAAAGGCAAAACCGCGTTCACCGGATTCTAAACTCGCTATGCATTCTTCGTAAGCAAAGCGTGTAGGATTTTTAGTGCGCGAATATTCATAGCCCAAATGTTTACCTGGACTACTTTGCACATAAGTTGATGTGGCATAAATCGGCGTCATGATAGCGCCCGTTGCAGGATCAGGTTCTTGACCTGCATGTATTACTCGCGTACCTATATCATGCTGATGTTTTTTCATTATTAAATTCCTACTGAAGAAAACCGTGTGCACGCATCCATTGATCATCAACAAATTTTGTCATGTAGTTACGCACGCCATCTGGAAGAATAATAAGACAACGTTCGCCGTGTTTCAATTTTGCTGCTGCTTTTAATGCCGCCCATGTGACTGTTCCTGATGATCCACCAACTAATAATCCTTCTTCGCGAATCAATCTACGCGCCATTGCAAATGAATTTGCATCATCAACTTTAATGTATTCATCGATGAATTGATTATCTAATACGGGTGGTAAAAAATCATAACCTATCCCTTCGACTAAGTAAGGATGAACATCTGTGCCGCCACCTAAAATAGAACCATAAGGATCAACACCAATAATTTTTATCTGCGGTAACACTTCTTTTAATCTGCGTGCAACACCAGTTGCTGTACCACCGGTACCAACACCCATGACGACCATCGCAAGATTGTTACCGAAATCATCTAATATTTCTTCCGCTGTATATTCATAATGGGCTTTTGGATTATTTGGATTCGCATATTGATCTAACAGATGTGAATGCGGAATTTCTGTTTGCAATCTTCGTGCTAATGAAACATGACTATCAGGATCATCCCATTTTGCTTCCGTCGGTGTGCGATAAATTTTTGCCCCTAATGCCTCCAAAATCACTTGTTTTTCTTTGCTCATTTTTTCCGGCATCGTAATAATGACATGATAACCTTTGACTGCACCCGCTAAAGCAAAGCCAATTCCTGTGTTGCCTGAGCTTGCTTCAATTAAAGTATCACCCGGTTTAATTTCGCCGCTTTTTTCTGCCTCTTCAATCATCTTCACTGCGATTCTATCTTTAATAGAGCCACCCGGATTTAAGAATTCACATTTACCATATAATTCACAAGCTAGTTCACAACCAATTTTATTTAAGCGCACAACAGGAGTATTGCCAACTACATCGAGAATAGTATTGAACAACATGCTTGTTCTCCTTATCTCTACTTAGCATAAAAACTCGGCCGCAAGCAGCAAAGTGACTAAGATCAGTATCCTTCTGCAGAATTCGGTCTTGCGATTGTGAAATTTGTATCAGCATAAGAGGAAATATTGCAATTGTATGAATCTCTATTTGGTGTTAATTCGCCATCAATCATAATGGTGAGTGATTTACCTCTAATAATTTGGCCATTACTTTCTAAATGACAAAAATCATTGATGCGATAATTTTTAAATGTGTTCCCGCGAGAATTGTACGAGCTAATTTGCACTCTTGATGCGGTGATCAGATAATTTCTACTGCTGGTAAAAATGGTCCACACATTATTACCACGCAGAATATCAAACATAATGGGTGTCGTTTGATCATTCTCAACGTCGCGAATTTCGAGCAACCAAGTTGCTTTACCCACATAAGCATGGAAACGAGTATAAATTTGTATGGTTTGACCGGGTAGGCTTTCATCGAATTGAGCAAGCACCGGCAATGCCAAAACGCAAAGCGTGATTGATACACATAATTGGAGTAAATGTTTTTTTATCATAAGTGTATGTAATCAGATTAATATTACACAACTCTCGCCATAAAGCGGCAGAACATTTTAAATAGGCACCATGATGGATAGATTCTTTGGTGAAACCATCGCTTATTCATGGCTATGGCGTATTTGCTGCACAAGATTTTGCCGTTAATGACTTAATTGAAGAATGCTATGCCCCTTGTACTCTGGCTTTATCATCGCTTGCAGAATGAATAAACACTTAGCATCAAAAATAATACAAACCAAAGCAGTGACCATTCCGCCATACTCAACGAAAAAAATTCCCAACCACGCTGCGTACATTCAGCGCTACCCACAAGCACTTTTTGTACCACTTGATTAAAAGGTAAGGCACCTAACATATATTCCAAGCTAGCGCCGCATTCATTACTATGAGTGGGATAATGCTGCAACCATATTTGCCTACCCGCAAGTAACATGCCCAAAGTAGCGGTTAATAATGATAGGGTATTCAGTAAACAACGTGCGATATACTTTTTATAAACGCAGCAAGCGATTAAAAACCAAATTCCTAATAAACCAAAACACAGGCGTTGTAGTGTGCAAAGCGGGCAAGGTATAAAACCATCAAATACTTGCAAATAAACGCTAACCGCTAATAAAAAACAAACCAGTAAGAATTCTACAACATAGATCGAACGTATTGACATACACCACCATTATTATTTGCTACTTCGGTCATTCGTAAGAGAGCTGATACATTAATAAAAATAATGTCTCGCGGCAAGTAACATGCGCGTTAATCACAAGGTTTCTTTCTAAGATGAGATGATTTCACTTTAAATAATCTGCAAACCAATTTTTAAGGATCAATTGGGCTGCGAGACGATCCACTTGACCCTCTTGCAGCGCTTTATAACCACCTTGAGCAAACAATTGTTCTCGCGCATCTTTAGTAGTTAAGCGTTCATCAATCTCATAGACCGGTAAATGATAATGTTTGCGCAAATTATCAGCAAACTCGCGAGCCAATAAACTAATTGCTTGATCGCTGCCATCCATATTGACTGGAATACCGACCACCATGGCATTAGGCTGCCATTTTTTCATCAGTTTATTTAGCATATCCCAATTAGGTAGGCCATCTTTAGCAGCTAATGTTTCCAGCGGTCTCGCCGTTTGAGTGACAGTTTGTCCAACCGCCACTCCTATGCGCTTCGTGCCAAAATCAAATGCAAATAAAACTTTAGGTATATCGTTTGAGTTTTGTTTCATTATGTAATTGTTTTCTTAATTCTAAATCGCGTAATTGTA
>Ga0207155_1184_pt1 | contig 13572 bp, 13 predicted proteins | sample Alteio_BWMinHeat_26_FD_153515 | JGI IMG/M metagenome (GOLD analysis project Ga0207155, IMG submission 153515) | Enriched cells from forest soil in Barre Woods Harvard Forest LTER site, Petersham, Massachusetts, United States -... | ecosystem: Environmental > Terrestrial > Soil > Temperate forest >... | reverse complement strand
TTAAAACGAATCATTCGCTGCCATCCGTTTGCAAATGGCGGTTATGATCCAGTTCCGGAAGCAAAAACAAAATGCCAACAAATTTAATTGATTATTTACGCGTTGCTCTTTATGCAACATTGATTGTGATCGTTGTGATGTTATTCCAAGCATGGGACAAAGATCATCCTAAACCGATTAATACTGCGCCCGCGATCGTTTCATCCGCAACGAACAATTATGTTCCCCAGGTTTCTACTCAAACTATTTCGGGTTCGAGTCAAACAACAACGACTAGTGCACCGATCGCAACTGCGAATGCCGCACCTAAAGCAGTTATTCAAGTCACAACAGATTTAGCTAAAATTTCAATCGATCCTGTGGGTGGTAACATCATCAAAGTTGAATTACTTCAATATCCAGAAGCGATTCATTCAAATAATCCTTATGTTTTATTAAATGATTCTGCAGACAATCGTTACATTGCACAAAGTGGATTATTAAGTGCGACAGGTCCTGACACTTCAAAAGGCCAAGCCGTTTATACGTCTGAACAAAATACTTATGAGTTAGCGAATGGACAAAATGAATTACAAGTCAAATTACACTGGCAAAATCCACATGGTGTAACATTTACGAAAATATTCACGTTCCAACGCAACAGTTATGAAATTGGTGTTGATTATTTAATTAATAATGCATCAAAACAAGCATGGAATGGTAATTTGTACATGCAAATCATGCGTAAAAACAATCCGCCAGTCACTAAACATGGACCAGTGGGTTTTAGCACGTATTTTGGTGCAGCTATTTCAAGCCCTGACAAACCATTTGAAAAAATCAGTTTCAAGCAAATGGATGCGCAATCACTCAATCAAACCATTACGGGCGGTTGGGCTGCAATGATTCAGCATTATTTTGTTAGTGCGTGGGTGCCGAATAAAAATGTTAGCTCACAATATTTTTCTCGTGTCACTAATGACGGCATGTACACAATTGGTATGTTGGAACCGACTGTGACAGTGAATCCAGGTGAATCCATCACTACACAAGCAAAATTCTATGCGGGTCCTTCCATCGCAGCGAATTTAGAAAAAGTTGCGCCAGGATTACAATTAACAATTGACTACGGTTGGTTGTGGATGATTTCCGCAATTATTTTTTGGATGATGCAAAAAATTTATAACGTGGTTGGCAATTGGGGCTGGTCAATTGTTATTGTGACTGTCTTTATAAAATTAATTTTCTATCATTTATCGGCAAAAAGTTATCGCTCGATGAGCGCGATGAAAAAGCTTCAACCAAAACTAAATGCGTTGAAAGAAAAATTTGGGACCGATAAACAAAAATTTACTCAGGCTACCTTGGAACTTTACAAAAAAGAAAAAGTGAATCCAATGAGTGGTTGTCTGCCGATTTTAATTCAAATTCCAGTTTTCATCGCATTATATTGGGTGTTAATTGAAAGTGTGCAATTGCGTCAAGCGCCATTTATTTTCTGGATTCAAGATCTTTCTATCAAAGATCCGTTTTATGTGTTGCCGGTATTAATGGGTATATCGATGTTTTTACAACAGCGATTAAATCCACCTTCACCGGATCCTATGCAAGCTAAAGTAATGATGTTCATGCCTGTTTTATTCACGGTGTTGTTCGTGAATTTCCCGGCTGGATTGATGCTCTATTGGTTTGTTAACAATTCGCTGTCGTTCTTGCAACAATGGTACATCATGCGTACTCTCGACTCAGCGGAGAAGAAAAAGAAAACGCGATGAAAAAATCAACGGATACAATCGTAGCTGCTGCTACTCCACCAGGGCGTGGCGGCGTTGCGATTGTCCGTGTCTCAGGACCTCTTGTCCCGAAAGTTATTCAAAAGTTACTCGGTAAAAAACTCACTCCACGTTACGCAACTTACGCCTCATTTCTTGATGATTCAGGTGCAGCAATTGATCAAGGCATTGGGTTATATTTTCCTGGGCCTAATTCTTTTACCGGTGAAGATGTACTCGAACTACATGGTCATGGTGGCCCTGCTGTAGTTGATTGTTTGTTGCAACGAATTCTTTCATTGAATGCCCGCTTAGCAAAACCAGGTGAATTTTCTGAACGTGCTTTTTTAAATGATAAAATTGATTTAGTTCAAGCTGAAGCAATTGCTGATTTAATTGATGCAGCGTCAGCACAAGCTGCGCGCAATGCACTTCGATCATTGCAAGGCGAATTTTCCAAAAAAATTCATGCCTTAGTTGAAAAATTAATTTTGCTGCGCACATACATTGAAGCTGCAATTGATTTTGCTGAAGAAGAAATTGATTTTCTCGCGAATCAACAAATCAGCGAAGATTTAAAAATTATAATTGAAGACTTAGCTTCACTCGAAGCTGCTGCAACCCAAGGTAGTTTATTACGCGAGGGCATAACAGCTGTTATTGCTGGGCAGCCGAATGTTGGTAAATCCAGTTTGTTAAATCAACTGAGCGGTAAAGATATTGCGATCGTGACAGATATCCCAGGCACCACCCGAGATGTGTTGCGTGAACATATTCTGATTGATGGTATGCCAATTCACATCATTGACACAGCCGGATTGCGAGATAGCAATGACCGTGTAGAACAAGAAGGCATTCGCCGCGCACGCGAAGAAGTTTCGCGTGCAGATTTAGTTTTATTTGTGACGGACGCAAGTGCGAATGATAATCTACCATTAAGTTATTTTCTTGATAACTTTCCTGAGCATGCAGCAATGATTACGATTCGCAATAAAATTGATTTAATCAGCGAGCAACCTTCAATCACAGAGGATAAAAAAAATATTTTTATCAGCCTTTCTGCTAAACAAGGTTTTGGTATTGAGCTGTTAAAAGAAAAAATCAAAGCTTATGTGGGTTTAAAAAATAACAACGAAGGAACCTTCTCCGCACGTCGCCGACACTTAGACGCACTTTCACGCGCAAAAACATTTTTACTCGACGGACAATATCAATTACATGAATTCAAAGCGGGTGAATTGTTAGCAGAAGATTTACGCCAAGCACAGCATGCTTTGAATGAAATTACTGGAGAATTTAGTTCTGATGATTTGCTCGGTAGAATTTTTTCGAGTTTTTGTATTGGGAAGTAAATTAGATATTAATTAAGGAGATTTACATATATGTTTCACAACCAGAGAATGCCTCATTCTTTTTCTCATCATTTGTTAAATAAAAGTGATTCCTCATCAAGTATTTCTATAACTATTTTAGAAGAAAAAAATAAGCCAATACCAAAATCGAAAAATTTAGATAATTCAAGCGCAGAATTTTTTCAGGATTGGGATGTGTTTTCCATTATGTTAAGTTTTCTGGAGGGTTTAGACAAAGAAAAATTGCGTCGCGTGTCAAAGAGCCTGAGTTTTATTGAAATTCCGCCACAATATTCAATGGTTAATCGTTTTTTATCGAATTTAGAAGCAGAAATAAAAGATAAATCATTTTTTGCTGACAAAAATTATGTTGAGATACGTGACCCAAGAGTTTTCTCGTGTCCTTTTATAATGATAGTAATGATAATTTCCAGTGTTGCTCTCTTTCTAATGGTTGATGAATTAAAAAAATGGTTAGATTGCTTACCTTGTGATAGAGATTCTGGTCGAGATTGCGTTGGACTGAATCAAGCAATAGAAATAGATACTGGGGTGATAATAGGCTTAAGCATAGTGGATTTAACTGCAGCGGTTTTTATGCTTTACCGTTTGAGACATTTTTGGTTGAGTAATCGCGAGAACCTTCATGCTAACATTAACATTTTCTTTCAAGGAAAAGATCGTTATGCTCAGTTACCCTTAACTGTGTTTTCTCCCCACTTGCAAGCAGAAGCAAAACAATTATTTATGAAGCTAAAAATGAATCATCCTAACTTGCTCGTGAACGCTAAAACAGAAATAATAGTTGATGATCTTAAATCTGAGATGAAAAAATTAGATGAAAAATTGGAAAAAAGATCTAACAGCTTAACGCACTCTCATTCAAGCATGTTTTCTCGTGGAGCAAAGCGTTCTGAAAATATGACAGAATGTGCCAGGACTAAAATAGCGTGCACAGAAGCTGTACCATCCAGGAGAAATAGTTAAAGAAAAACTGGGTCATGCCTGCAAAATGGGTAACTGTCAGATGAAGTCTGAACTTCTACAGCTGATACTTACCGATCAATTGTGTTTGTTCCAACACATGTCCAGTCATCGCAACTAATAACTCACTTGACCCAGCCCCGGCCGGTAATTTTAACTCCGTATCCAAAGCATAGATCGTGAAAACATAGTGATGAACCGGCCCTTTGGGCGGGCAAGGTCCGTTGTAACGGATTTTGCCAAAACTGTTTTGTCCCACCATGGCGCCTGAGGGTAAAGATTGAACCCCCATCGATATGCTGTTCGTATGGCTTGATAAGTTATAGACGACCCAGTGATACCATATCCCAGCAGGTGCATCAGGGTCTGACATGATCAAAGCGTACGATTTTGTCCCTGTAGGGGCGTTTTTCCAAGATAATTGGGGGGAAAGATCTTTGTTGGCGCAAGTATAGACGGTAGGTATGGTTTTTCCTGGGGCAAAACTTGTTGAGGTTAATACAAAACCATTTGAATAAGCAGAAATGGAGACTGTTAAACCCGCCAATAACCCAAAAATCCGTTTCATCGTTTTCCTCCCTCCAACATTTCTAGTACAATATGCAACCTTTTTACTGTTGGCAACAACTATGCTTGATTTTAAACAAACATTTGACGTAATTATCGTTGGCGGTGGTCACGCGGGAACCGAAGCGGCGCTTGCTTCCGCGCGCCTTGGCGCCAAAACATTGTTGTTAACGCATAACATTGAAACTTTGGGTCAAATGTCATGTAACCCAGCGATTGGTGGAATTGGCAAAGGTCACTTGGTCAGAGAAATCGATGCGTTGGGCGGTATTATGGCGCGTGCCGCTGATCATGCAGGCATTCAATTCCGCACACTAAATGCGAGCAAAGGTCCTGCGGTCAGAGCGACCCGGGCTCAGGCTGACCGTTTGCTCTATAAGCAATTCGTCCGCCATACGTTAGAAAATCAACCAAATTTATGGCTATTTCAACAAGCCGTCGATGATATTTTGATTGAACAAGACCGCGTAACAGGCGTTTTGACGCAAATGGGTTTAACGTTCAAAGCCAAGACGGTCGTCTTAACCGCCGGAACTTTTTTGGCAGGAAAAATTCATATTGGGCTACAAAATTACGAAGGCGGGCGGGCAGGTGATCCTCCGGCTAAAACATTAGCGAATCGGTTGCGTGAATTACCATTGCGGACCGGTCGTCTGAAAACAGGTACGCCACCGCGGATTGATGGTCGTACCATCGATTTCAGCGTAATGGAACGACAGGATGGGGATACTCCAACTCCGGTATTTTCTTTTTTAGGGTCTGTTTCAGAGCATCCGCAGCAAATACCGTGCTATATCACACACACTAATGAAAAAACTCATGATTTGATTCGCGCAGGATTGACTGAATCACCCATGTACACTGGGGTTATCGAAGGAATTGGTCCGCGCTATTGCCCATCGATTGAAGATAAAATCGTTCGTTTCGCCGATAAAAATTCGCACCAAATATTCGTCGAGCCGGAAGGGTTGACGACTCATGAAATTTATCCAAACGGCATTTCAACCAGTTTGCCATTCGCTGTTCAGATTGAATTTGTTCGTACGATGAAAGGTTTTGAACATGCCCATATCATTCGTCCTGGTTATGCAATCGAATATGATTTCTTTGATCCTCGAGATTTAAGACCCTCGTTGGAAACGAAATGTATCCAAGGATTATTTTTTGCCGGCCAGATTAACGGCACCACGGGTTATGAAGAAGCGGCTGCGCAAGGATTGATAGCGGGTTTAAATGCAGCACGTCAGGCGCATGACCAAGAGTCATGGACCCCACGCCGTGATGAAGCTTATATCGGCGTTTTAATTGATGATTTGATTACACGCGGCACACAAGAACCCTATCGGATGTTTACTAGCCGGGCGGAATATCGGTTAATGTTGCGTGAGGATAATGCAGACCTGCGGCTGACCCCCAAAGGCCATGAATTAGGTTTGGTAGATATTGAACGTTGGCAGAAGTTCGAGACAAAACGCACCATGATCGCGGCAGAACAAGTACGTATGACGTCAACTTGGGTAAGGCCAGATACTGCACTGGGTCAATCTGTGGCTGATTTATTGCAACAACCCTTAGCGCGTGAATATTGTTTAGAGGATTTATTGCGACGACCAAACGTATCTTATTCATCGTTAATGACCATTGCGGATCTTGGGCCTGGAATAACGGATGACAAGGCAGCAGAGCAGGTTGAAATTCAAATTAAGTACGCGGGTTACATCGACCGTCAACAAGATGAAATTGCTCGTCATTTACGTAATGAAGAAACCAAAATCCCTGACCATTTTGATTATCTGCGGGTGAATGGCTTATCTGCCGAGGTACGCCAGAAATTGCACGCTGCCCGTCCAGCCACGATTGGTATGGCGTCACGTGTTCAAGGCGTGACACCTGCGGCGATTTCATTGCTACTCGTGAGCTTAAAACAGGGTCAAAAGGCAGAGACCTAATGTCAGCGTCGATAAAATTATTACTGCAAGAATCACTTTTAGCCAACCAGCATGCCATTTCAGTCGAGACGCAAGAACGATTGATTGCTTATTTGAATCTGTTAAATCAATGGAACAAAGTTTTTAACCTAACAGCTATTCGTAAGTTAGAAGATATGGTGTCATTGCATTTATTGGATAGCTTGTCTATTCAACCCTATTTGCATGGTGATCGAATCATCGATGTTGGCTCAGGGGCCGGGTTGCCAGGTATTCCTTTGGCGCTGACCTGCCCGCAAAAACAGTTTGTGTTATTAGATAGCAACCATAAGAAAACCCGCTTTTTAAACCAGGTGGTTTATGAGTTAGGAATAAAAAATGTAGTTGTGATACATTCTCGTTCTGAAAGTTTTGAACCTGATCAACTCTTTGATAGTATCATCACTCGAGCATTTGCAACGCTTGCTGAGATGATAACAGCCACTCAGCATTTATTAGCAGAGCAAGGGCAGTTTTTAGCAATGAAAGGAATCTATCCGGAAACTGAAATTCGGACGTTACCGGAAAAATTTAAACTGCTGGCGGTACATCGGTTAACCATTAATGGATTGAATGCTGAACGACACTTGGTGTGCATGGGACGGGAATAATGGGAAAAATCATAGCGATCGTCAATCAGAAAGGTGGTGTGGGAAAAACCACGACAAGTATTAATTTAGCGGCTTCATTTGCCGTGATGAAACGTAAAGTTTTACTGATTGATTTAGACCCGCAAGGTAATGCAACGGTGGGTAGTGGAATTGATAAAGCCGATTTCACCTTGACGATTAAAGACGTCTTGCTGAATGATGCAGATATTTCGCAAGCGACGGTAAAAACAGAGAGTGGTTACGCGTTAGTTCCAACAACAAGTGAACTGATCACTGCAGAAGTTAAATTGATGCAAGAAGCGCAACGTGAAACGCGTTTAAAACAAGCATTAATGAAAGTGATTGATCAATATGATTATGTGTTAATTGATTGTCCGCCATCATTAAACATTTTGACGGTCAATGCACTGACTGCTGCCAATTCTGTATTGATTACGATTCAATGCGAATATTATGCGCTGGAAGGATTGACTGGATTATTGAGCACGGTTGAGCAAGTTCAAACGACCATTAATCCACAGCTGCATATCGAAGGATTGTTGCGCACGATGTATGATGGCCGAAATCGTTTGGCGTTGGATGTGTCCGCGCAATTAATGCAACATTTTCCTGGTCGAGTTTATCGAACAGTGATTCCGCGTAATGTGCGACTTGCTGAAGCGCCGAGTCATGGATTGCCGATTTTGCAATATGATGGAAAATCTCAGGGAGCTGTAGCTTATTTAGCGTTGGCGGGCGAAATGTTACGCCGTGTAGATGAAAAACAACAACAAGTTTTAGAACAGGTGACATAAATGAGCAGTGCAGTGGTGCAATCGCCATTAGGTAAAAAAACAACATACCTATCGCAATACAAGCGCGATTTGTTGTTTCCGATTGCCCGCAAATTAAAACGCGTTGAAATTAATGTGCCTGAGGTTTTGCCTTTCAAAGGCGTTGATATTTGGAATGCTTATGAATTGTCATGGTTAAATGACAAAGGCAAACCGATGGTGGCAGTGGGGGAATTCATTTTTCCTTGTGAATCGCCAAATATCGTCGAATCCAAATCACTGAAGTTATATTTAAATTCCTTTAACAATACAAAATTTTCTTCAATTGCAGCTGTTAGTGAAACGATACAACGCGATTTATCGGAAGCGGCTGGTGCAATTGTTATCGTTAAAATTTCTCCGCACGTTATTTTGAGTACTCAAAAAGAAAAATCTGCATTGAGTGTCACAGAAAACAACGCTGTATGTTTAGATCAATTAGATGTTGCTTGTGATACCTACAGTGTTAATCCCTCTTTTTTACAAATCGAAAACGACAATATCGTCGCCGAAGTTTTATATTCTGATTTATTAAAATCAAACTGCTTGGTCACGGGTCAACCGGACTGGGGCAGCATTCAAATTCACTATGTTGGAAAAACAATTAAGCATGAAGGAATGCTGAAATACATCGTTTCTTTTCGCAATCACAATGAGTTTCACGAGCAGTGTGTGGAACGAATTTTTATGGATGTGATGCAATATTGCCAACCGCAACACTTGACCGTGCGCGCTTATTACGCCCGGCGGGGCGGACTTGATATTAATCCATTGCGATCAACAGAAACACATTTTTCAAAAGACCATGACCAATTTAGTCGGTCATGATAGTGAATTAAACATGTGGAGTAAAACATGAATATGAAATTGATAGGCGGTATCTTGCTGGTGGTAGGTTCAGCCATCGGCGGTGGAATGTTAGCGTTGCCCATAGCGACAGCTCAAATGGGTTTTGTTAACTCTTCACTTTTATTGTTCGTATGTTGGAGTTTGATGACAGCCAGTGCGATGTTGATTTTAGAAGTGACATTGTGGTTGCCAAAAAACACCAATATTATTTCTATGGCAAAAGCCACATTAGGTAGAGGTGGTCAAGGTGTTGCGTGGATTACTTACCTTTTGCTGCTGTACTCATTGCTTGCAGCTTACATTGCAGGTGGTAGTGATTTCTTAAAAAATTTGCTGACCTTGGCACACTTTGATTTGCCAGGTTTAGTCGTACCAGTCTTGTTTACGTTGATTTTAGGCGCGATTGTTTATGGCGGAATTCATGCGGTTGATCATGTTAACCGTTTACTCATGGCAATTAAATTGTTGGCGTTTGTTTTCTTAGTTATATTGATTTTTCCTCATGTATCAACGGGACAATTAATCAATGGCGGTGAGCTTTCTACCTTATCAACTAGCACCACTGTTGCAATTACGTCATTTGGCTTTGCGACAATTGTTCCTAGTATGCGAAATTATTTTCACGATAATGTGAAGCAATTACGTGCCGCGATTTTAATTGGTAGTTTGATCCCATTAATTTGTTACATCATCTGGGATTTTTCTATCATGGGTGTCATACCACGTGAAGGTGATAACGGTTTAATCGCAATGATGCACTCAGGCCGATCAACCAGTGAATTCGTTAATCAACTCAGTGCATTGTTGAATCGTGACACTATCACTAGCTTTGCGCATGTGTTTACGTCGATTTGTTTGTTAACGTCATTTTTGGGCGTAGCATTATGCATGGTAGACTTTTTGGCAGATGGTTTGCAGATGGAAAAAATCGGTAAAAATAATGCGTTAGTCTGTGGCTTAGCTTTGTTGCCACCATTATTAATCGTATTGTTTAAGCCAGGTATTTTTATCGCAGCATTAGCGTATGCTGGAATTTACTGCGTTATCTTACTAATTTTGTTGCCGGCCTTGATGGTTTGGCGCGGTCGTTATCACAAAAATATTGCTAAAGGATATCGAGTGTTCGGTGGCAAAGTATTATTGTCATTGCTACTGATAGCGTCGGTAATAATTATTGGCCAAGGAATTATAGGTATTTTTAAATAATGGAAAATCCGGAAGGCTCGTCAAAAACACATTTTGGTTTTAAGGAAGTAGATTGGAGCGATAAATCACGCCGTGTGGCAGATGTTTTTCGCTCTGTCGCACCGAAATATGATTTGATGAATGACTTAATGTCATTTGGATTACACCGCTTGTGGAAGCGTTTCACGATTAGTCAAAGTGGTGTAAGGACGGGCCATAAGGTTCTGGATATCGCCGGAGGAACAGGCGATTTAACCAAAGAATTTGCTAAAAAAGTCGGTTCAGCAGGTTCAGTCGTGCTGGCCGACATTAATGAAAGTATGTTGCAGCAAGGCCGAGAACGATTAACGGATCTCGGCATTGTTGGCAATGTGAAATATGTGCAAGCAGACGCAGAACATCTCCCTTTTCCAGATAATTATTTTGATTGCATCACGATCGCATTTGGCTTGCGTAATGTGACTGACAAAACGGCGGCAATGCGCTCCATGTATCGTGTGTTGAAACCAGGTGGAAAATTACTAATTTTAGAATTTTCAAAACCCGTATTGCCTTTACTACAAACTTTTTATGATAAATATTCTTTCCATGTGATCCCAAAATTAGGCGCATGGGTGTGCGGAGATGCGGATAGTTATCAATACCTAGTTGAATCAATTCGCATGCATCCTGATCAAGCAACCTTAAAATCAATGCTACAAGACTGTGAATTTGAAGATGTTGAATTTCATAATTTGACAGGTGGCGTTGTCGCATTACATAAAGGATTCAAATATTAATGAAAAAATGGCTTGCAGCAACGTTAGAAAAAGCGCTGAATCGTTATTTTTCGTTGGATCCTGAGTCAGCAAAAAATCTTCAAAAGTTACAGGGAAAAATTGTCACGATCGAATTGTTGGGGATTGGTTTGACATTACAGATGGTGTTCTCCGCAACAGGCGTTCAGTTAAAAGCGGACGATTTTTCTGAACCTGACACCTTAATTCAAGGCGGCCCAATCAGTTTACTACATATCGCATTAGCACGTGATAAGCGAAAAAATTTATTTGCAGAAAATGCGACTATCACTGGCGACCTCGATTTTGGCCAAGATGTCATGGCATTATTCGATGATTTAGAAATTGATTGGGAAGAACATCTTTCACATTGGATAGGAGATGTCCCAGCACATCAAACAGGGCGAGTGATCCGCGGAGTGAAAAATCTGTCTGAGCGTGTGCGACGGACGATGACACAAAATGTGAATGAATATGTACATGAAGAAATTGATTTATTTCCACCGTCAGAAGCGTTGCGAGATTTTTTTCAAGCAGTAGATGAGCTGCGGATGGAGGTTGATCGTATAAATGCACTGTTTCAAACGTTACGATCTTGAGATAATGTTATAAGGAACTTACTGTGAAAACGATTACACAGCTATTTCGCTTAATTCGCATCCAATTCGTTTTGGTGCGCTACAATTTAGATGAAATAATGTTTTCTTCCAGATGGTTTTCACCAATCGGTTTTTTACGCTATTTCAATCCATGGTACTGGTTTTTAAAAAACAAATTAACGCGCGGTGAACGCGTGCGTTGCGCATTGGAAGATTTGGGACCTATTTTTATTAAAGCTGGTCAGCTATTGTCAACGCGGCGGGATTTCTTACCGGATGATATTGCGGAAGAGTTAGCTAAATTACAAGATCGAGTGCCGCCTTTTTCCGGCGTTCGCGCAAAAAAAATGATTGAAGTAGCGTTGGGGAAACCACTCAATCAAATTTTTGAAGAATTTGATTTGAATGCGCTTGCATCAGCATCAATCGCACAGGTACACGCCGCTACCTTGTTGAATGGTAAATCAGTGGTAGTGAAAGTATTACGGCCTGATATCAAAAACATCATTGAGCGTGATTTAGATTTGCTGATGACACTGGCAAATTTAGCTGATCGTTATTGGCCAGAAGCACGGCGTTTCAAACCTAAAGAAATGGTTAACGAGATTGCTCAGACGCTGCATGATGAATTAGATTTGCAGCGTGAAGGAGCAAACGCTTCCCAATTGCGACGGAATTTTTCTCATTCTGATTTGCTCTATGTTCCTGAAATTTATTGGTCATACTCTCGCTCAAATGTATTGGTGATGGAGCGAATTCATGGTATTCCGGCGCATAATATTTCGGCACTGAAAGATGCTGGCGTCAATATGAAAAAATTAGCAGAGCGCGGCATTGAAATATTCTTCACGCAAGTATTTCGTGATAGTTTTTTTCATGCGGATATGCACCCGGGAAATATTTTTGTCTCAACAGAGAATTTGAATAATCCTAAGTTTATCGCGGTTGATTTTGGGATTGTCGGCTCATTAAATACGAAAGATCAGCGTTATCTGGCGGAAAATTTACTGGCGTTTTTTAAACGTGATTATCAACGTGTGGCTGAATTACACGTAGCTTCTGGTTGGCTGCCGCCAGACACACGCATTGATCAATTCGAAGGAGCTATTCGCGCGGTATGTGAACCGATATTTGAGCGGCCATTAAAAGAAATTTCTTTTGGACAATTATTATTACGGCTATTCCAAGCTGCGCGTCGATTTAATATCAATATTCAACCGCAATTAATTTTATTGCAAAAAACATTGTTAAGTATCGAAGGTGTCGGTCGTCAAATGTACCCTGAACTGGATCTCTGGACGACAGCCGCGCCCTTTCTAGATCATTGGTTGAAAAAACAAATGGGCCCGAAGGCTTTTTTCCGCCGCATTCGAAACAATTTGCCTTATTGGTCAGAGAAATTGCCCGAAATTCCTGGGTTACTTTACGATGCATTGTCTCAACTACGCGAACAGCAAGAACGGGCGCATTTTGTGACACTACAAGAAACCAGCATAGCTACAAAACCACCGCGTCGCCGTTTCTTTATGTTTGGCTTGGGAAGTGCCTTTATAACTACAAGTGCAATTTTGATTTTCTTGTCGGTAAAAAACCCACTGTTAATCAAGTGCATAGTAGGCGCGGGTGTTTTGTCATTTTTACTGGCTTATCTGCCATAGCAATTCAGTCCGCATCAAGGTATAATTTAATAATCTAGTCAGTCTAGTCATATTCGTGGAGGTGATATGAAAGCGTGGCAATTACAAGAAGCTAAAATGCGATTTAGTGAGCTGGTTAAACAGGCGGTTAATTTAGGGCCTCAGCAAATTACTGTTCGCGGTAAGACAACAGCCGTCTTGATTTCGAAGGAAGAATACGACAGGTTAGTAAAGCCGAAAAATTCTTTCGTGGATTTTTTACGAAAATCACCGCTCGTTGGATTAGATATCGAACACAAGATAAAACGTGACAAGTCTAAAACGCGAGATATTGATTTATGACATACTTAATCGATACCAACGTTATTTCTGAGTTAGTAAAATCCAAACCTAACAAGGCCGTTCTAGATTGGTTTAACCGTGTTGGTTCACATCAACTTTATCTTAGTGTGCTGACTCTCGGCGAGTTGCGCAAAGGGATT
>Ga0207155_1181_pt1 | contig 13757 bp, 14 predicted proteins | sample Alteio_BWMinHeat_26_FD_153515 | JGI IMG/M metagenome (GOLD analysis project Ga0207155, IMG submission 153515) | Enriched cells from forest soil in Barre Woods Harvard Forest LTER site, Petersham, Massachusetts, United States -... | ecosystem: Environmental > Terrestrial > Soil > Temperate forest >... | reverse complement strand
TGCTGTCGGTCCAATGAGCTGATAAAGATAAGGGATAGGTTGCTTAGAGAAATATAAAGCACGACCGTCTTGCTTAAAAGTCACGGTTGTCCCCGAACTTGGGCTAATTTTTTTATGATTTAAAAAATCGGTTAAGGCTTGACCTGTCAGCTTCACCGCAGGCGTCGCCATCCTCACCTCAGCATTTTGCTGCATGAAATGAATAACATCATCGATGATCCAAGGTGGCGTGAGTACCGCATCCCCTTGAAAACTAATCACAATAGTTTCATTTTCAGCAAATTGTTGAGCAGCTTGCGCCACTCTATCGGTACCCGTTGGACAATCAACGGAAGTCATAACAATTTGTGCGCCGATCTTTGCTGCATGTTCCGCGATAATATCACTGTCGGTAGCAATATAAACTTCATCGGCATAGCGACAGCGCTTCGCTATCTGCCACACTCTTTCTAAAAGTGTTTTACCATGAATCAGCGTTAAAGGTTTCCCTGGGAAACGTGTTGAATCATAACGCGCAGGAATAACAATGGTGGCTCGATTTGTTTTAGGCATGATTATAGATCCAACAAAAAAATTCGGTAAAACTATCTTTGTCATCGATATCTTTGCACCCGCGACGCCATCTGTCTACACCATAATTAACGATTTCGCGTATGACCATAAACATGTGTGGACCTTCTAACAAAATGTGCTTCATGCCTAATCCACCTGTAACCTGTGACAATTCCGAATCCATCATAACACGCAGAGTTTGGGTCATGTATTATTATCCAGCCATGATAAACATGATGTAAATGATACTCATTATCATCTACATTGTAAATCGGGGGATTAATACGAGATATGAACACGCGTTGAATCTAGTTCAACGAATTCGTGATTGAGCCATTCAGCATCTTCAACGAACAAACGAACGCAGCCATGGCTAGCATTGAAGCCTGGGACAGTGGGCGAACCATGTAATGCGTAGCCGCCATGAAAGTGCATGCAATAAGGCATGGGCGCACCCCCATGTGGGATGGGGAAGACATGGGAGATACAATCAGGACCTTGTTTATCAAAGACGGTGTAAGACCCAGCAGGCGTTCTGCAACCACGATGTATGTCTGGGCAATAGCTTTTACCGCCAGAAGCAGGGCCCCAATTCACTAAATTCCCATCGGCATCGTAAGCTCCCCAAGCTAATTTGCCTAAGTTCACTTGCACGAAATTGGTTCCATCCCCATCCACGTGATGTGGGAAAGGGGCCAAATCCAGGGCATTCACCGAGCCTAGATTTTTTGGAACAGCAATGACCATACCGGCATGTACCGGGGTATTCATACGATTAACCTTTTTTACCAGCAACCGCATTTCTGAATCGGGAAATAAGGAATCCCAGCTTTGCCCCCCGTGCACACGCACACAAGTGTATTGAGGAGATTTACATAGGGTTTGTCCATAACCAGCGAAAGTGAACGGCGCGATCAAAAAGAGGCTGAATAAAATTAGTATGCTTGTTAATTTATTAAACATACCTTCCTCCCATGTAAATAAACAGTCTAATCGTATTTTATAGCACTACATTTATAAAATGAGACTCAACCAATCAAAGGAAGGTATGTTTAATAAATTAACAAGCATACTAATTTTATTCAGCCTCTTTTTGATCGCGCCGTTCACTTTCGCTGAAACTACTTTTAGAGATTGGTATTTTCAAAGAAACGTTGATACAGCAGCGCATCTTCCTGACTGTAAAGGCAAGCTATTATCCGGCTAAATTCTGATAAATGTTTTAGCATGATCGTTAAAGCAATTTTAGCGGCGGCTTCTTTCGGATAGCCATAAGCCCCCGTACTGATAGCTGGAAGCGCAATCGTTTTTATACCTTGCGTCTTGGCCAACGCCAAAGCATTTTCATAACACTGAGCTAGCATAGTGGCTTCTTGATTGGTCCCTCCATGCCAAACGGGTCCAACCGTATGAATAATCCATTTCGCCGGCAAATTAAACCCTGGCGTTATTTTTGCTTCACCCACCTGACAACCATTGAGCCTTTTACAATAAGCTGTTAGCTGTGGTCCTGCAGCTAAATGTATAGCGCCATCGACACCGCCGCCACCTAACAATGATGTATTGGCGGCATTCACAATAGCATCCACTTGCAGCGTGGTGATATCCGCAGTCATGATCTCAAGCGGCATAGATTTTTGGCCTTCTCACTAGAATTTAGGAATAGTTGTTTGTACACTCCAAATTATAGTCAAAACCCCCATTATCCATCATTAGTTAGCATATAAGCTTTGCACAAGGATTTTTGTTTTCATGAAAAATAAATCGAAAAGTAATGATAAAAAAGTGTGGGTAGAAGTTGAGGTCAATAAATATACTGATGGAATAACGGTTTTTCGTGGTCAAATGTTAAAATCGGATTTAGACGCGTGGTCCAGAGGGGAATTAGTCGAGTCTGCAATCAAACTTGAAAAAACTTATTGGTTTTTAGAAGATACCGTTTGCATGCTCGGAAAAGGCGAAGATAGTGCGCGACATTACACCGGCGATACTTATTTAAGAGCAGACACTATCATGCTTATTTTTGTTTTAAAAGATGATAGTTTCCCCAACCAACTTTCCCCCAGCATCGATAATATTTTCCCATTTCCTGGAAGAACAAAGCAGTGAAAGTGATCCAAACGCCAAACGCACCTTTGCCCATTGGAAGTTACTCACAAGCAATACAAAGCGGCAATTGGGTTTTTTTATCAGGTCAGATAGGAATGGATCCCCGCACCTTAAATTTGGTTGCAGGGGGCACGCAGGGGGAAATAACCCAAGTGTTTAAAAACATTCTGGCAATCGTTAAATCACTCGATGCCACGCTCGCGAATATTGTGAAATTAACTGTTTTTCTAACCGATTTAGCTGATTATGCCTTGGTGAATGAAACCATGAAACAGCTCTTCTCCGAACCGTTTCCGGCTAGGTCAGTTGTACAAGTCTCCGGCCTGCCCAAACAGGCGCGCGTCGAAATTGAAGCCCTTATTGTCCTAGCCTAGGTTGGCGTTTGATGGACTCCGTGCTATCTTTTGCGTTTTTAATGCTATGTAGTTATATAGTTGAGTGGCTTATTTTAGGCTCTCATTGGTCACATTAAGGAGAACTGATGTTGACTTGGAAATGCTTTGATTTTTTGAAGCCTGCACCCTATCAACCAGTACTTGAAAATAAATCTGAAATTGATAGTAGCTACCGTTATTGGCGGATCCGCATTTGTTACTCCATTTTCATTGGCTATGCGCTGTTTTACTTCACTCGAAAAAGTTTTACCTTTGCTGCCCCCACAATGGCCGTCGCCTTTGGTTATAGCAAAGCGCAGCTCGGCATATTAGCCTCCATTTTGTCTATTACCTATGGGATCAGCAAATTTCTTGGCGGCATGATATCGGATCGCTCAAATCCTCAATATTTCATGGCATTGGGTCTTATCTTAACGGGGATATGCAACATAGCATTTGGGCTCTCAAGTACATTTTGGTTATTTGCTTTATTCTGGTGTCTCAATGGGGTTTTCCAAGCCTGGGGTTGGCCGGCTTGTTGTAAGCAACTCAACTATTGGTTTGCGCAATCAGAGCGCGGTTTGTGGTATGGATTTTGTAGCACATCGCATAATTTAGGCGGCGCCATCATTCCTTTAATCGCCGTATTTTGCGCGATGCAATTTGGCTGGCGTTATGCGATGTTCGTCCCAGCGGCTTGCAGCATTATCATGGGGCTTATCCTCATCAATCGATTACGAGATGTGCCACGCTCGCTAGGATTACCCACCGTTGAAGTATTTAAAAATGACATTACCCATACGCCTTTAGAATCCCAAGCAACACAACATTCTTCATTATCAGTGCGCGAAATTTTATTTAATCAGGTTTTAAACAATAAGTATGTTTGGATTTTTTCCATCTCTTATTTCTTTATTTATGTGGTACGAACAGCGATTAATGATTGGACCATATTTTATCTCGCCGAAGTGAAAAATATGCCACAAATGTTAGCAAGCTGGGGGGTTTTTTGGTTTGAAACCGGTGGCTTTGCCGGCATGATAGCCGCAGGGTGGGGTTCAGATTATTTTTGGAAAGGTAACCGTGTTCCAGTCATGGTGCTGTGCGCTATTGGTTTAATGTGCTCCTTGCTGGGACTCATGTATTCACCCCTCGATCATGTTTATTTAGATATGTTGTTGTTAGCCATGATAGGTGCCTTTGTTTTTGGACCACAAATGATTGTTGGCTTAGCAGCTGCCGAATTTGTTGATAAAAGAGCGGCGGCCACGTCCAATGGTTTTGCTGGCACCTGGGGTTATTTGGGGGCTGCAGCCGCTGGCTACCCAGGCGGAAAGATGATTGATATCTTGGGATGGCATAACTTTTTTGTCGCATTACTCATCAGTTCCGCCATTATTTTTCTCCTGCTTATCCCGCTGTGGTCAAACAAAATTCATAAAGTCGCTCAAAATGAAAATGCAGCTTGGTCTAAAAATAATCCGCTCGAAGAATCCTAGATTTTTGCGTTCTTTTTAGCAAAAAAGAACGCAACCCACTAATTTCGCACTGAACAAAAATAAATCTTTCTTAGTAATGAGTTAGCAAATTACAAACGAAAAATCAGTAAATATACACAGTCAATATGAAAATGAATTTGATTTCCTCACAAACCATGATGTAAATTACAATCCTCTAAGCAATTGGCTCCTCAGGGAGCAAGAGATTGACCATATTCCAATACCGAATTTAAGGGGTTAACTATGCCAGGTAAATACTTAGTGGTTTCCGTCCAAGATGCTGAAGTTAAGAACCTAAACCCAGACAAAAAAACAATTGCAGGTTATAAAACAGATATCTCTCCTGAAAATGTTTTTGACACATTTCCAGATAATACTGAAACGCTTCTGCTGATTCCTGAAGCAGATCTGCCTTATGCGAAAGCGTTAGCAATGTATAGGGTTAATGCTGTTGATACCAGACTGTTTTTTATCAGTGAAGTAAGTTATGACGGCGATGTCGCAACATTACCTCAAGCCAAATATAAAACTTTTAATCCTGAATTTCTTCCAAGAAGGCCAAAAACTGAACTCATCGCCTATAAAGCACCTGCTAGTGGAGTGACATTTGTCTCTGCTTTTCTCGCTGATCCAAAATTTAAAGCAATTGATTTAGGTAACGTAAATGCACTCCAGGTCCTACCAGTTGCAGTTAAGCTGTCATGGCGTGAACGGCTGAAACAAATTTCCTTAAGAGATGCCTTATTAAAAATATTTAATGTATCCGGTATTGCTTATTTATTGGCTCGGTTAGGGTTAATAGCTAAATTGGGTGCATTACCAAAATTGATTGGTTTCTCAGCATTATCAGCGACAGGTGCCGCTCCTGTGGTTTTAAGTGTTGCTACTTCCGCTGTAATTTATTTTGGTGGCAAAAAATTAGCGACGATGGCTTATGCTTATGGGCTCGAATTACATCAAAAAATTCAAGACCGTAGAGCAAAAAGGTTAGCAGAGCAAGCGCAAGCAGCAGAAACGAAAGGGCAGGAACTCAGTAAAGAGATCTTGGGTGCTATTGCTAAATTAAATAAGGACTTGAAAGAAGCACTAAAACCCCTGACTGATGTGTATGATGAAGCGCTTGAAGCAGCAGCCAACGATCCCGTTGCGAAAGCTGCGCTCTTAGCCAAAGAAAAAGGGCATTTAGAACTTGTCTATACAGCAAAACCTGAAGCGCGCAAAGATTTGCTTGTAAGGCTCACGGCTGAAGCACAAAAATTGAGAAAACAACCACAGCTCGAAGCCCCTTCTGCTAAACCTGATTCGCCGAGAGCTCCGAATCGCGTCAAAGCTGTCCCTTAAGGAGTTGCTGATTAGCGTTTATTTCAAAAACACCTGCTGTTTATCGTAGCAGCAGGTGTTTTTTTGTCCTATCATTAAATAAGTTCGCGATCATTAAAAAAGGATTGAGATGCAGCTCTATCTTGTGCGTCACGGCGAAGCTTATTCCCAAGAAGAAAATCCAGAGCGGCCATTAAATGACTATGGAAAACAAGAAGTTGCCAAAATAGGGCAATTTTTGAAAAAAACAGATATTCCGATCGATTACATTTACCATAGTGATAAACGTCGGGCCAAAGAAACTGCACAAATTTTGTCGCAACATCTCTCAATGGTGCATAATGTCGACCATTTATCTTGTCTGGATCCCGAAGAAAACATTGAAAAACTCACCAATACTATTGCTTATCTCAAAGACAATACGTTATTGGTGGGTCATTTGCCCAATCTTGAATTGCTCTGTAGTTTTTTATTAACCCAAACCTATCAAAAACCGATCATTTTACTTCACACTGCCGCCGTCGCCTGTTTAAAATTTGAAGATCCAAACTGGATCCTTAAGTGGTTAATCAATCCGTCATTGTTAACTTAATAACTAGATTTTTTACGCTCTCCCCGACTATTCTTAAATAGAATATTTGCGAAATTAAAACGAGTCACCCTTCATGCTATTAACCGCGATTCTGATTGCTCTCTTTGTCGCTGGATTGTTGATCTGGCATAAAAAGTATTATCTTAACCGCCATAGCTTTCCACAACCTGAAGATAAAGTCAGCCCTTATGGTCACTTCATTTTAGTGGCAATGATGACATTGATGACTTTTTGTTTGGTATTTTTTCTGGAATATACTTTAACCACTCCTCAGACATTCCCGTCTGAACCCGCTTTACCGCTCAACGAATCGTTAGTGACTAAAGTTGAAAATCATGAGCCTGCAGAAGAGGCGCAAGAAAATACCTCCAGCTTAGAAGTGGATATCTTGCCGGCCAATAAGATCAAAACCAAACTCGCTGATATCGCTGGTATGAATGCAGCGAAAAAAGAGGTGAAAGAATTTATCAGTTTTATTAAAGATCCAGAAAAATACCATAAATTGGGTGCCAATCCCCCCAAAGGCATTATGATCTATGGGCCACCTGGCACCGGAAAAACGCTGTTGGCAAGAGCCATTGCCGGAGAGTCTAACATGACTTTTATTTCCGTCTCTGGCTCAGCCTTCGAAGAAGTGTATGTCGGTAAAGGCGCAGCCAGAGTTCGACAATTATTTGAGATTGCACGTAAATATAAACCGTGCATTGTATTTATCGATGAAATCGACACATTGGCACCTTCACGTAAAACCGAGGAATTATCTTCAAGTCAAATTCAGACCATTAATCAATTATTAGCTGAGATGCAAAATATTAATGAGCAAAAGAATACGGGTATTTTTATTTTAGCAGCAACCAATCGTTTGGAAGCATTAGATGCTGCACTGCTAAGACCAGGTAGATTTGATTGGCAACTGCAAATCAATTTGCCAACCGATCAAGACAGACAAGAAATATTACAAAGCCTGCTCGCCAAAGTGATCGCAAGTAAAAATATTGACATCAAACAATTAGTAGAAAGAACCGCAGGATTTTCAGGCGCTGAACTTAATAATCTGATCAATGAAGCCGCAATCTATGCTGTCAGAAATAATCAAAACGCGGTTGATATGGGATCACTAGAATTATCGTTTAAAAAATTAGCAACGAATGTACGCGAACCTAATCCTAGCCTAAATATCACGATATTATCTTCCAATCAAATTAAAACGCGTTTTAGCGATGTTGCCGGCATGAATGAAGCGAAATCAGAAGTCACTGAAGTAATTGATTTTCTGAAAGATCCCAAAGCGTTTACCCGTTTGGGCGCTAAACCACCTAATGGGATCATGATTTATGGCCCGCCAGGAACGGGCAAAACGTTAATGGCACGCGCCATCGCAGGCGAGGCAAACGCGACTTTCATCGCTGTATCTGGCGCAGATTTTGAAGAACAATATGTCGGTGTCGGCGCTGCTAGGGTCAGAGAATTGTTTAAAATTGCTAGAAAATATAAACCCTGTATTGTTTTTATTGATGAAATTGATGCCTTAGCGCCACAACGCACTGGCAAAGACAATTCCGGACACGATCAAACCGTCAATCAACTACTCAGTGAAATGGATAATATTCAAAATACCATCAATGAAGGTATCATTTTTATCGGTGCAACCAATCGATTAGATATTATTGACAAGGCATTGCTACGACCAGGACGATTCGACAGAAAAGTCTTCTTTCGCCTACCATCGATATTGGAAAGGCAATCGATTTTACAAAAATATATTGATAAAATCCATGTTGCTAAAGATGTTGATGTGCAAAAACTCGCACAAATCACTGCAGGTTTTTCCGGCGCAGATCTTGCTAACCTAGTTAACGAAGCAGCGATTGATGCGACGAGACGTAACAAATCAACAATAGATATGGCATCTTTTGAAGAAGCCAATGATAAAATTTCCTTAGGCATTAAATTAGACAATGCATCTTACACCGCACAGGAAAAAAAACTTACTGCTTATCATGAAGCTGGGCACGCTTTAGTTGGCTTATTACATCCAGATCATCCGCGATTATTTTACAAAATGACCATTGGGTTAAGAAATTCTTCTTTAGGCGTAACGCATTTTAGATATGAAGCTGAAAAATATTCTATGACTAAAAAAGAATTTGAATCGGTCATTGCCACCGCATTAGGCGGTTATGTTGCTGAAGAGATCATTTTTGGGAAAGACAATATTACCTCGGGCGCGGCAAGTGATCTGGTTAATGCCAATGAAGTCGCTAAAGATATGGTGGCTAAATACGGCATGAGTGATAATCAATCCTTACTCGTTTTAGAAATTTTCCCATCCATCGAAGGGAATGTTGCTGAAGAAGCAGAAAAAATAATCGATCGCGATTATGATGTGGCAAAAAATATTATCCAAAAAAATATCGATAAACTTCATACTCTTGCCAATGCGTTATTAGAAAACGAAACATTAGATTATGATCAAATTGCAAAATTACTCAACTTGAAGGCAAAAAATGAGTAAACACCCCAAAATGGCAAAATATTATCACACGCAAGAAATGCAAACGATGATGCCCGGTATTGCCATGTATGAAGGAGAAAGTTACGATAAGCTTGTCAATGCTTCGCTCAGTAAATATTGTGGTTGGTTATCGCCCATCTCTTTCGGGCTAGCTTGTTTTAACTGGTTATCGCACTTAAGTATGTCACCAGCAAAGCAAATGGATGTTACTAAAAAAGCGTGTAGCAACTATACCCAGTTTTTACTTTATACTTCAAAGCATTTTGGTCATCAGCAATTAAACCCCTGTATTGAATCGAAAATCAATGATCATCGCTTTGATCATGATTTATGGAATTTATTTCCTTTTGATGCTTTCTCACAAGGGTTTTTATTATATGAGCAAGTTTGGGATGAAACAACAACTGGTGTAAGAGGCGTGGCGCAGCATCATTTGGATATGGTTAATTTCGTATCCAGACAAATGCTTGATGTTGTTTCCCCATCCAACTATGCATTCACGAACCCTGAAGTATTAATGACCACGTTTTATCAGGGGGGAATTAATTTTGTCAATGGCTATCAAAACTTATTAGATGATATCTCCAGAGCAATTACGAAATCATCTCCCGCAGGTTCTGAAAACTTTAAAGTGGGAGAAAATCTAGCTACTACTCCCGGCAAAGTGGTTTATAGAAATGATTTAATTGAACTGATTCAATATGAACCTACCACAGCTACCGTACATAAAGAACCGATGTTGATTGTGCCTGCATGGATTATGAAATATTATATTCTTGATCTGTCGCCACATAACTCTCTGGTTAAATATTTTGTCAATCAAGGCCATACCGTGTTCATGATCTCTTGGAAAAATCCCAAGCAAGAAGATCGCAATTTAGGCTTAGAAGACTATGTTAATTTAGGCGTCATGTCCGCGTTAACCGCTATTAATACTATTGTTCCTGATACCAAAGTGAATGCCATAGGGTATTGTATTGGTGGCACACTATTAATGATTGCCGCTGGTTTTATGGCTGGTAAGTCCGATGATAGGTTTAATACGATATCTTTATTCGCGGCCCAAGTTGATTTCAAAGAAGCAGGGGAATTATCTATTTTCATTGATGAAAGTCAGATCACCTATCTTGAAGATATCATGTGGGAAAAAGGCTATTTTGATGGTAAACAAATGGCCGGGGCTTTTAGTATGCTGCGTTCTTCCGAGCTTATTTGGTCGCGACTCATACGTGATTATTTATTAGGAGAGCGTCAACGCCTGTTCGATATTATGGCCTGGGATCACGATACCACGCGTTTACCTTATAAGATGCATTCTGAATATTTACGGAAATTATTTTATCAAAACCAATTAACGCAAGGAAAATTTTCATTATTTGGCAAACGGGTTGCTTTAGGTGATATTAATACGCCCATGTTTGCTGTCAGCACGGTAAGCGATCACGTTGCACCATGGAAATCGGTATATAAAATTCATCTTTATACTAAAACGGATGTTACCTTTATCTTGACTACGGGCGGACACAATGCAGGTATTGTCAGTGAACCGAATCATCCCAACCGAAGTTATCAAATGATGACGCGCTCTAAAGGTGATAAACATATGAGCTCGGATCATTGGCATGAAATTGCACCGAAATTTAAAGGCTCCTGGTGGCCGGAATTAGATCAGTGGTTAACCAAAGCTTCCGCTGGAGAAATCAAGCCACCATCATTGGGTAAACCTGATGTCTATCCTGTATTATGTGATGCTCCTGGTACATACGTTTTTCAAAAATAGGCCACGGTTAAGTGGCCTTAAAAACTGGGTTTTGCAAAACGCATTATTTCATCGGGTAGTATTGCGATATTTTTGTCGTGAAAGTAGTTCTGTTTCTTAATGCCGAAAACAAACTATCATAGTGATTCTTCGGACTCCATACATACCAACCATCAGCATTCGCATCTTCAACGGCACGTATTTGTGATAATACGTAGAGTGAACGTTGATAAGCTGACCATTTGTAATGGTAGTTCGATGATTCGATAAATGGCGTTAATTTAAACGGCATTTTTTGATTATTAAATTGTGCTTGCAATGACTTTAAAGACTTATAAACAATCTGATAAGGTTGTTTAGAGTGCTTTTCATAAGGATGGTAATGGGAAGGATATACCATCGGACAAGCAGCATCTATCGTATCAGCAAACAATTGAATGTTTTGACCAATACGTGGCGATTCCTTAAAGCTCACTTCGCCAAAAATATCGACTTGCAAAGGAACGTTATGCGCGTTCATTTTTTGTTTGAACCAACTAATGACTTTTTTAACGTCCTTAGCATTTTGCGGGGAAGGGGGCTGTTTAGTGTTATAGCGAATATAATCCAATTGGATCGCGCTAGCACCAAATTTAATGGCCGTTTCAGCTAATTTATATTTAGTCGCCCAATGTGCAGTCGATTTAATCTGATTGGGATAACCACCATCAGGAAACACCACGATTCTCGCAACATATTTAATCCCATTACTTTTTATCAAATTGATATTTTTTTGATAATTGGGAGTAACTTTGTTGAGATCAACCACAAAGGTGTTAATTCCTACTTCTTTGGATTGTTTAATTAACTTGTTTAACATGGTTACATTCTCAAGGGTTCCTTGATTGATATAGATCCCTTTGTCCTTTGGAGAAGCGTAAGCACAGTTAGAAACAAATGCGAGAGCTGCGAAAAAGGAGATTAAAGCTGATTTTTTACTCATTGGTACACCACTTCTTTACTACATGTGTACCTTTTCATCGACACAATTTGGCCAGAAGTTTAAAAAAGTTCCATAATCTTTTGTTTTTTTTAAGGTGTAGTTGCGATGTTTGATAAGAACCGATAAACTCCGGGTGTAGTTTACTTATAAATTCAAGGAGGATATAACTTGTTAGTGAAAAAAAGTATAGCTCTCTTACTTATGACATGGGTTTTTTCTTGTGGCGCAGCGGAGCAAAGCAACAATATGAAAATTACATCCAGTGCATTTCAAGAAGGTAAAGAAATTCCAAGTAAGTACACTTGTGAAGGTGACAATATTTCCCCACCCTTACAATGGGAAGGCATTCCACAAAACACTAAAAGTCTAGCATTGATTGTGGACGATCCTGATGCTCCCGATCCCAAAGCGCCCAAAATGGTGTGGGTCCATTGGGTTTTATACAACCTGGAGCCTAAAAGCCAAGGGCTGAGTGAGAATATCCAATCAAACCAAATGCCTACGGGCACAATTGCAGGAACAACAAGTTGGAATAATAGCAAATATGGCGGTCCATGCCCACCCATTGGACGTCATCGTTATTATCATCGGTTATATGCTTTAGATACCAAGCTTGAAGATAACGCTGCTCTGAGTTCAGATGATCTTAAAGCAAAAATGCAAGGGCATGTTATAGCAGAAGCCGTATTGATGGGAACGTATCAAAAGAAAAAATAAATTAGTTCGAGTATATAAAAAGGTTATCTATTCTCTTAATTGTGAGAATAGATAACCTGACAATAAGCAATAAGGAATTTGATCTTTTATTAATATCCGTATTCGTTTCTATCGTAGATGTATCCACCGACAGCACCGACACCAGCACCAATTAACGCACCAGTTCCGACTCTACCGCCAGCAAGACCACCAATTGCAGCGCCACCAATGGCACCAATTGCTGCACCACCTAATACATTTTGTTCAGTGTGTGACATATTATCACAACCGACTAAACCAACTAATGCTAGGACAGGGAGGATTTTTAATGCAGATTTCATAACTTTTCTCCTAAAACTTCTAGAGAAACTACACAAAAAAGACAAGATTTTGTCGATAAGAAAAAACATAGCTGTTTCTTATCCTTTTGTGTAGGTTTTTTGATGATTAATAACCGTAATAATTATCACCATATTTATTTTGATCATAAATATAACCACCGACAGCACCGACACCCGCACCAATTAAAGCGCCAACGCCTGCACCACCACCGTTACCCACAGCAGCACCAATGGCAGCACCACTAATGGCCCCAATTGCTGCACCACCTAATACATTTTGTTCAGTGTGGGTCATATTGTCACAACCTACTAACCCAACAACGGCAATCACTGGAATAAGTTTCAAATAGGATTTCATACAACTCTCCTTCCTAGTTATAAACGATGGTTAAGAACAATAGGTAAAAGGATAGTACTTAAAATTCTAAAAAACGGCTTTTAAAAAAGTATTTTTTTGATGACAGATTTGAATGACTATAGGTCGCATTGAATATTTTATTAGGCTGAAGAAAAACAAACCTTGTTTAGGATGACTAAACAAGGTTTGTAGAAAAAAGCAGATTTTAAGCAGTAGGTTGTTTTTTGCGAGCAGTTCCATGCGTGTCAAGTTGCTCAGAGCTCGCTTCCGCTGCAATTGCTCTACTCGCTGAACGTGTTACTCGTTTAGGCAGAAGTGTTGAGTATTTCGCGGTTCCATTATGAGATCTTTTCTCTCCCAATTGAGGTTCATTGTTATTGTTTTGCTTGCTATTCCATAAATGTAAGTGGGAGATTAAACCATTTGAAGATACCTCTGTCCTGGGAACAGAAGGATCTTTTAATGGAGCAAGCTGCTGGTTACGCGTAGAAGCGTGCTCTGATCGCGCACTGTAACCCAACGTGCCAATCCCTGCTATTCCCCCCAAAAAGAAAGCCACATGTAGTGGTAAGTTAAATATACTAGCAGCTACCACTGACACGCCCAAAAAGATTGCGGTCCCTTGTTCCAAAGTCATTTGATATTCCTTATTGTTATTGC
>Ga0207155_1153_pt2 | contig 13769 bp, 14 predicted proteins | sample Alteio_BWMinHeat_26_FD_153515 | JGI IMG/M metagenome (GOLD analysis project Ga0207155, IMG submission 153515) | Enriched cells from forest soil in Barre Woods Harvard Forest LTER site, Petersham, Massachusetts, United States -... | ecosystem: Environmental > Terrestrial > Soil > Temperate forest >... | reverse complement strand
TGCGTGTCGCCTGCCAAAATGGCCCGTTGAATTGGTGCTGCTCCACGCCAACGCGGCAGCAGTGATGCGTGCACATTGATACAGCCTAATTTCGGTGCCTGCAAAACTGCTTGCGGCAAAATCAAACCATATGCAACAACAATCATTAAATCAGCAGACAAATCGGCTAATTTTTTCTGCTCGTTAACATCGCGCAAAGTGACCGGCTGATAAACCGGTAAATTCTGTTGCAACGCAACTTGCTTGACTGGACTTGGAGTTAGCTTTCTTCCTCTGCCCGCTGGTCGATCTGGCTGAGTATAAACCGCCGTCACCGTATGCTTAGAATGAATGAGTGCCGCCAGAGTTTTCACCGAAAACTCTGGGGTGCCAGCAAAAATAATTTTATATGTCGTCACCAGGACGCGTCCTAAAAAGTTTGCCGCCGTATTTTTTCGAGTTTCTTACGCATCCGTTCTTGTTTTAATCGTGACAAATGATCGATAAACAGAACGCCATCCAAATGATCCATTTCATGCTGAATACAAACTGCTAATAAACCTTCCGCATCAATTTCAAAAGATTTTCCATGCAAGTCCATAGCATGTAAACGCAGTTTAGCAGCACGCTCGACTTTCTCGTAAACGCCCGGAAAAGAAATACATCCTTCATGTTCGTATTGAATTCCTTCCCTATGAATGATCTCGGGATTGATTACGCACAGCGGTTCTTTTCTGCTATCTGAAACATCAATCGCAAGAATACGTTGTGGAATATCAACTTGAATCGAAGCCAGTCCAACTCCGTTTTGTTCATACATGGTTTCAAACATGTCATCAACGATTTGACGTAATTTGTCGTCAAATACTGTAACCGGCAATGCTTTGTTGCGCAGCTTAGGATCTGGGTATTGTAAAACACTCAATAAAGCCATAACTCTGGTTCGCTCGTTTTATAATTAAGTCGCACATAATATCATAATCAAATATGAGCCGTCAGCTCCAAGCCTTCTTGGTAATGGGCCAAAGCAGATGGGGTATCGCCCAATTGATCTAGCAATTTGCCGTATTCTGCATGCGTTTCTGCACTAGCTTCGAGATGTAGACTCTCCTCAAAATAGCCTCTTGCCTTACCCCAAAGCTGGCAGCGCACACACAAGCGCCCCAAAGTCAGCAACAAAACTGGTTGCTGAGGATAATACTTAAGCCATTTTTCTGCATGGGCCAATTGTTTGCTTGGTTGATCGGTCACCAAAAGCCCATAAAGTCTGACTAGATTAGCATCCCAGCTTTTCTTAAGCGCAGCATCAATCAAGCCTTCACATTCGGCTGCGGTATCGGGATAATTCATTAGCTGTGCTACGAAACAAGCCACTAAATGCGTATTTTTGTGCAGCTTGCGCGACAGCGTACCCCATACTTCACGCACCGTCTTCAAGCCACCAGTTTTATTTGCCGATTTTAATAATTCTTCGTAAGTGTGCTGTTCCAGCTTATCCAATTGTTCCGTGGTCATCAACTTTGCTTTTCGCAGACCAGGAATAATTTTTAATAACGACGCCCAATCACCTAAATGGATATATAACTTTTCCAACATTTTCAACACGATTGGATGAAGCGGCACTAAATTGCGTAAACGATTCAACGTAGCGAGCGACTGCTCAAACTGTCCCTGATCGAATTGTAACTTCGCTTGCGTTAAACCAATAGCAACTTCTGCCTGCGGCGCGATGTCATGCGCTTTCCGCAAATACAGATCACGTTTATCGTAAGCCTTGCGTTCTTGCGCTGCTTTTGCTGCCGCAAGATAATTAATCAGTGGCGCATCTGATTGATCAATCCCTTCCAATAAATAATTTTCTGCTGTACGCCAATGACCCTCGATCAACTCGACCAAACCTCGATTGGTTTTACTGTAAGATTTGTTTTTTCGGCGCCAGCGCAACCAGTTTTTCCAACGGTAATAGGACGCATCAATCCCATCAAATAACCGTAATATCATGTATAACACCACTAACAACAAAATAAACGCCACGACGGCGAACCAAAGCGGCATTTCAACTGACCAATCACGATAAGAAAAATACGCAAGGCCAGGATCAGCCGCGATTTTTAAACCCAGCCAGACGGAAGCAATTAAGATTAAAATTCCAAAAATAAATCGTGGCATAATTATTTCCCAACGGCGTTAAAGTAATTTTGCAAAGCTTGTAACGACCCCGTAACACCGGCATTCGCAGGACGAATATCAACGGCCTGCAGCTGTGTCACGCTAGCCAATAATTGTTGCGTCACAGGCGAAGCTTGCAACGCATACTTCTTAATCCAATCATCAACACGAGCTAAACTTACTTGATAGATTTCTGGTTTATGATGCAACAAAGCCCATTCTGCTTTCTCAACTTCTGAGTGTAAATTTTCATATAAAAACGCTTGTTGATCCGGCGCAATAAAAGGTGTTGCCATTTGTTTTTTGCGCACCACTACAATTTGTCCGAGCGCTTGCCAAGTTGCGTGCAAACCGCGCTTCCACCACGGCAAATTTTGATCGACAGCAATCGCATTATTTTTTTCTTGCTCCATATTAAACTGAGTCACAACTGGCAGTGTATCCAATTGATCGCTTAACATGGATAAACGCAAATACAAACCAGAAACATCCACTTGCGGCGCATTGCGGAGTGCTGCCAAATCTGCAGCAAATGCTTCACGCACAGGATATAAACGTGGGTCATTTATTCTCGCTAAATTTTGATCGGCAGTATCTAACAAACGAATTGCCAGTGGGATATTATTTTCAAATTGCAAATTATCATTTGCCATTTTCACCAAAAATTCTGCCTCTGTAACTGCCAAATCATCTTTGCCGTTATGCAAGCTTTGTTGTAATTCAGCAACTGATTGTCCTTGCATTTTGAGCGTATCATTCATTTGCTGCATATTTTGCTGCAGATCTGCGACAGTTCTTTGCGTCTTTTGTAACACAATTTGCGACTCTTCTGACTGATCCGCCAAACTTCCCACGAGCCGTGAAACACCTTCATTCACAATAAAAAATCGATAGCCGGCAAAACTCAGCACAATAATAAGCACGACGACAGATAATCCAGTCAACAAAATCCCAAGACCATGCCAAAACGATCCGCGAGATTTTTTTTGTTCCGCTGAATGTTGCACGCTTTCATCTACCATAATTAATTCCTTTGTTTAACGCTTCAATAATTGCTATATCACTGGCATTCTCTGCCAAAATAATTTGTTTAAAACGTAACTCTTCTGCAATACCAACCAACCGTTCACTCATCACCACCAGCGGCAGCGTTCTAATTAGCTCAATATCACCGAGCAAGGAAATAAGATTATGCAATCCCTCGCTTGACGTGACCACTATTATATCGATCTTTCGCGTATGAAATAAGGCAAGGTAATCATTTATGTTTTGATATACTGGCAAACACCGCCGATAAACGATCATGCGGATTATCTCCGCACCGCGCTCAGTTAATGTATCTGCTAAAAGTTCCCGCCCGCCTTCACCAGCAACGATCACGATTCGATGGCCTTGCACTTGTTGCAACAATGGCATGTTTAACAAGCCCTCGCTGGACCACTGCGCCGGACAAGCTGTTACGGGTAAATTCACTGCTTGCAGCGCATTGGCAGTGCCCAAACCCACCGCAGCGATTTTCAATTCGTTCGGCAAAATTGGCCAAGCGGCGTGCAACAAAGCATGACAATGCTGCACCGCCTGCGGACTCACGAAAATCAACCAATCATATTGATCTAATTGCGCAAGTTGTTCTTTCAGCAGGGTGTAATCTTGTAGGGGCTTAATATCAATCGTGGGAAAAGAGATCGCATTGCCATTCAATGCGCGGAGTTTTTCGCATAATATTTCGCCCTGTGGTTTCGGGCGCGTGACTAAAATTGTTTTGTTTTTTAAATCCATTTAGGGCCTATTGTTCCGCTAAAATTGTTTGGGCACCTTGCCGCAATAACTCCTCCGCCACACTAATGCCCAGTTTTTCTGCTTGATCCAGCGCACTCGTTTGACGTGCACGTAAAATCTTTTCTCCATCCACTGCAGCAACTAATCCACGCAAGATAATTTCATCTTGATTAATTTCAGCATATGCACCAATCGGTACGTGACAACCGCCGCCTAAACGACGACACATCGCACGCTCTGCGCTAACCCGGGTGTAACTCAGCGGATGATTTAATGGCGCAAGTAATTCTTTCGTTTCAACATCATCAATCCGACATTCGATACCTAACACTCCCTGCCCTGCAGCCGGCAAACTCTCCTCAATGGTTAAAAAAGTGCGAATGCGTGACGCGAAACCTAATCGCTGCAATCCTGCTGCTGCCAAAATGATAGCAGCGTATTCTCCACTATCTAGCTTTGACAATCTAGTATTAACATTACCGCGTAAAAACGTCATGTTCAAATCTGGCCGTAGTTCCAACAATTGCCGTTGACGCCGCAAACTTGAGGTACCAACTACAGCATGGGGAGGCAATGCTTGCAGCGTAGCAAATTCATTCGACACGAATGCATCGCGAGGATCTTCACTCTCGCACATCACAGGCAAACAAAATTCCTTCGGAAGATCCATGGGAACATCTTTCATTGAATGAACTGCTATATCAGCTTTCCCATCTAAAATCGCCTGTTCTAACTCTTTTACAAATAATCCCTTGCCACCGATTTTAGTGAGAGAAACATCGAGAAATCTATCGCCCCTTGTCGTCATTCCGAATAACTTGACAGTCAACTGGGGATGAATTCTCTCCAGCTGCGACTTTACCCAATTTGCTTGCCAAAGCGCGAGCGGGCTTTCCCGAGTTGCAATGGTAAGTAAGGGTTTTTTCATAACATTCCTGATAATGGCATTTCTTCGTAATGCGCCCATGCTATCCTAGAAATAAATTTGTGTACATGCCAAAATACGGCTTTAGAAAGGAAGGTCAGCTATGGAAATTTCGCCCGAACATGACGCCCTGATTTATAATGAAATGATGTCGCATGTGCCGTTGTTCAGCCATCCCAATCCACAAAAAATTGCCATTCTTCATAGCGACAACACTGGGATCAAACAAGAAGTACAAAACCACCCTTCCGTCACGCAGGTTTTGCAACTCACCGACACAACAAAACTCCCGCCCGAATCGCTTGATGTGTTAATTATTGGCAACAACCCAACGCCTTCACTGTTTGCGCACTATTTTGGAATTCTCCAACCAAGCGGGATTTTATTACAACAAAATGTGTCGCCACTTGATTTATCCGACTTGAAATTAATTCAAAAACAATTGCATGAAGCCGGTTTTCGCGACACACAGCCATTACTCTTTCCACAATCAAAGTTTCATTCTGGCTGGCGCTCTGCAACGATGGCAATCAAACAAGGCGTGTTTAGACGCATTCGCGAAAAAGATATTTTCAATAAATCATTTGCAACTCATTATTATAATTTAGATATGCACAAAGCAGCACTTGCTTTGCCTGAATTTATGCGGAAAGAATTAGCCACTTGAGGTAACCATGAAAAAACCTGACTTTTTAAATGATATTGCGAAAAAACTCTGTGATTCATTGCCTACGAGTTTAAAAACCGTCAAAAAAGATGTGGAAAAGAATTTTCATGCTGTACTGAAAAACGCTTTTAACAAGCTTGATTTAGTCACACGTGAAGAATTCGATGCGCAAGTCAAAGTACTTGCGCGCAGCCGTAAGCGCATCGAAGAATTGGCAGATGAGTTAAAAAAATTAGAAAAATCAGCGAAGAAAAAATGACGACCCCTTCGTCTTTTACCCAACAAGATTACGAACTTATAAAACGCGAAGTTCTTTACCAAGGATTCCATTGTTTTGCTCGTTATCACTTGCGCTTTCGTTTATTTAATGGCGGCTGGAGCAACATTGTCACCCGCGAAGTGCTCGAACGTTTCTCCGCGGCTGCTGTCATACCTTATGATCCTTCACTCGATCGAGTTCTTTTAATTGAACAGTTTCGTCCAGGCAGCTTAGCTGAACCAAATGGTCCCTGGATCATCGAAGTGCCCGCAGGCATTTTCTCTGCAAATGAAACGCCGGCAGAGTTAGCACGGCGCGAAGCGAAAGAAGAAGCCGGTTGCGTCATAACTGATCTTGAGTTAATCAACGAATATTTTGTTAGCCCCAGCTGCGCGACGGAATACATGCATTTATTTTATGGCCAAGTGGATGCTTCACATGCAGGGGGTATTTTTGGCCTGAAAGAAGAAAATGAAGATATTCGCGTTCTCAACCTGCCTGCGGAAGAAGCATTCGCACTATTGCGTGCTGGCAAAGTAAAAACATCTCCAGCCATTATTGGATTACTTTGGCTGGAGTTAAATCGCCAAAGATTGCGGAATAAATTAACTAGGTCTTCTTTGTAATTGCGATTCATTAACTATAGTTTCAAGCGCAGCTTGTTTTAACGCGTTTTTTCTTTCAACACCCCCAAATCCAAAATCAGATTCTGTTAACGCATATTTACGTGAAATATCCTCAATTTTCCCGACTTTATCTTCTCCAAGCTTGTTGGTAAGCCATTTTCCACAAGACGTTCTTATTTGTTCGTATATAAGATGATCGCTATAATTAGCTGCAATATTTGCTGCAGGAAGCAAAAGTAATAAAAAAAGCTCAGCTGGCCATGCGCAATATAAAAATACACCAGCGCCCAATCCTACAATACCGCTCATAATACACTCGTTTTCGGTAGTAGCTCTACTCCCTTCGATAGATTGTAGAAAGCCCCTAGCAACCTCTAACGTATTATCTTCTTGCATGTTTTTGTTGGCCGCCTTCATTTCTCTTTCCGCTGGACCTGAGAAAAAATTGCTCCGCATTCTTTGAATGCTCATTGTTAATGTTCCTTATAAAAATACTTTTCTGAGAAATCAGTATAATAAACAATTAGAACCTGATTACAATTCAAATTATGGCATTAAACGTTTATCTCTTTACAATGTTTCATTAACACTATATTTTTTCACTCATCCCAACCCATAGGATCCTATATGCGACCAACTCAATCCTATACCGCCGAATCGATTGAAGTCTTAAGCGGTTTAGAACCCGTACAGCGCCGACCCGGCATGTACACTGATACGACTAATCCTAATCATTTAGCACGCGAAGCAATTGACAATAGTGTCGATGAAGCAATGGAGGGTCACGCCACTTCGTTACAAGTGACGCTCTATAAAGATGGCTCTCTTGAAGTAACCGATGATGGCCGCGGCATGCCTGTCGATGTGCACCCAGAAGAAAAATTGACTGGGGTTGAATTAATTCTCACAAAATTGCACAGCGGCGCCAAATTTTCCAACAAACAATATCGGTTTTCTGGCGGTTTGCACGGCGTCGGTATTTCAGTTGTGAATGCGCTATCAAAATCACTTGATGTAAAAATTAAACGTGATGGAAAAATTTATCAAATTCAATTTAAAGACGGGGAAAAAGTTGCCAACCTGAAAACCATCGGGACTACTGCAGCAAAACGCGAAACCGGCACCAGCATTCGCTTTCTACCCAACGAAAAATATTTTGATTCAGCACGTTTTGTTGTTAACAAATTAAAACATACTTTGCGTGCAAAAGCCGTTCTATGCCCAGGACTGCATGTTTCATTTCACGATGAACATACTAATGAAACCACAGAGTGGCATTATGAAAATGGACTACCCAATTACTTGATCGAAGCGGTTGGCAATGCTGAACGCATGCCTGAAGAACCTTTTATCGGCACATTTGCCGGTAATCAAGAAGCTGTCGACTGGGCTGCGGTGTGGCTCCCAGAAGATGGTGAAGTGATTGCAGAAAGTTATGTAAATTTAATTCCGACTCCGCAAGGCGGAACCCATGTTAACGGTTTTCGCTTAGGCTTGCTTGAAGCGCTACGTGATTTTTGTGAATTTAGAAATTTGTTGCCGCGCGGAATTAAATTAGCGCCGGAAGATATTTGGGATCGTTGCGCTCATATTATCTCTGTTAAATTGCATGACCCGCAATTTTCCGGACAAACAAAAGAACGCTTGTCTTCGCGCGAATGCGCGAGCTTTGTATCCGGTGTTGTGAAGGACGCTTTCAGTCTTTGGTTAAATCAAAATGTGGCGATGGGCGAAGCGCTTGCCAATTTTGCTATTGCGAATGCGCAAAAGCGCATGAAAGCCGCACAAACTGTCGTTCGAAAAAAAGTAACCGCAGGTCCTGCGCTGCCAGGAAAATTGGTTGATTGCTCGCTGCAAGATGTTAAACGTACCGAATTATTTTTAGTTGAAGGTGATTCCGCAGGTGGCTCAGCAAAACAAGCACGCAATCGCGAATTTCAAGCGATCATGCCGCTACGCGGAAAAATTCTTAACACCTGGGAAGTGGATTCAAGCCAAGTACTCGCGTCTCAAGAGGTACATGATATCTCTGTCGCCATCGGCATTGAACCCGGCAACCATGATTTAACCAGCTTGCGTTATGGCAAAATCTGTATTTTAGCAGACGCTGATTCCGATGGTTCACACATCGCCACCTTATTGTGTGCGTTATTCGTCAAACACTTCCGTCCATTAGTTGAAGCCGGTCATGTGCATGTTGCTATGCCACCACTGTTTCGTATTGATTTAGGTAAAGAAGTTTTTTACGCATTAGATGAAGGAGAAAAACAAGGTATCTTAGATCGTATCACCGCTGAAAAGAAAAAAGGTAAAGTGAACGTGATTCGATTTAAAGGATTAGGTGAAATGAATCCGCTGCAATTACGCGAAACAACGATGGACCCTGACACACGCCGCTTAGTACAACTCACCGTAAAACCGCACGATGCAACTGACAAAATGCTCGATATGTTGCTCGGAAAAAAACGCGCGCAAGATCGAAAAGAATGGCTAGAACAAAAAGGTAACTTAGCAGAGGCTTCCACATGAGCACGATTAGTATCGAAAGCGTTCCATTAAGCGAATACACTGAAAAAGCGTATCTCGATTACTCCATGTACGTTATTTTAGATCGTGCACTGCCAAACATTGCCGATGGTTTAAAGCCGGTGCAACGCAGAATTGTTTACGCGATGTCTGAATTAGGTTTGAAAGCCACCGCAAAATTTAAAAAATCTTCCCGCACCGTCGGTGACGTTTTAGGTAAATTTCATCCGCATGGCGATATGGCATGTTACGAAGCCATGGTGTTGATGGCGCAAAGTTTTTCGTATCGCAATCCTTTAATCGAAGGCCAGGGAAATTGGGGCTCGCCTGATGATCCAAAATCATTTGCTGCGATGCGTTACACAGAATCTCGTTTGTCTGCTTATGCTGATGTTTTGTTAGCAGAACTGAGCCAAGGTACTGTTGAATGGGTGCCAAACTTTGACGGCACATTAGAAGAACCTTCATTATTGCCGGCACGATTACCCAATGTTTTATTAAACGGCACAACAGGTATCGCCGTCGGTATGGCAACCGATATTCCGCCACATAATTTACGCGAAGTTGTGAATGCATTAGTTCACTTGCTTGATAATCCGGAAGCTAAATTAAGTGAAATCATGAAATTCATCCCTGCTCCTGATTTTCCAACGGATGCTGAAATTATTACACCGCATCATGACATATTAATGATGTACCGTTCGGGCAATGGCTCATTGCGAATGCGCGCAGTTTACACTGTAGAAAATGATGAAATTATTATTACTGCTTTACCGCATCAAGTCTCTGGCGCAAAAGTGTTAACGCAAATTGCTGATCAAATGCAAAATAAAAAATTACCATTAGTGTCTGACTTGCGTGATGAATCCGATTATGAAAACCCGACTCGTCTTGTCATCGTGCCACGCTCAAACCGTGTAGACGTTGAAGCACTGATGAATCACTTATTTGCCACAACAGAATTAGAGCGCAGTTATCGCGTTAATTTAAACATGATTGGCTTAAACGGTCGCCCGGAAGTGAAAGGGTTGCTAACTATTTTAACTGAATGGCTTGAATACCGCTTAGCAACAGTGAAACGTCGTCTGCAATATCGTTTAGATCACGTGCAACATCGTTTACATATTTTAGCTGGCTTGTTAATCGCTTATTTGAATTTAGATGAAGTCATTGAAATTATCCGCAAAGAAGATGAACCTAAAGCTAAATTAATGAAACGTTTTAAATTAAGCGATGAACAAGCGGAAGCGATTTTAGAAATCAAATTGCGTCACTTAGCTCGCTTAGAAGAAATGCAAATCAAAGGCGAACAAAAAGATTTAACAGCGGAGCAAGAAGAAATTGAACAAACATTAAAGTCCTCCGTAAGATTAAAAAAATTAATTCGCCAAGAATTATTGGCTGATGCTGAAAAATATGGCGACGATAGGCATTCACCACTGGTCATTCGTAAAGAAGCACAAGCGATGAGTGAAACAGAAATTTTACCGACCGAACCACTCACTGTTGTGATATCAACAATGGGTTGGGTGCGCGCTGCGAAAGGACATGATGTTGATCCGCAGAGTTTAAGTTATAAAGCAGGGGACGCGTTCCAAGCAGCCGCTTTTGGGCGTAGCAATCAACCTGTTGTGTTTTTAGATTCTACTGGCCGAGCTTATTCACTACCTGCACATACATTGCCATCGGCACGCGGACAAGGTGAGCCGCTGACAGGTCGTTTAAATCCAGTAGCTAATGCACAATTTATTGGTGTGATGTTTGGCGAAGGAGAACAGAATTTCTTGTTAGCCTCTGATGCTGGCTATGGTTTCATTGTTAAATTAGAAGAACTGTATGGCAAAAATAAAAATGGTAAAGCTGCACTGAGTTTACCTAAAGGCGCGAAAGCATTAATGCCGCAATTAATTACCAACAAGGAAACTGATCTAGTCGCTGCAGCAACAAACACCGGTCATTTATTAATTTTCCCTTTAAAAGAATTACCCGAGCTGGCGAAAGGGAAAGGAAATAAAATTCTCAGCATTCCGGGAGCACGAGTTGTCACACGAGAAGAATACATCGTTGATGTTGCAGTACTTGGCGAAAATCAATTGTTGGTGGTGAAATCTGGCAGCAAGCAATTGAAATTAAAACCGTCGGATTGGAAACACTATGTAAGTGAGCGTGGACGTCGTGGAAATAAATTGCCGCGGGCGTTTCAAAAATTGGAAACGTTAAAAGCGGAAAATCCTTAATGGTAACCTCAGAGCTCCGTCATTGACGAGATACGGTCAATATCTCTGATCTGTTACCATTACCGACGACCCTCATCACGTAATTTTTTCCAGCTAATTGACCTTAAGGTATGCGAATGACTAAACTGCTTAATTGCTTCGATTACCTGCTCCACCTCAACCTGACCAACTCCAGAGATTGGCACCAGCTTAGCAACTGGATGGCCATGCTTGGTAATAATAATGTGCTTACCCTTTTGAACATCTTCTAATAATGCAGAAAAATGCATTTTCGCCTCAGATGCGCCGATGGTTTGCATATTACACCTCTTTAGACTGGTCTATAACTAGTTTAACTAACTTTAAAAATATTTCTATTCAACAGGAGAGAAGTTGAATATTTGACAACCCGCTTGTACTTGTGTAGCATTACATGACTATTTTGATTCAGCCTATACAACTTACTGAGGAGTTATCTATGCGTACTACCAACAACCAACTATGCGATATAATAAGCGACGATATGCTTTTTGGATATATTCTAGGATTTTTAACTTTTGAAGAACGTAGTCGAATAAAATCTGTTTGCGAGAGATTTCGCAGAACGGTAAACGATTCGATGATTCATCCGCAATTACCTGCTAGGGTTAATTTTCAACAACTTGGAAGCATTCACATTCCTATCCCTGCAGGAAGATCTCCACTCTTGTATGGAAAGTTTTTTGACCATGCAAGAAATTATATTAATACTCACCAACAACCGCTGCTTCAACAAGCTGAAAATAAAGCGGAAGAAATATTTAACCCTGTCAATCGCTGTTACAACTTGCGCAAAGAAGATTTAGGTAATTATTGTGTAGCCTTGATAGGGGCCTTTTTCCTGCTTTTAGCAAGCATCTCGGCAATTACGTATAACAAAGTAAATGGGGGTAGTGCGCTCGCGTTTGGAATAGGAGCATTTTTGCTAATATGTTCTATGACACCAAAAGTAGCAAAAGCGATTGCGAACAGAATGGCGCAGCGGCAAATCCATTCTACTTTTAGGAACACCGATGCTGATCTCACTGAGGAATTCATCACACACGAAGATCAGGAACAAAAAATCGCTCAAAATGCATCAGCAAAATCGCTGAGGAGTTCCATTTAGCATTGTAGCCTAGTAGGAGCAACGTTAACTTAAATACTGGCACGCTCTCAGTAATGGGTGTCATCCCGTGAAGCTTTTGCACGGGATCCAGTGACTTAAAGACGCTGGGTCCCGCGCTAGAAGCTGCGCGGGATGACAATACTGAAGTGAGAGGCAGATAAAATTAAACCTTGAACAGTTACTTATTTTTTACCAGCTTTTCTAGCGCGATTTTCTCAGCAATTTCACCCGTCGAGAGATTTTCTTTTTTCGACCGCGCGAAAATTTCTTCGAGGGTAAAGTAAATGTCAGAGACTTGCTGATTAGCACGTTTGGCATCCGCATGATCATAGACCGCTGCGACATAAATTAATCCGCCGGCATTAATCACGAAGTCAGGCGCGTACAAAATTCCTTTCTCATGGAATACTGTACCGTATTGATGATGTGCTAATTGATTATTTGCAGAACCAGCAACAATCGGCACGCGTAAACGCTTAATCGTTTTTAAATTTAACACTGCACCTAATGCGCATGGAGCAAAAACATCCGCTTGTACGTCGAAAATATCATCTGGTGTGGAAACTTGCGCGCCGAATTCTGCTACGCATTTTTCAACTAAGCTAGGATTCACGTCACACACAGTGACTCTTGCACCATGGGTATGTAATTCTTTTGCTAAATGATAACCAACATGACCCACGCCTTGAATCGTGACATGAATACCTTCCAAATTTTCACGGCCTAATTTAGCTTTAACGGCCGCTTCAATTCCGCGACGCACGCCCATTGCTGTTTGTGGGGAAGGATCGCCGCCATTACCTGAACTTGTTGTGCATGTAACATACGACGTTTTTTTTGCAACCTCATCCATGTCTTGCTCGCTTGTGCCGCTATCCACGGCAGTGATATATCTGCCACCTAAGCTTTCAACAAATTCACCGAAAGCTTGAAAGTAAGCTTTACGATCTTTAATAACTTTAGGTTTGATCAAAACGGCTTTTGCGCCGCCGTGATTCAGATTACTGATCGCCGCTTTAAAACTCATCATGTAACCGAGCCGCATCGCATCTTCAAGCGCCATATCGGAAGATTCATAATGGGCAAGACGGCAACCGCCAATGGCAGGGCCGCGGTTTAAGTTATGAATAGCAACAATGGCCTTTAAGCCAGTCGCGGGATCAAATTTAATGTGAATGTCGCCGAAATTAAGAAATTCTGCGTAGCGTAATAATCCATCGAGCGCTGTATGACGGTGTTTCTTCGTGTAAAGTCGTTCCATAGCAATTCCTTCTGCAATTTCCATACACCCTCCCTAGTTACGCTTCGATTTGCTTGATTATTTTGCTTGTTTTTTTAGCTTTTGGACAGCTCGAATTTGTGCGATGGCCTCGGTTAATTCGGCCGTCGCTCGCGCCAAATCAATGTCTGAGCTGCGTTCAGTCAACATTTTTTCTGCGCGCTCTTTCGCAGCTAATGCAGCTGACTCATCAATAT
>Ga0207155_1180_pt1 | contig 13790 bp, 15 predicted proteins | sample Alteio_BWMinHeat_26_FD_153515 | JGI IMG/M metagenome (GOLD analysis project Ga0207155, IMG submission 153515) | Enriched cells from forest soil in Barre Woods Harvard Forest LTER site, Petersham, Massachusetts, United States -... | ecosystem: Environmental > Terrestrial > Soil > Temperate forest >... | reverse complement strand
GATGAATGGCCGTCGCTCGCGGAGTGCCGTGAGTACAGGATTCGGCTTATAGGCCCGCTCCAGAACTTTACAGATTAGGTCGAGCACGAGAGGGGAGTGCCTTTGACTAAAAGAAGGGTCATCTTCGGGCTTTCTGGGCTCGCTATCGGCTTTGTCGTAGCCTTTTTCTGGACAAAGAACTACAACAATACAGCCCTCGGTTCCCAGGCCCAGCTAAAACCCGGCGCCCCGGCCGCGGCCCTTGGCGATCAGGCTGGGGCCGCAAACCAACAAGCTGGAATGGGCTCTGTCCGCGATACTATCGAGCGAGCCAAAAGTAATCCCAATGACTTCGAGGCCCAGGTAAAGGCCGCACAGATGTTCGACCAGATAGGGAGGGTCAAAGAAGAAATCCCCTTACTCGAACAAGCCTACAAAGCCGACCGGAGCCAGGCAGTCGCTATGAATATTCCGCCTTACCTGGCAGAGTACTATTCAAGTCAAAAGGACTACCAGAACGCCGAAAAGTGGTATAGGGCGCAACTGGACGCCAAACCAGGCGATCAGGAAATTGCCATAGAGCTCGGGGCCACTTTCATCGACCGCGAGCCGCCAAACCCTGATAAAGCTATCGACTACCTTCAGTCGGTTTTGAAGACCAGTCCGGGCAACGCACACGCGCTCGTTCATCTGACTCAGGCTTATCTCCTTAAGAAGGATGCGCGTGCCGCTGAAGACTCGCTGGCCAAGGCCAGGCAATCCGATTCCGGTAACAAGATGATCCCGGATTTGGAAAAGCAGGTGAATGCGCTCAAGTCAGGTCAGCAGGTCATCTTGCCCAAGGAATAGCGAGGACAATTATTCTAAAGGTTCTTATTTATCTGATATCCGCCTATCTCGCCCTCACATTCCTGAGGCGCCTGATAGCAGGCGCCAGCTCAGCTCATCGAACATCGGGAAGGGGACCGAGTGCGCGCCGGGATTTACCGGCCCTCATGGTTAGATGCGAAGCCTGCGGGACCTTTGTAACGGAAGGCCGGGCGCTCGCCATAGGAGGTAAGAGTTTCTGCTCGACGGCTTGTCTGGAGAGCCGGGCTAGGAAAGCCTGACAACCGCAAATTCATACACAACAATAATTACGAGTTTACTTAAGATATTTTGCAATATTACGGGCCTGCTTTCCGTCTATAACTGAGTAGGGGAGATGTAGTTGAAACGGCGGTGCGACGTGGAACAGTCCGACCATATTCGCTGCACTCTCTCGTAGTACAGGAGAAGAGGAGGCAGGAAGTTGAAAACAAATGCTGAAACGTGTTCCATCAGCCAGAATGATGAATGGGGGCCTGTCACATTAATGCAGGGCGGATTTCATCCAGGATGTCCCAATGAAGCCGAGCTACTCGCGTTCTGTGAGCATGATCTGCCTGGCTGGAAGAGATCCAGACTCGAGAAGCACCTTGGTGACTGCGAAGCTTGCCGCGAGTCCATCGCGATGATGGTGACTCTCAATCGTACCCACGATCAGGATTCTCAAGAGCTGGGCGCAGTTGGAGAGGACCTGATCCGAAAGCAAACCGCCAGAATCGTCGCTATCGCAGGTAATGATGAGGTTCGCCGGACAAAGACGACGGAGACTCGCGGGGCCGGCAGCACTGTTCCTGGGCGGGCGAGGACGGTCTTTGGCATCCCGATATCGAGTCGCTTGATGCTGGCGACGGCCGCGCTGGTCGTTGTCTTGCTCGCGGTGCCAGTTGTTTTCTGGACGCAGTTTCGGCCCTCGCCCACTCAGCAGGCGATGCAGGCCCTGGTTATGGCGACGAGGCCGGGCCGGCATTCGGCGATGCTCGTTTCCGGCATCCCATATGCGCCCGACATAACTACCAGGGGCGGCGCGAACTCTGATGATTTGATGTTCCAGAAGGCCGAAAGTAAGGTGAAATTCGCGCTCGATCCTTCGGCGTCACCCGAGGAAAGGCATACCCTTGCCCGCGTATGGCTAGCAAGGAACGAAGGTAATGATGCTCAGAATGCGCTGGCGCTCCTGAATCAGATAGTGTCAAGTGGGGTTGCTGCTCCCGAGACACTGAACGACATCGGAGTGGCACAGTTTGACATGGGCAAATATGACGAGGCGATTGTGAGCTTTAACAAAGCTCTGAAGCGCTCTCCGGGGTTTCGCGAAGCGCTATTCAATCGAGCAGGGGCCGAGAAGGCAAGTGCGCTATTCACAGAATCCATTCGAAGCTTCGAGGATTTTATGCATACGAACCCTGACGCTGACTGGGGCGCCGAAGCCGACAATAATCTGCGCACGCTTAAGAGTCTTTCGCCTTCTCTGCGCTAAAATGGCGTTTCGGTGGGATACCCGCCGCTAACCAGTCGTGCCACCCCAGCGATGGGTGAAGATCCAGCGCTCGGTTCAGTTCAGGTATCTGGATTCCAAACGTACGTAGGCTTTAAGCTCGGCGACCAGTTCCGCGAACCCTTGTGTGGTTAGCGATTGAGGGCCATCCGACCAGGCCTCTTCGGGTCGCGGATGTACCTCGACAATTAGCCCGTCCGCGCCGACTGCTACCGCTGCCTTGGACGTCGGTCGCACCAGACTTCGCTTTCCCGTTCCATGGGATGGATCCACTACCACCGGCAAGTGGCTTATTTCCTTGAGCAGCGCTACCGCTGCCAGGTCGAGCGTATTGCGAGTCGCCGGCTCGAACGTGCGAATCCCGCGCTCGCAGAGCACGATGTCGTGGTTGCCGTTTAGGGCTATGTACTCAGCCGACAGGAGCAGTTCCTTGATCGTCGCGCTCAATCCGCGTTTGAGCAAGACCGGCCGGCCTGCGCTCCCTAGCCGCTTGAGCAGCGCGAAATTCTGCATATTGCGGGCTCCCACCTGAAGAATATCGGCATACCTGGCGACCATCTCGACGTCTTCGGGTGTTATCACTTCCGTTATTATCTTGAGCCCGGTGCGGCTTCGAGCCTCGGCCAGGAGCTTGAGGCCTTCCTCCTCGAGCCCCTGAAAATCGTAAGGTGAAGTCCTTGGTTTGTAAGCCCCGCCACGAAGCACCTGGGCACCGGCGGCCCTGACCGCCACCGCCGTTTCCATCAACTGGTCGCGCGTCTCGACGGAGCACGGCCCTGCCATTACGATGAATTCGGGTCCGCCGATCTCGAGGTCGCCGAGCTTGACAACAGACTGCATTGGTCTGAGCTCTCGACTGACCAGCTTGTAGGGCTGAGAGATCGGAACTACATCCGCCACACCGGGCGCCGAGATGAGCCCCTGCAGGTGGTCGCGGCCGTCTCCGTGCCCAATGGCTCCGATTACAACACGCTCTTCACCCCTGATTATGTGGGGCGTATAGCCGATCCCTATTATCGAGTCGCAAATGTGTTGGATTTGTTCTTCTGTGGCTTCGGGTTTCATCGCGATAATCATTCCTTCCCTCCAATTCCATAAAGACTGCGGTAATCCTTAAATTCAATATGAAGCGCTCGGATAACTCCCGAGCACCCTAACGGATTCAGCCATTTCAGCCAGATGAGCAATGGCTCGGTTTACGCTCGGATCTTCCTGATCCCCGGCGAAGTCGAGGTAGAAGGAGTACTCCCAGGGCCGTCCCTCGATGGGACGTGATTCGATTTTGCACAGGTCAACATCCCGCAGTGCAAAAGCGGCAAGGGCTTTGTATAGCACGCCCGGCGTGTTGGCCACCCTGAATACAAGGGATGTTTTACGGGCGGCGGTTTCTGGAGGAGCTGGTATCAACCCGATGCTTGTTGGCCGGGTAAGCAACAAGAACCTCGTAAAGTTCTCCGCGTTATCTTCTATGCCCTCGGCGAGAATGGCCCCGCCATAATGCGATGCGGCTAACCGGCCGGCGATTGCGGCATCGGCCCGCGAGCCGCTTTCCAGGACCATCCTGACGCTTCCGGCCGTATCGTAGGCAGGCTCGGCCTCAATCTGTTTGTTGGCCCGAAAGAATTTACCACACTGGGCCAGGGCGACCGGGTGCGAATAAACGCGCCGAACGTCTGACAGCGCCACTCCGGGAGCCGCTATCAGATTGTGGACTATGCGGAGGTAAGTCTCACCTACTATGGTCAGGTCGTGTTCCATCATCAGGTCATAGTTCTGATGTACCGAACCGGCAAGACTGTTTTCAATTGGCGCCATCGCCGCCTCCGCATTTCCGGAAGACACGGCCTCGAACATCTCGTCGAACTTGCGGAATGGCAGCGTCTGGGCCTCTGAGCCCACAAGCTTGTGGGCTGCCTCTTGGCTGAAAGCTCCGTGCTCGCCCTGGAACGCTACTCTCATTGACGACCCATCTGGCTGCGGCATTTCACATTACCTCCAAAAACTTCGAGGCCCGCTTCCTTTGCGAAAGGAGCGGGCCTCGTAAAACTCGCGATCTGTAGTCGAATTAGACGATCGCGCCCCCCGCTCCTCTGGAGCTGCTAAAGAAGAAGCTAAAGTAGCGGGACCAACTCAAAGCTGGCGCGAGCGGACCCGCGCCATCTGAGGCCAAAATCCAACGGTCTTCAGTAAATTTCACCATGTGACGGTCCCGATTGCGATCGTGTCGATTATGGTCAGTCGCGTTGGGAATGTCAAGCGGGTGAGCGAGATTCATCCATGGGAACCAGGAGATTTTACCCTACTCGAGATTAGAATTGTGGGGGACATCTCTCTGTGCCACGGGCCATTGAGCCCCTTTTACTGGAGTCGGCTCCTCAATCCGCAGACCGGAAACCGCATTTTCCTGAAAAAACTAGCGGAGCGCTGTTTGCATTAGTCGCTCCTGGAGCTTTTGTTCGGGCACTCCCAGGGCGTAACATCGAGTGCGACGAACGCAGGAGGTAAAGTAACTATGTTTGGACGCAAGCTGTTTGGCCTGATCGGGGCATTTCTACTCACAAGTCTCCCCGCAAACGGCGCCACGCACAAAGGAGTGTGTTTGGATCATGCCGAATACACTGCAACAGCGCGCTGCGTCACTTCCGATCAGATTTTCGAGAAGGTATCGGTTAAATTTGAGCGAGATTCCATCAAGATATACTTCGATGACGGTGGCCATATCACGTTGAAATTAGAATCCGAAGAGATTAGTAACCCCAGGCATGTGGTTGCTCACGTCACCGACAAGGGCTACGAGACTGTTACTTGGATCATCGAGCTCTCGGACCTTAAACTTTCGACGCCTCCGTCTGAACCGGAACCAAGCTAAGTCAAATCCTCTCGGATTTCACTCTGATTCGCGGGACCAGCGGGCGGTCCGCCAGTTGAAGACTTTGCAGCCAGTCCCTCTAACCACACCTGGTGCCCTCTCCACATTCGATCAGGCATTAATAGGTTTCCAAGCCTGGCTATCAGCCCGTGCTGTGTTTCCTCAGTCAGAATATGGGAACCTTCCGGGGTCTTCCGGATAAGCCAGGCATGATAGGCGTCGACTCCGGTTGCGTGGGCATCCCACGCGAGCCGCTCAAAGGGAACGAATTCGAGGACCGTGGACCGAATCGTGACACCGAAAGTCTTCCACTGGAATTGCGTGCCCAGCGCCAGGTCTGGAGGCCAGCCGGCCAGGAATTTGATGTTCGCTGAATTCGAGTACCATGTCGGCCAGAGACTCGCACGTATCAGCCAGGCCCAGACGCGCGGTGGAGCTGCTGGAATCGGCAGTTCGTTGCGGACGTGGATGGGGGAAACGGCGGGCTCGTAATGAGCCGGCCATTCAATTCGTTCAGATGCTCCCACACATCGCTCCTTACTCGACCCCCGTCGAAGCGCGGGCTCATTTTACGCAAGCAACGACCGCTCATCAACCGGCGCAAGAAGTGGTCTCAGTTCCCGGTGTGCCAGTACGGCGGACGGATCGCGCTGCAGCGCCTCATCATACTTCCTCGCAAACCCCTCGCCATCTTCGACAGGCGTTAAGAGGCCCCGCACCTCTCTAATGATGTCCTGAGCATCATCATCGACTGCGGGCGGTTTGTCCGCTCCCATAATTTCGACGATCCGAACGATCAGTTCAGAAATCTGGTGCAGCCATTCGAACTGCTCGTGATTGATGGCAAGCTGAAGCATCGGGAAGCTACGCCCGTCTATGGGATCCAAGGTCTCAGGGGGCGAGTCAGAAGTTGATTTCGCCCATTCGCCCAGCCCTATAGTCCTGGATAGCCTGGTAAATCTCAGCCTCCGTGTTCATTACAAAGGGTCCATAGCGCGCCACCGGCTCGCCCAGCGGCTCACCAGCTATCAGGAGCACGTCAAGCGCGGTGCTGGTCCGGGCCGGGGCGCCGATCAAGACCTGCTCACCGTCCTGGTTAAACAGCACCATCTTGCCGTCTCCCGCGCGTTCCTGCTCAGCCCCGAACAAGCCCTGGCCTTCGATAATATATGCGAAAGCGTTATGTCCTGAAGCCAGGGGCTGCGCTATCTTGCCACCGGGTTGGACAGTGATATGCAGGTAACTAATAGGAGTCCGGGTCTCGATGACCGCGCTTGAACCCAGCGACTCTCCAGCTACAACCCTTACGGTCACCAGGCCGTCATCCGATCGGGTAATGGGAATCTTTGGACCCGGGATCTCCTGGTAGCGCGGTTTCATCATCTTGTCTCGCGCGGGCAGGTTTACCCACAACTGGAAACCGTGCATCAACCCGCCTGATCGCAGGAATTCGCGCTCGGGCATCTCGGAGTGCACTACGCCTGAGCCGGCTGTCATCCACTGGACATCGCCAGGTCCTAGCTGACCGGCGTGTCCTTGCGAGTCTTTGTGTTCCATTCGACCAGCCAGAACGTAGGTGACCGTCTCGAATCCACGATGGGGATGGTCGGGTGCTCCCTTGGCCCTACCCGGCGCGTAGTCGACGGGACCCATCTCGTCGAGGAGCAAGAACGGATCGAATTCGGAAAGAGCGCTCTTCGGGAAGGGCCTCCTCACCGGGAAGCCGCCTCCCTCCATGGTCTCGATGCTGCTTGATATTCCAGCGATCGATCTGATCTTTGCGTTATTACCTCTCATTGTTTCCTCCTTGTCCCTATTCTTGTCTGGCTAAACTGTTGCTCAGCCTGTCGTCCTAGCTTCTTGAGCAAGCTCAGGAGAGCCGCTCGCTCGTGCGAGCCGAGCACCGCGGCGAAGTGTTCCATTTCGGCCGCGTGATCCGCGTAGGCTTTCTGAATGAGCTTGCCGCCCTGGCTGGTCAGGTGCACAATGCGGGTCCGCCTGTCATGCAGCGAATCCTTGCGTTCAACCAGGCCTTTCTTTTCCAGCCGGTCGACCGCGGTCGTAATCGACCCGCTGGTCAACAGGACCTTCTGACCGATCTGGTTGACGGGCAACGGTCCTTTATTGAGCAAAGCCTCGAGCACTCCAAAGTCACTGTGGCACATGTTCAGCGCTTCGATACTGTCCTCGGCGCATCGCTGGACCGCGCGCGAGGTCTTCCACAAGACGAGCCAGACGTGTATGCCGCTCAAATCTCTATCCATTGACCGCTGTGCCTCTCTCCGCCGATGTTCCACCTTCATTAACTTGATATAAAGATACTTGATTTCAAGATATTTGTCAACCCACCTTTGGGATCTCAGATAAATCTGGGCCGGACGCTGACTAGGAATCGCCCTGGGATCTCGACCGTCCAGGCATTAAGCTCCCGCTAATTCTCATCACTCCTCGAATCTTGTGGCCGTCGTATAGGCCCGATTGTTAGAATCTCACGGCATGGCGAACTCCGAAATCGCGATTCTACTAGCCGTTATCGACCAGGCGTTCGATCGGAAGTCGTGGCACGGGACGAACCTGAGGGGGTCGATCAAAGGAATGGGCGCTGAGCAGGCCGCGTGGCGACCCTCCACGAACCGGCACAACATCTGGGAAATCACACTTCATGCCGCCTACTGGAAGTATATTGTCCGCCGCCGACTGATGTCTGAAGCACGTGGATCTTTTCCCCTTAAGGGTTCGAACTGGTTTGAACGGCCCGGGCGGAGCCGCACGGGACCTGCGGCGTGGAAAGCAGACGTCGCGCTCCTGAACGAAATGCACACAGGCCTGCGCGCCGCTGTTGCCAATCTGACGCCACGGCAGCTTCACCAGACTCCCGTGGGCAGCAAGATCAGCAACCTGGCCCTAATAACCGGCGTTGCGGCGCACGACCTCTATCACGCCGGTCAAGTTCAACTCTTGAAGCGACTTTCACACGGGTATGTGGAGCGGTAAGCGACATATTAGAGAAAGGACTCCTGGCTTCATGGCTGAGCGCGACGACAATGCACCGTTAGCTCGCACGACCGCCGGTGATCTGAGGGGCAGGTGGGATGGCGAGCTGGCCGTCTTCCGGGGCGTGCCCTTCTCGGCCGCTCCGGTTGGCGAGCTTCGATTCGCCGCACCCCGCCGACACCCAGGGTGGACCGGTATACGCGATGCTGGCGAGTTCGGCCCCTGCGCGACGCAGCCCGCGTCGCGGTTGGAAGCGGTCATGGGCCGGGTTGACTTCAAACAGAGCGAGGACTGCCTGACCCTAAGCGTCTGGGCGCCTCCCGCATGTGACGGTCCCTATCCCGTCCTGTTGTGGATCCACGGGGGCGGATTTGCTACGGGGTCGGGCTCATGGGCGTTCTATAGCGGACAGGAGCTGGCGCGCAATGGCCGGGTTGTGGTAGTCACGGCAAATTACCGGCTAGGGGCGCTGGGCTACCTTTTCGTGCCTGAGCTTGCGAATAACGCCGCCGGCGCTGCCAATCGTGGATTGCTTGATCAGGTCGCAGCCCTTAATTGGGTATACGAGAACATCGCCGCATTTGGAGGAGACCCCGAGGCCATTACCATCGCCGGACAGTCGGCGGGTGGCGCGGCTATCGCGGCCATGATGACCGATCGAGACTCAAGGTGGCTCTTCAAACGTGCGATCCTTCAGAGCCCGGTTCTTGGGCCCCCGACCTCCCTCGACGAGGCCGCAGCTATCACCGATCATCTGCTTAAGGTTCTCGGAATCGCCCGGGGACAGATTGCGGAGCTTCGAAGCGTAACCATTGATCATCTGCTGGCAGCCCAGATCCAGACTTCGAAGAAGTTTGCACGCTTTGGTGCTCCGGTCGGGGCAATCCAACAGGTCGCGGACGGTGCGGTCATCACTGATCAGCGGGCCGGGCGTTTCGAATCGGTTCAAACTGGATTAAAGCCCGGCGACGAGCTGATCGGGCAGCCCCGGGACGCTGCGGGCACGGGAATGGCTGTGCTGGCTGGAACTACTCGCGACGAGATGGACGCTTTTTTGATGCAGGAGCACGTACGATACACCAGCCGTCAACAGATGATTCGGATGCTCGAGGAAGCGGGGCTCGCCGAGAGCGTCTTTGACGATTACGCGGCTGTCCTGCCCGGCAGGTCGCCGGCCAAGATCGCGTCTGCCATACTGACGGACCAGCACTTTCGGATCCCTACTCTCCGCTTCCTCAGTGAATGGTCTGGAAACAAGGGTCTTGCTTATCTCTACAGGTTCGACTGGCAGCCGCGGCCTGACTCCCGCTATGGCGCCTGCCATTGTATCGACGTACCGTTCGCGATGAACAACCTTGGGGATTGGCACTCGGCCCCTGTCCCGCCTGCTATGCTCGACGGCAATAAGCAGTCGGAATTCGATGCCCTCGCGCAAGCCTTCCAACGTGCATGGATAGCGTTTATCTGGTCCGGCAACCCCGGCCACGATGGATTGCCCTCCTGGGTTGAATGCAACGCCTCGAACTTGAACTCGATGCAGTTCGATGTCGATACTCGGATGGCTATGAATCCGGACGACCACATCAGAGACCTTTGGAATTCGTCCGAGCAACTCTGGTGAATTCGATCTCTTGACGCGAGCGCTGGTCGGATCTGACTGAATCAAGGCCGCCGGACAGAGGCAGGCGCGAGCGGCGCTATTGCAATAACTACCTTCGCTGATCTCGTCCCAATACTGGCTCAGACCCTCGCAACTCATTTCTTGGGACTCGGGACTCCAGACTCGAGACTCCTGTATTTGTTGCCTGCTCAGCCACCGTGATACAGTGGCAACCGGCACATGAAGATCGCAACCTGGAATGTAAATTCAATAAGAGTCAGACTTCCCAGACTCATTCCCTGGCTCCGACGCACGGAACCCGATGTCGTCTGTCTCCAGGAGACGAAGGTAATTGACGAGGACTTCCCCGCCGCTGAACTGGAGGAGCTTGGCTATAAGTGCCTGACCTACGGACAAAGGACCTATAACGGTGTCGCGATCCTCTCTCGGCTCGAGATGTCCGAGCCTGTTCGCAACCTGCCCGACGATAGTCCAGACGCCGAGCGACGCCTGTTAGCCACCACCATCGGTGGAATACGAATCATCGACGTGTATGCGCCTAACGGCGGCTTCGTCGGTTCAGACAGGTATGCCTACAAACTCGAGTGGTTCCGCCGCTTGCGGTCGCACCTCGATTCTACATTCAGCCCCGATCTGCCTCTGTTGGTTTGCGGCGATTTCAACGTGGCCCCGGAAGACCGGGATGTATGGGACCCGTCGAAATGGCGAGACAAGATCCTGTTCAGCGAGCCGGAGAAATCAGCATTGCAACACCTGCGTGCATGGGGCCTGGATGACGCGCTCAGACTCCGGCATTCTGAAGGGGGACTGTTTACATGGTGGGACTACAGGGCAGGGGCCTTTCATAGAGGTTGGGGACTGCGCATCGATCATATTCTCATCAGCAAGCCGCTGATAGAGCGATGTAGTGCAGTCGAGATAGACCGCGACGAAAGGAAGGGAACAAAGCCCTCGGACCACGCTCCGGTCGTAATGCGCCTGGACCCTTGAGTCTGGCCCTCGAGTTTGGAGCGTTCGTTTCGGGAGGCGACGTTTTGGCTGAAACGGCGCCCCAAACACATTGCTTGATGGATGCCGGGCGTATCGAATACGAACGTAAGTCTGATGGCTATTCTTGGCCGAAGTCGGTAACCTCAAATCAGGTTTAAAGAGCACCGGGGGTTAGGATGTCCAAGACGAATTCAAATACTCTCCGAACACCGGGAATCTCCAAAAAGGCGGTCTGCTGGGGATTCTTCTTGGTGCTGGCCACACCCTGTCTCCTGCAGGCCCAAAGCGATAGTCCTCAAGACGTCCAAAGGGCATGCCGAATCTTCGTGCAAGGATTCTATGATTGGTATCTCCGAAAAGACGCAACGATGGACCTTGCGCTCAAGGAGAAACGCGACGCATTTAGTCCGGAGCTGGTAAGACTCCTAAGAGACGATCGCGATGCTCAATCCAAAGCCGAGGGTGAAATCGTCGGGCTCGATTTTGATCCATTCCTCAACAGTCAGGATCCCAGCAAGCGCTATGTAGCGGGAAAGGTCACACGCAAGGGCGAGAGCTATTGGATCGAGGTTTGGGTATCGGGTTCTGAGAAGCCCGTCGTCTGGCCCGAGCTAGTGTCTAAAGGCGGGCGCTGGCTCTTCGTGAATTTCCATTATGAAAAAGACCCGCAGAACCCGATGAACGAGAATCTGTTGAGCATATTGAAAGTCCTCCGGGCAGATCGGAGCAAACATCAACCATGAGCAGCCTAAGCTATCCTCTCAGATCGAGTGCAAAGCCCAAATCGAAACTGACCCGTCAAGACTCTTCACCCTGGAGGTGGAATGTGACCAGACCACGCATCCTCGTGTTGGCAGTGTGTGTGCTTCTTATCTGGCTGTTCCCGACGGTCACCCCGGCCCAACAGTTTGGCCCCGAGCTTTATGGAGAAATGCAATGGCGCATGATCGGCCCATTTCGCGGCGGTCGTACTGTCGGCGCCACCGGAGTCCCTGGACATCTCGGCCTGTTTTACATCGGCGTTAATAATGGCGGCGTTTGGAAGAGCGATGACTTTGGCCGGACCTGGTGGCCGCTATTTGACGATCAGCCGACCGGCTCGATCGGCGCGCTCGCTGTTGCAACCTCCAATCCCGACGTCATCTACGTCGGCACCGGCGAAGGCCTCCAGCGGCCCGACCTGTCAACCGGCGACGGCGTCTACAAATCCACCGATGCCGGCAAAACCTGGCGGCATATGGGACTCAGCGACGCCCAGCAGATCGGCGCTGTAATCATCGATCCGCGCGATGCCAACCGCGTTTTCGTCGCCGTGCTCGGCCACCCATACGGCGCTAATGCTGAGCGCGGAGTCTACCGGTCCACCGATGGCGGCGAGCGCTGGGATCGAGTTCTGTACAAGGACGAAAACACCGGGGCTGAAGCGCTCGCTTTCGATCCGTCCAATCCCCAGATTGTCTATGCCGACCTGTGGGCCTCGCGGCAAGGTCCCTGGGAAAACGGCTCCTGGCAAGGCCCGGGCAGCGGCCTGTTCAAATCGACCGATGGCGGAACCACCTGGATCCAGCTCACAGGCGGTCTGCCTGGAATTAAAGATGGGCTTGGCCGCATCGGTTTCTGCGTAGCGCCTAATGACCCCAACCGGCTCTACGCGATGGTCGAGGCCTCGCCGAAATCGGGCGGCGTTTATCGATCGGACGACGCGGGCCAGACCTGGCAGCGCGTCAACAACGAGCAGCGGATATGGGGCCGCGGCAGCGATTTCGCCGAGGTCAGGGCCGACCCCAGAAACCGCGACATCATCTATGTCGCCAACACCTCAACTTATCGTTCCACAGACGCCGGCCAGAATTTCGTGGCATGGAAAGGCGCGCCTGGCGGCGATGACTACCACACCGTATGGGTCAGCCCCGACAACCCCGACATCGTCCTGCTCGCCAACGACCAGGGCGCCGTCGTCACCGTTAATGGCGGCCGGACCTGGAGCTCCTGGTTCAACCAGCCGACCGCGCAAATGTACCACGTCATCACCGACAATCAATTCCCCTATTATGTATACAGCGGCCAGCAAGAGAGCGGATCGGCCGGGGTCTCGAGCCGCGGCAATGACGGCGAGATCACCTTCCGCGACTGGCACCCGGTCGGCGCCGACGAGTACGGCTACGTCGCTCCTGACCCGCTGAATCCCAATATAATCTACGGAGGCCGGGTCGAACGCTTTGACCGCGTCACCGGCCAGGTCCAAAACGTCGGCCCCGAAGCCATACGCTCGGGCAAATATCGATTCCTCCGCACTCAGCCTCTCGTCTTCTCTCACGTCGATCCGCACATCCTGTATTTCGCGGGCAACGTCCTGTTCAAGACGACGAATGGCGGTCATAGCTGGGACGTAATCAGCCCCGATCTTTCCCGCGAAAACCCTGAGATTCCCACCAGTATCGGGATCTACCGCGAGGGCGAATTGGCAAAGAAGCCCCAGCGCCGCGGCGTCATCTACTCGGTTGGTCCTTCTTATACCGACGTAAACACTATATGGGCCGGGACCGATGACGGCCTGATCCAGGTCACCCGCGACGGCGGCAAGAACTGGGCAAACGTCACTCCGCCCGACATGACTCCCTGGAGCAAAGTTGCCCAGCTCGACGCCGGCCGGTTTGATCGCGACACCGTCTACGCCGCAGTCAATCGTATCCGACTGGACGACATGCGCCCCCACATTTACCGTACTCACGACGCTGGCAAGACCTGGCAAGAAACGGTTCGCGGTTTGCCCGACAATGCGCCGGTCAATGCCGTCCGCGAAGACCCTGTCCGCAAGGGACTGTTATTCGCCGCCACCGAGCGAGCCGTTTACTTCTCGATCGATGACGGCGACAACTGGCTACCGCTGCGCCTGAACATGCCCGCGACTTCGATTCGGGATCTCGTGATTCATAATGATGACGTCGTCGTCGGCACTCATGGCCGTTCGTTTT
>Ga0207155_1179_pt1 | contig 13803 bp, 15 predicted proteins | sample Alteio_BWMinHeat_26_FD_153515 | JGI IMG/M metagenome (GOLD analysis project Ga0207155, IMG submission 153515) | Enriched cells from forest soil in Barre Woods Harvard Forest LTER site, Petersham, Massachusetts, United States -... | ecosystem: Environmental > Terrestrial > Soil > Temperate forest >... | reverse complement strand
AGTAGGATCATTTACGTTTGCTTCAAGAAAGCCTTTTTTTCGATAGGTGCAACTATCACATTTTCCGCACGCGCGGCCATCATCATCAGCCTTGTAACAAGAGACAGTCATGCCATAATCAACACCGAGCTTTAAACCTAATTGGATTGTTTCTGCTTTGCTTAATGAGCCGAGCGGGGCATGAATAAAGATATTTCCTTCTTCTACGCCAATTTTTGTCGCTAAATTGGCAACTTTTTGAAATGCTTGGATGTATTCTGGGCGGCAATCAGGGTAGCCGGAAAAATCCACTGAACTAACGCCGATAAAAATATCTTTAGCTCCTAATACTTCTGCCCAAGCTAATGCGAATGATAAGAAAATCGTGTTTCTGGCAGGCACATAAGTGATTGGAATTTCATTTTTTCCAGTATAATTCGGAACAGTTAAATTATTATCTGTTAAAGCAGACCCACCGAATTGTGCAATGGGCAGTGTGACAATCTTATGAGTTGCACCAAAATGTGCTGCTATCTGTTTTGCCGCATTTAATTCAATTTGATGTCTTTGACCATAATCAAAACTCATTGCATAAACATCAAATCCCTGAGACTTTGCTAGTGCTAGGCAAGTGGTAGAATCCAAGCCACCAGAAAGGACTAAGACTGCTTTTTTCATTTAAATAATCTCTATATTGGTTATTCATGAGGCGGAGAGATTATAGCTAAATATACAAAAATAGCACTTTATTTGTGCCCTGGTTGGACGGGATGTTTCTCGGTCTTGTTAGCAGTGAGTGATTTTCTCAGTGAAGCAAAAGATGTTGTCCAGCAGCAAGAAAGCTTATTGTTAAAAATCATTGACTATATGGAAAAATATGAAAAAAGTAATCCAGATGGGCGTTGTTGCATAAATCAAAACTTGCACAAAAAAATCGTCGTTGCGAGGCCGCTTTTTAGGCCGAAGCAATCCAGTTTCTGAACAATGCATAAAAAACTGGATTGCTTCGTCGCAAAAAGCGCTCCCAGCAATGACGAATCCTGATTTATGCAACAATGCTGTTACGAAATATAACCCACAAAATTCATATCAGCAGAAATTGGGTTACCATTGATATTACCTGTCACATTAGTGATTTTTGAATCAGCCACATCAATATCACCTTCCATTGTGCCAGTGAACCCAGGTGTGTTCCAATTTAATAGAACATGGCCTGTGTTTCTGTTGCAGTGCGAATTAATCAAAGGCGCTTTCATGAGATTGCCGCCCACTAATGCAGAAAAACCACCAGATAAGCCATTACCGATTGCACCGTTGTACCAAAGTTCTGCTATATGACGGTCGTGTGATGATGCGAATTCTGCGCCTGGTGAACCATTACCATTTGGGGATATTGCAGAGCAAATATCATCTTGCTTCTGAATTAAAGTTGTCGCATTGGCTGCGGTCATTGCAAACAATGCGATTGCTGCGATCGAAACTAATTTTTTCATATTTATTCTCCATAAAAAATACGACAGGATTGTTACTGATAATGATTTTTTTAGCAATTATAATTTTTTCTGCGCGATATATATGCGCCATGATCAGAGAGGTCGCCAGAGCAATTTATTTAGAACGCGAATTCCGGAATAAGCACCACCTCTGTCATGCCAGCATGCTTTTAGCTGGCATCCAGAGCAGTTTTTGACAAACTCGCACGATTTATCAATTGAGAGCGTTCTGGATGCCAGCTAAAAGCATGCTGGCATGACAGAATTTCTTATCCAGAATTCGCGTTTAGAAAATAGATTATTTACTTCCTGGACGTGGAAGGTTTTTCTGCTTGTCTTTAGGTAAAACCCACTCAGTATAATGAGAGGGTTTCGCTGAGTGCACTGTGCGTAAAAAAGCAAGATAATGTTTCAACTCATCTCGTGATGGGCGCTTATTAACTAGGGCATCCAGCAACTTATCAAAAGCGGCAGTGGATGGATCACTCCATAAAGTATTCTTTTTTACAGCCGGTTCTAATGAGAGAGGTTCGTTATTTTGGATCCTTTTTAATAGCTTCCTAAATGTGTCTTGATGTAGAAACACAAGCGATGGTGTTGCTGTCATGAAGAATTGATGTATCTCCGCGAATTTGCCTGCAGGTTCTTCGAGTGCGGGAGTGGCAGTTTTTTCTTTTAGTGCAGAAACAGGTTTTTCTTCTGATGTGGGAGCGATTTTTTCTTCTTGGTTTACTACCAGCTTAGCGTAAGGTTCTATTAAAGGAACAAGCATCTCTTTACCAAATTGTTCCACATAATCAATAGGAGTATTTCCATCTTTATCCGGTTGTGTCATCAGTGTGACGTCTTTCCCCTGTTTCTGTAATGTTAATAAAACTGACTTAAATAGAGCGACGTTTGTCTCTGGGGAGACTGTCTTAGATGATGCTATGCTATGCAGTAAATTTTGTTTTTCATCGTTGGTATGGAGCAGATCATTTGCGTCATACTTGAGTACTGTGACTAATAACATCACTAGATCTAAGTCGCAATATGAACAAGCGTATTGTAAAGGCGTGTCGACTAACCGCTTAGATTTACGTATCGTAGCTAAGTCATCTTCACTCTTAGTATAAGAGATTAACACGCATTTTATTTGATCTCTTAAAATGCTTTTATTAATATCATTCCCGCGTATCTCATCAGGATTAATATTTTTACGAGCCTGACAAAGGGTATCATACCTTCTAAGGGTCTCCGCCAACCAATGCAATGTATCTTCTAACATGAGTAATTACCAGTAAGTTCATTAATAGCTGCGTAAAATAACAGATAAAGCTTAAGGAAAGATTAATAAATACACACTTAATGGGTGTTTTCTCAATAAAGTCACTAATTTTGATGGCAAGCCGCGCAGCCATTGCCAGAGGAAAATAAAATAGTGGTGTCGGGGTTCAGTTTGTTGTTTTGTTGGAAGTTGGCTACATTTACTTTCGCATTCTGTATCCGAGCTTCTAGCATTTTTCGATAAGGCCAAGTTGAATAATTTTTGCTCAATTTAGCATTGTTATAGATTTTTACCCCGGTTTGCCAATCACCTTGTTTCACTAGCATATCGCCCATATTGAGAAAAAAGCCTTCGAAATTGTGCGGAGCAATCCAAGAATTCCAGCAAGCACGTTTTGGACCTTTCTGTGTTTCAAGTGACATGTAAGGGCTAAAGTCGGGATTATTTCTATCGATTATCGTGCCGGCGCACAAGTTTAATGTTTTCCACTGCCACTCTAAGCCTTCTTTAAAATGCTTTGAAGACGACTCAAGATCACTCATCGGATATCCCGCGGTGAAATAATTAAATTCTGGCCACATGGAAATAGCATGTTTCAGCTGAAAATAGCCGCGTACTTGTTCACGATCATCAGCAAAAATTTTTCCTGAAGCTAACATGCTGACACCTAAAAATCCTTGCAAACGCGCATCATTGGGACTTAATTCAGTGGCGTCAGAAAAATATTTTTTTGCTAATACAATCTCATTCACAATGGTTGGTGGAATATCTTTTTCACGTGCACGTTCGGTAATTTTCCAGATATGAACGAAACCTAAATGTGCTGCAATAGTAGGATCATTAGGATTTTGAAGATAAGCTGCGGTTAACAAATAAGTTGTTTTGGGAAGATTATTGTAATCGCCTCGATGTAATGTTTCCCAAAAGGTTTTTTCAGCTGTTTCAGCTAGTTTGGTGTGTGAGGCAACTGGTTTTTTTGGCGGGGTAGTGATTAACGCTATTTGTTCACAGCTTGAGAGAACAATTAAGGCAGCGATGAGAAATACGATGTAGGTAAATCCTTTTATTATGCGATGACTCATCGATTAATCCTTTAATATTGAGATTAGCACTTATCTTACCAATAGAACCCAGCTGAATCAAAGCGCGTCGACTTTATGAAGCACTAGGTGCTGTTGGAGTCGGGTTTGTCGGTGTGACAGGAGTTTCATCTTCGGGATGATAAATAATATCGTAAAACCCAGTTGAAGATTTAGAAATCTGCGTGATTGGCACTTGGAAAATACCATCATCTTTCATTTGATAATATCCTGGGGCTGAAGATGAGGACCAGGCGCCTTGTTTTGGATTGTACCACCCAGCCGAGCCCCAGGGATTTTTTATAATTAAGTTACCATTTTTATAACCCAGAATAGCGAGCACATGATCATCTGTTTCAATCGCAATTGGCATGGAGTTTTTCTCTGCATTTCTTATTTTATGTATGATTGTTTGCTGTTCTGCAGCTGTTGGTGTGTTTGATGGTACTCGATACTGGACGTAATTTTTGCCAGTAAATAAACCTAATGTTTGAATAGAGTTGCCGCCCCCTATTGTGGCTTCAGGATCAAGATGTAGTTTATGCAATTTTGTAGCTTCTGCTACGCTTAGGATAGCTAACCATTTACCGCCTTTTTCCAAATGACTGTACATGCCAATTTCTGCATCAGTTAATGTCACAGTGACAGGTTTGGATTGCGAGAGACGATATTCTAATTGCTTTGGAGTTTCATTTGGTAACACTTCTGCGTCTGGAAATTTCACGATATATTGATTAGGTTGACCCTTTACTTTTTGAATCATATTTTTTAATTGTTCAGGACCGCCTGGTACTTTTAGTAAACCATTGACAGCGGATAAGAAAAAGCAATCACCCGCATTCCCTTGATAAATTTTCGTGTCTGCATTTATTCCTTTTGGACCGAATAGTTCTTGGCTTGGTGGCAATGCTTTGGTTTGATTAATCTTGTTCAAGGCATTGATATACGAGTCATAAAAACCACTGGTTTTATCGGCAAATTTTTTCTGCAATTCTGCTTGCGTAAAAGTCACATCTTTTGGACCGGCAGCAGTATTCACTTTAACAACTAATGCAGCGATCATTGCAGCTTCTTGGCCTTTTATATTTGGGTCATGCGATAAATTAATGGCTTGGTAGCCGGTTAACGATGTTATTTTCTTATTGGCAAACACATTTGCTACGCTCTTTTCCAATGCGGCAGTGGATGGCTTTAATTGTCGTTCGGCGGCGGGGTGTTGGCTTACTTTTGTTTTTACTGATTGATGTGCAGTGGTGCTTGCTGCTTTTGCGGCAGTGTGTGTTTTTGGTGCCGATTTTTCATTTGCTACTTGATGTTCGTGTGTCGCAACTTTATTAGATTCTGCCACATGAGCGACAGTGTGATGGACAACATGCGGCGGATGCGGTGGGTGGCCTGGGCTAGCTGAAGCAGTAGGACTTAAGCTTGCACCAGCAAAAAAGGCAGCAACAATAAACGTTGTAATGTTTTGAATTTTCATCGAAAAACACCCCAATCATTAAAAATCTATCCTTTAAGTATAGTACATCTTGGCGTTGTTGCGTAAATCAAAATTTGCACAAAAATTCGTCGTTGCGAGGCCGTTTTTCAGGCCGAAGCAATCCAGTTTCTGAACAATGCATAAAAAACTGGATTGCTTCGTCGCATAAAGCGCTCCTCGCAACGACGAATCCTGATTTATGCAACAATGCCGTACATCTTGGTAAGGTAAGAGCTTCACGGATAACAAAATTGTCCTAATATTTCATGAGTGTGTGTTCATTTGAAGCTGCTAAAATAACGACTTTTTGTGGAAACTAACCTTCATGTTTTCTATACTCTTTTTTTACTGTGAGGATGGGTTGATGCAGAAATGGAGTAAATGGATTGGCGTTGTTGCGTTAAGCTTTTTTTGTTTGCCAGCCTGGAGTAATACGCTTAATCAAGATCTGCAGCACAAACTCGAACATTTTCGCCGCGCTTATGCTGTTCCAGGTGTAGTGATGAGTGTCAGTCTTCCGAACGAAGCAGTGCCCCGTGATTTCACCAGTGGCGTTGATCGATTACCGAATGGTACAGCTGTCAACACGAATCACTTGTTTCAAATTGGTAGTATTTCAAAATCATTTACCGCAGCGCTCATGCTTAAGCTTGAGGCAAATGGCTTAGTGCATTTAAGTGATAGAGTGGGGGATTATTTACCGCAATATCCAAAATGGCGCAATATCACCATACGTCAATTGCTGGATCACACTTCGGGAATTTATGATTACACGCATGATCCGAAATTAAATCATGTGAAAAATCCGTATTATCGCAACACTTCATGGTCGCTCGCACAATTGGCCAATCTTGCTTATAAGCATCGTTTGCAATTTCAACCTGGACACAGTTGGCGTTATTCAAATACTAATTACATTCTTGCTGGCATGATTATCGAAGCAATCACACAACGCAGCATGGCGCAAAATATTCAAGACTATATTTTAGATCCGAAACTTTATGGATTAACGGCCACACATTATGTGAGTGGTGCTTATCCAACCGCTGTTTTGTCACGCATGGCGCATGGTTATTATCAATATGGCGGTCAAGATGAAACTTATGTGAATTTGTCTTGGGCGGGCAGTGCAGGCGCGATTGTTTCCAATAGTCACGATTTAGTGAAATGGGCGCGCGCTTTGTTTCACGGCAAAGTTTTGCCGCCAAAACAATTAAATGAAATGGAAACCGTCGCTTCACGCAAAAATGGTAGGACGTTGCCAGAATACAGTCATGAAAAAGGCTATGGCTTAGGCATTGGGCGAAAATATATTCCCGGTCTTGGTTATATTTGGTCGCATCCAGGCGGCACTACGGGTTATAGCGCATTGTTTATTTGGGCAGAACGAAGTGATGTGGTGATTGCTATTACTGCCAGCAGTCATAGTGTCAATATCAATAAAATTAATGGATTTGGAACGCAAGTTTTGCGTGATGTTGTGAAGCATCAGAGTGAATGGCGTGGGTGATACTTACACGGAACTACTACTTAAATAAAGGATTATTTTATGAAATTGATTAGCAATATTGGATTTATCTTGCTCGCTGTGTATCTCATTTTAGTTGCCATTACCACTTTAATCCCAGCTATCGCAATACCTGGCATTATTTATGGAATTGTCGCCTTAGCTGCTGCAATTTTTATTCTTATTGGTAGATAAGTTTAGGAATTTAATTATGAGTGTAGCCCGGGCAAAAGCCTGGGCTTTTGTTGCAAAAAACCTTTGCTAATAAACTCACACCCGTTATGATTCTGTCTGTGTTTTATGTTGATATAAGGATTTTCAATGAAAATAGCATTACGATTCACGGTTCTGGTAACATCCATCTCGATTGCGTCAGCTTCCCTATTCATGACTGTTGCGAACGCAGCAAGTGCAACTACCGAAATACAAACTACCAAGCAGGTGATGGTTATCAATAACAGTGATGTTACCCTCGAACCAACGGCTGAAGGATTTGCAAATGGATGTATAGGAGGAAGTTTGCCCCCCGTATTAAATCCGGTTGCTCCACATACTTCACGTGCAATAACTGTTTTGTTTGCTCAATACTCAGACCAATGTCGCTTCAATATGTTACCGAAACCAAGTATGATGACTTATTCAAAGGCTTGTCATGCGATACAGGTTAATGACATTGTAACATTTACCGGTAAAGATATATCGAGTCTTAGTTGCACAACAAATTAAAAAGAATGTGTTTCATCGATAACTAACTCATGTTGTTAGTAACTAATTAGGAATGAATGCAATGCAAAAAAGGATTTTGCTAACAAGTTTATTTGCGGTCTTGCTTCCGACGTTATCTTTAGCTGACACACGTCCCGTTGTGAGTGTGTCGCTAGGTTCAGATCGCGCAAATGTCTATTCTACGAAAACAATTACATTCATTACTCCGTTTCAAAATTCGTATATTGGTACAAATCATTACGATACAGAACCAGTGATCGGATTATTTTTGGGAGGTGAAACCACTTTTTTACAAAATTGGGCATGGCAATGGGGTGTCAGTTATTTTCAAAGCAGTTCATTTGAAGAAGATGGCAATGTTAATCAATTTGCGAATCCTGCATTTAATAATTTTACTTATCAATATCAAATTCAAAGTCGTCGTGTTTCACTGGAAGCAAAGTTGTCGCATGCATTTCGCCAAATATGGCATCCTTATCTTTCTGCTGGTGCGGGCGAAGCGTTTAATGATGCTTATGCCTACACAGAAACACCACTCTCAAGTGCTGCTGTTCCAATGTCACCTAGCTTCGCGGGGCATACAACAAAGTCATTTACCTATTCTGCTGGTGTCGGAATTGATGTTGATATGGCAGAACATGTACGTGTTGGCGCAGGATATCGCTATGTAAATTTAGGTAATGCAAGTTTAGGTGTAACACCGTTGCAAACGGGTAATCATACAATTAGTAATTCGCATTTAAATACAAATGAATTTTTAGTGCAACTTACCTATATTGGTTAATAAGGAATGGAATTATGCGTCATTATTTTCAGAAAATGATATGGAGTTTGTTTGTCAGCAGTATGGGTGTAAATTGTTATGCATCGTCACCTATTTTCCTTATGTCGCCGAATATTGCTGCGCAATCTTCCCTAATTAATGGTCAAACTGGAAATGCTGTTTATCAAGTAACAAATAACACGCCCTATACATTATCAAATATTGGCTTAGTCATGTCAGGTGGTGGCGTCACAGTAAATACCAATTCAGTTTCGCAATTTTCAAACTATTGCACTAATCCTTTTACCTTAGCGCCTGGCGGTAATTGTTTGCTAAAAGTCAGTTTGAATAGTAGTTCGCTCGGTTCAGGATTAACAAATGGACCGGTAGTTTGTTTCTCACAAGGTAATCCAGTTTATTGTAGTCAACCATTAACACCTGATCAGATAAATATGACTGTGACACAAGGTTCGATACCTCAAGATTGCAATTCGAATTATGCAAATTTTAATTATGAATTGTCACAGAATTTTGATTCAACCACTTCATTTACTACCGGCTGGGGTCCTGATCGAAATCCACTTTCACTAAGTCCATCAAATCCAAATTTGACAAACTGTCCAACGACGGCGGGTGTGACTTGGGAAAGACAGCGCGTGATTGCCGCAGCTGCATTTTGGGTTGCGCAAAAACTAAATTATTGTCATCACTATAATCCCGATTACCAAACACCACCGAGTCAGCGCAGTGCGAGTGGAACGAGCGGAGGTTATTGTAATCCTGCCACTGATTCGATGCCGGGTTCTGTTTATTATGGTCAACAAGCGCGTTGGAATTACACTGGACAAGGCAGTGAAACCGCGAATAACTGGGTCAACAACAATCAAATGTGGTATGGCATGGATTGCAGTAACACGACATCATTTATCTATAATTTTTCTTTCGGCACCAATGCGACTTTAGGCATTCCATTTGATAGCAAGACTAGCAGTCAAGCGGGTCAAACGGATTCGAGTCAAGATAATCTGTCGCCTAACCAGCAAGTTCCAAGTGATCAAAGCAAAATATTAAAAAACCCTAATTTAGCAGGACTTTTGGTGTGTGCTGATGGAACAACGGATCCAAATCCCACAGCGCCTAGCATGTGCACAGGTCATGGCAATTATCTTTCGGGAATTAACAGCAGTGGAAAATTCACACAGAATTTAACGGTTGCTCAAATGGCTCAGGTATTGCAGCCTGGCGATTTACTTTATATCGCCGGTGCAGGTCCTGATCCACAACCAAATCCTGATGGCAGCACTTCTGAAGTGACGCACGTGATTATGTGGATAGGAAAACAAGTGGGTTACGGGCCGAATGATATTAATCCGGCGTTAATTGCACCCGATGATGCGCCTTGCGCAAATCCAAGCATTTGGCAGCCGAATGTTGGTGATTGGGTAATTGCTGATAGTCATTACCAAGGTTATGACTATCGTATTTTGACTACGTGTTTTTATTTGAATGACTTGTGGGGTGTGCGTAGGGTGATTAACTAACTTCAATCTGCAATCTCAGCGAATTGTGTTAGTGAACAAATTCCTTTTTCACAACCGGGTAAATTTACCAGGGTATGATTGAAAGTGACTTTAACAAAATACTGTTGGTTATTTTCATATAAAGAAAAATTAAGATCAGATGCATAAGGCGGGATTGTATCAACAGGGTTCCCTAAAGTATTCATGACACTCATGATTGTACTGTCATGGCCAGAGAGTAAAACATATTTTAACTGATCTTTCTGATGCGCTGCATTTTCAAAATAGGTTTCGATAGATGTTAAAACTTGATGACCCGTTGGGTAACTGATGGCTTTAAATTTGAATGCTGTTGTTGTGGCCCAATTTCCCAGTGAAATAATTTCATCTGCATCACTTGCACTAATTCCTTCAGGAAATGGCACATGATGTATTTTTCGAATATAAAGATTATCACTTAACATACCAAATTTGCGAAAATCATTAAGATTTAATCCGGTTGCAGCGCTCCAACGATTTATTTTTTCTTGAATAGGTTTTGTTTTTTCATTCCAAATTCTTTTTGTTGAAAAATATAATTTCGCCAAAGAATAAATATTTTTGCTAAATTTCACCGCTAACAAGCTATCTTCATTAATAGGTACAGTATGAATGGGTATTGGTTGATAACGCGCGGGTAAAGTAGTGGGGCCGGTACCTAATGGATATAATCCTAATAAAAAAGACTCTGCGCTCATCAGAGTTCGATTGCTATCTGTCGACCGAACGTTAATTGTTTTGACATCATAGGATGTTGGTAATAGGTGATATTGGTCTACATATTTATGACGAAGCTCTTTTCCGAGCATATATTCTTGCTGCATACCCAAAGGCGTTAACTCGCCCAATCCTTCTTGCCATAAATAAGGTGATTTAGGAAGATTGTGCGTTGGTGTTCTATCGCCATGACGAATTAAATCGACGGCAAATATGAGGTGTTCTTGGGCGGATGTAATTGTTGATAAGGCAAAACTTAAAAAAACAAAAATTATTTGCTGAGTTAATTTCATGCTACTTTTTCCTTGCCAATGATTGGTATGTTGAATTAGTGTGATTCTACCGAATTTTGCATAGGAAAATGACAATTTTGTCATGTTTATGTAATGATTTCGTCATTGATAAGCCAGTAGCATGGTCATAAAGGAGACAGGGAATGGCTAGATCATCTGATAATTATATAACAGTGGGTTATGTTAGCCCCCGCACCTTAGCCAATAAGGCGCGGTATAAGGCGACTTTGTTTTCTAGTGCAGCTCGAAATGATATTTTTGAGCTAGAATGTTTGGTCGATAAGGGAGTCGATTTAACAGATTATAATGACGAAGGATTTTCTGCGTTAGAAGTTGCAGCTCAATATGGGAGCTTAGCGTGTGTAAGATATCTTGCCGTTTTTGCAGATGATCGAATCCGAGCTGCTGCGTTAAAACTAACAGATGATGAAAAAGTTCGACAAGTTATATTATCCCATCTGCCCGTTACTTATCTTGCTTTGCAAGAGATAACTCAACTTTTGTCTGACGAAGATGAGGCAGGTGCTGAACTTATACAAAAACTTCAAGCTGGAAAAAAACAAAAAAATGCAATCGCTGCTTTTGACTTTATCATTGATACATTGAAGAACCATATCAGGCAGGATAAGACACATTTCACAGATGTTGTGAACCTTTGCATCGATATCGTAAAACGAGCAAAAGAACATGAAGAAAACTTGATATTTGAAACGGAAGCGAAGAGAAATTTTGCTGAAGAAGTTAGTCGCTGGGTAGAAACATACAAGCCACAGGATACAGCTCACATTTTGAAAAATCTGAAACAGATAGTTACTCAGGAAATCGATCAGTTTTATGAGAAAATACGGACAAAAAGCTTATTTGGTAGACTTTATAAAGATAATTGCACAACATTAACTGCAGATATTGATTTTAGTAAAGCTAGCTTAGATGATGTTGCTAAAAAATTATTTGCGAAATTTATTAGTATAAAGGGTGCTAAAACACTGCGTGATTTTATCGATTTTCTTAATCTTCATCAGAATGATCACGATACTTCAGGTAAAATTCATTATGCAACAATACTTGGCCTTGTTTTGCGTTACACATTTCACACAGATAAAGATAGCAATAGTGACTTTAATCGTTTGAAATTACCTGATAGATATCGTACTTCTAGTTATACGGGCTTACTGACTACTGTGGTATTTCCAGCGTTGGATAATCAGCAGAAATATCTTGATAACAAGCCTAAGAAAAAAGTCAATCACGGTGCATTTGTGTGAACTTGTTAGACTCTTCTAGAATGTACCCAATATATTTTTTTTCTTTATCCGATATATCACCCAACTTTCCACTATAAATCATTCGTGCAAATCCCTTAATGGTATTAAGATCAGTTCGGATTTCGTAAGAAAGATCCAGCGCTGCATTGGTATTAGTTTTTATTTCAACATTTCTTAGTGCGGAAAGTAAGTTATTTGATCCAGTCAAGATTAGTTGGAGATAATTATTTTTGATTTTAATTTTTGTTAATAAGATAATTTTCCGCTTCAGCGAGTTGGTTGAGATTGTTGATTCCAATTGCTTCTTGATAATTAACTAATATCATTCCATGTACCGGAAACGAATCTTTCACTGCCATTGCTATAATGTCGGTTAGATAATATTCTTGTTGTGCATTGAGATTTTTTAATGTGGGTAACCACTTTCGTAAAAATTCAGCCGGGGCAAAATAAAACCCTGTATTTACTTCTTTTATTTGACGTTGCATTTCATCAGCATCTTTCTCTTCAATAATCTCGATGATTTGATTTTTTTCATTGCGTATCACTCTTCCAATTCCTGTTGGATCGGGAAAATAGGCGGTGACAATACCAAGAGAATTTTTGGGTGTTTCAGTGACGAATTGTTTTAATGTCTCGACAGTAATCATCGGAACATCACCATATAACACCAGCACGTTATTTCCGTCTGGTATTAGTGGCAGCGCTTGCATTGCTGCATGACCCGTTCCTAAGCGCTCACGCTGCATAACCCAGGTAATTGTGTGAGACTGGAGTGCATTGCGAACCATCTCTCCTTGGTGACCATAGACAACAATAAGCTGTTCGGGCGACAACTGCTTTGCTGTGTTAACCACATGCTCAATCATGGTTAACCCACCTAAAGTATGCAACACTTTCGGTAAAGACGAATTCATTCGTTTACCGTGACCTGCTGCTAAAATGATTACACTCAATCCCATAGGATTTTCGCCTGAAAAAAGTTGCATACTAACGTAAGCATGCTAAAAAATAAACCTACTGAAGACTTGCTTCCAGGGGTCCCGCATTAAAATCCAGCAGTGTTTACTGATTTTTATGGGGCTGAGCGGTAGGGAGGGCTCCCGCAGTGCTTGCACTGCGGGATACCCGTAGCGATGGGGCCCCATAAAAATCAGTAAACACTGCTGGATTTTAATGCGGGACCCCTGGACTTGCCATGGAAGCAATAAAATTGTGGCCAAATACCATGTTGCTGTTATAACCTAATCCGCTTAAATTTTAAGGTTAAACAAGCATGTCCGAGAAATTATTAAGTTTTTTCCAACTATACCCGCAAGATAAAGCGCCTTTTTTGCATGAACAATTGGCTGAATGGACACAATCCAAGCCACTCTTAGGGTTAGATGTGTTGCATCATGTGCCGCTGGTGCCTAATACGCTATTGAAAATTGCCTGCCTAGTGTCGGCAGGTGCTAATGTCGTAGTGACAAATCCAAATTTTATGTCGGCTCATCCAGCAGCAATACGTGCTTTGAGTGATGCAGATATATTGTATGTTGAAGATCTTTCTACACTGCGAGGTAAGGATTTTGATTTGTATTTTGATTGTGGCGCAGAACTTTATCAAAAACTAGGTTCACCGCGGAAAGGTGCAATTGAATTAACTGGTAGTGGAGATCAATACTATCGCCAA
>Ga0207155_1178_pt1 | contig 14003 bp, 6 predicted proteins | sample Alteio_BWMinHeat_26_FD_153515 | JGI IMG/M metagenome (GOLD analysis project Ga0207155, IMG submission 153515) | Enriched cells from forest soil in Barre Woods Harvard Forest LTER site, Petersham, Massachusetts, United States -... | ecosystem: Environmental > Terrestrial > Soil > Temperate forest >... | reverse complement strand
ATAAAGATATGTGTCCTTTTTAGAACGCGGCTCATTATAAGCATATCGTACACACAAAATCAAGAAGGGCGATTACCCCGATTCGCCCCTACAGATTTAGCAGCATTATCCGAGTATGGGCAAAGGTCGACCTATTAAATTCCTCTCAAGGTTTTGATTCAAATGTCGATGCACCTTACAGGTAGACGATTTCTAAAGTCTTATACATCTTTTCGTGTAGTTACATAGAAATGTGAATTAAATGGGTAATAGGGGAGGCGTTATGGCAGCGGATAAAGATGACCTGGCAACAAAAATTAAAGAGCGACTGACTTCAGAAGGCTTAGGCTTAAATGGCACAGTAAAAATGTTGGGTTCGGGGAAAGTTGATATGGCATTTGAAATCCCTGTAGAGGGTCTTACGTACGCTCAGCTTACAGCATTAACAAACCTTCTGGGTGCACCTCAGAAAGTTGAGCAAGATGGTATTCCTGCTTTTTTTAGATATAGATTTGAATCCGCAGAGATTGCACAAAAGCTTGGCCTTACAAAAACAGCAGCCGACCCAGCGAAAGCAGAGAAAAAGCAAGCTGGTGAGTCGGGCGCTAAGAAGCCCAAAAAGGGTGAGCGAGACGACGATGATGAGCCTGATGCTGCCCCATCCGCATACCCCGACACGCTGAATGAAGCAGCACTTATTGCGGGCATAAAAGCAGTATTTGATAGTAACATTTCTCTTCTTGTTGAGAAGATGCGCAGTTCTGATATTTTTGAACCTGCCCTTGAGTCTGGTGTTAAGACAGACTTAAAGAAATTAGATACGAAGGAGCTTAAAGGCGAGATTGATCTTGCAGCCGATTGTTTCATGCCTCCAGTAAGCGAGCAAATAAAAGCAGCATTTAAAACGGCCCAAGACAAAGGGGAAGAAGTAGGCTTTGCTGAGAAATTTCAAGACTATCTTAGTGCTGCTGTAATCGCGTCAAAATCAGAGTTTGAAGCGTTTAATGCTAAGACTGTGGCTGATCGAGTTACCATGACCACTGCAGTAGCTGCTGCTAACGCAAATCCTAGAACAAAAGCATTATACGAGGCTAGTGATTCACTTAACGAAACGCTGCTCAAGCATGTGACATCAAAGAATGATCCAGCAAGCGTATACGTAAAAGATACAGAACACGCTGGAATTTATATTTTGCGTGATGCCTTTAATGCTGATGCCCTAAGTGCGCTAAAAACAACGCTCGAAGCAATCGGTATAGATACGGATGTGAAATTTCATCCTGAAGATGGACAGCAATGCCTGCGCATCAACGATAGTGATAAAAACTTAGCGGCTGTTAGCAATGCTGCTTTTGCAAAGAGTTTTGAAGAAAATCTACGAGTGTTACAAGACGCAAAGAAAAAGCCTGAGGAGGCCAAGCAGGCGGAAGAGAAGCTTGTGGAGGCAAAAGATGACGAGTCTGGCCTAGACTTAAAACATGGCGGCGAGCTTGACTCGGGTGCGGCAGCAGGCGACGAACATGTTGTACTCAGTGCCCGAACTTCCGAGCCATCTCCCGGGCCCTCTCTTGATGCCCGTCCTGCTGCTGATCTTGCTGAGGCACAAGCTCCAGCTGAGGATGCTGCTAATGATGAAGCTGAGGCACAACCTCAAGCTGAGGATGCTGCTAATGATGCAGCTGAAGCAAAGCGTAAGGCTGAGGCTGCTTCGATGCCCAAAAAAGAAGAGGAAATAGACGATGAGAACGTGCCGGTTGCAACAAAAAAGGATGTGAAGCCGAAGGATGAGGGGGAAGAAGGGGAAGCAAAACCGGAAGGCTTGCTTAGTCGGGCCGCCGCAGAAGTAAGAAGGACCCTTGCAGGGCAGCGGCTATCAAACCCTCTATCGGATAAGACATTTTTTACTTCAGCATCCGACGAAACAGAAGCAAATGCGGAGAATGAAGCTCAACTTTCAATAGAAGAAATAAAAGCAAGATGCGTCGCAGCAATCGCTGCTCATAACACACAGTATGCACAAGCTCCCTCTGATGATTCTGATAGACACAAAGTAGACTATGAGGTATCTGCCCCCTCAGATAAATCGATTAAAATTATGGATAATGACACTGGAAAACAAGTGGCCAGTATTAAACAGGGTAAGAATAAAGGTCCTATAAGCTATAAATTTTCTGGTGATGTAAATTTTAATACGGCCGACATTATTTTGCGAACTGCAACAGACAAAAAGTTGATTTTGCATAGTAGCAAAATCGAAGATATAGAGCAGATCTTAAAAGCCGCAGCAGCACCTCCTAATGCTGGGAACAAATCTATCCAATTTGATAAGGAGACTAAGAAATTTTTGCAAAGGAAAATGGACGAGGATCCAAATCAGGTACCCGATATTATTCAAAGCAAGCTACTGGAGAGTGACAAACCAGCAGCAGCAGCAAAAGCAGAGGCTCCAGCAAAAAAATCGTTCGAGGCAGCAAAAGCCGAGGCACCGCCAGAGGCAACGCCAGCGGCAGAAGAGGAAGCAAAACCGCGTCAGAGTCCTAAACGCAAATAAATGCAGTATTTTCAAGTCGAAGCCCGATAAGCCAGAACCTAGCGAGCCTAAGGAAATCAGGTAAATCAAAAATTTTTAAGTTGGCCAAGCAACTTTTTCGTTACGTCGACTTTATGTTCGGGTGCCAAATGTGCATATCGCAACGTTACTTTCGGATCCGAGGGTGTGGTGAATAGATACAAACATATATGCTAATGCTTGCTAAATAACCTTTATCCTTATCGGAAAATTCCTAAACATCAATGAGATTGATCAGAAAAATGTTATTCTTGACTGGGGAAAACCCCTATATAAACACGGGCAATCACATATAGTATTTTTAAAGGTCCCCCGATAAGCTAACAATTAATACGATGTAGAGAGGTACAATTATGAAGCGAAGCTTGTTAACCATCAATTCCAGTAATACACCGACACTTTCTGACACCCCTATAGTTCAGCCCGCAGAGATCCTCATACAATTAGGACTGATGATTAGCAATACCCAGGAACAAGTTGTTCCTGCCAAAGGAGGGAAGCAAAATTGGAAGGAAAAGCTGGATTTGATAGCGAAGCGGTTAACCATCGATTCCAGTAATACACCAACTCTTTCTGATACCCCTATAGTTCAGCCCGAAGAGATCCTCATAAAATTAGGACTGATGACTAGCAATGCTCAGGAACAAATTGTTCCTACTTTAACAAAGCCAGACGCAATTGATAATTCCAATCAATTTTTTTCTAACGATGCTTCGACGGAAAAAATTAGGCAAAACACTAGCGACATTGGAGTACAGCCACGTTATAAAGAACCTGATAACGTCACATCACCAAGAGTTATAACAAATTCTCTCAGAAAAAAGCCATCTCCTCTATTGTATGCATTTGCATCTTCTATTCTTATCCCTCTTAAGCAAAAATATTTAGTACAAAAAGATAAACAAAAAGACTCTGGGTTTGATAGCGGTTCTATTCGTGCGTATTCCGTTTTAAAAGATCACTAAATAAATATTTTTCATTAAAGGGTTACTTAACGCACAGTGAAGAAAGACGTATCGACTTTGCTTTGATGGGCAAATCAAATTCAAAACAACTGCCTCCCTGCGGTAATAAAGATGCAGACAATTGCCCCGAATGGGCTTCAATAATTGACCGGCAAATGGCAAGACCTAACCCCATACCTTGTGGCTTAGTTGTAAAATACATATCAAAGAGATGATGGGCAATTTTTTCCGAAAACCCAGGTCCATTATCTAGAACACGCACTGTCACGTAACTGTTCTTTTTAGAATCAACCTCAATCGTAATTTTAGGATGACTCGTATTCGCTTCTTGCATCGCTTCTATTCCATTTCTTAGTAAATTCAAGATAACTTGTTCAATTTGTATCTTATCTATTTTGACAGTACTTAAAGCTTTATTGGGCATGTATATGAGTTCTACGGCTAAATTTTGTATCTCCTGTTTAATCAAATGAATTGCTCGCGAAACAACAACGCTAATGTCGGTTTTTTCATAAAATAGCTCACCTTTTCGAACATAATTCTTAATACGATGAACAACTTCTCCCGCACGTTCCGCCTGTTTATTAACTTCATTTAATATCTGTATTATTTCAGGTGTGACCTCATTTTTAATCTCAAGGCGTCTCACACAACCTTTTATATAAGCTGAAATGGCTGCAAGCGGTTGATTAATTTCATGTGCAAGAGAAGAGGCCATTTCCCCCAGGGAATTAGAACGAATGGTTTCAGCTATTTGTTTTTGATAGGCCCTCGACTGTTCTTCTGCTTGCACCTGTTCTTGTCGCAAAATTAGATTTTCATAGCAAATGGCAAATTTATAAGACAAGGTCATCATGAAACGCTGATCACTTGGACTAAAAATATTTTGATTAAATTTATTAATAAAATAAATCTTTCCATAAAACGATCTGCTCGTTTTTAAGGGCAAGCTTAAAATACTAGAAAATGGCAAGGCAATGTCTTTTAAACCAATTCTTTCAATATCAATAATGGGCGAATGTATGATGATAGGCTTTTCACTCAGAAAAATTTTTTCTAATAATTCAGGTAAGTTTTTTCCTTGAAACTGATGCGAAACAAGCTTCCCATCATGATCAACCGTAAAGTTTTCGTGTTGCTTAAGATCATTGGCTTCAACCATGATAACACCGGCATAATAGGCGTCTAATAACTGGCGACCTCCTTTACACAAAATACTGATGAGTTTTTTGATATCTTGCTCTAAAGACATATCCAAACCAATTTCAATTAAATTGATCAGCCGTAAATTGATATTTTCAAACTTATCTTTTTTGACTGGTTCTAGATGTCTTTTTTTGCGTTGTTCTATTTTTTGGTTTTCACTAACTCTTACGGCCTTATGACTAAAAAGTACGGTATTAGCATCCAATACTCCTTCAATCGTAGCCAAAATTATTTCAGGATGACACGGCTTGGTTAAGACTTGCTTAACATTGGCGGAGCTTACCCTGCGATAGGCTTCAGCAGCTTTATAAGTAGCCGAATAAAAAATAAGAGGAATATTTTTAAGAGCATCATCCAACTGCAGTTGTTTGGCAAGTGCTAAACCATCCATTCTAGGCATAGCAATATCACTAATAATTAAATCCACTTTTTGAGCACGTGCCAGCTCGATAGCGAAAACACCATCTTCCGCTTCTAATACGATATAACCTCGCTCATCTAAAAGAGAACATAAGGCTTCTCGATTGATGGCTCTATCATCAACAATTAATATAGTTGCCATTAAAAATTGCCATCAAAAATTGTTTATTCAACCAATGTTAAGGCCTTATGTCTACTAATACATTTGCTTAATACCGATAACAATTCATCAATATCAATTGGTTTTGCAAGATAATCTGTAGCACCCGCCGCTAGACATTTTTTCCTGTCTTCTTTCATCGCTTTTGCGGTCAGCGCAACAATCGGTAAATCCTCAAATTTTGCATATTGACGGATTTGTTTCGTCGTTTCATATCCATTCATTTCTGGCATCATAATATCCATTAATACTGCATCAATAGAGGGCACAGTATTTAAAATTTTAATACTTTCTTTCCCATTTTCCGCTGTTAGCACCTTTATATCATGGTTTTCCAAAATACTCTGAATCGCAAAAATATTACGAGAATCGTCGTCTACCACAAGCACGGTCTTACCTCTCAGTATTCTATTAGTTTCGAAGCCCGCCCCATACAACAAAGGCTGTTTTTTATTTACCACTAAGTTCGTTTGCGCTTGATTTAAGAAAATAGGAATTTGTACTAACAATTGCTCTTTAGAAGTAATATTTTTTGAAATGATGTTTGCAGTGGACTTAATAAGCTGCTTTTCTTCTTCTTTGCTGAGCTCCTTGTTCGTCGAAATAATCACAGAGCAATGACTATATTGCGGAGCCTGATTCAGATATTTTAATAATTTAAAGCCCATATCCAAGTCAAGTTCTATGATAACACAATCAACCACAGTTTCCGGCTTAGCCTTTAAAAGCATTAAGGCTTCCTTTGCATTGGTGCTTTGCACAACTTTTATATTATTTTTTTCAAGTAAATCGACAATTTTTTCTCTATAACTGTGGTCGCTTTCAACAATTAATACCTTATTTAGCGCAGAAACAGCGTGTTGTTTTATTTCATTCATCATTTTATTTAACGAAGCTTCAGTCACAGGCTTACTTAAAAAAGAACTTGCACCCAGCCTAATACTTTCTTCTTTTTGATCTCCAACTGTAATCACATGCACGGGAATATGATAAGTGTTTGGATCACTCTTTAAACGCGTTAATACTTCTATGCCATTTATATCGTTTAATTCAATATCTAAAATAATCGCTTGAAGCTTGTATAGATTGATAAGCGTCATAGCTGTCTCGCCTTTACCCGTTATCAGTCCTTTAAAGCCGGCTTTATGTATCAGTTCTAATAGCACTTTGGCAAATCTTGCATCATCTTCTATGATGAGCAAAATTTCATCATTTGGCTCTAATCGATAGCGATCATCTTCTATGGCTTCTAATACTTGGAGTTCCTTAGAAGCATTTTGGATCACCTCTGCATTTTTTAAAAAATGCGGCAACAATACGTCAATATCAGGCATCTCATTTTTATTTATTTTTTTCGAACCCGTTGGTATATAAATTTGCGGTAAATAAAGCGTAAAAATACTGCCTTTGTTAAGTTCGCTTTTTAAGCGAATTTCCCCGCCTAACAATTGAGCCAATTCGCGACTAATGGATAAACCTAGACCTGTTCCACCATAACGCCGGCTGGTTGTGCCATCTACTTGTTGAAAAGCTTCAAAAATAATACCTTGCTTATCAAGCGGTATACCAATTCCAGTATCGATGACAGAAAATCCTATCACCATTTTAGATTGTGACAGTATGGGGTGCTCTAAATGCCAACCACTGCTTGCCCACTCTATTTTAAATATAACTTCACCTTGTTCTGTAAATTTAAAGGCATTCGATAAAAGATTTTTGAAAATCTGTAAAAGCCGCTTAAAATCTGTCTCCATCACTCTGGGTACTGTCTCGGCAACATCGATAATAAAAGAAATTCCTTTGTTTTCTGCAACATGCCTAAACATGCGTTCTAAATCATGAATAATACTTTGAATCTGTACAGGGTTGATCTCGACACTCACAGTACCCGACTCAATCTTTGAGAGATCTAAAATATCATTAATCAAGACACATAAATCACTGCCGGCAGAATGTATTGTTTTAGAAAATTCAACTTGTTTTTCGGTTAAATTACCTGCCTTATTATCAGACAATTGTTTAGAAAGAATCAGCAAACTATTTAAAGGCGTTCGAAGCTCATGAGACATATTAGCTAAAAATTCTGATTTATATTTAGAAGTCAACGTCAATTGTTTTGCTTTTTCTTCTAATTCGACTCTCGCGATTTCAATTTGACGGTTCTTTTCTGCAACTTCTGCATTTTGAGTTGCTAACAATCTGGCTTTATCTTCCAATTGATCATTGGTTTGCTGCAACTCTTCTTGTTGGCTCCTTAATTCTTGCGCCATATTTTGGGATTGTTTTAATAATTCTTCCGTTCTGCTATGTGTTTCAATCGTATTAACGACAATCCCAAAAATTTCAGCAAGTTGATCTAATAATGCCAGTCCAGTACTGCTAAAATGTTCAAAAGAGGCCAATTCAATAACTGCTTTTACATTACCTTCAAAAATCACTGGCAGTACCACAATATTGAGAGGACGCCCTTCTCCTAAACCTGAGCTAATGGTTATATAGTTTTCTGGTACTTGGGTTAACAAAATACGCTGTTTCTCATAAGCGCATTGTCCTACCAATCCTTCCTCAATTTTGAGTATAGTGCACATATTCTTTCTTTCTCTAAATGCATAAGTGGCTAGCATTTTTAAGACTGGCTCACTCTTCGAACTGTCCATAATATAGAACAAGCCTTGATGAGCAGAAACCATGGGCGCTAGTTCTGAAAGGATTAAACGCGCAACCAATATCAAATCTTTTTGCCCTTGCAAGGTTCGAGTAAATTTTGCTAAATTAGTCTTCAACCAATCCTGCTCTGCATTTTTCAAAGTCGTTTCTTTCAAATTCAAAATCATCTTATTAATAATATCTTTAAGCCAGGCTACCTCTCCTTGTGCTTCTACCCCAATTGAACGAGACAGATCCCCTTTGGTCACCGCTGTTGCCACTTCAGAAATCGCGCGCACTTGGGTTGTTAGATTAGCAGCCAATTGATTTACATTATCCGTTAAATCTTTCCAGGTTCCTGCCGCCCCAGGCACATTTGCCTGCCCACCTAATCGCCCTTCTACGCCTACTTCACGCGCTACACTCGTCACCTGTTCTGCAAAGGTTGCTAGCGTGTCTATCATGTTATTGATGGTTTCAGATAGCTCGGCAATTTCTCCTTTGGCTTGTACGGTCAGTTTTTTCTTCAGATCACCTTGTGCAACCGCCGTTACAACCTTAGCAATACCGCGTACTTGATCTGTCAAATTGGTTCCCATTTGGTTTACATTATCGGTTAAATCCTTCCAAATCCCTCCAACGCCCCTTACGACAGCTTGGCCGCCTAATTTTCCTTCGGTACCCACCTCTCGTGCAACTCGTGTTACCTCAGCTGCAAAAGAACTTAATTGTTCCACCATCGTATTGATTGTACTTTTTAACTCTAAAATTTCACCTTGGGCGTTAACCGTAATAGTCTTGGATAAATCGCCATTCGCAACCGCTGTGGTAACCGCAGCAATGTTACGTACCTGGGAAGTTAAATTGCTTGCCATTTGATTTACATTATCCGTCAGATCCTTCCAAGTACCACCGACTCCTTGTACATAGGCTTGTCCACCTAATCTGCCTTCGGTACCCACTTCTCTCGCAACTCGAGTCACTTCTGAGGCAAAGGCCCTTAATTGATCCACCATGGTATTAATGGTGTCTTTTAACTGTAAAAACTCACCTCGGACATCTACGGTAATTTTTTTAGAAAGATCGCCATTCGCAACCGCCGTGGTCACATCTGCAATATTACGCACTTGATTGGTCAAATTACTACCCATCATGTTAACGTTTTCAGTTAAATCTTTCCAGATACCCGCTACGTCCTGGACATCCGCCTGTCCACCTAACTTTCCTTCGGTACCCACTTCTCTCGCAACGCGTGTTACTTCTGAGGCAAAAGAATTTAATTGATCCACCATCGTGTTAATCGTTTCTTTTAAATACAAAATTTCACCTTTTACATCTACCGTAATTTTCTTAGAAAGATCGCCGTTCGCTACTGCCGTGGTAACTTCCGCGATATTTCGTACCTGATTGGTTAAATTACTGGCCATCATATTAACGTTTTCAGTCAAGTCTTTCCAAACACCGGCGACACCTTTCACATCTGCTTGTCCACCTAATTTTCCTTGGGTACCCACTTCCCTTGCGACGCGCGTTACTTCTGAGGCAAAAGAATTTAATTGATCCACCATCGTGTTAATGGTTTTCTTTAAGTCTAAAATTTCACCTTTAACGTCTACCGTAATCTTCTTAGAAAGATCACCATTCGCTACTGCCGTCGTTACATCTGCAATATTTCGAACTTGATTGGTTAAATTGCTTCCCATCATATTAACATTTTCAGTCAAATCTTTCCAAGTGCCTTCTACCCCTTTTACATTTGCCTGCCCGCCTAATCGTCCTTCAACACCGACTTCACGCGCAACGCGAATAACCTCTGATGCGAAAGAGCTTAATTGATCAACCATGATATTAATCGTGCTTTTTAGCTCAAAAATTTCGCCGCGCACATCGACTGTAATCTTTTTAGTTAAATCACCATTAGCAACTGCTGTCGTCACTTCTGCAATATTCCGCACTTGATTTGTAAGATTAGCGGCCATTTGATTCACATTGTCCGTCAAATCTTTCCAGATACCAGCAACGCCCTTTACGTCTGCCTGCCCGCCTAAATTTCCTTCTGTTCCTACCTCCCAAGCAACACGCGTTACTTCTGAAGCAAAAGAATTTAATTGATCCACCATGGTATTAAAAGTATTTTTAAGTTCTAAGATTTCACCTCGAACATCTACAGTGATTTTACGAGTTAAATCACCTTTTGCAACGGCAGTCGTTACCTCAGCAATATTTCGGACTTGATTCGTGAGATTGGCCGCCATCTGATTGACGTTATCGGTTAAATCTTTCCAAATCCCTGCCATACCTTGTACTTGAGCTTGCCCACCTAATTTACCTTCGGTTCCTACTTCCCAGGCCACACGGCTAACTTCTAAAGCGAAAGCGTCTAGCTGTTTCACCATCACATTAACGGTCTGAGCGGTATGAAGAAAAGCACCCCTTAAAAGCCGTCCATCTACCTTTAGTGACATCCGTTGGGACAGATCACCGCCAACAACCGCACCAATTATATCCGACATCTCCGCCATTGGCTGCACAAGATTGGTCACCAAAGTATTGAGATATTCTACCTTAGCTCGCCATCCGCCCTTTAAATTAGAGACAACCGCACGGTCCTCTATTTTTCCTTCTTTGCCAACGGCTTTAACCGTGCGTTTAAATTCTTGAGAAATATCCGACACCATTTTAACAATTTCGTTAAAAGTGGAGGCAACTTCGGCTGCTTTTCCATCCCATTCTTTTTCTGGAAGCCGAACTGAAAAATTGCCCTCTTTAAACTGGAGAAGCGCTGCTAATAAGGTACTTGTATCAAGACTCTTTAATCCATTTGCTTCTTGCATAGAATTTACACCGTTATTTGTATCGCACTAGCAACACCTTAAATGACAACCGAAATTTAGTTAATAAGGAACTTCCCTAATTTTCATAGGGTAAACCCTTATAGAAATTTCTCTTTGACTTGAAGGATTATCTTGTCGTACAGTGTACTTGAAAAATGCTGCGAGGATTTTAACATTTTATTTAGCTTAAAAACATTATATAGCAAAGTACTCTAACTACTACAGGACCAGCAGTGAATCATACTTCCAATATAGTATATGTTATTGACGATGATGAAGCCATATGTAAAGCCATCAAATGGCTTTTAGAAACAGCAAATTTACAGGTAAAAACCTTTTATAATGCCTTTGATTTTCTAAAAGAATATTCTGCAAATTTAAGGGGATGTTTATTAATTGACGTTCGAATGCCGGAAATAAGCGGCCTTCAATTACAAGAAAAATTAGTTGCCTTAGGCAATACGATGCCTATCATCATGTTAAGCGGGCATGGAGATATCCCAATGGCAGTCAGGGCATTAAAAACGGGTGCTATTGATTTTATTACAAAACCTTTTAACGATCAAGCCCTTTTAGAGCAGATCCAAAATGCTTTATTGATCAATAAAGCTAAATACAATGTAGAAGGCATCTGGAGACTCTATAAAATGCTTAGCCCACGTGAACAAGTAATCATGTCAAAAATCGCTGAAGGAAAAATGAATAAAGCAATTGCATATGAATTAAATATTTCCATAAAAACGATAGAAGTACATAGAGCACATGTTATGCAAAAAATGGGTGCAAAAAACTTGGCTGAATTAATCAAAATGCATTGTTCTATGCAAATGAATAACGTCTTTTCGTAATCACCTATCATACAACCTGTCGAATCAACCTTGGCGGGCTTGCTTTAACTGAAGATTCAGCCCATGGCTCCTGAGCAGATACTCTATCAAAGCCTTTTGTTGTTTGGGTGTTTTTTTGAACAGAAAAGCGAATAGCGGGCCTGTTTTCTACCCCCTTTTGAGGATCTATTTCTTTTTCTTTACACTCTGGTTCTGTAAAGGCCTCAATTGTTCCCCGCAATTGATTTAATTTAGTTACAAAATCCTGCAGCAAGGGCAGAAAATATACTGCATCATTATAATTACCATACACGAAGGGCTTTTCTCCCTCTATTTCCAATTCTTCTTCCACTTCTTCTGTTGCTTCGTCCATAATGACTGCCAGACCATAAGCGTTATTTCCTACTTCTCCGGTGGTGCCATTAACCACTAATTGTAAAGGTTTTCCATTATTATTCCCTAATTCGTTTATTTCCTTAAGCGGTTTTATAACCATATCCAAACTGCATAAACAAGTTTCATCACTCATAAAGAGCGGTTGAAAATTATAGATTAGGAGGTATTCGTCTTTTTTACAAAAATAACCCTCATCTACCTTTGCCTGCAACAAAGTCACAAGACAATCGATCTTCGCTGTTATTTCATCAGAAACCCTGTAAACTCCACTATAACGCCAGTCATTAAATACACGAATATTTTGTGTTGTTTCAGCACACCTTGCTAATAAATCTCGAAATTCTTTTTTTTCCATCACATTGCCCCCTTTAGCTACTTGATTGTTTTTAGATTATCCAGAATTATCTAAAAATACTATTTGTATTATCCCCAATTAGAATAGGGTTTTCCCTAATCACAAGATGTGTTTGCTGTTTTCATTTCATGGCAAACATAAAAAGTCAGTTGAAAAATTTTAATAATTAGAACTTCAAGCAGAAATGAAAAGGCTGGTTGAAATCTGAGAAGTTTTTTAGCCCCAATAGCGTCTAGAACATACAAAATTTTTGTTAGTCAAAAAGATTATACTCCCTCATTGTCCTCAACTTTAAACCAGGATTATCCAATATCAAGCCATCAAGCCAAATCGGCATTTACAAAATAACGGTTGCCCTAATAGAATAAGTGTTTTGCCACCTTAAGGAACAGCGCATGCAACACCGTACACTTGGCCAACAAAGTCTCAAATTCATGGTTCAAGTGCGATTTCTCTTTTTTTGCTATTAAATTTCGGACTACATGAGGATTCGCGTTCCATAACACAAAGTAAAAAAATAATTAAAGGAATAACTGAGCATATAATTAAAAAAGACGCAAGTGATCCAACATGGTTACTAGGCAATAAAGTAATTAGCCCCCCCATCAAGCTCGCTCCAAAATTTTGCCCTCCGCCTAAAGCTGCGGCAGTACTCCCTACAGTAGAGGAAGAAGACATCGCTCCTGCGATAGCGCAAGGAAACACTATTCCAAAGCCTAACATAGCAACGGTCATTAAGAAAATAATGCTCCAGACTTTTTGGGTAAGAAAAAATGCTTCCCCCAACATCCCTACTCCTGCCAATCCAGAAATGATAAATCCAATCATAATAGCCACGGTTAAACTGTATCGTTTATGAACATACGTTGCCAAAAAAGATCCAATGATATACCCGATAAATGGACAAGCACTAACCCAACCATATTCAACAGGGTTTAAATGGAATTCTCCTTGCAATAAAAAGGGCACAAACACTTCATAACAAACTTCTGCTGCAATCACAAATAAACCGAAGCTTGCATAGATAAGAAAATCTTTATTCTTCCCTATCTTCAGATAGTCACCAATAATTTCTCGTAATAAAACGGGGCCAATTTTTCGATTCAAATTTGTCTCTATTGTGCAAAGAATTGCGCTAAGAGCAATAAGACCTATAACTGCTAACATGATGAAATGGATTTGCCAAAATAAATATTCTTGGATATATCCACCAATTATGGGTGCAATGATTGGCATGACGACTAGGGGTATTGTGATTAAAGTGGCTGCTTTTTGCAGCGCATGATTCGAAGTGGTTAAGTCTCTGATGACCGCTCGTGCCATAGTGCTGCTACACCCCATTCCAGCGCCTTGAATACAAGAACCTATTAACAACATCTCGATAGACGAAGAGAGGCTTGAAAAAATACAACCCACCACGAAAATAATTAAACTAGATATCATGATAATTCTTCGCCCATAATAATCCGATAAAGGACCATAAATAAATTGAGAACATGCATAGGCGAGAACGTAAATAGTAAAAGTAGATTGTATATACCCATTGGAGGTATTAAAGTATGTAACCATGGCTGGCATAGATGGTAAATAAATTGTACTAGCAAGCATCCCTAATGCCACTAAACACCCCACAACTAACAAAATAG
>Ga0207155_1177_pt1 | contig 14063 bp, 23 predicted proteins | sample Alteio_BWMinHeat_26_FD_153515 | JGI IMG/M metagenome (GOLD analysis project Ga0207155, IMG submission 153515) | Enriched cells from forest soil in Barre Woods Harvard Forest LTER site, Petersham, Massachusetts, United States -... | ecosystem: Environmental > Terrestrial > Soil > Temperate forest >... | reverse complement strand
TTCGTCTTCTTAATTTTGCCGCGGCCAACGACCGTTGACTTACCGCCGACCCGACGCACAACCGGCGTGAATCCTCTGCCGGTTTTAACCTTGGTCGCCGCCGTCACTGGCGGCGCGCCGGGCACCGCAGAGCCGAATGGATGGGCCAGAGCCTTGAGCTTTAGCCCGCGGCGCTTGACGCTCTGTGAGATCTTCTTCGCAATCTTCTTAATCATATTGTTGCCCTTAGATATGGAGTTCGGTGGGGTGCTGGCGGCTCGCCTAGCACCTACTCGCGCGAGGTATTCATCGGCCGCCGCGATCTGATATGCATTCACTGGATTCACCTTAGAGAGAGAGTTTGCTGGCCTGTGTTTGGCCGAAGCTTGGGCTTGTTGGGAATCTAGCAGACCGCCACGAAGTGGCGCGCGGTTCGCATTTGCATCGGCATTTCGATGCCAGCAGTTTTGAAGTGAGCCAGGCTCCGTTCGAAGCTGATCAGCCGCGGCGCCGTGCTCAAACCCAATTGAACTTCGGCGAACGGGAAGCAGGAGACATAGCCCCGATGCGACCGCACTAGCTCATCGATCGCGCCGGCCGAGAGTGGGATCTCCTCATCGAGAATCCGATTGCGAAGCTGCTTGAAGTACGGAGAGCCCACGTCGAGTCGAATCTCTACGTACAGCCCTGCCTTCGGTCGCTCGTAGACCCGCTCCAGCTTCCCGACACACACGAGCAACTTGCCGTCTGCGAATAGCACGGGCCGCTCAATCGGTGATCCGTACTGGCCGTTGATGGTGAAATCCGTACCTCTTTCGAGACCGCCAACATTTTCAATCACCGTGTGGTACGCCAGTGCGCATCCCTCGATGAGGCCCTGATTCGGATTGCCGATGAAGCTCGCTGATTGATCTATCATTGAGACACCGAAAATTACGGCTCGCGGGGGCGTGATGCGCGCGAGCTGTGTGGGAAACGCGCGCTAGGGCACCCCCGAGACGCACGGCTATTACGTGCGGCGAGCCGATGCTGGAGACAAAAAATCGGTCAGCCGCCCACGCGTCAAAAAGCGGCGGAACCGGTCAGCAGGGACTCGAGGGCAAAGTTTACCCCCGAGAGAGTTCTCCCCGCCGAGAAACCTTGAGATAGATTTTCTATACGTATGGAAAATCAGGCAGGATACTTACACTGTGCGGCTGATATGATTCTCGGTTGCTCAGCGGTACAAGACCGGCCCGTCAGGGTGAGTCTCAACCTCAACCCCATCAGGCATCTTCTCTATTTCTACTTTTCCAACCATCGGGCGCAGGTCTCTGATATGTTGGTTGCGCCTGCTCCGCAAATCGCTCTCTGATACGTTCATCTTGCCGCCTGTCTTCGTGGCGCTGTCGCCGACACCGAAGGGACCGCTAAAAAGCCAATTCTCAAAAACAACGTCGTGGTTGGAGCGAGGAGAACGCGGGAGCCTTGGAGCCTCGACATACCTAAGTCCGTCGCTGGCCACGATGAGGTTCCATCCGTCCCGAAGTTGAGCGACGTGAGGGTCATTAGCAGATATCCGACATGCCCTTTCAAGGGCTTCGCTGAACTCCTGACTGTTCACCTCTCGCTTGTGTCCACCCGGAAGCGCGATATAACGTCGATTGTTGTTTCGATATTTTTTGGTTCGGGACACTATACGGTTACCCCTAGCGTTTCACTCTTCTTGGCTTTTCGCTGCGCTGCGAGCTTCTGAACGTCCTCAACCTGATAGACGTAGTAGCCGCGCCCGTCGATTCGCTCTGCCCGCAAAACACCCATCTCGACCAGTTTGCGGACATATTCCGGCGAACACTCAAGGACGCGCGCCGCGCCGCCTGTACTCACGCGCTGATTGGCGCTCATAGTACGACCTCCAAAAAGCTACACTATTCCTAGTCGCTTCTTTTTAAGGGATCAAACTCCGTCATCAACGAAGCGACCCGATATTCAAATGTTAAATTCGCCCCCAGTATAGCTTATACCGTATGCGTTGTCAAGGATTTGCTGGTGAAGTTCTAGTAGACTACCTGTATACGAACAGAAAAAGACTTGAAAAAGACGGTTAACCGAGGTATTATCCTATTAAGACCAAAAGACTTCTGGGGGATATTGGAGAGTGAAGAAAACAGAAAAAGAGCGACAGCAGATTACCGTGCAGACCCGTCCCGAGATCGCCGATTTGTTCTTTGCGGCGACGTTTCTCCGGGGATTGAATATGAGTGCGGAGCTGCACCGACATATGGTGGAATACATCAGATCGGTCCAGCGAGATGAACCGGACCGGCTGCAAGAGCTGGCCGAAGAGCACCGAATCGAGCGGGAAGAGAATCGCCGGGAGAATAGGGGTAAGGGCAGCAAGGCGCGGAAGCCCGGCCCTGAAGATTCTGAACGTGTAGAGAATCCCGAGCGCGAAGCGTAAGCCGCACGGAGGCCGCTCATTATTTCGGGTCGGTCCCCGGTCGTCGCGCTTCCCTGTTTCGTCGCTATCGGATTTCCCTCTCAGTCCTTGAAAATCGGCCTATGCACAAAGACTGCCCGATCTAGGTCAAACTCGTAGTCATCGCGGCTAGCCCCGGTTTGTTTGTATAGGTCATCGATCAGCCGAATTATCTTCTGCTGAAGTCTTATCGTGTGCTCGATTAACGAAGCATCGACCCGAATGCTTATCGTGCTTTCACGGGATGCTACGTCGAAGAGGCGTTTGGTATCAGCGGACGGCGTGGCCCTCGACCATAGGCTAGCGTTCTGCATCATACTCCCAGCGGTCTTCATATCCTGCTCAGCTTTTTGCTGGAGCTTGTTCACTTGTATTAGGTTCTCGGTCAGCCGGTGTACCGCGAGGCTCTGATCGTCCGGTATTCCGACGATATCATTTCGGAACGGGTCAGAAGTGTCCGGGTCTTGCTTCTGTGCGACCGGCTGCGTATCAGCTTGTGCCCTATGTTTTTTCCCGATAGCGTAGCCGATATAGCCGACCGCCCCGAGGCTGCACGTTACTACGATCACTAACAGAATCCGTTTCATCTCAGGACCTCCTATTTCTGACCTTGAATCTTGGCCCTGATCGATTTAGCCACGGCTTCGGCTGTGCTCTTGTGCCCGTGCGTCGCTCGATACTTATCAGAGGCAGCCGCATATGCCACGATGCCTGTCTTGAGGTTGATTACCTGAACGCTCGCGGTCTCCTTCGAAGCTGAGGTGTGCAGAAAGATCTTATCGGCCCATCCCGCCTTCTGGCTTTCCGAACTGCCCTTGATCTCGAAGTCAGCCTGCTCTCTGTTGGCGACCACGACAAGCGGGACGTGTTTCTTGTCGAGCGCGGCGATGAGGTAATTTTCAAACCCGTCCATCGGGGCGACGTAGACCTTTGAGCCAGCCGGGATAGCCGTAGCGCCGGTATTTGCTCCATCTTGAGCAGCCGCGGCCACGGTCAGACAGGTTACGAGGGCAATCAACACTGCTGTGTATGTCTTCATGGTCATCCTTTCCTGGTACGAAGTGGTGAGAGCCTATACAACAGCACCCAGGCCGGAACCCGGCCCTACCAGGAAAAGACGTAAACGGGGATCAAAGTCTGGCAGGAAATCTGGTCATCCTCGGAAAATTCTACACGTGTGGAAAATTCGCCGACCCCGAAGGGAGCCTGTTTGTTGAACTATTCTAGTAAAGGACTAGAGGCAGGGCGGCTGCCGGGGTCAGACGGATTTGCGGCGCTTCTTGGCGCTCTCCAGTTGGATCAGATCACTCGGCTCGCATTCCAGGACCTCGCAGAGCTTTTCTATCACATCTAACCTGATTTCCGTAGATTGACCGTGCCGAAGGCGTGAGACGGTTGAGTGGGTCAAACCGGCCGTCATCGCCAGCCGATAAGCGGTCATTCCCCGCTGTTTCAGCAGTTCGTCTATCCGCAATTTCGCCATTCCGTCCGACATATTACCTCACCGACTAGAACTATACCAGAATGTGCCTTATAGCGCAATCCCACAAATAGAGCGCAAGCGAAAATATTTGCTTTTCTGCTTCATTTTTTTCTTGACTATTTGCTTTTCTGCTATATACTCTAAATATCAGTTAGTGGTAACGCTCTTAGACAGTTGAATACCGGAAGCGCGAAGAGCGGAAGCGAAGGCTAGACGAATGTCGGCGCGGACGGAAGGCGACTAACGGGCAGCCCGGTTGCGACCAAAGAGCCCGTAAATTCCCGAGCCTCTATACTCCGGTGGTCATCCGACCGCGCGGACGTGCTGAGGGGAGGGGGCGTCACACAGTGACGTAGGTTGAACACGAATCAAAAGGCCAGAGAGAAGAGAGATCGACTCTGTAGAGCATTACGCGAAAGCCCGAGCCTCTTGAGTGTGTTCGGCGGCTACCGTGTGGAAAAAGCTGCACTACTGAAAGGGGGTAACAAGTGATGATGACACCGAGACTTATCAAGCGATCTGACCAGACTACCAGCGCACCCGCACCGAACGAGAGACAGGCGCTCGCAACGTTCACTCAGAACGCAAGGCAGACCGTTGAGCGCTTCACAACCGCAAAGCACAATAGCAATCCGCGACAGAGCTGGGAATTGCTCTTCAAGCCTGCCGCCGAGTAGGCCAACAAGATTAAAAGGGCCGACTTCCTGCGACGGAGTCGGCCCCTATAGCCAAACCCAATCCGCGAAGAAAGGAATTCAGCTATGACTACTTTAACCGAACCGCAGGCGACCATACAAGACTACGCTGGTTATGAAGACTGGCTCGATTCGATCCGGGCCCGGACTGAGCCCGAGCGCGCGATACCGGAACGCCGATTGTCGCTCGACGGCAGCAAGAACGCTGACCGCATTGAGAAAGCCGCGATCCTGGATTATGCGAACGCTTGCCACTGGCAGCCAGACGGATCTTGCGAGGTCGAATCGATGTCCGACCGCCGCAAGCGCTACATCGTGACCGCTGGCGGCTCCTGCAACTGCAAGGATGCATTCTACAGAACTCGAGCCTGCAAGCACGTACTGGCCGCACTCGGTGGCCCGGTCGTGTGGGCTATCAAGTGGATTCGGACCTGCGAGGCGATTCACGAAACGATGGACCGCTATGCTCTCCATCTGACGATCTGCGAGCAACAGGGCATCAAGCCTGAATACGTCGCGCTGCTGGATGCTGAGTACAACTCACACTTGGCCAAGCTCGGCGATCCGTTCGCCAACTAAGGATTGATTTGAGTCGAGGGGTGGGTCACCCGGCCCGGCCCCTCTGCTCACGAAACGGACAGGAGGTGAATGAAATGAAATGGAGCGACCAGGAGCGATACCTAAAACCGATACATCTCAACAACCAGAGGGTTGTAGTAACAATCGATCGCGTGACAATGGAAGATACTCACCCCCGGCCGGGAAAGACGGAGCGCGCACCCGTCCTGTACTTCAAAGGGAAAGAGAAAGGGTTTATCTGTAGTACCTACAACGCCCGCACGCTGGCCCGCCTGTTTGGAGATGACTGCGATGCGTGCTTGGGGAAACAGATCGCGCTCAAGGTTGTCGAGGTTTTAGTCGGGCGCGAGACGAAGCGGCCAATCAGGATCTTTGCCGCGGAACCCGCAACGCCCACCGAAGCCTTGAAGGAAGCGACCGCGACGGCGCGAGTCAACTGAGCGCACGGGAGGGCCGGCTCGCGATTGTGACCGGCTCTCCCTTTCTACTGAGAGGTACCGACAATGCAGATCGACACGAATGGATTCAAAGCGTTGAAACGGATCGCCAAGTCATTCGGTGCGCCCGTCGCGGTCGAGTTGCTAGCCAGAAGCCTCGAAGAGCTGGCCGCCGAAAGCTCTCAGGACAAGCACCGGGCGTTTTTGCTGCTGGAGCAGGTCGATAGACTCCGCGAAGCTATTCCAGGGCTTACGGACACGCAAGATCGCATCGACAGCGCGGTTTTGATCGAATCGAATTCGCAATTTTAGGGGGCTTGCAAATTAATTGAGTCGGTGTATTATATGGCCGTCTCAATCACCTCAGGCTCTAACCTTACACTTTCTACACGTATGGAATTTCTGAGGAGGGGAACATCTATGAGCATCTTATCAGGCAACTCGGCCACAGCGCTGGCCGCAATCCCACAACAGTCTCAAGCCGCCGTGCTGGAGGTCTTCGATCTTTGGAGGGAAGCCGCCGGACCTTACGGGCACGCCACACTATTGACAGCGGGCATCGCCAGTGCGATCTTCGCGCAGTTCGGTTCAGAGAAAATGGATAGGATCGCGACGGCGCTGATCGGCGTCCGCGCGACCCCTGCGGACTTCGATATTTTGAATTTCTTCACGGCCTTCGATGAGCTTTATGAACTCGGCGCACTGGTTGAGAAAGCTGAGGCACTGACGCTTCGCCGGGACGCTGCGCTCTGGACAGATGGAGATTTCGCATACGACGCCGAGCGGTACGGATCTCACCCGGTACCCTACGCGGTTTAACCTCAACGCTGCTTTTCGAGACCGGGACGTACAATGCGGCAGGCTTGGCGTCCCGGTTTCAGAATCGCGCACGTTCACTGATTGAACCCAGAGAGAGCTGGAGTTCTAGAATTTGTCCAGTAAAAATCCTGTGAAGTACTGGAGCCCTTAGATTTTCTTTCGGGAGAGCCCGCCTTTTCCCTTGCCTTTATTCGATACAACGAAAGACACTTGATAGGGATTGGTCCCGCGCTGAATGCAACCTCGGCGCGCACGTGGCCTCAGCGAGAAAGGTTGTATTCCAATTCAATCCGCCCGCGACGGGCCAGGTCTTTAGCCGGACTGCGACCCGTCACGGGCTTCACTCCTCGAAGGGAGCAATCACATGATCTCACAGATACATCGAATTCAAACAGCGGTAGTCTTCGCAGTCGGAATCCTTGCCCTCAGCCTGATCTCGGCTGGGCACCCAACTCGAGCCGCCTCACAGCCGTCAGCCGGCGTCGGAGCTTCCGTCTATTACGTCCTAACCGAAGCCGGGTTCAACATCGGGAAGATCCGGCCGGCGACCATCCTTCGGACCCACGCTCACGGACGTGTCGATCTAATAGTCTCGGCTCTGCCGGAAGATTTCAGCCAAGATGACTACCCCGCCTGGATGCAGGTCACGACGGCCGGCAACCTAGGCGGCACATACGTGGTCCGCAACGTCGCATTCGATGCCTACCGCTCAGCGGGTACCTGGTGTCCGCTTCAGCCTGGCATTTCGGAGTCAGGCGATTAAACTGGTCGGACCACACATGCAAGAAAGTAGGTGATAACAGAATTCTATGCTACACTCCCGCCCGCGTGAAAAACGGGCGCGAGACATCAGAAGGAGAATGAAGATGACGGCAACCAAAATTATCGAAGTGGACAGTAAAACAGTCGAGCGCTTGAGAGCGTCGAAACTCGCCAACCAGGGCGGGCTCTTCAATGAAGGATTCGAGGCCGGGCAGGAATGGGCCAAGAACCGCGGCGAGGCGTGGGAGTTGATAAATCTCGAACAGTTCCACGATGAGATCAGGCTGGAACAGCAGTATGACTGGGACTGGTTCTTTAGCGATGAAGGCTCGCAAGATCAGGTCTACACAACCGCCGAATCCTTATATTTCAAGATCGACCCAGACCAGGATAAGGAGCGGTCTAGCGCACGCGAGTTCTGGGCCGGCATTACAGAGGATGATAAGGACGATAAGAACGACTGGCTCCGAGGATTCGCCGAAGGCGCTCTCGCTATCTGGGAGGCAGTTAAGACTCAGATCTAAGGGAGGTTCTCCGAGGTGCTTGCGCTAACTACGCGGGAGGGCTCGGCGCTGTTCGGATGCTTTGTGCCGAGCTTCCCGCTCTTCTATCTCAGTCGAAGAAAGGGAAAAGGGAAAACGGAAAATGAAAGAATACACAAAGAGCGAACTGGAACAGATCCTGCTGGACTCTGTAGACCAGCAGTGGCAGGAAGTGGGAGCCGCAGCATATGCCCTGTATCTCGAAACAGGAAGGGGCATCTTGGTCGCAGATTCAGTGAGCGACTTGAAACAGGCACGATTTCGCTATGTCGCTATGGATGACCTGGCGGTGTTGCTCCCTCAGCAGTCGCCGGAACTCGAAATGGCGCAAGAGTACGATCCTGAAACACAGGCCGTCGTGGCTGTTTGTACCGTGGATCGTATCGGCAAAGCGTATACGGCTATCTTTGGCGCAACGCCTGAGAATAGTCGGGACACACCGCATCAGTGCTACGACCGGCAGACAGACTCTGGAGCCCGGCCGGGGACCTTTTACAAAGTGGCGGAGACCAGCGAGCAATCATTGACTCCCGCGGGGGCGTTGATTTGACAGCGGCCCTTAACGGTTGACAGGGCAGCGTATGAGCTGAAGGCCGAGCGTGATTGACGTTGCGTTCTCCTGGATCTAACGGGGGCTCGGGTTTGCCGAGCCCTATTTTTCCATTTCCGCAGCACCACGATCATCGAACGCCGGTGTACGCTTCTAGACATTCAGAGCCCTTCCGGTCGTCGGTTCGGGCTGTTCATTTCTTCGACTCCTAAACCACTCCTTGGCTTTTTCGAGGTCGTAGAACGGTTCGACGTTAAGACTGTCGTTTCTGCTGGTCGTTGTCCGAGCCATGATGTTTGCATTTCCGTAGTGGATCTGTTTGGTGACGAGTATCGCTACGCTGTGGGCCCGGCAGATCAGAGCCCAGGCTGGCGACTGAATGAATCGGGCTAGATCTGTTGAGTTAGCGATATACTCGCAAGGGCGAGCGTCAATTAATACGTCAAGCTCTGGTCTGAGCTGTGCGACATCACCAACCTTCTTGAAAGCATCCAGCACTTCCCCGAAATCGCTAGCGCCGCTGAGCGTAAGCCAGACTATCTTGCTGGCCTCTTCAACGGTGAGAGTGAACGGCATAGCGTGGCTCCTTCCGGGGGAGGGGCTAACAACGGACCGGGAGGCAAAGTGCTTTGCTGCCATTATACCATAGGATAATTCCACCCGTTCAGAAAGTTGACTCGCGATGTATTATGCACGTTGACTCCATTCCGGGAAGGCAAAGACTTGCTCGTCCTCAGCCGAGTTCGGCGAATACGGTACGATCAGGGGCGGGAAGCGTATCGAAACCAGTCTCTTTTACCCCTCGTCCACTGGCATATGGTTTGAGTCCTGATAGCAATCGCCGGCATCGTTAATGTCACCACGTCGTAATCAAGACAGATAGGAGACGCTATGTTCTGGGGAGTTTGTGTGATTTTGTTGGCGCTGTGGCTGCTCGGGTTGCTGAGCGGTCATGCATCAGGCGGATACATCCACTTGCTGCTGGTCGGTGCTATAGCCGTGATCATCTTTAATTTGGTAGCCAGGCGCCGCGCCTGGTGAGTGTCATAACCACGAAGCGGCGTCGGGCCGAAGGGCCAATGCAGTGACGGCACCGTATATGAACCGACAAGAGATGCGCCCGACGCCGGTAGCCGGTTGGAATTTCACCTTGTCTTCGCGGTGTCAAAGCGGAGCGCTGATTTTCTACACGTGTGGAATATTCGCGGTACGGATCCATGCCGGCGCTGCCTTGTCTTCTGATGGAGCGAATTGTTTAGCAGCGTGATTCTGGCCCGGTGGCGGCCGGACGCTCCGGGGTCGCCACCAGTCCAGCCAGGAGCTTTGGCCCCTTGATAATTAGCACTACGAAGCACTATACTCGCGCCACGTTGTATGCGCAAATTACCCCCGAGGCCTCCGTCTCCAAAGCCTCCGTCTCCAAAGTTGCCCCAAAGGCCGCCCACGCCTGCCCGGCCTAGACCGCCTTCGTCCGTACCGCCAAAGCCGCCAAAGAAGTGAGCCTTATTCTCTCTCTGCTGTCATCCGACTCCCATCATTGAAGCCACTCGCTGGCGTGCGCCTTCCTTCTGTCGTTCAAGGGCTGCTTTCCTTGCCTTCCACCGGCGAAACGAGATTACATTGCCGCGGGCCACTGGCACCGTCAGCGCCTCGTTTATGCTGAGCTTGACGTCGTGTTCGCCTGGTTCGACCCGTGCGAATAGCTCCTGGGCGAATGGTAGCAATTGCTGCTCAGTGTTTCGTGGCATAGGTCCTTTCCTCCCTCTTTATGTTCCAGTGCGACGCAATTCGATTTCGGTCTCGATGATACCTATCTCATCGTCTGGCGGCTCGATAATTATGCCGGCTTCCCACAGTGCGGCCGGTTCTGCGATTGGCCCGGCATCATTGATCTGATCGTCTTCGGGCTCGGTGTCCGCTGCTGTCCCTGGGTAATGCGTCAGTCCACGTAGATGTAATTGGTGATCGACGTTCGGATGGACGTTCGCAATGAAGCGTATCGGAGCACCGGGCCTGTGATGCGTGTACAGATCATCGAACTTAGTGGTCGTGAGATCCCAACGCGACCGACACTCGGCTTCTTGTTCTGCCGTGAGGTCGCCGGCGTCCTGATCCGCAAGTCCGGTCAGGTGCGTCTCGTGTTCTTCGATTAGGGCCAACGTCGCTGCGTCCATTGGATGACCGCCGGTGATTAGCAGATCGCTGCCGTAGACGTTCCCGGTCATGCAGTATCCGGCTTCCGTCAATCGGTCAAAGAGTTCTTCTGCTATTGTATTCGACTCATAGTAGTCGCCTACGGCGCCCCAGCGGAGCTCGCATATTTCCTCCCACAATACCTTCGCGAACTGCTCTACTTCTTGCTCTGACCACCGCTTCTCCAGGACTTTCATTGCCCGCCACATCGTTTCATTGTCAGCCTCAGTTTCCGCCTCCCAGTTTTCCTTTACCTCCTGAACCCAAGTGGAGAATTCCGAGGCAGAGAAAGGGGTCACCGTTGCGTGTTCCGGTTCCGGTGTTCCTGCCTGTAGCTCCTTATGCCTCTCCGAGTCTGAAAGAGAATCTGGCAAATGACGGATGTCCGCGTCAGCGGACCGAGTCTCTTTTTGAATCTCTTTCTTAGAGTCTCTTAAGAGTCTCTTAGTAGGGATACTTTGAGGCGACCCCTGGTCTACTTTGAGTCGCGGGATAGGGATACTTTGAGCCGGGGCTTGGTCTACTTTGAGCCGGGTCACTTCTGCGTCACTATCGGGGGTAGGGATACTTTGAGGCGAAGCAAGGGATACTTTGAGCCGGGCTCCGCTCGCCGGTTCGTCTATAGCTACAAGGGCGGCGATAACTTTATCCGTATCAATCCGGGCGACCTTGTAGTCGCAAATCTCAAAGACATTCTCAAACCGATCGCATATCAGCTCGTCAGCCCGGCGATACGTTTCCTTATTTAACCCGATCTCACCTGCCTGCCGAGCAAGGGACTTATGTGGGTTGAATCCCTTCTCTTCCATCCAGTCCATCCCGAATTCCGTCATACTCGAGGCCCACTGGTAGCCGACACCGCCTCGTTCTTCCCAGTAGATTCGCTGGCTAAGCGCGAGCCCGCCGGCAATATTTGGATATTCCCGCCGCTGGCCCCCGCGAGTGATCGCTACTTTCCCGGTCACCAGGGCGAAGGCCGGGTAATATGAAATAGAGTCACCATAGCGGGGCAGGTCCGGACTGACAGAGTAGAACATCTGACTGCCGTCCGCGGTTGGTCGCTCCTCCTCCCGCATCCAGCCGGCGGCGACCACAACGCTACGGCATCGCGCCTGAGCCCTTCTGCCCAAGCCAGTTTCGGCCTCCCAGCTCGCACAACGATGGTAAAACCATTCCCCACGCGCGACGTTATCTTGTAACCAAACGGCCTGTGACAGAAACAAGCCGGCATCGGCATCCCCGCCCAACAACGCGGTATACTCCGGATGGTAGGCCACCACGCCGTGTGGTTTCGCCAGGCGTCTGATTGTTTCGAATGGGGTTTCCGGTCGAGATACCGGAACTGACAAGTCGGCGGTCTTGTCAGAAGCATGCTTGACAGGTAGATGCTCTACTGCTATACTCTCCATATCGCACAATTCCTTTTTGATTTGGTCGGCCTCGCAACCTTGAACTTGCGGGGCCGATTCGTTTGATAATGAGTGCTCAAACGGCGGGCACTAAGGGTTTGAAGAATATGGTTGTAAAAAGTGGAAATAAGGACCGGAAGGAGGCAGCCTAACGGCTGATCGTCCAAGACTGACTGACGGTGGCGCTATTGTTGCACCCGAGATCGGGCATTATCGAAGATCAGAACGAACGCAAGCATCCTATCACACCTTCGGGATAGATGCTACCTCCTACGGATTTCACGCTCACTGTCTAGCCGGTGGAAGCGTGTTTCCTGGCTGGGAACACAAGCGGTCGGGACCTGTGACAAAATCGTGACAGATTTTCCCGTAATCCGACTGAATCAGCGTGAAAATACGTCGGTGCGGTGGCTACGTCCCGTCGTAAAATTCACTGGATTTCACGCATAAGTGAGATCCTGATATGTACGTTACGTGTTTACGAAACCGATGCTCTACCAACTGAGCTACGCTGGCTTATCCAGGAAACCGATTATATATTGGCGACTTACATCCATCAACTTCAAATTCTCGCGGTTCCAAATCCCCCTTTCGACAACTGCGGTGACGAAAGCATCTGGGGCCGATATGTCGCTTCACTTCGGCCTCGGAGCAGTGATTCGCGCTCGGCTATGCCCGCGGAACGGAGGGCACAGCAAAACAAGAGCGATCGGCGAGTGGGTGGATTATCGCCAGCGATGTTACCCTTACGGTGTTCCGCTAACGATATTAAACTAAGCGACGTTCTTGAGCGCTCCCGTGACCTGCAAAGTGCGAGCGATGCTTGACATTGCTGCCAGCAGGGGGTATTCTTACTAGGAACCGAGCCTAGCTCACTCTCTTCTTCAGCTTCTCTGGAATCAGCCAGACCATCTGAATCTAAACAGCTGACCTCCCGAGGAAAGCTCCAACATCGACACGACTGTTTGTCGATAATCTATTGCGCGCCCGTATTGGATTCTATGATCATTTGTGAGTTTTGCCGACAGTTCCAGAAGGATGGCCAATGCAAATTCGGCCTCAGAATCCCGAAACTCATGGGCTGCCGTGAGTTTGATCCCGGTATAGAGAAGTTTTGTTCGGATCCAGGCGATTTTGTTAACGCAGGTCAGATTGTACAAATGGCAGGCTTCTTTGGAGTCAAGGGATCTGAGATGAAGAAGGTTAAGGCCATGGCCACCCTGGTAGAGACACGGTTGCAGACGCCTCTGATCAGCGCAGCTCTCCCCGACTGATTGAATGGCGGAGTATTGATAAGGGTGGGACGAGGCGCCCCACAACAGGAGTAGAAGTATGTTAGTTCGAAATGTTTTGCTTGACGTAAAGGGTGCTTCTGCTGAAGCATTCAAGCGGCCCGTAGCCATTATGGGGTTTATTGTGGCGGTCCTGGGCCCCTGCCTGCTCTTGGCGGCCGGGGGGCGCGCACCGAATAGTCTGCCGTGGTATGTATGGACGATAGTGCCTCTCCTCTTGCTGTCGGTAATTGGCGGAGGCTTCTTCATGTTTAATCGCAATGATCACTCGGGGGAAATGTCGATCAGACCCAAGAATCGCTAACTGGCATAGAGATTGCCGGAGGACTGACGGATGCCGGACGAATGGCCATCACTACGCAAGGCGTTGGAAGACAAGATCAAGGACGTGCTCCTTTCTTTTTCCTGGAAGAGGGGTGAGCAAGGCGCCAACCCCGGTTACTTTGTAACCGCATCATCCGAGTCGGTGCGGCTCGAATCTTCAGCGGCTTCGTTTCTCGCGAACTGCATAGCAGAGCAAACCTGGGCTGACGCCGCAGCATTAGAGAGCCAAACCGACAATGAGTCTCTCGATCAGTATAGCTCGGAGATCATAGCAACCTATCTGGAAGATCACGGTTATGTCGTCAGTTTACTCGAGTGAGGCGGACTGGCATCGCATCGCCGTTCCTTCTAGTTACCGTCTGGCGGAGAGTTAATGATGAAACAAAGCCATTTTAGAGAATTGTTCCACCGCCAACCTGAGAATCCGATCTTGACAGCGTCTGACTGGCCTTATCCCGCACATACTGTTTTCAACCCGGGGGCCGTTCTGCTTCCAAGCGGAGAGACCTTGTTGTTGGCAAGGGTCGAGGACCGGCGTGGG
>Ga0207155_1175_pt1 | contig 14117 bp, 14 predicted proteins | sample Alteio_BWMinHeat_26_FD_153515 | JGI IMG/M metagenome (GOLD analysis project Ga0207155, IMG submission 153515) | Enriched cells from forest soil in Barre Woods Harvard Forest LTER site, Petersham, Massachusetts, United States -... | ecosystem: Environmental > Terrestrial > Soil > Temperate forest >... | reverse complement strand
GCCGCTTGGTGGATGCAGAGACTGGTGAGGCGACGCAGCTTAAAGGTGAGGAATTAGCAACGGCTAAGAAAGCAAAAACAGTGATAACTCAGGCGACTTTTCATCAGCACAAACGCTTGGTGGATGCAGAGACTGGAGAGGCGACGCAGCTTAAAGGTGAGGAATTAGCAACGGCTAAGAAAGCAAAAACAGTGATAACTCAGGCGGCTTTTCATCAGCACAAACGCTTGGTGGATGCAGAGACCGGTGAGGCGACGACGCTTGAAGGTGAGAAATTAGCAGCGGCTAAGAAAGCAAAAACAGTGATTACTCAGAACGCATTTCATCTGCGTCAACGATATCATCAATTAGTGGATGCAAAGACTGGTGAGGCGACGACGCTTGAAGGTGAGAAATTAGCAGCGGCTAAGAAAGCAAAAACAGTGATTACTCAGAACGCATTTTATCTGCGTCAACGAGATCGTCAATTAGTGGATGCAAAGACTGGTGAGGCGACGACGCTTGAAAGTGAAGCATTAGCGGCGGCTAAGAAAGCAAAAACAGTGATAACTCAGACGGCTTTTAATCAGCGCAAATTGAAGCAGAAGCGCAAACAGCCAGCGCAAGATGTTGCAGAGTCGAAAGTTTCTGCAAGTGTAGCATCACCGGATGCAAACAAAAAACAAAGGACCCAAACAGGCTCAGTGGCGCGTGATGGCTTATTCAGCAGACCAGTTCGAGTGGCACCACCCGCCCAAGACATGAGGATTTCCGCGAGTCATGCTGCCTTATTTCAACCAGCTGCAGCAGTAAGTGACGAGGTCCAAATTGTAGGAGAACAGCAAGGTCATGTTGATCCGCTAAAATGTTTACTAGCTGCAACAGTTAAATTGGAACCGCGCTGATAAACCGACTAAATGAGAGATTTGTAAATATGTTGTACACTGGGGGCAATGTATAACTCAAGTTGCTGTCTATTGTCTAATCGGAAGCCGTATGAATTGACAGGTTCACGTACGGTTTTAAGAGCGGCCGATGGAACTGCCCCATCAGCCGGGTCGAATATTATTTAGAACAAATAAAATCAAAATTAGGTTGCAATAAAAAATCTGAAGTGATCCAGTTTGCATTGAAACATTTACGACATAATTTTCATGCCTGATGTTCTAAAATATCGCCTGGTTGACAGGCGAGATAATCACAAATTTTTTCTAGCGTCACTAAACGAATGGCTTTTGCCTTACCCGTTTTTAAAATCGATAAATTCTGTTCCGTTATACCGATCGCTTCTGCCAGTTCTTTTGAACGCATTTTGCGTTTCGCTAACATGACATCTAAATTAACAATGATTGGCATAATGAAATCCTAAATCGTTAGTTGTTGTTCTGCACGTAATTGATAACCTTCCGCCATGATCCATGAAATCAAAATAATAAACAGTGATGTCAGTAAAACGGTAATATTCGTGTTATCAAACGTCACGCTGGCGATACGCATGCCTTTTTGTACGTAATGATTTCCCCAAGTCAGATCTGCACTAATTAAACCATCATAAATGGGGTTGAGTAATTGGCCGATCAACAAGGTGTAGCCGATATTACGAATGTAGCGTACATTTTCAATCAAAAATATTTCACCTTTTTCATATTGTCGAAATAATTTAATTAAAAAATACAAGACAAACATTTTCACACCCGCTGGAATAAAACTGATGAAATAAAAAGAAACGACCCAAAGGTGAACACTTGCATCTACAAGTTACAAGCATTGCTTAAAATTTTGAAAAATACTTAATTAAGTATCTTCAATTAACACTTATACAACAAAAAATGGAGATAAAGTGACGCTTAAAAAATTATCCATTGAACACTACCTCGAATATGACAAGTGATTGATTGTTAATATCTTTTAAATCTGGGACGCCCCTTACAATTGCATAACCGTGCACAACAGTGCATAACTCAGTCGCATAAGGGTCGCGTAGTACTTTTATAATATCCAATAAAATTAATTAGCATGCTATTTCCGGCATAATATGCTATAATTGGCATATAAAAAGGATGGGTATAATGACCAAAAAACTCGAGTGGGTGGGAAGCAGCAAAAAAGATCTGGTAAATTTTCCTGAAGATGTCAGGCGAGAAATAGGATATGCGCTTCGGGTGGCACAACAATGTATGTAATACACGCTTTTCAAAAAAAATCGAAAACGGGTATTAAAACACCACGAGAGCATGTTGAATTAATTAAAGATCGCATTAAACGGTTAAAAGAAACATTGAAAGAGAGGAAATAACCATGAGTACAAAAAAAGATGCAGTCGAGCTAACATCCTCCAGTGGAAATGTATTTGCTGATTTAGGCGTTACCAATCCCGAAGAAGCTTTAGCAAAAGCCGAATTAGCTATCCAAATAAATAGATTAATAAAAGAGAAACGCTTAACTCAAATAAAGGCGGCTGAAATATTAGGGGTTGACCAACCAAAAATCTCAGCATTGGCAAGAGGTCGTTTAGAAGGGTTTTCCATCGAAAGGTTATTTAAATTTCTTATTTTTCTTGGTCAAGATGTCGAAATCATTTTGAAGCCACACGATAAAAAGAAACGACCCAAAGGTGAACACTTGCATCTACAAGTTACAAGCATTGCTTAAAATTTTGAAAAATACTTAATTAAGTATCCTCAATTAGGGGCTGTTTACAATTGGTTTGTGGGTTTTAAAAAGTGGGGAATTGAGTCCAAATCTTCGCAAATTTGAGGCGAATAGCCAGCTATTTAACGAAAATTTGCGGAGATTTGGGCCAATTCTACCGCTTTTTAAAACCTGCAAACCAATTGTAAACAGCCCCTAATACTTATACAACAAAAAATGGAGATAAAGTGACGCTTAAAAAATTATCCATTGAACACTAGACGTAAGTCTATGATTTTTATATTGTATAAAGCTTTTACAACGACCTAGTCAATAAATCAATTTAGGAGTATACTCTTAATTATATGATTAATTTTAAGAGTACACTCCTAATGATAGACTCGCTACATTTGATCTTTCAACGCCTCATTAATGATGTGCGCACGAAGCATTATCGATTCCTATATGACAAATTCACAATCGATAATCGCTTAACCGGTATCACGGGTGCACGCGGCGTTGGCAAAACAACGTTGATGCTTCAATATATAAAAAATAATTTTCCCAATAACCAAAATGTTTTTTACTTTTCAGCTGATCATATTTATTTTAATTCTTCGAGTATTTATCAATTTGTCGAAAATTTATTTTTAACTGAAGGAATCAATATATTTTTTATTGACGAAATTCATAAATATAGCAACTGGAACCAAGAATTAAAAAATTTATACGATGGATTCCCCCAAATAAAAATTATTTTTTCTGGTAGCTCAAGCTTAGATTTAGTCAAAGGAACTTATGATTTATCGCGTCGAGCAAAGCTATATCACCTACCAGGCTTATCTTTTCGAGAATATCTTAATTTTGAAAACAATACGCAGCTACAGCCGATATTATTTTATGATCTAGTTAATGATCCTATAAGTTACAATGAAATGATAACGACTATCCCAAAAATTAAAGGCCATTTTCAGCAATACTTACGCCAGGGATTTTATCCATTTTATACAGAAGACCCACTTTCTTATTACGAGAAAATTTTACAAATCATCGACAAAACAATTTATGAAGATATCGCTAATTTTTACAACTTAAAAACCGTCAATTTACAACATTTCAAACGGCTATTAAATTTCTTAGCGAGCATTCAGCCTGGAAGCAGCAGCTTGCACAATATTGGAAAAAATTTATCGATCGATGATAAAACAGCTGCGAATTACTTGGTTAATTTACAAGAAACTGGATTAGTCAATTTAATCTATCCGCTTGAGGGTGGCAATGCCGCCCTGCGACGACCAGAGAAAATATTCTTGAATAACACTAACCTACAATATGCTTTAGAAAGTCGCCTTGGATCACCCGTTGAAATTGGTGCAATACGCGAATTATTTTTTATCCAATCTACGACAAATGCTGATATTGAAGTTTTTCATACAAAAAAAGGTGATTATCAAATTAATAATCATATTTTTGAAATTGGCGGAAAAAATAAAACACGCGCGCAGATTAAAGATATCGATTCTGCATTTTTAGTAAAAGATGATACATTTATTGCAAAGCGTGGCGAAATTCCGCTTGTTTATTTTGGTTTTCTCTATTGAACAATACGCGAAGCCCCAAAATTTTTTGAGGCTTTTTTTACTTTACACCTAATAGCTCAGGGCTCCGTCATTGCAATGACGAGATACGGTCACTTTACACTACGCACATAACTAGATTGCGGATAATTATATTCCAACACCTTCATCGCATCATTTTCATCCGCCGTTAAATGCAAGGCACGATATGATTTCACCATGATCACTAACGCCGTTGGCACCGCCGGTGCCCCTTGATAATGCCGCACGACTAAATTAGCGCGATTTGCTGCCGCAACATAAGCCTTATGGTCATAGTAATATTGCGCCACTTCTAGCTCATGATCAGCAATGACATTCCGTAAATAAACTAAATATTGATGCGCAGCAGGTGCATAAGCGCTATCCGGGAAGCGTTTTACGACTTCATCAAAATCAGCGTAGCTTTTCTTGATCTGGGTTAAATCACGCGTCGCTAAATCCAGCGCAAATAACCGTTCAAAGACACCCATGTTTTGATAATAGTTCGACATGCCACGCATATAATATGCATAATCCACATGCGGATTCGTTGGATGCGCATGAATAAATCGATCAGCAGCTGATTCCGCAGAAGCATAATCACTAGACATGTAATAAGCATAAATAATATGTAACTCGGCCGTTTCAGTGTCGCGTCCGTAAGGATATTGAACTTCTAATGCTTCAAAGCGTTTAATTGCTTCTGAATAGCCCCGATCACGTAATGCATCTTCACCACGTTGATAAATTTGCGTTGCTGATTCACCTGGATAAGCTTCGGCAGGATCCTTGGTTGTTGAGCAAGCAGCCAATAAAGCACATGATAATGGCAGAATGATTCCACCTAGTCGCCCTAAAAATCTCATAAATCCTTAACCCTATTTACGCCATTCTTAACTTTACTCAACGGGGCCCCATCGCTACGGGTATCCCGCAGTGCAAACACTGCGGGAGCCCTCCCTACCGCTCAGCCCCATTGAGTAAAGTTAAGAATGGCGTCCTAATTTGTAATAAGTGGCGTGCATTGTAAACGAAAATTTGTCATCATTCACGCCATGACAGAAAAAATTAATATTACACTAACAATCCCTGACGAGTTTGGTGGTATGCGGTTGGACCAAGCACTGGCAAAATTATTGCCGGACTATTCACGCACCCTCATTCAAGACTGGATCAAAAACGCATGCGTCACCGTCGATAACCGACAGATGAAGCCGCGTGAACCGATTTTTGGCGGCGAAAACATTGTGATCAATGCTGAAACCAAAGCGCAGCCTGTTTGGGAAGCGCAACCGATCACCCTCGATATCGTTTACGAAGATGATGCATTGCTGGTTATTAATAAACCCATTGGCATGGTAGTTCATCCCGCTGCAGGCAATCCCAACAACACGCTGTTGAACGCTTTAATTCATCATGCCCCCGCATTGCAAGAATTACCACGCGCCGGCATCATTCATCGATTAGATAAAGATACCTCTGGTTTATTGGTGATTGCTAAAACGCAGCCCGCATTACATTATCTAACAATACAGATGAAAAAACGCTTAATTACGCGGATCTATCAAGCTGTTATCGGTGGAATCTTAACTAGTGGTGGAACAGTCGATGAACCCATTGGACGGCATCCAATTCAACGCAAACGCATGACCGTCATCGAAACGGGTAAACCAGCGGTCACGCATTATCGGGTTATTGAAAAATATCGCGATCACACCCGCGTGAAAGTCCAGCTTGAAACCGGTCGCACACATCAAATTCGCGTGCATATGGCCCATATTCGCCACCCTGTATTAGGCGATCAAGTTTATGGCGGAAGATTGCAATTGCCAAAAGGTGCATCGCCTGAATTAGTCAAAAAACTACGTGAATTTAAACGTCAGGCATTGCATGCATGTGAACTGGGGTTAATCCATCCAGTCACGAAAGAATCCATACGTTGGCAAGTCCCGCTGCCAGAAGATATGCAAGAATTAATTCGAGTGTTAAAAAATGACGCTAACACTTAACCAAATCACGCTTCAACCTGAATGGCCAGCGCCTAAAAATATCAAGGCTTATACGACACTGCGAACGGGTGGCGTCAGTATTGCACCCTATCAGGCTTTCAATCTTGCTGATCATGTGGGTGATAACGCTAGGTTGGTTGAACAAAATCGTCAGCTTTTAAAAAACACACTTGCATTGCCGAGCGACCCTATTTGGTTAACACAAACGCACAGTACATTGGTTTTACCTGCTTTACCCGAAAATCAGCAAAAGGAAGCAGATGCGTCATATACCCATCAGGCTAATCAGGTTTGTGTTGTCCTGACTGCCGATTGTTTACCTATTTTTCTTTGCCACCGTAATGGAACACATGTTGCCGCCATCCATGCCGGCTGGCGTGGGTTAGTCAATGGTGTGATTGAAGCGACGCTAATGGCCATGAATTTACCCAATCAAGAATTACTCGCCTGGTTAGGACCTGCTATCGGTCCAAAAGCATTTGAAGTGGGCCCCGAAGTACGTGAACAGTTTATGCAAAAATATCCCGCAGCGGATGTTGCCTTTGTACCCTCACCCAACCATCAACGTTGGCTATGCGATCTCTATGCCTTAGCCAAATTAACGTTACAAAAACAAGGCATCACTGATATTTTTGGCGGCGATTATTGCACCTATTCTGAACCGGAAAAGTTCTATTCCTACCGTCGCGATGGAAAAGAGTCCGGACGCATGGCAAGTTTAATTTGGATAACAGATTCCCGTTCTCATGATTAGCGGGTAAGATAGACGTTTTAAATTCGAGGAAACTTCAGCATGTATAAAGTGATTCGAAAAATCTTCATCATCCCTTTTGTCTGGTTACTTAGTACACACTGCTTTGCCAGCATTCCGATGGGCAGCAGCTTAGCTCCCATGTTGCAAAAAACGTTACCGGCAATTGTTAATATTCGCGCTCAAATTAAAGTTACTGACTTAGCCACCTTAAACAAACTAGAAAAACAGCAGCCAAAAGATAGCGACGAGCCAGTGCCTGATAAATTTTTATCAGTTGGATCTGGAGTCATTGTCGATGCAGATAAAGGCTACATTTTAACCAATTCGCATGTGGTAGATGATGCTGAAACTGTCACCGTCACACTCGGCGATGGGCATCACTACACCGCCAAAATCATTGGCATGGATAAACCTTCCGATATCGCTTTGTTACAAATTCAAGCGAAAAACTTAAAAGCCATCACGATCGGAAATTCTAATGATGCGAAGGTAGGTGATGTGGTTGCGGCGATTGGTAATCCTTTTGCATTAAGCCAAACAGCAACATCTGGCATTATCAGTGCAGTTGGCCGCACGACATTAGGCATCGAAAATTATGAAAACTTTATTCAAACAGACGCTTCCATTAATCCAGGTAACTCAGGCGGTGCACTAGTCAACATGGATGGCCAATTAATTGGTATTAACACAGCGATTCTGGCACCTGATCGCGGCAGCATCGGTATTGGTTTTGCGATTCCATCCAACATGGCAAAAAGCGTTATGCAACAATTGATTCAATTTGGCGACGTACGCCGCGGTATGCTGGGAATTGCAGCGCAAGATATCACCCCTGATTTAGCAGCCGCATTCAATCTTAGCGCAGCCACCGGTGCAGCAGTTGCGCAAGTTGTACCGAATTCCCCTGCTGAAAAAGCTGGGTTACAAGTGGGTGACGTCATCACTTCAGTGAATGGCACGGACATCAAAAATGCCAATGACGTAGTCAACACAGTGGGTTTTATGCGTGTTGATTCGAAAGCAAATATTAGTATCTTACGCAATAACAAAACAATGACTGTTACTGCGGTGTTAACTGATCCTAAGAAACGCGAACAAAGCAGCATTGAAATGGATCCATTCTTAAACGGCGTCTCATTAAAGAACTTCAGCATTTTAAGCCCAGTTCACGGCGATGTTCATGGCGTCATCGTAGTCACTGTAGCTGAAGGGACAAATGCTTGGCGCGCGGATATACGTCCAGGTGACGTCATCGTGGCAGCGGCTCAACATAAAGTTGCTACGATTGCTGATTTGAAAAAAATTACTGCGGAAACAAAAGATAATTTATTGCTAAATGTATTAAGAGGACCCGGTGCAGTATTCTTAGTCATAAGCAAAGAAAATTAACTAAGGCGTGTCGTCAATTGATTTTCGTCACCGTCGTTCCGCGGCTGGCGTTGTTACATAAATCAAGATTCGTCGTTGCGAGAAGCGCTTTTTGCGACGAAGCAATCCAGTTTTTTATGCATTGCTCAGAAACTGGATTGCTTCGTCCTGAAAAGCGGCCTCGCAACGACGATTTTTTGGTAAAAGTCGCTTCTAGATCCCGCGAACAAGTCGCGGGACGACGTGGTAGTGTTAATTAACGACACATCTAAATTGCGAGGTAAGTTGTAGCATGTCCCCCCAAATGAAAAAAATGCTCATGATAGTGGGCATCGTGTTTGGTGTTATTTTCGGTTGGTACACAGTTAAAAAAGTTTTTTTTAGTTGGGCTATTAGTCATTACACTCCCCCACCAGTAACGATTTCAAGCAGTATTGCCACAACGAAAACTTGGCGCTCTTTTTTGAGCTCAGTGGGAACATTAACAGCCATCAATGGTGTTGATCTCAGTTCAGAAGCATCCGGCATTGTGACAGAAATCCGTTTTAACTCCGGGCAATTTGTAAATGCTGGTGATGTACTGATCTTGCTTGATACCAGCGTTGAACAAGCACAATTAAAAGATAGTGTGGCTAAAGAAAAACTGGCACAAATTAATTATGACCGTGATCGAATTTTATTAAAGAAAAGTGTTGTTTCGCAATCGACCATTGACACTGATCTCTCGCAACTCGAAGAAGCGCAAGCTAGTGTCGAGCAAACTCAAGCAAAAATAAAACAAAAAACCATTACCGCCCCTTTTAGCGGACGCTTAGGTATTCGTCAAATTGATCTTGGACAATATGTTGCAGCTGGCACAGCAATGGTCACCTTACAATCACTTGATCCACTGCATGTGCAATTTAATGTACCAGAACAATATTTGCCGAATCTCTATTATCAACAACCCGTTGAAATTTATGCAGACTCTTCCAGCGGCAAAGCAATCACCGGAACTATTACTGCGATCAACTCTAAAGTAGATCAAGCAACACGCAACGTGTTAATCGAAGCCACCATCCCGAATAAAAATATGCAGCTTTATCCGGGGATGTTTGCACTCATTAAAATTTGGCTGCGTTCGCAAAATAATGTCATTGTGCTACCCGAAACAGCTATTTCTTACAGCTTGCACGGTGACTCCGTATTTATTATCAAAGGCGAAGGCAAACATCATCCTGTGCTGAAAGCGTATCGCCAATACGTTACCATCGGCGAACGACGCGATAACGAAGTTTCCATTCTAAAAGGTATTGAAAAAGGCGATCAAGTCATCTCTTCTGGTCAACTTAAATTACAGAATGGAACGCATGTTGTCGTCAATAATAACGAGGGGTTGTAACACGCATGAAGTTCACTGATATTTTCATTCAACGTCCTGTATTGGCGTGTGTCGTCAGTTTATTAATTTTATTGCTAGGCTTTCGATCCATGGGTGAATTGTCATTGCGGCAATTTCCACAAATGTCTAACACTGTCATCACCGTCACAACTACTTATCCAGGTGCAAGCGCAGACTTGATGGAAGGGTTTATTACTTCGCCGTTACAAAAATCGATCGCGAGCGCAGAAGGCATCGATTACATGACGGCAAAAAGTTCACAAAGCATCAGCACCATCAGTGTTTATGTGAAATTAAATTTCGATCCTAACATTGCGATGACTGATATCATGTCGCAAGTGCAGCAAGTTAGTAACACATTACCAAAAGAAAGTAACACCCCTGTCATTCAAAAAGCGACGGGTAATTCGCTCGCCTTGATGTATATCGGTTTTAATAGCAAAGACATGAATAATCAACAAATTACTGATTATCTTGCGCGCGTGGTGCAGCCAAAATTACAAGCCATTGACGGCGTAGCAAAAGCCGAAATTATCGGCGGTCAAGATTATGCGATGCGAATTTGGTTAGACACAGAAAAAATGGCGGCATTAAATATTACCAGCGATGATGTCGTTGCTACGCTGCAAGCACAAAATTTTCAAGCAGCTGCTGGACAGATTAAAGGGAAATATGTTCTCTATAATATCAATGCAAAAACCGATTTAAATCATAGCCAGCAATTTCAAGACATCATTATCAAAAATCAAAACTCGGCACTCATTCGCTTAAAAGATATTGCAAGAGTTGAACTGGGTGCGAAAAGCTATGATTCATCAGTCTATTTCAACGGGAAAAATGCTGTGTTCATCGGTATACAAAGTACCCCGACTGCAAATCCGCTCACTGTTATTGATGATGTTAAAAAAATGTTACCCGAGTTAGCGCATGAATATCCACCTGAGTTTGATGGAAAAATTGTTTATGACAGCACTGAATATATCCGCAGCTCATTGCATGAAGTTGCCCGCAGCATATCGGAAGCTACCCTCATTGTCATTATTGTGGTGTTTCTATTTTTGGGTTCATTTCGCACGGTCACTATTCCGATTGTCACTATTCCACTCTCGCTGATTGGTGTTTGTTCATTAATGTTTGCAATGGGATATTCACTTAACTTACTCACTCTACTTGCGATGGTCTTAGCAATTGGTCTTGTAGTGGATGACGCAATTGTCGTCGTCGAAAATATTTATCGTCACATTGAAGAAGGTTTAACTCCGAAGGAAGCTGCCATTAAAGGTGCGCGTGAAATCGCAACACCGATTATTTCCATGACCACAACACTCGCTGCTGTTTATGCACCGATTGGTTTTATGACTGGTTTAACAGGCGCGCTATTTAAAGAATTCGCATTCACGCTAGCATTTGCGGTGATTTTATCAGGCATCATCGCACTGACGCTTTCCCCTATGATGTGCTCAAAAATCCTTTCGAGCTCTTATACAGAGCAACGTTTCGTTCAACTGATAGATGAATTTTTTGGAAATTTGAAAGCGCGTTACGAATATAAATTACGTTCCATATTAAATTTTCGAAGTGTGACAGTTGTGTTTGCAATGATCATCTTACTCAGTTGCGGGTTGCTGGCTGACACCACGACTTCGGAACTTGCGCCAGATGAAGATCAAAGCATATTATTTGTCTCTGCCACAGCGCCCGAATATGCAAACATAAATTATCTCACCCATTACACGGATCAGCTCAATGAAATTTATCGCAATATTCCCGAGATGCAAGATTATTTTGTCATCAATGGCATGGGCTCGGTCAATAATGCTATTTCAGGTTTGATTTTAAAACCTTGGAATGAACGTAGTAAAAGTCAATCTGGCGTGCAAAAAGAACTTGAGCCACAGTTAGGTAAAATTGCTGGTTTAAACACGGTTGGTTTTCCCCTGCCATCAATCCCTGGTCAAAGTGATGGATTACCTGTCCAATTTGTTGTGACATCAACCGATGATTACATCGTGATTAACCAAGTGTTGGAAAAATTACGTGATGCAGCGATGAAAAGCGGCTGGTTTCTATTTGTCGACACTGATTTGAAATTCAATAAACCAGAATTAGAAGTTAATATCGACCGAAATAAAGCCGCAAGTTTAGGCGTTAACATGCAAACGATTGGCAACACATTGGGAACGTTGCTTGGCGGAAATTACGTTAATCGCTTCAGCCGCGAAGGTGATAGCTATGAAGTCATTCCTGAAGTTCCCGATGAATTGCGTGAAAATCCCGGCAAGATTAATGATTATTACGTGATGGCTGATACCAGCAAAACTCTAGTTCCACTTTCCAGTATTGTTGATTTAAAAGTTAACACAGTGCCAAATTCATTGAATCAATTTCAACAATTAAATTCTGCCACCCTGGAAGGCTTGGTCATGCCTGGTAAATCTCTGACAGATGCCCTTGCGTATTTACGCACACAAGCTAAAGAAATTTTGCCCACTGGAGTATCATTTGATTACGCAGGACAATCACGCCAAGCAATTCAAGAAGGCAATGCATTAATTTATACCTTTTTCTTTGCGTTAATTTTTATTTATCTGGTGTTGTGCGCGCAATTCGAAAGTTTCAGCGACCCATTTATTATTTTGATTAGCGTTCCAATGTCGATTGCCGGTGCACTTATTCCACTGAATATCGGTTTCGCAACATTAAATATTTATACCGGCATCGGCTTGGTCACACTGATCGGATTAATTAGCAAGCATGGTATTTTAATGGTGGATTTCGCGAATAAATTGCAGCAAAACGAAGGTTTATCCATTCATGATGCGATTATAAAATCTGCTTCATTACGATTGCGTCCGATTTTAATGACAACAGCTGCGATGATTTTAGGTGTACTGCCTTTGTTAATGGCCTCGGGTGCCGGAGCGAAGAGTCGTTTTGATATTGGTCTAGTGATTTCATCAGGTATGTTTATCGGCACTTGTTTCACTTTGTTTGTCGTGCCGACTATGTATACGTTGCTAGCTAGAAAACACGCAGCTGCAAGTTAAAAGCAAGTCAACAGCTCGAGCATCTTGACTTGGAAAAAATATTGACACATCTGATGAGAACAGTATACTCATTCTCATCAGGATATAAGTCAGGGAGACTTATTGTGCAAAGAGCAAAAGAACTTGCTGATGCGTTAAATCGAAATCTCGAAGAGTTAGGCGCACCTTCAAACGTGAGGGAACGCGCAACCATTCTAAGCAAAATGTTCGATATTCCTAAACAACTCGCCTGGAGCTTACTTGAGGGGCACCTGCTTCCAGAGGATAGCTTGTTGCAAAAAATAGCAGAAGAATTTGAGTTATAATAGGGCGTGTCCTAATGTAACTCGTTGAAATTACAATCCCTATAAGATTTACTTAAGGATATGTTAAGTAAATTGGTTTAACCTAAAATGATGAGGTGAACTAAGCTTAATCTAGGGGAGACACCCATATGTTTAGAAATGGTAATAGTGCCAATCAATCACTGACTGCCAATCGTATTCAACAACTATTATCGAACCCGAATAGCATCCTCAATCATGAATATGTAGCTGCCTGTCAACGTGTTGCCTTATTAAAACAAATCGATAATCGATTGATTAGAAAATTAATTATGCGCGAAGTGCGCGCACAAAAACGCGAAGAACAAGAACGACTCAAAGCAGAAATTAAAAAACAATTGTCACGCGAACAATGTGAACAATTTGAAGAATATGAGCAGATGCGAAACGAAGCAGCAAAACAATCAAATCAACCCGATTCCTTTTTCACTGTTATTAAAGAAATGATTGCGTCTGGTTTATTGGATATGTTTGTTTTCACGACTGAAGATTACCGCAGAATAGAAACTCAACTTGCCATCCTCAACCAACGAAATAATCAAAGTAATGAGCAGGAAAATAGTGGCAGCAAGGTTAACTCCGTGAACGAAAAAGAAGCGGAGGAAGCGAAAATCGAAATTGCTAAAATTTTACAGGAATTGATTCAAATCACAAAAGAAGTTCCTGAAATATGCAGCGTATTTGAATCTGCAATGAAAGAGTTGAATTTACCTGAAAGGTTGACACAAACTATTTCGTTTAGGAAATGACACCACTTAGCACGTTAAAGTCACTGGATCCCGCGCTAAAAACTGCGCGGGATGACAACCAATAGCTTTGTTTTATTGGTAACAGCTCAGAGATATTGACCGTATCTCGTCATTGCGAGTGCCCCAACCCCTAACCGGGGTAAACACCAGAAAAGAACTTCGACAACGAAAAATCAATCACTTACGTTGAAGTTCTTTGGGAGCGCGAGCGAAGCAACCCAGGCTTTATTGCCACTTTTTAAGAAGAAAAAAAACATACAACTTCACCGATTTAATTC
>Ga0207155_1169_pt2 | contig 14165 bp, 15 predicted proteins | sample Alteio_BWMinHeat_26_FD_153515 | JGI IMG/M metagenome (GOLD analysis project Ga0207155, IMG submission 153515) | Enriched cells from forest soil in Barre Woods Harvard Forest LTER site, Petersham, Massachusetts, United States -... | ecosystem: Environmental > Terrestrial > Soil > Temperate forest >... | reverse complement strand
AATCACGAAACAAAGTGGCTGTTTTTTAGCTGATTATCGATTTAATATTTTGAGCATCGGCCTTTACACTTTCTATTGAAGAAGTCGGGAAATTATCGTGCTCTATGTAGAAATGTTTTAATCCTGATAACTCCGCCTTTGCAAAAATTGCTTTGAAGTCAATGGTACCTGTGCCAACATCAGCATTGCGTTTGCGATCATCCTTGCTCATGTCTTTCACATGCCATTGCTCGAAACGTCCTGGATGAGCTTCAAATAATTTGATTGGATCATGCTCAGCATAGATTGTCCAAAAAAGATCCAACTCCATACTTACCAATTTTGGATCCAGCTCCTTCAACATAAGATCATAGGGCACCTGACCATCGATTGGTTGAAACTCAAAATCATGGTTATGGTATCCGATCTTGATACCATACTTCTTGCATATCTCTGCATTCTTGTTGATCAACTCACAGACCTTCTTGTAGTCATCAATGGTTTTGCGTTCATCCTTTTGAAGATAAGCGATAAGCATGTACTCTTGGCCTAAGGTCTTGGCGTCATTAACGGCCTTCTCCCATTGATTAACCAACGTACCAACAGCGGCTGGTCTATCCGCTGGACTTACCAAGCCTGTACCATAATGGCCGCTGGTTATTTTCATCCCCAAATCGCTTACCATTTTGGTCACTTCGCTCACAGGTTTACCAAATACTTTCCCATCGTTATAACCGAATAATTCTAATTCCTGATAACCAAAATCAGCTACTTGTTTAAGGGTGCCCTGCACATCTTTGAAAATAACATCACGCAGTGTGTACAACTGAATCCCGATTTTTCTTTTCGGGCTTGCAAAAGCAAAAGATGGTATAAGCGCTGCTGCTGAAGCGACCGCTGCTGTTTGAATAAATTGTCTGCGTTTCATGTGTCGGTATTTTTTGAAGTTGATAAAGATAAGTTCTTCCTTACAATGACCAAACAATTTTTATACCAATGGTGTTAAGGCTATTTGCTTTTCAATAATTTGAAGGCATGGCTCCATTTGTTGTACAGCATTCCAGGGATACACCAAAGCATACATAATGGTTCGATGGCACGCGCTGATTCAACTTTACCAAAATCCAATGCCTCCCAGCCAAATGAATTTATGATTGATGAAACCTCCTTTTTCGCATCATCATTATTCCCGCATATAAACATGGTCGGCTTCCCTTCTGGAAAAGACGGATTAACCATATACGCATTGCCTACACTATTAAATGCTTTTACGAAGTGAGCCTGCAGCGCTATTTTTTGGAGACGCTCCATGAGCGATTCGTCTAAAGATGTAAAGTACTGAAGAACTCCATTGACTGGTGGCTTTTCATCGATCGGGTTGGTTGCATCCATGATAATTTTTCCTATCAACGTGGGGGCTAAAGACTTAATCAAAGATTCAGCCGCCTTGCCTTTCACCGCTAGAACAAGTATCTCTCCAAACTTAGCAGCTTGTTCAAAGCTGCCAAGTTTAACCGATGGGTTTTTGTTTTTCCATTCTACAAGTTTAGACGCATTGCTCGTACCCATACTTACCTCATGACCGTTATCCAAAAATCCCTTTGCCAGAACTTGAGCAACTTGCCCTGAGCCCAGAACTCCAATTTTCTTTTTCATATACTTTGGGTGATTTAGTGATGACTGGAACAACTCTAGTTAAAGGGAAAATTCCCTTAAATGAAAAAAGTTATCAACATATTTGAAATGTTAATTTTGAAAATTGTAAATCAATGAAAATCGGTTTAATATCAGATACACACAGCCATCTCGATCCAAAAGTCTTTGATCATTTTAAAATGGTAGATGAGATTTGGCATGCGGGAGATATTGGTGATCAATCTGTTATTCGTGATCTACAGAAATTCAAACCGGTTCGTGCAGTTTTCGGAAACATCGATGACAAAATTATTCAATCCGAGTTCCCAGAAGATTTATGGTTTGATTGTGAGGGATTCAAAATTTGGATGACCCACATTGGTGGCGCTCCTCCAAATTACAATCCAAGAGTTAAAAAAATATTAAAAGAAAAAATGCCCGACATTTTTATCTGTGGGCATTCTCACATCTTACGTGTAAAGAAAGATCCGAATTATCATAACATGCTTTACATCAATCCTGGTGCAGCTGGTAATCACGGATTTCATCTTATGAAAACAGTCATCCGTTTTGAATTGATCAAAAAGGAAATCAAAAAAATGGAAGTGATTGAGTTGGGAAAGCGCGGAGCAATCAACTAAGTCCTGCCTTTCTCTTGATGATTTACCATCCAGTTAATTCCAAATTTATCAGCAAACTCTGCGAAATAGGCACCCCAAAACATATCTTGCAAAGGCATAGTTACGGTGCCACCCGATGAGAGTTCATCGAAAATGCGTTTGGTTTCTTCTCTTGTTTCTGGCTCAAGGCAGATGTGCATATTGTTGCCTTGCGTAAGAGTAAATCCCATTTCTTTCGGCGCATCAGTACCCATTAAGATATGATCTCCCATTAATGGAAGTTCCACATGCAAAACCATTTTTTTCACTGGTTCCGGAATCGGTGGATGATTTGCATCGGCGGGCAAATCGCCAAAACGCTGAACCTTACCTCCAATAAAATCTGTTTTGAAAACCTTCTTGTAAAAATTAAATGCTTCCTCCGTGTTGCCTGGGAAGTTGACATAAGTACTAACTCTTTTGTTGTTGTTTGGTTTAAATTGTTGCCGCAACTTGAACTGAGCTTCAATGTATTGATCAAGGTTGCCCAACGCCATCGTGAAGCCTTCCTTAAAGCCCATTTGAATAATTTTTTCGAGATCAGAAAGCTTGTCGTATTTGATGTTTATGTTCACGGTTGTGTGTTCGCCAGTTTTAGAAAATACATTCGACCACAATGAGCGCGGAAAATCAGGATTGGTGTTGCCTTGTTCATCACAAAATCCATCTAACCCAGAGAAACTTTTTTTGATGTCAATTTTTTTATAGTCTGCCTTGCACCAATGTGCAACATCTTCAGGGCTAATCATTGCATAAAACCAACAACCACCTTCCTTAAAGTCCATCGACTTGGTTTTCGTGCGAAAAGGTTTTGGGGCCCACCATTGATCCAAGATTTCAGGTTTGGTCCACGCGTCCCAAACCAAGTCAAGGTCTGCGGCAAATTCTCTTTTCACATTGATGGTGTTATTCTCTTTATTGACAGTAAAATCGAAAAGCAAAGTTGCGTTCATTGTCGTATGATTTTTGTGATAAATAAATTTCGAGGTTAGTTGGCTTCAGTGTATTTTCTGAAGTTGTCGAGAATTGCTTGCCAACCTCCTTTTTGCATCTCCACTGGATTTTCATTTTCTGCATCAAAAACGATGGTCATCTTCGTTTTACCTCCTAAGTCAGCAAACTGAATTGCCACCTGTCTTCCATCGGCAAGCCCATAAGCAATTTTTGTTTGAGGCTTTACTTCACTGTAAACACCTTCAAAATCAAAACCGAAACTTCCGTCCTTTGCTTCCATTCGTGAGCGAAGTTTACCACCAACGCGTAAATCATTGTCCGCCTTTGGGCAATGCCAATCGTCAACGGCAAAATTCCATTTTGTGATGTGTTCGGGTTTGTTGTAGTAATCCCAAACTTTTTTTGTGTTTGCAGAAATTATTGTTTCTACTGTAATTTTTGTTGCGCTCATATCATTTCATTTTTTGTGTCAAGTAATTTTCGAGTTTCACTATGTTCTCACGAAGGCCTTTATCGGCACCAAACGTTTTCACGACTGTCTCGTATAATTCGCGTGTATCAAATAGCATCTGCCATTTCATAAAAGTCTTATCCTCCTGCGGCTCAAATTCAATAGTAGTAATGAAATTTGGATTGAAATGCTGATACACTATACGCTTATGCAGTATGACTTCCTTAAAAATGCTTTTGTTCGGATAGTTCCTTCCATCAGGACCGTGCATCGTAAGTAACCATTCGCCTCCTTCCTCCACATCCATTTTATGAATGGTATTGGTAAAGCCATCGGGTCCCCACCAATTTTTTATATGTTCGGGGTCAGTCCATACTTCCCAAACCAATTCGATGGGTGCGTTAAGCATTCGCTCAATACGAAGCTCTCTTTCTGCTACATCATTTGCCACCTTTTCCATGCGCCTTGTTTTTTTGTAGTAATGCCAGATACTTATCAAGGTTATCAAACCGGCTTTCCCAAATTTTTCGGAATTGCTCTAACCATTTATCGATCTCTTTCATTTTGTTGATTTGCAGTTGATAATAAATTTCCCTGCCTTGCTGCTTTTGAGATACCAATTCGCACTCCGTCAAAATCCGCAAATGTTTTGATACAGCTTGCCTGCTGGAATGAAATTGGTCTGCGATCGCGTTGGGTGTCATGGCTTGCACAGCAATAAGTGCGATGATAGCCCTGCGTGTGGGATCGGCTATAGCCTGAAAAATATCTCTTCTCATAATTCTTTGTTCTATTTAAGAAACCATTCGATTGCAAATATATATGCAACCATTTGGTTTCTCAAAATATTCTTCAAAAAAATTTTGGGAGCCTTAAAGCTTTATATGAATGGGTGAAATTTTAGAAGGCAGAATGGTTATAAAACAAAAAAAGCCAGTGACTTTCATCACTGGCTTCTGTTTCAGGTTTAGAATCCCGATAGCTGCTCGGGTTATTTCTTCGCTTTCGCTTTAAATTCTTCTTTAATTTTTTCGATGTCAACCGCTTTAGCAACTGGCTTGAAGTTCTGGACCTTTAGGTCTGTCCGTCTGCGTGCTGCTTTTGCTTTATCCTTGCGGTTTTTTCTCTTTAATCGTGTTACTGACATGGCTTAAATATTTTAACGAGCCGCAAAAATAGCGGTTATTTTGGTTATTACAAGCCACACACAGCAAAATCTAAAACTTAAAAGCAACACCCAAGCGAACATTGGTGGAGCCTAAAGCACCTAACTCAAGAAAGCCACCCACTGATTTGCTAAAGTAGTAACGTGCACCGGCATGAATGCCAAGAAACAAGCCACTGCCATAAGCATCACCTACGTTGACGCCATTGTAGCCTTTCCATGAAAATGAACGGTATCCCAAACTCGCTCCACCATAAATATCCCAGTTTTCGTCTCTTAAATTCAATAGCTTGTTGAAATGGTAAGAACCGCGAGCTCCAATATAAGTTGCTGTATAGCTATAGTCTGTTCCCCCAACACCGTAGTGGTAAGATAAATAATCGATGCCTCCACCTACGCTGATATCGTCTGTCACTCCTTTTTCATAGATAGCACTTAGCGGAACACCTCCGCTGTAATATGAATTCAACCCAATACCAATGTTCAAAAGATTGTCGCCTTTTTTGTATTGTGCAGTTGCTGTGTTTGATAAAAAGGAAAGTGTTCCCACCAAGCATACTCCTAAAATGATTCTGTTCATGATTGTATTTTATTTTGGCGCGAGTCTACAACATTTCAAATTCTTCCGCAATCTCTTTTCGATGGGCTGTAATCCGCAAATAGTAATTAGTTTTGTGCATGGAAAAAGTTTCTCTGCCCAAAGGCACCCGCGACTTCGGCCCGACTCAAATGGCCAAGCGGCAGTTTATCATTGATTCAATAAAAAAAGTATTTCAAAAATATGGTTTCCAACCTTTGGAAACTCCGGCGATAGAAAATCTCTCAACGCTTATAGGAAAGTATGGAGATGAAGGAGATCAGTTGTTGTTTAAGATTTTGAATTCTGGTGATTTTCTTAAGGATGCGAACAAACAAAATCTAGAAGACGGAAACTCGAAGTTATTAACGCCAGAGATTTCAGAAAAAGGTCTTCGCTACGACCTCACTGTTCCTTTTGCCCGATATGTAGTGATGAACCGTCATGAGATCACATTTCCTTTTAAACGTTATCAGATTCAACCTGTGTGGCGAGCTGATCGCCCGCAGCGAGGACGCTACCGTGAATTTTATCAATGCGATGCCGATGTAGTGGGAACCAGTTCATTGGTATGCGAAGCAGAAATTATTCTCATGATAAAAGATGCGTTTCGCTCTTTGGGGATCTCTGATTATTCAATAAAAATTAATCATCGCGGAATTCTTTCTGGTCTTGCAGAAATCATAGGGGCAGGTGAAAACGAAAGTGCGCTGTTTGTTGCTATCGATAAACTTGATAAGATAGGAGAAGAAAAAGTGAAGGAAGAATTGCGATTAAAAAATTTCAACGAACAAAATCTTTCTCTTCTATTTGAAACTTTAAACTTCAAGGGAAGCACAAAAAAGAAAATCGATTTTCTTGCTCAGAAATTTAATACATCAGAGAAAGGACAAAGAGGCATCAAAGATTTTAATGAAGTACTTTCATTGGTCGAAGGATTTGGAGGTAACAATGATCATGTCGAATTCGACATCGCGCTTGCTCGTGGTTTAAGTTACTACACGGGTTGTATTTTTGAAGTGAAGATCAATAATGTTGCCATCGGGAGTGTGAGTGGTGGGGGCCGTTATGACAATCTCACTGCTGTGTTCGATGCTAAAGAGAACAGCTCAGGAGTAGGAATTTCTTTCGGTATCGATCGCATTTATGACGCCATGGAAGAACTGAAGATTTTTCCAAAGGAAGCAACTGCCTCCTCAACTGTATTGATTACTCATCTTGATGAAGCGAGCTTTACCTACGGATTAAAGATCGCTCAGTTGCTTAGAGAAAAGGAAATTGCTGGCGAGATTTATCCCGACCAAGCCAAAATCAAAAAGCAAATGGAGTATGCCGACAAGAAAAAAATACCTTTTGTGATCGTGATCGGATCGGAAGAAGTAAAGACTGGAATTCTTACGTTGAAGAAAATGGAAACCGGAGATCAATCGAAATTATCAATTCAAGAGATTATCAACACGATCTTATCGAATAAATAAGTTAGTCTTGGATCACTTACATACCATAAATTCAAAAAATCTTTCTTTCTCTGATTTAAAAAAAATCCTGGACGAGAATTCTCAGCTAGCACTTTCCCCGGATTCCATCAAAAAAATTAAAGATTGTCGTGAATATTTAGATAAGAAACTTGAAGCAACATCAGAACCCATCTATGGAATAAACACCGGCTTCGGTTCGCTCTACAATAAAAACATTCCGAAAGATCAACTCGAAAAACTTCAGGAAAACTTAGTGATGTCACATGCCTGTGGCATGGGGGCCGAAGCACCGCGAGATGTCGTAAGGCTTATGTTGTTTCTAAAAATCCAATCGCTCGCGTACGGCTATTCAGGTGTGCAAGTCGAAACGGTTGAACGTTTGGTTTCCTTGTTTAACAAAAATGTTCTTCCAAAGATTTATGAAATGGGTTCATTGGGGGCATCAGGAGATCTTGCCCCCCTAGCCCATATTTCACTTCCGTTGATTGGATTAGGGGAATCTTATTTCCAAAACAGAAAGATTACTGGTGAAGAAGTTCTTAAAGAAATGAATTGGGAGAAACTCCATCTCAAATCCAAGGAAGGACTTGCCTTATTGAATGGAACTCAATTCATGAGTGCGTACGGAGTTTGGTGTGTGCTTCATGCTCAGCGACAGCTCAAACTCGCTAACATTATCGGGGCTATTTCTTTGGATGCTTTTGATGGCCGTATCGAGCCTTTCGATGAAGATGTTCATCGCATTCGTCCACATGCCGGTCAGGTGAAAATCGCAGCTGAAATAAAGAAACTTTTAAATGGAAGTTCGATCAGTGCTCAATCTAAAAAGCATGTGCAAGATCCTTACTCCTTTCGATGTATTCCGCAAGTGCATGGGGCAAGTGACGATGCAATTGAATTTGTAGCTAAAACTTTTCTAACAGAAATCAATAGCGTAACTGATAATCCAAATGTTTTTTCAGAAGAAGACAAAATTATTTCGGCCGGGAATTTTCATGGACAGCCTCTTGCTCTTGCTTTGGATTTCTTAGCCATTGCACTCTCAGAACTGGGGAGTATTTCTGAGAGAAGAACGTATCAACTGATTTCTGGCTCCCGCGATTTGCCTAATTACCTTGTAGCAAATCCCGGTATCAATTCCGGATTGATGATCCCGCAATACACAGCCGCTTCGTTGGTTAGCCAGAACAAACAACTTTGCACACCTGCATCAGTAGATTCTATTGTTTCCAGCAATGGGCAAGAAGATCATGTGAGTATGGGTGCGAATGCCGCAACCAAGGCCTATAAAGTTGTGAATAATGTTTACTCCATTCTTGCGGTTGAATTGATTACGGCTGCGCAGGCATTATATTTTAGAAGGCCTTTAAAAACTTCACCTGTTCTTGAAAGTTTTGTAGATACTTTTAGGCAGCAAATTCCGTTTATTGAAACGGATCGTTTACTGCATGACGACCTAGCGAAGGCAGAGAATTTTCTGAAAGAGTTTAATTTAGAGGTGTGAGGAAGTCTTTTCTTTTTATTGGATTCAGCATTATCAGCTTGATCGCTCAAGCTCAGTATGTTAGCCGCTTGGGTCGTTTTCGGGTTGATCAGATAAGAGGATGTGCGCCATTTACAATTAATATCACTAGCACCAATTTGATTACAACAGGTGAATGTACTCCAGGCAAACCTTGTATCATGAGTTTTGATGGTTCAAATAACTGTCCGCCGAATGCAAGCTGTCAAAATGTTATTCAATTTACTTACAATACTCCTGGCACTTACAAACTATCAGTTCTTTATCAAAGTATTGGCTCTGATGATATCATGGTGACAGTTGATAATAACATTCAACCAGCGTTTGATATTTTCACTTGTGCCGGATCGAAGGTCTCAATCAACGTCACTGATAAAACTTACGACTCGTATGATATTGATTTCAATTTCAACACAGGTGTTGATACTTCTATTCCTTCTGGTAACAATCAAGTGGCATCATATAGTTATGGAGCCCCAGGTAATTATAACATCAGCGTAAAAGGAAAGAAATTAAATGCATCCAATAATTGTAGTGCTAAAGTTCAACCTTTCACGGCACTGACAACGTTACCAGTGCCATCCATTAAAACATTGACGGCAAATGACGCTTCTACTTTGCAACTTGACTTCACTCCGCAAACAAATATTCAATACCACGCAGAGATTGCATTTAATAACTCCAACAATTTTCAAGTGTACCAAACTTTGTATGGAGTCAATTCAATGACGGCCGCTAATCTTACTGTCGACAAAAGTTATTATTGTTTCCGACTTAGTTCATTTGATCCGTGTGCAAATGCGAATACTTATTCAACACCGGTATGCAGTCATGATTTTGATTTAACGGTTGCCAGCGGAGTAGATCAATTAGTTTGGCAAACCTCAAGCCTCGGCATTTCGAATATTCAAATCGATCGCAACAATAGCCTTCTCACAACGGTTCCTGGCACCGCTACATCATACAACGATAATGCTATTGTCTGCAAAACAAATTACTGTTATCAGTTGGTGAGTAAGTATGTGGGAGGCGCCACCAGCATTTCATTACAAAAATGCGGAACTTCCTTTACAACAGTTACACCAGCAGCAATTGATAATACAAGCAGCGTCGTTAGCAACAACAATACACAAGTTGATTTGGTCTGGCTTCAGAACCCAGCTTTTACTGCGGCACGATACAATATTTTCAGACTTCAGGGACGAGGCATCTATACTTTCCTAGATAGCACAAAAACTCAAAAGTACACCGATGCCACTTATCAAGGTGGCTACTGCTACAAAATCAATTATACTGATAAATGCGACAATGATAGTCCACAGGGCTTGCCATCATGTGCTGTGGTTTTACAAGGAGCATTGGATGATGTAAACGACGTAACTTTGCAATGGACAGGATATAAAGGTTGGGTGCAAGGCGTAAAAAGTTATACCATACAAAAGTACAATCAACAAGGTCAACTGCTTCAAACCTTTAATGCTGGAACTGACTCTACATACACGGATACTCAACAAGATGCTGTAAATCAAGTGCAATTCTATAAGGTCACAGCAACGGCTGTTCAGGTAGGCGTTTCGGTTTCCGTCTCCAACGAAATAAAAATTGTTAAGAATATAAATCTCTATAACCCAACGGCTTTCAATCCAGAAAGCAAAGCTGCAGTGAATAAGACTTTTTCAGTGAAAGGTCACTTCATTGCTGCTATGCAACTACAGGTTTTCGATCGATGGGGCTCAATGGTATTTTTTTCTGATAAGAATGAGCCCTGGGATGGCAGACGTGAAGGTATAGTCATGCCCGATGCTACCTATGTGTGGACGGTTGAGGGAACAGACCTGAATGGAAGCTCGTTCAAGAAGGCAGGCACTGTGGTACTCATCCGAAAGTAAGTTGATTCTAAGATCTTAGATTTTGAGATCTCATTGCCATTAACCCAAGTTTTCCCAGTAATTTTGCATCCTGAATTAATTCAAAGAGAGCCATGTTCGACATGATGAAAATGATGGGCAAAATGAAAGAAGTGCAAGCCCGTCTTAAAGAAGCACAAGATAATCTTGCTTTATTAAAAGTGAGTGGTGAATCCGGAGGAGGTATGGTTAAGGCCACTGTCAATGGAAAACGTCAGCTAATTGCTCTTGACATTGATGCTGCTATTTTAAAATCAGAAGATAAAACCATTTTGCAAGACCTTATTATCGCGGCAGTAAATAAAGCCAGTGATGATGCAGAGGTCCAGGCGAAAGAACAACTCAAAAAATCCACGGAAGGACTAATACCAAATATTCCAGGAATGGATTTAAGCAATCTGATGGGATGACCAAAGTCGCAATTGTCATTCTTAACTTCAACGGAAAACATTTTCTTCAGCAGTTTTTACCATCTGTACTTCAATTCAGTGAGGGTGCTAAAATTGTGGTTGCAGACAATGGTTCTACCGATCAATCTGCTGAATTCGTAAAGGAGAAATTTCGGGAAATTGAAGTTATTCAACTCAGCGAAAACAAAGGATTTTGCGGAGGATATAACAGTGTACTCAAAAAAATTCAAGCCACTTATTATGTTCTTTTGAATTCTGATGTTGAAGTAACGCCCAACTGGCTTCAACCTGTAATTCAATTGATGGATAGTAACACTACCATCGCAGCTGCGCAACCTAAAATTTTATCTCATCGCGATAAAAATAAGTTTGAATATGCTGGCGCTGCAGGTGGATTGATTGACATGCTTGGCTATCCATTTTGCCGTGGTCGTATGTTCAATTCTCTGGAAGAAGACCTTGGACAGTATGACGATACTGTTCCCATATTCTGGGCTTCCGGTGCTTGTTTATTTATTAGGGCAGATCGATATCATGAAATGGGCGGGCTTGATGAGGATTTCTTTGCTCACATGGAAGAGATTGATTTATGTTGGAGGCTAACCAGGGCTGGGAACACTATTTTTTATCAAGGAAAAAGTACAGTCTACCACGTCGGAGGCGGGACCTTGTCTGCTTCCAACCCACGAAAGACCTACTTTAATTTTCGCAATGGCTTAAGCCTGCTTGTTAAACACCAACGCTTTTCCTCACTGCTTTGGAAATTTCCCTTGCGTATTCTTTTAGATTGGGTAGCAGCACTCCATTTCTTGTCTATAGGTTCTGCCATTCACGCTAAAGCGGTGATCATTGCGCATCTAAGCTTCATGAAGAAGATTCGCCAGGAGATTATAAAAAGAGCAGCAACAACTCGCCTTGTCAAAGGTTATAAAAGCGCTACTATTTTCAGAGGCTTGATCGTGTTTGAGTACTTCCTGCTAAGAAGGAAGTCGATCGATAAATTGAAAATCTAAAAATCCCAAATGGTGCTCCTCTTTCGCAAGTGAGCCCTCATATTCAGCATAAATGCTAGCGAAAGGTAAATAATCACCGGTGACCCCAGTGTAAGAAAGGAGGCATAGATAAAAAATAACCGGATGGAAGACGTAGCAATTCCGAGCTTGTCGCCCAGGTATGAGCACACCCCAAAAGCATGTCCTTCAAAAAAAAGTTGAATTCTCTTCACTAAACCCATTACACTATTCTTTTCACAGTCGGTTTAACCCCGGTAAAGGCATTTCACCGCCTTATATTTCAATTCACAAATATAATCAGCTTCAAATCTAAAAGGTATACCTCGGTTCTTATTTTTTTGGTTATCCTTGCAATCAAATGCTTATAAATCTTACATTTGCCACTCCTAAAAATTGATATTAAACCAAACTCCATGAGAAAAATAGTTTACTCCCTATTAATCATTGGATCGATAACCTTCGCAGGTTGTACCCTTCCACAAATGATTAAAGTAGCAAAAAACCAAAGTGTTCAGACGAAGCCGGAACCTCTTGAAGTTCACAAAGATACAGTGAACTTTGACCTTTCAGGTAACCTGCCCGCCAAACTTCTTAAGAAGGGAACATCTTACACCCTCAACACTTTCTACAAGTATGGGGAGAACGAAATTGCCCTCACACCTATTGTATTTAAAGCAGAAGACTATCCAAATAACGGTACAGAGCAAATAGCTGTTACAAAAGCTTTCTCTTTTCCTTACAAGGATGCCTTTGTTAAGACCAACGGAACGGTAGAGATACAAGGCGTTGCCGCAAAGGGAACGAAGACTTTAGCTCTTCCTAAAAAAGGCGAACCCCGCCCCGTGATTGGTACCGGAATTATTGCCACTTCAAAATTGGTTCAGAAGTCTTATTATGCAGCTTTTGCTGAGCATGGCTACAACAACCAGGAAGAACTTGTTCCTGTTGTGATCCCTGATTTCAACTTCGAGCGTGGTAAATCAGTTTTACGCAAATCAGAGATTTCTGCAGACAAGGGCAAGCAACTCGATGCCTTCATCGCAGCTAAAAACATTACCAGAACGGTAACCATCACAGGTACTCACTCACCTGAAGGTTTGGAGCGTATCAACAGCAAACTCTCTGAAGAACGTGCTGCGGTAATCGAAAAATTCTATCGCGATGAGATGAAGAAGTACGATTACCAAGGTGTTGCCGCTGACATTAAATTTATTTTGAAACCTATCGTTGATGATTGGAATGGTTTCAAAACTGCATTAGCCGCCTATGAAGGAATCTCTGCTGATGAGAAATCTGAATACTTAAACGCTATCAACAATGGCGGAACATTTGAAGACCAAGAGAATGCTTTGAAGAAACTGAAGACTTACAACAAAGTATTCAAAGATGTATACCCAGGTTTGCGTTCAGCTAAAACCGAAATCTTAACGGTGAAAGCAAAGAAGACAGATGCTGAGATTTCTGTTCTTGCAAAGCAAATTACTAAAGGAGAAGCTAAAGCAGATACCCTAACTTTCGAAGAACTCATGTACTCTGCCACCCTTACTCCTTCATTGGATGAGAAGGCTGCCATCTACGAAGCTGCTACAAAGAAAGGAAGCAACTGGGCTGCGAATAACAACTTAGGTGCTACTTACCTTCAAATGATTATCGAAAACCCAGCTAAGGCTTCTGAACTTACTGATAAGGCAGCGGCTCAACTCGACATTGCTGCTAAATTGAAAGGAGCTCCAGAAGTATTTGCCAATCTTGCCTCGATTGCTTTACTGCAAGGAAATCCTTACAAGTCTTACAGCTATGCTGCTAAAGCATTGAATGGAGCAAGCAACGATGTGAAGCGCGGAGTAAGTGGTGTTAAAGGTGCTGATGAAATCTACATGGCTAAATACAGTGATGCTGTTAGCTCAACTTCTTCATCGATTGATACTGACGTGAACTTGTTCAACAAAGGCTTGGCGCAGCTGCTCAATAAAGACAACAGCAATGCAGGTCCTTCATTCGCTGAAGCAACTAAGAAAAATGCAAACTTCGCTCTTGCCTACTATGGTGCAGCTATCGCAGCAGCACGCACAGGCAGTGGTGATGGTGTTGTAAGTAATCTTACAAGCGCTGTGAAACTTGACCCAGCTCTTAAAGAAAAGGCATTCATCCAGCATTCCCTGGCTTACTTTATAAGCTCCGTTGCATTCCGCAATGCATTGAAATAATACACTCCTCAACAGGAATGAGAGGCCCCGGTTTTAAATCGGGGCTTTTTTATTTCCTATTTTCTTAAAACCGTACAAATCAATTTCAAGAACCCTTGAATTCTGTTAATTCGGTATTATTTTTACGGGCTTTATAAACGACCGTTTGTTTAATAATCAAAATAGTTTTTAAAATGAGAGAAATCCAATTTAGGGAAGCCCTTAGGGA
>Ga0207155_1173_pt1 | contig 14520 bp, 14 predicted proteins | sample Alteio_BWMinHeat_26_FD_153515 | JGI IMG/M metagenome (GOLD analysis project Ga0207155, IMG submission 153515) | Enriched cells from forest soil in Barre Woods Harvard Forest LTER site, Petersham, Massachusetts, United States -... | ecosystem: Environmental > Terrestrial > Soil > Temperate forest >... | reverse complement strand
GGACAGCCTGAAAACCGAGGCGGCCTATTTTTCGCGGCCTAATAGCCAGTCGTTCGAGCGGACCTATGGTTGGGCCTGGCTGCTCAAGCTGGCCGAGGAACTCCACCGGTGGGACGATCCGGATGCGAAGCGATGGTATAAGAATATGCAGCCGGTGACTGACGCGATCGCCACAAGGCTGATCGCGTTTCTTCCCAAGCAGACCTACCCGATTCGGACCGGAGTTCATCCCAATACCGCATTCGCGCTAGGGTTCGCGCTCGACTACGGGAGGGAGGTCGGAAACCAACAGCTCGCTGACGTAGTCGCCGGTCGTAGCCGCGCATACTACTTAAAAGATATTGCCTACCCCGCGGCCTGGGAGCCCGGTGGCGAGGATTTCCTGTCACCGGCGCTCGAAGAGGCGGACCTGATGCGTCGCGTGCTGGATCGCCAGCGGTTCGCGGCCTGGTTCCGCAAGTTTCTGCCCGGCATTGCGACGGGAGGACAGTCGCGATTGCTCGAGCCGGCAGAGGTGGCTGACCGGACTGACCCTAAGCTGGTTCACCTGGATGGGTTGAACTTGAGCCGAGCGTGGTGTATGCGTGGAATCTCAGCGGCACTTCCCCAAAGGGACCGCGCTCGTGTTCTTCTTGACGCTGCCGCCACGCGCCACGCTGCCGCCGCGCTCCCGCACGTAGCCAGCGGCGACTATGTTGGTGAACACTGGCTGGCAACCTTTGCCGTCTTCCTACTGTCAACTCAGGCGCCCTGACACACAATGTCAGCCTGGCCGCACTCCCCCCCTCCCCGAATCCCGCCTGCGGTAGCCGGCGGATCGTTCAAGTCCAGCCTACCTGCCCTGGATATGATCAATCTGCGGGTGAGGGGCAAGCGTTAGGGCCCTTGGCGCTCCGTTCGTCCACGTGATCGTTAAATCCGCGCAAATCTCGAAAACCGATTGAAAAAGGTCCGTTGTTAGAATTAAAGTGATGATGAGGGTCAATTTATGAGGAGCTACCCAGACAGCCGTGCTTATACGGATCAGCTCGCAGACCAGCTCCGCGCGAGCCGCGGCCTGGTAATAGGGGTGTTTGTCGCCATTCTCGTGGCGCTTGTCCTGATGCGGGTGATGCCCGAGGACAGCACACCGCTAACCGGAAAAGTGATGGTGTTGCTGGCTCCTACGCTAGCGGCCGCTAGTATCGGCGCCTACTTGGGCCGCAACATCCGGGGTTGGCTGCCGATTATTGGCCTGTTCTTTGTGTCCGTCATCGGGCTGTTCATAATCCGGGCAGCCGGCGGGAGCGATGTGGCCGTTGCCTTGCTGCTTGGCTGGGGCTTCGTCAACGGAATGATACTAGGGCCGCTGGTAGGCTTCGCAATCGCGGAGCAAGGGCCGGGTATCGTGCTGGAAGCGCTGGTCGGTACCACGGCGGTCATGCTCGGGACCGGTTTCGTCTCTCTGACTACCCACATTAACTTTAGCTTTCTGATGCCGCTGCTGTTCCTCGGCTTGCTCGGCCTGATAGTCGTCGGTCTGATTGGCATATTTGTCCGGTTCTCAAGGACGGTGAATCTGGCGTACTCGATCATCGGTATGGCGGTGTTCGCCGTTTACTTCTTGTACGATTTCTCTCGCCTTGACCGGAGCCGGAATACCTGGGATGCGGCAATTCAATTGACCACAAGGCTCTATCTCGATTTCGCCAACTTCTTCATGTTTTTGCTTCGGTTCTTGCTGGCGTCACGCCGAAGGTAGGTGGGAGTCTTGAGTCGCGAGTCTTGAGTTGGACAGATCACTAGAAGCCAAGAGATCGCCTGGTCCTTATAGTCAAACAGCCGGCCCGCCGAGCGGTCGACTCGACACTCAAGACTCGAGACTCAGGACTCGAGACTGATTGGGGAGATTATTGATGAAAAGAATCTGGATCTTCGTTTTTGCCATAGCGGTATTGGCGCCGGCTGGTGCGAGTATCAGGTCTGTTGCCGCCGCGGTCAAGGTCACGTCCTCAGTCGCAAATGCCGCCGACAGCCTCAAGGGTAGCTATAGATTCGAGCGCGGTGGCTGGATATATGTGCACCTTGAGGGCTCGCCATCCCAGATAGGATACCAGCACGGTTATCTGCTTGCACCCGAAGTGCAGGACTTGCTCCGCGTCTCAGGCCCATTCTACGAGCATATGACGAAGCGGAACTGGGATTTTTACCGGCAAGCGTCACGCGATCTTCTCTGGCCCAAGATAGATCGCGAGTATCAGGAAGAGATGGATGGCATAGTAGCAGGGCTGGCGGCTCGCGGCGTCAAGGCCGACCGCTGGGACATTGTCGCTCTCAATGCCATGGAAGAGCTGCCCGGTTACTACGTGCCCTGGCTTGATAAACAGCAGGGTCACCCATCCCCCGCCGCCGCCGGCGAGCATTGCAGCGCGTTCGTCGCTACGGGAAGTTATACCCGGGACCACAAAATTGTCATGGGTCACAATAATTGGAGCGACTACGTGACCGGGGCTCGCTGGAATATCATTTTCGACATAAAACCGGAGCATGGCTTTAGCATCCTCATGGACGGCCTGCCTGGCGTGATCGTCAGCGATGACGATTTCGGCGTTAACTCCAGCGGCATCGTCATCACCGAAACCACGATCGGCGGATTCGAGGGTTTCGATCCAAACGGAACTCCCGAGTTCTTCCGGGCCCGCAAGGCCCTCCAATATAGCAGCTCTATAAACGACTATGTGCGTATCATGCTCGACGGTAATAACGGCGGCTACGCCAACGATTGGCTGCTGGGCGACAACAAGACCGGCGAGATAGCGCTGTTCGAGCTCGGGCTCAAGAATCATATGGTCCGGCGGACCCGCGATGGCTACTTCATCGGCTCCAATTTCCCCGTCGATCCCAAGCTAGCCAAAGAAGAGACCTCATTCAATGCCAAAGACCCTTCGATTTCGGCCAACGCCCGCAAGGCCCGCTGGGAGGAGCTGATGTCCCAGCAAAAAGGCAATATTGACATAGAGCTGGCAAAGCGATTCGAGTCCGATGGATTCGACGTCATAGAGAAAAAGCAGGGCCCGGACGAAAGGTCACTGTGCGGATGCAACGAGCTGTCCCCCAGGGGGCTCAGCGCCGAGTGGGGTAAATACTTTCCTGCCGGGACAGTCGAGTCAAAGGTAATTGACTCGCGCATGGCTGGAAGAATGGAATTCTGGGCCGCCGCGGGCCATCAATGCGCTACCGATTTCATCGCCGACCGGTTCCTGGCGGCACACCCTGAGTACGACTGGATGAAGGGATTGCTGATCGACATGAAAACAGGCCCCTGGACGACGTTTGCAAGCGGAATGAAGGCGAAATAGTTTTGAGTCTTCAGTTTTGAGTTTTCAGTAAAGAGGAGTTCTGTACGGGCGGCCGTTCTTGTGGGCCTCCTGGCGCTTACGTCCCAGGCCTCATCACTATTACGATTGGTGATTCCTTGCGCCCGAAAATCGCGCCAGGGTTACCAGGACATGCGTTCGGTGGTTCGACGGCACGAACTCTTGATTGGCCCCGTCGCGAGTGGTCTCCGTCGAACTCGCGCGCCGGCACTGGCACCGAATGGCCAATGTAGGTGCAGCCGTCGACAGAATCACCAGCAAGGCCACGGCCATTTTCGCTGTCCTCATATTCACTTGAACGAGAATCGCTCACGAGATTGCATGCTGGATCAGCTTGACGGCGGCAGCGGGGTCGGCGACCTCGATTATGAGCTTCTTGTAGTGCTCATGATCCAGATCGACGACTATCGTCTTCTCGGGGTTACTGACGTCCCAAAAGATCAATCCGCCCTCTTGGATGAATGTTCCTGCTTTGAAGACGTTGGGTACGTTGGTTCCTACGAGTCCCACTCCCTGGAACCAGCCCATTGCCGGATCAGGGTCGACGGCTGCGCCCTCGATATGGTCTAAGGGTATCGCAAGCCGGCTCTTGAGCGACCACAGTTTGTCCAAGCCTAGAACCTCGAAGACCAGCTTGTCTTTATCCACGGATATCTCGATCACGCTTTTCTCCCTTATTCAAATGGAATCATGGCAGCAGCTAACCTAGCATACGCCGCAGCCACTTACTAATCCAGATGCGGGCTTCAGTCACTTCAGTCAACCGTGGATTTCAGTGCTGCAGGGGATGTGCCGACAACATACGGAGGATTGCCCGCCAATGTCGTTGAGATGTTAAGCAAAGCGGAAAACGCTTGTAGATGGAAGACGCCAACAGCGCTGTTAATGGACGGATGAATTCAGGCTCTGAACTGAAAACTGAAAACTGAGAACTGAAAACGATTCCCTCAATATTGAGTCATCTTGGGGTTCTTGCCAGGAGTCTCGATGATGTCCTGTCTCTTGCGCTTGCCGTCATCGCCGGCGTTAGTTGAAGTCTTTTTCGCGCCTCGCCGCACAGGATTGGATGCGGCCCTTCTATCATTGGCTGAGTCTTCTTGTGGGCCAGCTGAGGTCGTTGGTACCGTCTGTCCAGGCGTCTGGATAAGAGTGTCCTGCGCGGGTGTGACCTGGCTGCCGCCCTTCTGCTGCGTCCCGCCCGAGCTGAAAACCAGGAACAACACCAACGATGCCGCTAGCACAGCGCCGATGAATACGCCCATCGCCAGGTACTTGGTGAAATCTCCACCGTCGGTTTCAGGGTCCTGGCTGCGGGACCGTTGAGTTTTTGGTCCAATGACTGGTTTATTCCCGCAATGGGGACAATGACCGCCCGCTTCATCGCCTGGGAGCCCACATACCGAGCAGTTAGGTCTTTGCATCTTCGACCTCAGGAGGACTGGAGTCCTGAAAAACAACTGTTCACGACCGCATAAACGGCCTCGTAATGGCTGCAAGTCGCGTGCCCTCGTCCGCGGTTTCGCGGCGAGCCATAAATTCGAATAGCTAAATAAGTTAGATTCTAGATGTATGCGATGGCGGTGGGAGCGCCGGTAAGCGTTAACAATAAATGCCACCCTCTGGTGTCAGTTTATGCTAGAGACAGAACCCGAGTTACACCGCCATACTTCGTTTGCCGATGAACTTGTGGTATTCGAGATCGGCATCCACCATTTCTTTGACCAGGTCCTTGAAGCTCAGGGAGTATGTCCAGCCTAACCGCTCCTTCGCCTTTGAGGCATCCCCCTGAAGCAAGTGGACCTCGGCGGGCCTGTAGAGCTGAGGGTCTTGAACAACGAATTCGCGATAGTCGAGGCCCACATGACCAAATGCCTCTTCCAGAAACTCGCGCACTGAATGAGTCTCGCCCGTCGCTACTACGTAATCATCCGGCGCGTCAGGCTGCATTATGCTCCACATCGCGCGAACATACTCTCTGGCGTGTCCCCAGTCTCGCTTGGCATCAAGGTTTCCGAGTCTGAGTTGTTTGCTCAATCCCAGCTTGATTCTTGCGGCGTGCGAGGTGATCTTCCGGGTAACGAATTCGAACCCGCGCCGCGGACTCTCGTGGTTAAAGAGAATGCCAGCCGAGGCGTGGATTTGATAAGCCTCCCGGTAATTACGGGTCAGGTCAAAGCCGGCAACTTTGGACACGCCGTATACCGAGCGTGGATGAAATCGCGTCCGCTCGTTCTGCGGCGTCTCGTCGGCTTCACCAAACATCTCGCTCGATCCCGCGAAATAGAATCGGGCCGACGGCACGGCATCACGTAATGCCGACAGCATGTAATGTGTGCCGTTGATATTTGTGTTCAAGGTCGAGAATTCATCCTCGAACGAATACCCCACAAAACTTTGCGCAGCCAGGTGATAGACCTCTGAGGGCTTCAGATTGGACATCAGACGGTACAGGCTCGGATAATTCTCGAGCGATGCCGGATGGAGCACCAGGTCGTCCATTAAATGCTTTATGCGCCACAGCCGATGTTCGGGGTCCTCAATTGCTACGCGGCGGACAATTCCGTGGACTTCATAACCCTTTGACAAAAGAAATTCGGCAAGATACGAGCCGTCCTGGCCTGTGATGCCGCTGATCAGCGCAGTCTTGGTCACTTGTTCTTTCCCCTCCCCGCAACGCTCCAGCTCTCTGGAATCAATGAATTGGACGCGATTGACCGCTTGGATTGGCCGATGATATCACAACTGTTGGCCGAATCAATATATCTGTGAGCGATGTGAGCGATCTTGACATTTCGCTCCGGATGTTGAATAAAGTAACCTTTCTGATCCAAGCCACAGAACTTATCAAATCAGGCATTTATGGATGTAGATCTGACCATAGTCATCCCTGCGCTGAACGAAGGGCCGAATCTGGAGTTGCTGCTACCCGACCTCAAGGCCGTTCTGAATGGGATCGGCATAAGCTGGGAAGTCCTGATTGTAACCCGGGAGCACGACATTGGGACTCGCGGCGCGGCGGAGCGAGGCGGCGCGCGCGTTCTGAACCAGACCGAGCCAGGGTATGGCGGCGCCGTCATCTGCGGGTTTGCCGCCGCGCGCGGCCGCTACGTAATGACTATGGATGCGGATCTTTCGCACCCGCCCACGTTCATCAAGGATATGTGGGACAAGCGGGATCAGGCCGAGGTCATAGTTGCGTCGCGTTATGTCCCGGGAGGCTCGGCCGATATGCCATGGACCCGCTACATTTTAAGCCGCGTCTTGAACATGTTCTTTTGCCGGGGGCTCGGGTTGCGGATTCACGATATCTCGAGTGGATACCGGTTGTACCGCAAGAGCGCACTCGACGGCCAAAAGTTCAGAGCTCATGACTTTGATATTTTGCAGGAGATTCTGGTCCGGGCTCACGCCGAGGGCTGGCGGCTGGCGGAAGTTCCATTCGTTTACAAGCCAAGAGTTCACGGCAGCTCGCATGCCCGTCTGTTCAAATTTGGGCTCGCGTATTTGCGGACGTTCTGGTCGTTGTGGGGGCTGCGGAATTCGATAATGGCGGCCGATTATGATGACCGAGCTTATGACAGCGCTATTCCGCTACAGCGATATTGGCAGCGCTCTCGATACAGGTACGTCACACGGATGATCGGCGGCGAGGGTGAGGTTCTAGACGTTGGATGCGGTTCTAGCCGAGTCATCGGCGCGCTGCCCGAAGGCTCGATTGGCCTCGACATCCTGATAAGAAAGCTCAGATACAGCCGCAAGTTTTCCCGGCCACTGGTTCAGGGCTCGGCCTTCGGCCTGCCATTCGCCGATCAGTCTTTTTCGTGCGTGCTGTGCTCGCAGGTGATCGAGCACGTTCCCAAAGACCCATTGGTGCTTGATGAAATCTGCAGGGTCGTTCGGGACGGCGGCCGGCTCGTCCTGGGCACGCCCGACTATTCCCGCTGGGAGTGGCTCCTTACGGAAAGGCTTTACGGATTCTTTAAGCCCGGCGGCTATGCCGACGAGCATATAGCCCACTACACGCGCGAAGAGCTGACCCGGCTGCTTGCCGAAAGAGGGTTTGCGCTCGACGAGACTCGCTACATAATGCGGGGCGAGTTGATCCTCGCTTTCCGAAAGCGGCTGCGAGCATCGACAAATGGCACGCCTGGCGTAGAAAAAGCCGGCGGATTGTCAAGCGGAGCCTTAGCCGCCCACAACTGCCACGCCGTGGGCCCGGCAGTGATCCAGGTACGCGAACGCTGAGCGCTCTATGCAAACCCACATCGCAACTGTCTCGCTCCCGGCCGATCCTGAGCCCGAGCAGCCAATAGAGGTGTCGATTGTCATGCCGTGCCTTGACGAAGCCGATACCGTCGGCTCCTGCATAACCAAGGCGCTATCCGCGATTGAACAACGCGGGCTGTCGGGAGAGGTTATCGTCGCGGACAATGGCAGCAAGGATGGCTCAACCGAGATAGCTAGGCGGCTGGGCGCGCGAGTTGTTCTCGCATCCGTTAGGGGATATGGGAGCGCCTTGAGATGCGGAATAGAAGCTGCCCGAGGCCGCTTCATCATTATGGGTGATGCGGATGACAGCTACGATTTTCTGGAAGTCCCGGTCTACGTCGACAAGCTCCGGGAAGGCTACGACCTGGTTCAGGGATGTCGTTTGCCGGCTGGAGGCGGCACCGTATCGAAGGGAGCTATGCCCTTGCTCCATCGCTGGTGGGGGAACCCAATGTTGTCGTGGCTCGCGCGCAAGTGGTTTGGAGCCCGTGTCAATGACGTCTATTGTGGCATGCGGGGCTTTACAAAAGCGTCGTTCGACAGTCTCGATTTGCGCTGCACCGGTATGGAGTTTGCCACCGAGATGATCATCAAAGCCTGCCTCCACGGCGCGCGCATCACCGAAGTCCCCATAACCCTGCATCGCGATGGCAGAAAATCCCACGCCAGACATCTTAGAACTTTCCATGACGGCTGGCGCACTCTGCGCCTCTTCCTGATTTACTGCCCTCGCTGGTTGTTCCAGGCGCCGGGAGTCACTGCGATCTTGCTGGGCCTGATTGGTTACGCGGTCGCGCTCCCGGGAGTGCGCATCTGGGGGATGACGTTCGACGCTCACACTTTGCTGTTCGCCAGCCTTTTTCTGCTGATTGGATACCAGGCGATTCTATTCGGGCTGTTTACGAGGGCGTTTGCAATGACTTCGCGCTTACTGCCTCCCGATCGACGTACCGAACGGTTGTTGAGGCTCGTTAACCTCGAGCGGGGTCTGTTGCTCGGCTTGATCCTGCTTGCCTGCGGACTCGTTTTGCTTGGGCTTGCCGTGAACCAGTGGCGAGAACTCGATTTCGGACGTCTCGACTATAGCCATACGATGCGATGGGTGATACCGGGAGCCACCTTGAGCACCCTTGGCTTCCAGACCGTACTCTCGAGCTTTTTTCTCGCAGTCCTGGGAACGGCGAGGCGCGCGTGAGCAAGTGGCTCAGAGCCAGAAGCAGTGTGATCGCCCTTGCCGCCATCATCGCTGCGTCGGTCAGCTTATCTATTTACTGGGTCTTCCGGGTGCCGATCTACGAGTCGCCGGACGAGCCGGCCCACCTTGATTACGCGCTCAACATCTACAGCGCGGGCCGTCCGATCACCGTTCGGGAGCCCCTAGGGGCTTGGAACTCGCCTCCTCTTGACTTGCACGTATTCACGGAACACCTGTGGCGAGACTCTGGCGTGGGCCCGATCGCCTTTCATCCCTCGGTCAAAGCCCCAACCGATTACGGCACTCGGGCGTTCTATGATCGGCTCGATTTCAATACTCCCGGGGAGGATTCGGGCGGACTTGCCTCTAAGCCTCGGACTGGATTCAGCTACATTACCGTGTATCCGGCCGGGTACTATACCTTGCTCGCCGGCTGGATCAAGCTGCTGAGACTCTTCAGCAAGCGAATCACTGTTCTGTTCTTTGGCGCAAGGATGCTATCGGTCGTCCTTCTCGGGGTCAGCCTTGTCCTCATCTATGCCACGACTCGCGAACTTCATTTCGCGCCCCGGCGCGCCCTGGTGCTGACGGCGGTAGTGGGACTATTCCCGATGACTACTTTTGTGTCGTCATATATACAACCGGATAATCTCTCGCTCGTTCTAGTGATGCTCTGCTGGTATCTGGCATTGCGATTTCGACGAAGCCCTGACGATGCCCGCTTGCTATTGTTATTGGGAATCGCTTTGGGACTGCTATTCTTCACCAAGTATCACTTTTACTCCGTGATATTCATCGCCGTCTTTCCAATGGCAATCGCCGATCAGTTGGCCGGCCGTCGAAAAAAGATAGGCTGGCTCCGCATGATTGGATTGATGCTCGTCCCTACATTGATACTGCTCTGTGTTCAGGCATGGATCGGCTATGGCTCCGACAAATACCCCGTGGTCTCGGATCCCAGCACACAACACCAGGAGTTCTCACAGGCTTTCTCGGCCGGCAACGGCGCCGTCGTCAACTTTCTCGCGAAAGGAGCTGCGCAGGCGTTTGGCAACTTTTACGTTAATGGCACTACCTTCCAGTCGTTCTGGGGAAACTTCGGATGGCTGGACACTCTCCTCGTTATAGTGAATGCAGGCACGACTGAAATCATTCGCAAGTTTATCGCATTACTGGATGTAGTAGTCTTTGCTCTAGTCCTGTTTCGTTTCGAACAGGTTGCCACCCGCCTGATAGTGATAGCAAGACGAGGGCGCTGGAGACGAGCTCTGTGCATTGCCCTCTCTAACCCGCTGCTTAACTCGTACTTTGTCTTTACGATCCTGATGTTCGGCCTGTTCATGGTAGTCAGAATGTCTTTTGCTCCCCAGGGCCGAAACTGGTTCCCGTTTATCCTCCCAATATTTATGACGGGCACCAGCTACGCTCCAAAGGCCTTGTCTCATCGAACGACGCGCCGGGCATTCGCTTTCTTCATCCTGGCCTGTCTGGTTCTCTATTGCGTGGTCGGCAGTTGCTACGCGATCCGATCAATTAATGAAAGGTATTACGGCACGGCGGCCGTGTTGAAGGTTCCAAGTTGAAAGTTGCAGGTTCAGGGTTGAAAGTTTCAGGTTGAATAGAACACCGATAACCTGGATTGAGCGGGGTTTCCGCGATAGCCCTTTCGTATGACGCCGAGTGAATCTGTGTTGACTGGTTCCTTTGTATATGCAGTGATCCGCGTCGAATCCGCCTGATCCGCTCAATCCGCGTTCTATTTTCTTCGGGCTCTCCGACTCGAGACTCACGACTCGAGACTCATCTTCCGACTCACTTGGGCGATTCTTGTATGTCGAGGACTATTGCCTGCAGGATGAGTTGAAAGCCAAGGATCAAAGGCAGCAGCGACAGCATAATAGTGCCCGTAGCGGTTGGGAGGCCCGTGATAATGGTTCGAGCCCACAAGTAGGCTCCCAGGCCCGCGCCCCACAAGAACAGCGCCATACCCAGGAACAAAAACAGCGCGATGGGCGAAAAATCGCGGAGCACGTACTTCTGGATTATTCTGTAAAAAAATTTGCGCAGGAGCAACACCGGAAAGGTCACACCGACCCTGAACAGATTTATCTCTGATCGCTCGTCACCATACCGAGCTGGCATCGCAACATCCTTGACCCGGTATCGCTGAAAATTAAGCCGGATCAGCATATCGTTCTCGAAGAAATAGTCTCGTCTCAACAAACCGAGGTCTAAGCTGGCGAGCACCGTGGTCCTGACCGCGGTGTAGCCGTTCTGGGGATCAAAGACCTGCCAATAGCCCGACGCCAATTTGGTCATGAAAGTCAGTACTATGTTGCCCAGCACCCGGTGAGCCGGCATAACTTTGATCGATTCGCCGGCCAGAAAGCGGTTTCCCTTAGCATAGTCAAAGCCCTGATCGATAATTGCGTCGAGCAGGCAGTGCAGGTATTCGGGGGGCATCTGCCCGTCGCCGTCCATCTTGACGACGATGTCGGCCCCAAGCTCGATTGCGTGCCGGTAGCCCAGCACCATGGCGCCGCCGACTCCGCTTTGAGCGGGAGTGGCCAGGATCGTGACACGAGGGTCGCGGGTGGCGCGAGCATTGTCCGACGTATTGTCGTCGCTACAATCGTCCACGACAACAATGTCATCGACTAGCTGGGGCATCGACTTTATGACACCACCTATGTGGCCGGCTTCGTTGCGAGCGGGGACAACCACGGCTATGCGGCTATCCTTGTACATTTCGGTTTCTCGTATCGATTTCTGGTTAATTGGACGGGGTCGGAGCCAGCAGTCCCGCCTGCGTCATCAACACTAGCGCAACGGAGTCCAGAGAGTCCAGGGAGTCCAAGGAGTTTTGAGAGTTTGTAGAGTTCAGAGAGTCCCGGGAGTGCAGTGTGGGTAGCAAGAGATGTTACTGTCGTCGACGTACGACCGATAACGTAAGCTTGCTCACGTAAATTCTATTTGGGTAATTCGGCGCTACGCCGTCATTCCCGGATTTGGTTCCTGACCGCTAGGAATCTGACCCATCTGAAAGCGAGCATCGCTAACTGTCTGTGCGCGCTCAGTTAAGGCCGCCTTCACGCCCATTGTAACGAAGAATCAATGTAGCAAGCAAAACCAGTTGAACGGCTGGTGATGGTGGGCCATACCAGAGCCGACTGGTTGGGATTATTCATCAAGTTGCCGAATTCGCATTGCAGCGCGCTGTGGATGCGACTGGGCGAGAACTCGTCGCGGTCGCCCGGCAAGCCTGGTTCTCTCGACAAGTTGAGCTGCTAGAACAAATTGTGGCTGCCATTCTCGCGCTGCCGCTCCATCCCAGGGTTCACTCCATCGCCCCACTATTACAAGGCATTAGCAGAGCGAGAATTGGAGAATTCTGAATACACTCGACTTCTTTTCGAAAGACTTGTCGACCAGGTGCCGCATGATTACAAATCGAGACTCCTTATGGGAGCGGGAGCCTGCCATGTATCATAAAGGATCGCTTGCGGATCTCGAGCGATTGTTTCCAGTGACGCGCGCCTTGGCAACCAGCTACCCGGACGACTATCGCTACTACCTGAACTAGCGCCGGCCCTGCGGCCTGTGTCGGAGCTAGCTAGCCGCAGCTACATTCAGAACTGTGCTGCTGTCGTCTGAATACCCACCTCGAATACCCCGATCTGCTCGATCGAGGCTCGAATGCGATCACCAGGTTTCAACCAGCGATTACCGTGGACACCGGCACTCCCCGAGGGTGAACCGGTGAACAGGATGTCGCCAGGCGCAAGCGTCACGAATTCACTGATGATGCTGAGCTGCTCGTCGATCTTGTACAGCATTTCCGACGTTGAGGCGTCCATCATCTTTTCCTCGTTGACCCAGAGTTCGATCCGGAGATTGTTGACGTCGGGTACAAACATCGCCGGCACAATGGTCGGACCGCAGGGTCCCATGGTGTCCTGAGCCTTGCCACGGACCATATCGATCTTCAGGTCGTTATCAGTGTGAATCAGATCACGACAAGAAAGGTCGAGCCCAATCGCGTATCCGGCAATTGCAGCGGCTGCCTCTTCCCGCGACGCATGAGACAGCGTCCTGCCCATCACGGCTGCCACCTCGCATTCCCAGTCGAATTCCTTAGTGCTGGTGGGAATCCGTACGGTGTTACCAGGGCCTACGAGTGTTGTGGTGGGAGGCCGCAAAAAGAAAGGCATCGAAGCCCATTTCTTCGGCTCCATTCCCATCTCGCGCAGGTGACCAGTGTAATTCCCCCCGACCGCAAACATCTTGTCCGGGTAGAGAATGGGCGCGAGCAGGTGCGCAGCCGATGGAGGAATCCCTCGGCTGTCTTTGTCATCCGCATATACACGCTCGGCCTCCTTGGCCAACAAGGGTAGTGACTGATCCCACGTAGCGAAAAGAGAACGTGTCGACACGCCCTGGAGCGACGGCAGAAGCTCGCGTAGGGGGTAATAGTTCCCCTTCACTTCAATCGCCGCTTGCGGACCATCATCGGCTTGCAGATTTGCTATCGAAAAACGGTTCATTGCTTTTCTCCATTATTCTGATTTGCAATCCCATCGAATGCCTGCGAATCAGGCCAGGTCAGAGTGCGTTCGTGTCGGGACTGTTCACTTCGATCAGCTTTTTATTGACGAATTCCTGGATTCCCAACTCAGACAATTCGCGACCGTATCCGGAGTGTTTGACTCCACCGAAGGGAAGATCCGGAGCAGTCCAGGCAGGGCGGTTTACGAAAACCATTCCCGCATCGATCTGCATCGCAAGAGCCTCCGCTCGCACCTCATCCGCGCTGAAAATCACGGCGCCCAGCCCGAACGGCGAATCGTTTGCGAGCGTTATCGCTTCCTCGTCATTGCGAACTCGGAACATGAGGAAGACCGGGCCAAAGAACTCTTCGGCGTAAGCTGGATTTCCTGGGTGTATGTCCGCAAGGACGGCCGGCTCCATATAAAAGCCGGGCCGATCCAGCTTCTTCCCGCCACTGATGACCTGCTGACTACTTCCGGGAAACTCCGGTGATGTATCCAGGACCGTAGTCCTGCTGGGCGTAGGCCGGGCCCAGCCTGAGCAAGGACGCCGGCGCGTCCATTCGCTCCATCACAACCTCGATAAAGCAGCAGGAGTCATTGTGCTCAGCCTGCAGCAAGGCGGACTCAAGTTCCGATTGCGTCGCGACTCTGTGGCTGGTGAATGCAGCGTTTCCCGCGAACACTTTGCCGAGTTCGGCGTAGTGCCAGTGCTGGATATCGTTGTAGGAACGCTTCTCGCCGAGAATCAGGCGTTCAATCGTGTATCCGTCGTTGTTGATCAAGAAGATAATCGGCTTGAGGCGATAACGCAGTATTGACGAGAGCTCCTGAGCGGTAAGCTGGAACGAGCCGTCTCCGATAAAAAGAAGGTGACGGCGACTGGGCGTGCCGATCAACGATCCGAACGTTGCCGGAAGTGTGTAGCCGATGGAACCCCAGAGAGCTTGTGCAATGAATGTGACATTCGCCGGAAGACGAACGCGCAGCATGCCGCTCAGCGACGTACCATTTTCAGCGGCCACCACGTCACCAGGACGTAGGAACTCCCCGATTCGCCTCCAAAACCATTCCTGTCCGACGAGACCGTCGGACGGAGATGGTCGTTGGGAAGTTTCCCTATTCGCGCCTACCTTATTAAAAGATGCGCGGC
>Ga0207155_1172_pt1 | contig 14548 bp, 15 predicted proteins | sample Alteio_BWMinHeat_26_FD_153515 | JGI IMG/M metagenome (GOLD analysis project Ga0207155, IMG submission 153515) | Enriched cells from forest soil in Barre Woods Harvard Forest LTER site, Petersham, Massachusetts, United States -... | ecosystem: Environmental > Terrestrial > Soil > Temperate forest >... | reverse complement strand
ACTTTAATAAAAGACAAGATATATTGAATACGCCCCTAAAATAGTAAGATTCCTCACTATAAATTATCTCGGGAATAAACAAATGATTGAACGAAATGAACCTCAGAAAAAATATGCGTGGTTATGGATTTTATCATTTTTATTTGTCTTAGGATCTATTCTTTGGCATTTCGAAAGTACTTTTCTTATAAAAACGGTAATTTTGATAAAAAAAATTGAATTGTCGATAATTGCTCAATTTACAAACAATGATCTCATTGAAAAAGGACTTCATGGATTACAATACACATATGATAATCCAGAACAGTTCACATATCTTTTTGCAAGCGCGATCAATTCTTTCATTGGCCGTTATTTGATATTTCCAATTGCAATATTATTGGTGATTTTATCTATATTCTTATTTAAAAAAATTCCTAATTCACTTGGAACAAAAAACATTTTTTGGAAAAATAACTTTATTATTGTAAAAATATTAATGATTGTTGGGATTTCTATGGGGCTGTGCTTATTCATGGGCACATTAATTCTGATCCCGGCTTTTGCTGAAATAATAGGTTTAACAGCAATCGTTGTTTTTGTTTTCGCACATCGATCTTTGGAGCGCGCCAAATCAAGCACCAGCTAAGCCGGATGTCAGTTAAACTGGGTGAAACATCAAAAGAGTATTAATGTATGTCGCTCAGTCCCGATTTTTTTTGTTTTTTCAGTTCTTCAGGCTTAGCCTTAGATTTTTCTTTTTCCTTTTTACCAGCATTTTTAACTTTAGGTGGTTCAAATATCATTGGTTCAGGCAATTTAATAGGATTAGCTGCCTGATGCGCCTGAAACGCTTTCAAAAAGTTGTTTAGTAATTGTTTTAAGTCTTCACTACTTTTATTTGCAAAAATAGGTTTGTTTTCATCATACAATATAGAAATTAATTTCTTATCGTTGACTGTTTTTTCACTATATTGAATTCCCATTTGCTTACAAACATGTTTAATAGATTCTAGAATGTGATCATTTCGCACATTCCCCACATCACCACCATATCTTACTTGAGTAGGAACGCCCTGCTCTTTCCCTAGTACTGCAACTCCTTTGCCTAATGAATTTGCAAGCATATTGTGAAGTTCAATCATAGCCTCTCTCTCATTCAATATTTTGCCGCCTCTAGGTTCTTCAGGCTGCTTTGCAAGCGGCGCAGGTGCCACAGGACTTTTTAGGTCGCCCAATAGTTGTGCTATACGCTGTTCCGCTGCTGCTTTTTCTTCGCTAAGCGCTTTTACAAAAGCATCCTTATTTAGTTTTTCTATCTCTGAAAGGTTTACTCCTATTTTAAAGATGCGGGATACCATCGATTTGTCCGCTTTAATACCGCATCTTTTCAGAGCTTTCGCTATAGTGTCTAGATCTGATTGAATTTTAATCGTAAATATAAAATCTTTTTTTAAATAAAAATCTTCACTTTCTGAAGCGTTAATAAGTGCCAAGAATTCTTCTTTTTTCATGGCTATTCCCCTGATTTATTCAACATAATTACTTAGGCTAACATATAAATTATATTATCGGAATGATTGCGGCTAGGTCAGGAAAGAGTGAAGGAATATTATAATAACGCCATCCGTGTATATGACGACAATGGCAAAAATCAAATCTGCAACGATAGCACATCTACATATATAACTAGCTTGCATCAAAAAGATGTTTGCGATATTATTCGATCCGCAAACGAAGTGAGAACATTAAGATGAAAAGGTGCTTAAAGTAGCTTTGCTAGATCAAAATGCGATGGTTCAAAAGAGGATTTAACGTGCGTCTAACCCATAAAACAGATCTAAAACCCAATTTTTTAAAGCTTGTAAAACCTATAAGAAAAAAGTCCACAGCCAGTAAACCCCGTTATCTTCCAAATTTTGAGATGAAACAAGAGCAGTCTTTTGGAGAGGATAAAATAACACTTAAAAATTTAATTTCTGAGTGCCATGAAGGGAATGTTGATAAAGTAAGAGCGATTTTGCAACAACAGCCAGAGTTAGTAAATCAAAATCATTACGGCACACCCTTAGGCAAAGCTGCCTTTATGGGGCATTTAGAAGTAGTACGAATGTTAGTTGAAGATTTTGGTGCCGATGTGAATTTACCTGGAGGTTTTGAAAAAGAACCCCCATTGCATCAAGCCTGTTGTTTTGCACGTTTGAACGTGGCGGCTTATTTAATTTCAAGAGGAGCTAACGTCACCGCACGAAGTGGCCATTTTGAGTTGCCAACGCCGTTAAGGAGTGCATTATTAATGCTCTCTAATGATAATACCCCTGACCGATTAGCTTTGTTCCGATTATTGGTTTCTAAGGGTGCTCTGTTGGGAGAAAATTTGAATGAACCCATCTTTGGGAAATCCATCAAACAGTACATTTGTGATAGCTTAAAGAACGAGAGTTTTTCCCCTATTCTTAGTGCTTTAGGTTTAAATGTGGAAGAAGGGGTGGAAGCGCTTTGCCAGGCTTTTACCAACTCAGTGAACATTTCAGATCCAAGAAGCAGTGCACTGGCAGAGGCATTTGCTAATTTATCCTTTAACTCTCAAGAAACAGCCAGAACTGCGCCTGGATTTTAAAATAGATCTCCGATCCAACAGCTGCGGCCTGTCCGGCGAAGTTCAGCGAAGCTGAAAGTAGACGGATAGCAGCGTAGGAAAAAATCAGAGAGGATGAAAATAGAAGCTAATTTCAAAATAGGATCAGGATATATTTGAGCTATTTTAACTAGATGTTATAATTGCCGATTAACTTTTCTTAAAAATGGGAATAAAAAAATGATTACATCACCATCTTCTGAAAATGAAAATCCACTGGATAATTTAATCGAAAAACTTAGGTTTTATACTTCAGCGAACTGCACATTAAATCCAACGCAGGTTATGATTGAATATATTCAATCCATGCAACAACCAGTGATGACGTTTACACAGATATGTACCCCCCAACCAGCGCGTAATCCCTTTGCGGGGTTGGTGTTTGAGGGCATAGATATTAATTTGCCACCTTCTGAAAAAGCCAAAATATTGGTTGAGCGTTTCGCTACATATCCTCCTGATTTTAACACTAGATTTCTGCATTTTTTATCGCTAATTACTCCCGAATATAGTGCCGTTGTTGTTGCGCTCATGAATAACAATCCGGTAAAGATGCATGAATTTGTGCAGAATGATGATTTTAATGCTGTTAGATTCGCCATTACTTACGGTACTGATGAAATCTTGAACGCTTTTTTACCTATTGAAGGTGTAAGACAATATATCCAGAATAACTTTGCTACCTTCATGATAACCGCCTTTCATCATCATAATCAGTCGACACAAAATGTATTATTAACATTCCCAGAAGCCAAGGAAATGGCCAATCAACCATGGTATAAACAATTACAAATAACACGCTCAAGCTTGCATTTGCCAGAACATCAGGAAATGTTTCAAGCTTTAGATAGGTTTGCGGAAGAGAATCGAAGCGAAAACGTTAATCGGCCAGGCACCTAGTCCACAATTCCCGCTATTCATTAGCGGGAACTCTTGCTCTAGCGGATATATTAACAACCTCGGTCATCGGTATACTTGACCCCGTTTCTTTTTTTATAGTTTTTGAGATCATTTATGGGAAATCATTCACGCAAACGCAAGCAGCAAAAGGCTTCTAGTTTAGTTCAAAAAAGAATAAAGCAGCCGAGTTCTGAACAATCGGATTTTCCTGCATTTTCACTATTATCTCCTGAAATTTGGGATAACATTTGTAATTTTTCAGACGTTGGATCTCTTTTAAATCTAAAACAGATTAGTCGCACGCTTCATGAGATCGCCCCCTTAAAGAGAAGAGAAAAATTGACAAAAACTTATTTCCCAAAACTTGAACGTATTAAGTTTAAGGATACAACTCCTAAAGAACATTATGATAGGTGCTGCCGCCAATTTAATTTGGCCTATGAGATACTTTATCCAAATGATGATATCACCTTAAATAAAAAATTAGATGCGCTTATTGGCAAAATAGATGAAAAAACACCAAAGTGCCAACTAAGTCGTTTATATGTCATTGCTGCTGCAAATGGTCATGCTGATGCGAGAAAAAAGTTAAAATATATCGATCGAGTGAAGGCTTCTATTCTTGCTTTAAATATAGGACAACTGGCTTCTTGGGAAGATTTTATCATAAAAGCTCAAACTACATTAATAGAAATCCTAAGCCATATAGGAAGTCAACGTATATTCTTAAACGCAGCGGCGCAAGCAGGTAATTTACGCTTGGTTAAATTTGCTTTTAAAAATTTTCCTAAATTAAATAAACTTACATGGGTATCTCTGGCTTTACGCATTGCTAGCTTATATAATAAGACACCCGTCGTTGAATATTTATTAAAGGAAAAGAATAATTTCATTAGACATGAAGCTAAAGTAAAGGCAGCTAAAGATGCTTATTTTAACGACAATCTCCCCATCTTGCTGCTCTTGATGGAGCATACGCCTCTTTCGATAGAACAATTAATGGGTGAAGTTTCTATCTCTGATTTCAATTACCCCCTTCCCACAATAGAAAAATATTTTTCATCCTATAAAGAAAGGCAAGCTGTAGAAGAAAGAGAAAAGGATATGTTAATCCATGGTAAAACTTTTCTTAATAATTACTTAAGACACCTGCAAGGCGTTGAGAATGAAGGTATTGAGCTCCTGGATAATGTAGAGGAATGTAATAAACTTAGGACACCCGTTTTAAGGATGTAACCGCAGGACATTCTGCGTTGAGAATTCGCCTTTTGCTTAATGAACCCGCTGTGCCCTTTACTCTATGGATTTAGAAGGATTGCATGAGCAATTCTTGCTCGGAATTGAATTGATTTTAAATACCATAATATACCAACTGCTAAAAAATTAGGGCTTTGATGAGGAATATGGATGTCCTAACGTTCCTCACACCTCGATCCGACAGCTGCGGCAGCAGCGTAGGATGATAGCCCCGCCCGGAACATTTGACCTGCGTAGCAGGGAAAATGTGGAGCGCGGGGTTAAAAAATGCACACATCCCCACCCTCCGATCCAACAGCTGCGGCAGCAGCGTAGGAAAGATAATCGATATAAAAATGGATGTCCTAAAACGTTCCCGATAACCGAACTCGCGGATATATTAACAACCTCGGTCATCGGCATACTTGACCCCGTTTCCCTTATATTACTAGATTGCTTTCCTTTACCGAAAACAGAGAACATTTATGATCATGTTTTAATGATTGAACTCTACTTTTTTCAGATTCTCTAATGTCCGAAATGCTTGGATTAGAACTATAATTAAATCGGTCTATTAAATATTCCGAAATATTTGGATCTAATGAATCCCACCATGGGATATTTACAAACACATTTTCACTATACTCGAATATAAAATTCAATAAAATTTGGGGTAATATTTCTTTTTTTAAAGTGTTAATTGATCGAATGAATTTTATTCCAGAGTCATTGCTGTTTCCCACAACGGTAAAAATTGCCCTCCCCACGCTCCCTTGGTTTATAATATTTAAAGATATGCCTTTCATCGTAATTTCGAAATCAGAAGGATCTTGTAACATTGAGGAAGAAAAATCAAAATATGGAAAAATATGAACAGAAGTCACAAAGGGGGACACATTGTCAAAAATCATCTCTAGAAATGAAACATGATTATAATCCCTTGATAATAAAATATAATCGTACATTTTCTTCTCTAATCGGATATCTCTAAGTGCAACGTTTTTTTCAAAATTGTATCTTTGTTTTAAAAAAGCCTTTGTGTGAGTAATAGAGATTGATAAAGCTTCTCGTAAAGCCGCTACAAAAGCTTCTTTGCAATATAATTCCCTACATAATGATCTATATGAAAACAAAAAAGCTGTTTCTCTATTTGAGGTAAGAATGCCCTTATCAATTTTTTTAAACAAATATGAATCATGGCTATGACAAAAACCTAAAAACGTTGAGGCTTTGTTAATACCGATTTTTTGAATTATATTTACGTTTGGATCATAAATATTTCTTTTAATACCGTAAAGATGTCCACTCTCTGATATAAACTTAAGAGATGAAGATTTCCCAATAGAGTGTGATTTGCAGCCATGGCTACAATCTGATCTTAATTCTAAAGGAACGTAACACTTATTTTTATTAAAATATTTCTTAAAAATATACGCCCATTGCTTTATAGTAAAGCGATCTTTCTTTCCGCGGCAACATTGTTTAAATTTTTTTCCGGATTGGCATGGGCACGGATCATTATACTTTATATTAAACTCAGGATACACCAACAAATTCATATTATTAACCCTACAATATATTAAAAATTATAAATTTACTGAGTTTTTTGTTTATTAAAGAATTCTAATTAACTTTTTCTTCACCATCCGTCATACATTCTATTTAACTTTTGGTTTCCATTCACGTGCAAGTTTTTGTGCTTCTGAAATTTGGTCTGGTGTCATTTCTTTTACTAAAGCTTCTCGTAATTCAATGGCCTTTGTGTTACCTTGAGCGGCACTTAAATTAAACCACATGTATGCCATAACATAGTCTTGGGGAACACCATTTCCCAGGCCATATAGAATACCGAGGTTGCGTTGTGCGTTAGAATCACTCTGTTCAGCTGCTTCAAGAAGCCACTTCGCAGCTTCACTATCATCTTGAGGCACACCATCGCCCTTATGATACATAACACCAAGATTATATTGAGCATCGGCGTGTCCCTGTTCAGCAGCTTTGCGATACCATCTGATAGCCTCGCTTTTATTCTGGGTCACGCCCATACCCTTATCATACATTGTACCAAGATTATATTGAGCATCAGCAAATCCCTGTTCAGCAGCTTTAGTAAACCACTTTACAGCCTCATTATAATCTTGGAGAACACCTGCACCTTCAAGATACAAATCACCAAGATTAAATTGAGCCATCGCCAATCCATTTTCAGCAGCCTTGTGAAACCATTTTCCAGCCTCATTATAATCCTGGGGAACACCCGTACCTGAAAGATACATATTACCAAGATTATATTGAGCTTCTGCTAGCCCTTGTTCAGAAGCTTCGAGGTACCACTTAATGGCCTCGCTATAATCTTGAGCCACACCTGTACCTTTTTCATAGGATAAGGCAAGAATATTTTGAGCTTGTGAATCTCCTTGTTCAGCAGCTCTCCTGAACCACTTTATGGCTTCGTTATAATCTTGGACCCCACCCCTGCCATCATAATACAAATTACCTAGGTTGAATTGAGCTTCTCCGAGTCCCTGTTCAGCAGCTTTACGAAACCACTTCGCAGCCTCGTGATAATCTTGTGGAACACCTTTTCCTGCATCAAACATAACGCCAAGGTAGAATTGAGCTTTTGCATGATCTTTTTCAGCAGCTTTACGAAACCATTTTACAGCCTCGCTATTATCCTGGGGTACACCTTTACCTTCGCTATACATAAGACCAATATCATATTGAGCTTCTACAATTCCTTGTTCAGCGGCCTTTAGATACCATTTTGCTGCTTCGGAATAATTTTGTGCTACGTCTTTACCAAGTACATACAGATTGCCGAGATTTTTTTGGGCTTCCGCGTTTCCATTTTCTGCATCTTTAACAATAGTTTCATAATTATTTTTATTATTGGATATCAGTTTATTATCTAATGATTGCGCGAAAGCGGTAGTTATAGATACAAAGTTTAAAATCAGAATGATATGAATGTGATTGATCATTTTAGTGATCCCATGCATACCGTATATTCATACAGTAATTTTTGTAAGTTTTACCATGTAAATATGACATCAAGCATTTAAACTAGTTCACGAATTTTGTGAAGAATATACAACGAAGTTAAAATGGCCTAACTTGGTAAAAAAATTCTGTAAATTTAATTGACTATTTTTGGAGATTATAAATTCTTTGAGAATAGGTAAACAAATTTAATTGCAGAAATTAGTGACCGCTAAATAAAAAAGGATATATTACCCGGACCTGTCTTTAAGTGATAACGATCTCCATTGCCATTCTCACATGGGTTGGCCTGAAAAATTGAAAAAATAGATAGAAAAGGAGATTATGATGGAGAAAAGATACTCCCTGCAACGACGGTTCAGTACTTGGCTAATTCAGTTTCTATTCAGGAGGTCTACGCTTATATCCATGCACATTAGTCCCGTCTTTTTTAGTATATGCATGAACTATAACAGTTTTACTACGACTATCTTCTTTTGGATGAGTGCTCATAATTTCCTCCAATTCAACCATGATTAATTATTTGAACGCATTACAGTACAAGTAGTTCAATAATTTATTTAATTTAAATTAGGGTATTTACAACAAACAACAACCTTGATAATCTGAGCATTACTTGCATCTTAGAAATAAGTACAAGTAAAAGAGCGCACACGAACAATGCAGCACATCGTTCGTGTGCTCCATAAACACAATCTCAATCTAGTGGAGAAAAATCATGTCTATGGTGTTTCGCATTCTACACACTATTATCTTAGTTCCCAACTTTGTTTCCCAAAACACTGCCAAGTATTTGATTTATCATTAATATTTTCCTCCCCTTCTCTACAATATTTGTTTTTTTACTAACAAAGGATTGCGCTCGTCTTTAAGATTTATTGATTTATTTCGAGCCAACCTAAGAAGTAGGAGTACACCCATGGTGGATGGTGATTTCAACGTCACACAGATCCTGCAGCAAACTCGTGCCTGCAGACCTTGTGCAAAAATATCTTTTGACGAGATCAGCGCAATTATCAAGGACGAATATATGACTTACAGCGAGCGGCTCGACTGGCTGTTAGAGTTTATGCGAGTCGTCCGTGAAGATTGTGCTTATGATTTCAGTGTTAATCTCTCTTTAGTGGAGATCGACTATGTGCGTCATGCTGAGAAACTTAATGAATGCGATAAACTCGTGTGGGTGATGTTTGCTATTTTGACTGCCGAACACCCTGAGCACCAAATTGATCTTTCCTATCAGCAAATTGGATTAATGCTTTCTTGGAAACCCTATCAAGTTTATCGCTCGATAAATTGGTTGAAGATCTGCAAGTTTCTTATCGAATTATCGGATGATAAGTTTGCCCCACCCGATCGCGAAAATGATTACCGGCAAGATGCAGAAAAAATTATTAAGATGCGGAAATTCAAATTATGGCTACCGATGACCGGGGTTTATGCGGTAGTAAGAAAGCCAAAACTCGAAGGAGAGAAAGAAAAAGACTTCAAGCATTTTAATGTAACAAAAACAGAAGCGGATCGGCCGCAGGCGATAGCAAAATTGATGGGAGAGATGCAACAAGCGGAGGAAGAAAATGAAGAACAAGAGCAAGAATTGAAGGTAACTGCGTGATCTTCATGCACCCTCACAGACCCTCATCCGGCCTTTCAGGCCACCTTCTCCCGCAAGCGGTAGAAGGGATAAGAAAAAGAAATTTCAGACGATCTGGTCCCTTCGCCCGCTTGCGGGAGAAGGTGCCTGGCGTAGCCTTTTAGGCGAAGACAGGCGGATGAGGGCCTCTAGAAAAAAGGAAAAACCCATGAAAAATGATCTCAATCCCCAAGAACTATTTTCCATCCAATCTGCATGCTCCGAATTTAATCGCGAGCACCCCCAGCGCACATGGTTTGAACAAATGCAGTTACGCGAAGCATGCCGCAATGATTTTGCACGAATTATTCAGCGTAATTTGTTAGGTGAAGAGGTATACGACATTAGCTCGAGTTAATTTCCTAGGATCCCATCAAAAGAAATTATCCAGGACCCGAGACTATCATGGAAAAATATGGTTTTGCCTATTCATAATTTGCAAAAATGGATCCCAGTAAGTATAATCCCTAAAAATTTAAGTCATGAGTGTATATTCCTATTTTGAACAGGAGATTTTATCGGATGAGTACTAACGGATCCGCCCCAGACGAGGATCTTTATGAAGAACTTTATGGAAATACGCCGAGTGAATCAGTATCAGAACGCCATTCAACAACAGCTCCTCAAGTAGAAAATGCTTCGAGGCCTCCTTATTTCGGAAACCCCTACAGAGAATATCGGGAACACATACTAGCTCAACTGGCTCAGCTGACTCCGTTATATTCATTCCCTCCTAGGCCTTTCCCAATGGCCTCACCTATTGGAGAAAATGCAATTAGACTGCTAGAACAGCTTTCGAGGATAAATCTTTCCCCGCAGCAACAAGAAAATAGCCAAGATAGGCAAACTAGAGATCTATTACACATAACTACAAAAAAAATTAGAGGTTCAGAAATTAGATTATTGAAAAAAGAAGCGATGGATTTCATCAAAGAAGTTCCTTTGGGCAAAAGAAGAAAGCCTCTTTAATAAAAGTGGCCTATGATAATGCTCTCTCATTACTAACTATATAGGAAGTATCATGTTAAAATTTATGCAAAACCTTAAAAAAATAAAGGTTTATTTAATTCTTACTGTATTGTTTTTAACAAGCGCCATCTATTATCCAAAAGATTTATTTGCTGAGTCGAAAAAAAATCTTCCATCAGAATTAGATGCGTATTTTACTGCAGGATGTCCGAATTTAGGCAATAACCTCAGTGAAAAAACATCTTCTATTTTAGGCTTAACTAAAAAAAGAGAAATATATGCGGCATTCCTAGCCAATGGACAAACTCGGATTCACATAGCCGCAATTTGTGGCGTAACTGAAGCCATTCCAGTTTTATTATCAGAAGGTGAAAACATAAATTCCCCGGATAACCTAGGGCAAACTCCCTTACACTTGGCGACAATGTATGGACATATCCAAACGATTAAATATTTATTGCAGCATAAAGCAAATGTTAATTTATTGACTGATCCTAACCATTTTATAGATGGACTAGCGCCAATACATTTTGCCGCAATATATGGTAATCGTAATATCATTAGTGCGTTAGTACGCAGTGGTTCCGATATTAATCATGCTACTTCTGTTGAAAAGATGACACCACTTCACTTAGCAGCTTTGTTTAATAGAGTAGATATTATAGATGCCTTATTAAAACACGGCGCTGATAGCAAAATAACAGATGCCAGAGGTTACACTCCTTTACAAAAAGCTGTTTCAATATCAAATTTAGCCACCATAAAAAAACTTGTAGCAACAGGTTCAAATATCAATGTTAATATCATCAAAGGCAACATTACCTATTCCCTGCTTCATTTGGCTGTTACTTCAACCGACACTTCTGCCGAAATTGTTCAATTTCTCATTGATCAAGGCATCGACGTTAATATAAGGGATAATCATTTCGGAACACCATTGCATTCATGTATTACAAATGAAAACGTAAACATGGCAGCATTAAAAGTACTCATCAAAAATGGCGCAGATCTCAAAGCAACTGATGTTTCAGGGAATACGCCCTTACATTTTGCGAAAAGTATGGGCAATACAGAAGTCATCAAAATCCTTGAAATGAACCTAATCCCTCTGAATGCCAGTTAACCCCTGGCATTCGCTTTTCCCCACATTGCAGTGCTCTAGCGGGAAGGGGAACCACTGCGTCGTTTGCCTTCTGGCAGCACATCATCCTCTTCCACAGGAATATGCGCGGGCTGACGCATACACGCCAAAGGAGAGGGTACAGAAGGCATATCTGATGGCAACCAGGAAAGTACCCACGTAACTGCTCTATCAATGTCAAAACTATCCGGTAGCCGAGGCCGAGGATCCAATTCTGCCACTAAGCGCGACAAATTTCCCACTAAATCTAATTCTTGTTCGCGCAGTCTGGGTTGTTCACTAACGGGTAAAGTTGCTACAGGCGCTGCTGGATGCAGATGCGCTTTTAATGCCTGCAGGGAAGGCAAAGAAAGCTCACCTAACTGTAGTTGAACTTCAGTGAACGCTGCATTGTTATCAATGCTATTTAATAGCAATTGAACAGCAGCACTTTCTATCTTCTTAAAATCAAGTATTAAATGAGGTAGTTGCCCCTGGGAGATAGCCGCGGCAAGGCGAGTTACCTGTTCTAAGGTGATGACATTATAAGAAATAGTAAGTGTTTGTAACCGCGGGTAAATTGCTCTGTCAAAACATTGCATTATTGCTGTCATTTCTTCTTCAGATGCAATTTCATTTCCATCCACAACAAGTTTTGTTACTGACATATGACCTCCGTTGTTTAAAATGCAAGACATTATATCTGTCTTCTTCCAGTTACTCATAATATAATTTATATCTTAGGAAGCATTTATCTCTATCATAAATTTAATTGCTTGAGTCGCACTTTCAAATGTTCTTTAAATCATCAGTTAGGAAGTAAATATATGATCGCAGCAGGTCCAAAAAAATTACCCATCGTTATTATGATTGATTTTCATTCTGATCGCATGTCAAAAGAATGCTTCGGGGCATTATTATCAGAGTTAAAGTCAAGAGGGTATAACACGCTTTGTGTTCAAACGATACCCGTAGATCAAGTGGAAATACTCCATCATTATACTCTTTCAATGTCTATATCAGAAAGAATATTGCAAGAAGTTTATGAACATTTAAGATCGCATCAAGTCCCTATCGTAAACAAGGAACAACTACCTCAAATAGGATATGTTGAACTAGCGGCTTTACTTTTCAGCTCAGGCATAAGCAATTATCAAGAAGTTGCAGATCAAATATATTGTATGCCTTCCGCACGCAAAACATTGAAAGCTATTACAGAGGCTGTCAACTCAGGTTTTATGCTCAGAGGCGTAGATATAAATGATAGGGAAAAAAATAAGACTCCTTTAGAAATAGGCATTAGAAAACATAATGAAATGATATTAGAAACTGCACAAATAAGAGGAACGGTTATTGCAGCCAATGTAATAAAGTTGAGAAAAGAAAAAGAACATAACCATGACGAAGGTGGCATCATCGTACATGCAGGCGCAGGAAACTATCCAAAGATGGTTTCTTATTTTAGAGAACAAGGCATCTTAGCAGATTGTCTATTCTTATACCCACATCAATCAACCTATAAAGGCCAAAGTTATGAAGTTGCAGAACAACAACTTGTCAAAGTCGATTTTACCGGTGTGAATGGCCATATTTTTGTCGTTGACAATGAAATAGATGTGTCATTTTTTGCCCAAGGCGCATTAGCTCAGCTTGAACGGCTTGGCGTCAAAAAAATAGCTTCTCCTTCTGCAATGACCAAGAGTTTTGACAAAACTAAAGATCAACAACCTCCCCAAAAACCAGATAACTCAGGTGGGATGGATTTTATGAAAGGAGCGTTCAGTAAGCCAGGCGGGTTGTTCCTATGAGAGCATGGAGCATCCGATAAGGAGCTAAAAAATGTTAGATCCAAAATTCACAGCAAATCAACAACGCGAGAAAAAAAACCTATCTTTTGCTACTCAAAAGCTAGAAAATTTACCCCCGTTAGCCTTTCGCTTACCACAAAAACCCGCCAAAAATCTCATCTTTATTCATTTCTCAAAAACGGGAGGGACTAACCTTCATTACGTTGCCGAGGCTTTGGCTAAGATATCTGATTTCAAATACAAACGATTTTGGGTGCCCAAAAATCCACTGGTTCCAAATGCCTCCCCAATTCTCGTTTATGTTGGTTATAAAGGGGGGCTTGCATCCGCCCAAGCAGCGCTCACGGCCGATCCTAATTGTTGTAATAATCTCGATCTCATCAGCGGCCATTTTCCTTTTGGTCTTCATAAGGAAGCTGTCATTCCCGCGCAATACATTACACTGTTAGGCGATCCTGTCGAGCGTGCTATCAGTGGTGCTAATTTCGATAACCAACGTGGATTTGTATCAGATGAATTGGTTAACGACTATCTGCTGCAAGCGGGAATTGATAATCCTCAAACGCGCATGCTAGCAGGACTAGAATATATGTCTGGCGAATGTAATCAGGAAACCTTAGCAAAAGCCAGAGCTAACATTGAGCAGCATTTTTTATTAGCGGGCGTGAAAGAAGATACCAATACATTTATTCAAGCATTAGCCTCTATTCAAGGTTGGGGGCCGCTATCCCTTGTTAAGGCACAAGTGACGGGTAAAAAAATTATTTCTAATCCGTCTTCCGATGTTATTAAACAATTACAAGAAAAGCATCGATTTGATAAAGAATTATACGAATGGGTTAAAGCACGTTGGTACAAATGGAAAGAAGAGAATATTGCTTCCAGTCAAGTTGAGACGGATCAAAAATATTTATGTATTACTGCTGAATTTTCAACCACAAGTATACCATTTCTCATGACCGCAAATGAAATTGAGGCTTATAATCAACGTAAAACTTCTGAATTAATCCAAATAGATCAAATTCTTGGTGGGATCCCTTCAACTCCCTCAGCCGCTCCTGTTGTACCCCATTTCGAACAAAAAAAATCTGAAGTCTCTATTGAGACAGAACCCAAAGATCCTAAAGAATCCTATGAAAAAAAGAATGTTCCAAGGTGGCCATCTGTGTGATCTCATCACCATTGGGTTTATGTTTGCGCCCACGATTTTGCGGGATTATTTTGTGGCTAGGAGTTTTGCGGACGAAGCTAGCAAACCTGAT
>Ga0207155_1171_pt1 | contig 14651 bp, 6 predicted proteins | sample Alteio_BWMinHeat_26_FD_153515 | JGI IMG/M metagenome (GOLD analysis project Ga0207155, IMG submission 153515) | Enriched cells from forest soil in Barre Woods Harvard Forest LTER site, Petersham, Massachusetts, United States -... | ecosystem: Environmental > Terrestrial > Soil > Temperate forest >... | reverse complement strand
GTATCTGGGCTCCTGACCCAAGCATCAGCGCCCGGGCAAGATCGAGCCTCGAGCAAGGCAGAGAAACACCGAAACCGCTGTCGCCGGCCGATATGATGCCGGTGCGCAATGCCTTTTGGATGGCTGCCTGATCGGCTGCCGGCAGGCTTCCTGTGTCGGATAGGCCGCTATAATTGGCAGCGAACGTCTCGATTGCACCATCGAAGTTCTGGATTGATCCGATGAAAGGGAGAGAGGAATTCGAGACTGATACGGACCACGCGCCCGGGACGGGATCAGTAAGCGCGATTCCTAGTTTCTTGAAGCCCGGGCCCGCCAGGAGAGTGGGGGGTGATGACGCAATAGACCCCGCGCTATTGGAGATAGTTATGCCGACCGGATTGGATATTGCCCAGGTCGTCCAACCGATTTCAACTATTGCGAACAGCGTCCCGGAGGGGATCTGGAAACCGATCTTCGACGTAGACCAGGGGGCCGCCTGTCCTGAGAACGACACGACCGGATCGTGAGAGATCGTGAAGTTAGAGCTGGCCAACTGGCTGCGGAATTGGCCATATGGAGTCGCAAACGCCGCCTGTTGGACGGCGGCGTATGTATTCAGCGAACCGGCCCCGACTTCATATAGTGAATAACCGAGCATTGGGGTGGCAGTCTGTTGCAATATAGTCTTAATATGATCCGGAGTGAGCGACGGATTCGCCTCAAGCATCAGTGCTATCGTTCCGGAGACGTGCGGCGCGGCGAAGCTCGTGCCGGAACTCATGGTGTAGCGAAGCAGGTATTGAAGCGGGATATTGGTAAGGTCGTTGGTCGTGGATGCTAGCCCGGTTGCCAAACCGGTGGCTGCCACAACGTTAACACCTGTCGCCCTGGCCGAAACGACATTCTCCCCGGGTGCGACTAGTGTCGGGTGGAAAGCGCCATAAGCGGGCGCCCCTCGGGATGAAAACGTCGACAGTTTTCCTTGCTTTGTAACGGAACCTGCACATATCACCCAGGGTGCTACCGAGTACGGGTTGAGCGAGTTGGGCGCTGTCCCGCTGTTGCCCGCTGAGAATACAACTGTGATACCGGCGTCGTGTAAGAGCTTAGTCGCAACATTTATCGGATCATTTGCATCAAAGACCCCGTTGATGCCGAAACTGCAATTGACGACACGAATGTTCTGCTCAAGCTGATGGGACAGGATGTAGTCAATGCCGGACAACACGAAGAAAAGGCTCGCAGTGCCCGCGGAAATACCCAGCAGGCGGGCGCCGGGCGCCATGCCACCGTAGTAGTTACCTGAAGCAGCGCCGGTCCCGGCGACTATTCCGGCGACCAGAGTACCGTGGCCCATGAGAAGGTCCGTATTGGGGAGGCCTTCGAGAGCGGTCGGATACAGGAAACCCAAAGGCGCGCCCTGCAAATCGGCGACAACGACATTTTGGGCGACCTGGCTGCCGAAAGGGAGGTCGGGATGTGTGGCATCTATGCCAGTATCCAGGACAGCGACGGTGACCCCATGACCGGTCACTGGCAGGCCCGCATTGTGGCTTGTAAGTACGGAATCGCTCGCCACTTTGGATTGGCCAGTAAGAGCGCGAGTCTCGTGGGTAAAGAAGCCGATCGTCTTATTTGAGTAAATGGAGCGCACATTGGGCGATTTAGAAATAGCGGCAATCTGCTGCCTGGTAGCGTCGATCATCACGATCGGCAGGTTGTGAAAAACCGTGCCGCCAAGGACACCATTGGAGAGCAAGAAGTCAAGATCCTGTTTGGTCGGTAGACTATGGTAATTGACGGCTACATTGATGGCGCTCGTGTCGGGCAGGTTTGAAAGCACCATCGCCAGTTCCGGATCAAACCCCTGAAGGCCCAATTGGTCGGCGCCTGTCAAGACTACTCCCTCAGGATTGGTGTAAGTAAAGGCATCAGCCCCGGTGAGGACCACGCCCTGGAGGCCGGTTAGACCAACGCCGTCAGCCGCAGTGAGGAGGTTGGCGTCAGCTCCGGTGAGGACGACGCCGTCCGCTCCAGTCAAGACGACACCTTGTCCGCCGGTTATGGTAATACCTTGTCCCGAAATGAAATTAATTCCGGCGAAACACGGCAGCGTAATAGACAGCAGAAGTACAAGACTGACGGCCAGCGTCAAAATCGTCGAAGCGTATCTCTTCATAACCATTCGTCCTAACTACCCCTCTGGCCCTGGCCTAACGATATAATAATTGCATTATAGCCGAATTATCGGGCCTGGAGGTTGAAAAATCCTTGAAACTCATCGTCCCGTTCTGCTGTTAAACCTATGCTCCAAGGAGTTTAGCTGGTCCGGCGGCGAGTGTTAAGACCGGCTGACCTGTCAAGCGACCCAGAGCCGGCAAGGTGTCCGATGAATCGCGCTGATCGCCCTGGAAAACATCGGCTTTCGATCCTATCGACCCAATTTGAATCACTTGAGAAGCGATTCGTATCTGGCGACGGTGGCGGGTAGTGGAGCTACGCCCAATTCAAGTTTAAGCGTCTTCTTAAGAATCTCGTATTGCTCCACCGCGGCCGCGCGGTTTCCAGATCGAGCGTGTGCTTCCATCACACGACAATGTATATCCTCCCGGTAAGGATCGCGGCTGAGGATCATTTGCCCATAGCGGACAGCGCTCCCATAATCCCGCTGCTGGTCATTATAAGATAGAAGTTTGCCGAGCGCATCGAGGTACAGATCCTGATAATAATTCCGTTGTTCCTCAACCCAGTCATAATAGAGGTCCTCTAGAAACTCTCCGCGGTAGATACGAATTGCATCGGACAGGAATCCAGCGGATGCATCGGGGTCGCCATTGCGCTCAGCCTCTCGGGCCATAGAAAGCCGCGTGTCAAACTCCTCTATGTCAACCTGATATTCATACAGCGGATTGAGGTAATAAGCACCTTCGCGGTATAGAATGAAGTCTTTTTTCAGCACCTGACCGCTGTTCAATGCTTTCCTGAGATGGGAAATCGTAGGGTGAAAATTCTTAGCTATAGTGTCGGGGTCGCCATCAGGCCAGAAGGCTTCGATCAGGCGGTCCTTGCGCGCGCGCCGATTTGGCCTTGATGCAACGTAACAAAGGATATGAAGAGATTTAGCAAGGCGCCATGCGTCGGGAGGCATTGGTTCGGCTTTGGAGCGGCAAACGGAAACGGATCCCATTAAGCCAATGGACAGGTCGTAGGTTTGGCGCTCGAAAACAACCTTGACGGAGTCCTGAAAGTTATCGGGCACAGGCGTTGGAGGCACATCAACCCTGGGAAGAAGTGGCACAGACTGGCGAGAACTGCCCAGATCATCGGCCGAGGCCGGGCGGAGAAGGTCCGGGCAGCGCGATGCTTCCTGGGCGATCCAGAATGAGTACTCATACAGGGCCGAGAGGCTCTTGGCCTGCTCCATCAATACCATCCCTTCCGAGGCGCGGCCGGCAGTCAAAAGCAGTCTTGCCAGGGAAGTCAATGCCCTGGCCTCGTTGTAGTGTAGTTCCGATTGAGACGCCAGCTCAATTGCTTCTCTCAACGACTCCTCAGCCTGCGCGGGCCGGCCGGCCGCCGTTTGTATCCTTCCCCTCGTAATGAGAGCGGTGCTGCGGGCGGCGGGGCCTGACGCCATCCTGGCCTGCCAGTACAGCTCGGCATCCGCTTCGGCGTCGGCCAATCTGCCCATATAAAGGAAGAGGGTTGCTCGCTCATCCAGAAGCTCAGGGTCGGTCAGTGGAAGCCCCTCCTCACGATAAGCGCGGGATGCCTCGTCATAGAACGCAAGGGCGCGATTGTAGTCTCCACGCTCGCGATAGAGATTACCGAACCCTTCAAGAGTTTCAGCGGCAGTCGTCCTCATATTGAACATTCGGGACCGGTCAAGCGCCCGTTCGAGGCTTATTTCGGCCTCGTCAAGCTTGCCTTGAACGATTTTCAGCCGACCGATATTGAGGAAGCCAATGGTCTCCTGTGGAAAGGGAGACGATGAAGATGGATCCATTGGCCCCTGCCCCGGATCATTGGTGGCAATCTGGCTGAGCCACCGAAGGGCTTCGTCAAACTCTCCACTCAACGAATAGGGCAAGCCGAGGTTGTGAAGAACAACACGGGCGAAGCGCTCATCACCGGCAGCCCGAGCCTCGCCGAGGGCAGATTGCCAGCTTTGTATCGCTCCCGAAACTTCGTGAGCGGCGAATCGGCACAGACCAATTACATTAAAACAGCGGGCGCGAATACCGCCGCTGGCCTGACTAATTGCCAGGGCTGACTGCGCCAACTCCACGGCCAAACCGCTGTCGCCACTATAACGCGCTATGTAAGCCAGGCCACGCAAGGCATCAGCCAGGACTTCTTCATCCCCGGTATCTCTGCCGATAGCGGCGGCGCGCTCATACAATGTATGGGCGAACGGCCGGTCGCCCTCCCTGAGCGCAATATCCGCCCTGGCATTGAGGCCCGCGGGCCGCGTGGCGAACAGGGATCGAGGCAAACCATCGAATGCGCTCTTTACAGCCTGATGACCGCCCATCCGGATCAAGTCGGGGCTATGCTCAGCCAGAACATCAGCGGCAAGCTCGTCGGCGACCTGGCTGTAATGATGAAGAGCCGCATCCCATCGGCCTGTCTGACAGTACCAGTCTCCGTAGGTTCTGTGCATCTGCTTAATTCCGTCCTGGCCTATTTCGCCCTTCAGCCAGCGTTGTAGGAAGGCCTTGAACAGAGGATGGAGCCTGTATTCCTCTTCGGCGTCGGCGGCGGAGGTATTTGTGAGGAACACGTTTCTGCGGGAGAACGAGCGGAGTTCCTCCCGGACGCCGCTCTTCTGAAGTGCGCCTTCATACATAGCTGGATCTATCCTATCGACCAAAGAAAGCTGGCCCAGCAATAGGCGCACTTCGGGGGCTTCGTCCTCGAGCACCTCCTCTGCAAAGTAATCGAATATGTCCGCCTCGGATTGTTTGAGGGCGACGATGAGATTATCGCTCGCGCCAGCATTTCTACCCGATCTGGCGGACCGTTCCAGAGACTGTTGCACCAACTGAAGCGCGGTTATCCAGCCTTCGGTCCTCAGATGGAGCTGGCTGATTAATTCATCAGGCAGCTCTCTTTCGAAAATCCGAGCGAACAACTGCTCCACCTCCTGCTGAGTGAAAAGCAGCTCTTGTCTGTCGACAATTCCGACCATGCCTTTGCTCTTGAGCCGGGTCACGGACAGGTTGGGCATGGTCCTGGTCGTAACTACGATATGAAGGACGTCAGGAAGATACGTGAGCATGCGGTCCATTGCTGTGCATATAGCCTCGGAGCCATCAACATGGTGAAAATCGTCAAGCACGATTATGGTTTTTTCTTCTATCCGCTCAAAGACCTCGTTCAAAAACACGTCGGCGAGCTGTTCAGCCTTGGACCACAGGTCATCTGTCTCTCTTATATAGCCGAGGACGGCGCCGCCAAACTCAGGGTTGGCGCGGCGCATCCCGTGAACCATGTAAGCGAAGAAAAGGCCGAGATCCAGTTCCGTCGGATCAATTTGATACCATACGTAAGGAGTCTGGGCGCGGCGCACAAATTCGTTGACCAGAGTGGTCTTTCCGCACCCTGCGTTGGCGGTGACAATCGTCATCGGGAGGTCAATCTGGTTCCGAAGGCGATCGAGGAGCCTCGGGCGCTCAAGCAAGCTGGAGCCGAGCTTTGGGGGCATTAGCTTGGTTTTCAAGAAAGGGTGTGGCAGCGTGGACATATCTGATCGCACTCGTGTAAGTCCAACAGCAAAAGGCATTTCCTCCGCGCCGAGACACTGAGGCTGATCATAATCATCCACAAGGTCGGAGGGGCAGGACTTCCAAGCTGAATTAAGATAATAAATAGTGGGTATCCGAACGGTCAAGCGATCTGAAGGTTTGACTCTAGTTTGTTGTATCTCTGTTTGTATTCACGAGGCATTGCGGAATCATCAAACCTGTTGTGACGAACGGTAGGGACTCTCAAGGGGCGTGCGTCCAGACATAGCGAAAAGGTCCTTGCCGCCAGAGTGTTTCAGACAACCTTGATCAACGACACGGACGATTAGCTTAGGAAGACTCTTTCGGCGCGTTGCCGATAGAGCCTCACCAGGCTCGCAATGGCTCCGCCTATCAGCATCACAAGTACGAGCAAGAAAGACACTAGAGTGGCGTAGCGGCCTCGCCGGCGGATCGACGTCTCCAGAAAATCCAGGACGACTTTGTGGTCACCCTCGTTAAGGTCTAAGTGGATGTCGCCGAGGTCTTCGCCTGTCTCAATCGTCGCCGGGCGGCCGTCGACGGTTGCTACCCATCCAGGATAATTGAACGTCCTGACCCATAGCGTATCGGCGTCCTTTAACCTGGCTTCGATTTCCCGGTGCTCAGGATACCAGCGACGCACGTTGGCCTCGCCCTCGTCTTGATCAAGCTCGACGGGATCGACCTGCGGCAAGTCTTCCGGATCATCTGGTGCGGTGCGAGGCATCATAGTAGGGTTAAGGTGCTCAGCCTCAGGCACGAACAAGACGCCGTTCCATACCGGCGCTAGAACCGCAATCACCGAAAACACCGCTCCAGAGACGATGACAAGACCAACAGTACCCCACGCGAATGAACCCAAGCCGCGGGACCGCGCTCGAAAAGCGCGAATCCCCATCTCCGCCACGATGCCTGCCAGCAACGCTGCCGCAAGCGTAGTTATCCCAAGCATCCTCCAGGAAAATACGCCGATATCGATCATGGGTATTCTGCGGCCGATCGGATCGGAGAATCTTGTCATCATTAAGCTTGCGAAGAGCCCGATTACCGCCCAGAGCGCCGCTTGCCACCTGGGCCATACAGGCGTTTGGCGTTTTCCGTACCTCAATATCAATACAGCGGCGATGCAGACGAGTATGATCGCCGCATTCACCGTCCAGGTCATGTTTATTAGATTAAAGAACTGCCAGTGCTCATCCATGTACGGAGTGTGTGTAAAAACGTAGCTTTCGCGGTAAGGCCAGTTCTCTGCGATGAACTCGTTGTGGATCAGATTCTTCTCGAGGTAGGCTGGGTACAGATAGGCGCCCGAGAGTGCTATGCCGATGGCGATCCCGGCGCCTGCAAGGGGAACGCCGATCCATCTCTTGCGCGCGATTGCGAGCAATGGTATGAAGACCGCCGCTGCCATCGAGAACTGGAATGCAGTGGGCGGGTGGGACCATATGAAACCACCGTAGGCCAGGGCGAGTCCGGCGACGGCGACAATGGCCCTGGCAGCAGAACTCCTGGTGTCAATCACAGAGGTACCCAGACCGTAATCAGACTTGCTTGGATGGTGAATCGACTTATCGGCAAATGCCGGCGGGCGGCCAGCAGGATCAAAGAGCCGCTCAATGAACAATAGAATGAGTGGCATCCAGACGAATCCCAGGAGCTCGGCCAGTGCTCCACGCTGATACTGATCGATCAAGTGATATGGTAGGATTACATAACAGGCCATAGCTACGGCGGCCGCGGGACGCGACAAGCTGCGCCGCGCATACAAATAGATGGCTGCTGCCGATGCGACCATGATGGCCAGGTGCGTCCACAGCAATGATAGAACCCAATTCCTGGCGATGAAGTAGAACACCGATGTGACGTAATAAATCGCCGGAGGATAGAAACATGTTGTAGGCGCTCCAAAGCCGCGATTGGTGTCCACTTCCCACCTTGGATAGACCTCTCCTGCGACGAGCCCAGCGTAGAATGACTTCATCTGGTCGAAATGGAGGAAGATATCGTGCGTATCTGGCATCCGGAGGGACCATCGCGTCTGATCCTGCTCTTCGTCGGGTTCTCCCATGAAGAAATAAGGCACAACCGCAATCCCAGAGACGATCAAGCACAAGCAAATGACACCTAACGTTGTAAGAAATCTGCGCCGCACGGTTGGAGGCCTCACATCCTGGCCTGTTTCAATTGTGACGGTCTCCATCTAAAGGTCCCCTTCATAAACCACTCGTATAGCATTGCTGAGGCTGCTCACTACACCAAATCTCTGATTTTAGAGGGCCAGCCTCCGGATCGACAACCGCTGCGCGAGGAATTCGTCGGGACACGCCGACCTCCCCAGTACCTTTCATGCGCTCGGGAGTAGTATATTATTTATTGTGAGAAGGAGCATTTCGGGACTGGTCGTAACGATGCTTGCCGCGTGCAACGGCGTGTTTCCTGCCGCTGTCCATCTTGCGAAGCTGATCCCGCGTCAGGCAGATACTCGATGGCGCGCAGATAGCGATCACGCAGGGCCTACCGCGGACCGATGGGCACCAGAGCGGGGAGCCGTTGCGCTCGACCAGGTAGAAAAGGACCTCAGAAATCCTTTCGTGGTGGCGTGCGTGTCGGCGCATCCGGGAGACGAAGATAGCGCGATGCTCGTCTATTGCAGAAAGAAACTGGGGGCCCATACCGTTTCGGCCTTTGCGACCCGCGGAGAACAGATCGAAGACGAAGACGAGTGGAGTGCCGAGGAGCCGGTTGATGTTGTGCGCACGCGCCAGGCGCTGCAGGTTGCCGCAGCCGAGGGATCAGATCTCTATTTTCTGAATCTTCCCGATCAGCCTGCCGACCAGCCGGCGGACGATACAGCCGCCGCCTGGGAAAAGAATGGCGGTTTGTTGAGTATGGTGCGGTTCATCAGGACGGTGCATCCCGACGTGCTGTTAAGCGGCGGTGAATTGCCTTCTCCTAACACCGCGGAGCAGGCTGTTCAACGATTGATAATCAGAGGGATCGATTCGGCTGCGGATCCGGCCCAGTTCCCGGAGGCGGGCAGTCCCTGGCTGGTAACCCGGCTTTATTTGAGAGGAACGGAAGGCGACCATAACGCGGCAGTAAATGCCAGCGAGTTCGACTTGATTCGCGGCCAGACCTACGCCCGCATGGCGAATATTGCTCGTACGGCTTACCCGGCGGCCCTGCGGAACGAAAGCCCCGCCATTATCTATTACAAAATGGCTCGGCCCGCAATCTCACCCGCGGATACGGGCGAATCTATTCTCAAAGGCCTGGCTGTTGCTAAGAGCGTGGAGGAGCAAGTATCCATTCCGCAGCTAGACTCGGGGCCAGGCCTGGCCGGTCTAGACCCGCGCCAACTTGCTCAGACGCTGAGCGGCAGGCTCTACCTTATGCGAAGCGCTGGATCCGATGAAGAGCTGCACGAGCGATTTGGAGCCGATTATTTTCGGATAGCCCGATTCATTAGGTGCCTCGAAAAAGCTATTGCTCTTGCGCTTGGCCTTGATTTTGAAATGCAATTGAGCGACGACACCGTCACACCTGGTCAAAAGTTCGGCGTTCGACTCAAGTTCACTAACGGGACAGATCACCAGTTAGCAGTCGAGTTTCAGACGCCACCGGGCCTCCCTTCGCCAGGCGTCGCTTCCACACCTAAGGCAGATCTGACAAATGCCAAAGCGCAGAGTTCGATTACGAGAGACTATGAATACCAGGCGCCCGAAAGCTCGGCGGTCACCGTTCCCCACCGGCTGCACTTGTACGAGTCGAACTTGTTTCCCGCCGGGGACGGCCTATGGCCGCCAGGCCGTCCATTCGGGCTCCCGTTTTCGGTTACTGCCCGGGTCAACGCAGGCGCGGTCAACATCTCGCTGCAAGCGATGGCGACTATTGACGTGATTCCTTCATTTGAGCTCTCGGTCACACCGCCGGCAGCTCTGTTGAAAGATCTCGAGACCGTGCGGACCGTTGACTTCACTGCCCGCGTCGTCAACCACACGCCCGGCCCATTTGCGGGAGAGCTATGGGTTGTTCCGCTTGCGGTGGCAACGGACGATTACGAGCCGATACAGGTTAGATTCTCTAAAGAGGACCAGGAAGTCGACGTTCCCCTAAAGCTCCAGGTGCCCATAATGAAGCCGCCTCTAGCGACTAGCATATTATTGGAGTTCAGGCGCGCCAGGCCCGCGCCGCCGGCGTCACTGGTCTCCTACAAGATCGAGGTGCGCCAGGGCGGCCTGGCCGTGCCGGATGGCCTGCGTATCGGATACATCTCACAGGCGGGAGCTAACTCGAAGCTGGCCGAAGCCTTGCAGCAACTTGGGTGCAAGCATGAGCTCCTTTCGATTGAAAATCTCAGATTCGCCGATGGAGGCACAGACCTCAAGCGATTCAACACCATCATCGTAGATCGCGGCGCCTATCGTGACTTGCCCGAACTGGTCCGGCTGAACAACAAGCTGCTGGACTATGCTCGGGCGGGCGGCAACCTCGTGGTCATGGCCCAGAAGGCCGAAGTTTGGAATAGCATGCCTGGCCTTGCGCCTTTCCCGATAACTCTATCGAAGCGACCGGCGAAGCTACGGATGAACATGACGAGGATTGTGGCCGGAGGGGCTGCCGCTCTGACCCAACCCAATAGTATCGAAGGCGGCGAGCTTGAGGGCTGGCCGATCAGCGGCAGAACATCATTGCCCGATGCGTGGGACGCTCAGTATCAGTCGCTGATTGCTTACGGTCCAGCCGACGCGACGCCGGCGCCGAGCCTCTTGCTTCTCGCAAAGGCGGGCGAAGGCACATACCTTTACTTTGCAGTGGGCGCCGACCGCGCGATCTCCGAGATGAACCCCGGGGCTTATCGGCTGATATCAAACCTAGTCAGCGTGCCGAAGTACAAGGGAAGCATCTAAAATACGATTCGGAGCGCACCGGGAAACAAGCAAACCAGATCGCAGTAAGGGTTAGTAATCTGGAGGCGACAGCAGCCCTGCTGCAGGAAATCGGTATCGAGGTCACCAGTGGACAGCAAGGAGTTTATGACGATGGGCGTCGATCAAAGACCCTGGCCGGTCATGAACTGATTTTCATCGGCGCTCAGGCTGCCACCCATAAAAGCCTTTTGGAATGAATCCGGGTCGAGACTAATGTTTGAGACTAATGTCGCCTGGCGATAGCGTGTTGACCACAGATCAAGACTAGGACATAGACAGGTTTCTGCTGATACGGCGCAGTAAAAGAGGTTGATCGAAAAGGGCAATTGCGCCTCGGCCAACTGATTGCCTTGGACTCTCGGCGATGGAAACATGTATGCCGGTTGCGAGGTTGATACGGCTGTCCATTCCGGCCAGCAAGGATATTCCGCCGGTCAGCACGATGCCGCGGTCGTGAATGTCGCCGGCAACCTCTGGAGGGATGACCTCCAGCACTCCCCGCACCGAATCGACCATTTGCTTTACGACGGCACTGATCGATCGATGTATGTCGAGATTGGTGACCTCGGCGGTGGCTGGCCCACCCTCGGTTAGGGACTGCCCTTTCACAATGCTCTTGCGCTCTTCGGACGGCGCGGTCGCGGAACCAATCTCCATCTTGAGCCGCTCGGCGGTCCGCTCGCCTATCAACACGCGGTAATGCTGCTTGATATACTCCCTGATCGCGATGTCCATGTCCAGGCCGCCGATTCGGACGTTCTCGGAATGAACTATCCCGGAGTTGGCAATGACCGCGATCGATGTCGTTCCACCGCCGATATCGACGACCATCGAAGCCTGGCCTCCGGTAACCGCTAGCTTTACTCCGATTGCGGCGGCCATTCCCTCCTCTACAAGGTAAACTCGGCTCACTCCAATTCCTTTGACCACATCGCGCACGGCAAAGCGCTCAACGGAGCTGATATTCGAGGGGACAGACATGATGACTCTTCTGGAAAACCGGGCTCGCCCACCCCTTGCCTTGCGCATAAACTTAGCCAGCAGTTTCTGCGCCAACGTCGAGTCAGCCACTACGCCTTCTCGCATAGGATAAGCGACCTCGACGTCCTCGGGCGACCGGCCGAGCATCTCGAGCGCTTCATTGCCAACAGCGATCACATCGCCTGTTATCTTATCGACCGCGACAAGGGACGGTTCATTGACGACCATCCCACGTCCTGGCGCGTAGACGAAGGTATGGACCGTGCCCAGGTCGATCGCCAGATCTTCGGTGAATGGGTTGCTCAGCGGGAATTTCATAGCTTGACTTGCTGAACGGATATCACTTCACGGAGTGAACACAGCGCAGTTAGATCGCCAGCCGATAATGGCTGATCGATCTGGATGAGCGCCAGCGCATTTTCGCCGATTTTTTTCCGACCCAGATAGAGGCGGCCAATATTTATTCCCAGATCGCCAATCGACGTCGCGATGCGGCCCAGCACTCCGGGCACGTCATTGTTCAAAATGAATAGCATGTCGCCTTTTGGAATAGCCTCGAGGCTGAAGCCGTTTATGCGCACGATCCGGGCGTCGCGGCGCCCCATCAGAGCGCCAGCGATCTCGCTCTGGCCGTCCGCCGTCACCGCGCGGACATTTATCAGGCTCGCGAAGTCGCGGGCCTTCCTTGAGAGCGATTCGCTCACTTTAATGCCCCGCTCGTCGGCCACCAGTCTGGCGTTGACCATGTTGACTCGCTCAATTACGGGACCAAGCAACCCGGCCAGAACCGCCTGGGTTATGGGCCCCGTGTCCTGCTCGGCCACTTCGCCGGAATACTCGATGTGGACTTCGCGAATGTCATGGCCGAAGACCTGCCCTTGAAAAAGCCCTAGCTTGTCGCCAAGGGCGATATAGGGGCCAATCGCCGCCAGCGTCTCAGCCGTCACCGATGGAACATTCACAGCGCCGCGGATCGCACCACGCTTGAAATAGTCCACGAATTGTTCGGCGATTATCGTGGCAACACCGACTTGCGCCTCTTCGGTCGAGGCTCCCAGGTGAGGCGTGAGAATGACCTGGTCGATGCCGAGCAGCGGATTGTCGCTACCAGGAGGCTCCTGCTCGAAGACATCAAGAGCCGCGCCCGCCACCCTGCCAGCCCGGATCGCGGCTGCCAGGGCCGCTTCATCGACAAGGCCGCCACGGGCACAGTTGATGATGCGGACGCCGGCTTTCATCTTTTCAATCGAAGCAGAATTAATGATTCCCCTCGTCTCATCGGTCAGAGGCGTGTGTACGGTAATAAAGTCGGCCGCGGCGAAAAGATCATCCAGATTGATCATCTCGATTCCGATCTTGGAAGCGGCGTCCTTGGTGAAATAGGGGTCGTAGCCGAGGACGGCCATTCCAAAACACGAGGCTCTCTCAGCGACCGCCCTGCCGATTCGGCCAAGCCCGACAACACCCAGACTCTTGCCTCTTAACTCAACGCCCAGGAATCGTTTCTTTTCCCATTTGCCTTGCCTCATCGAGCCGGTAGCCTGTGGGATCTGGCGGGCAAGCGCCATCAACATAGCGAAAGTGTGCTCGGCGGTCGTGATAGTGTTGCCCTCGGCGGCGTTCATCACGACGATGCCTCGCCTGGTCGCGGCCGTCACGTCGATGTTATCGACCCCAGTCCCGGCCCGGCCAATCACGCGCAGCCGTGAGGAGCGGTCAATAATGCCGGCATCGACGACGCTCTTGCTGCGCACGATCAGACCGGAATAGTCGGGAATGAGTTTTGTCAGTTCGTCGTGAGTGATCTCAGGCCGAACGTCCACCGACAGCTCAGCCGACAGCAGGATTTCGACACCCGCGTTTTCGAGTCCGTCACAAACAAGAATCTTCATACAGTCTCTCAACCAAGTTCGTTTCCGTGCTCGGTGTCAATGCCGCTTGCCTGCTCTTGCCGTTACAGGCCTCAGTCGGAGTGCAGCCAGGGAGCGTGCGCGAGGCTGAAACTCTTGAAGTGCATATTGTAACCGACGCGGGCCACAGCCGCCATGTGGAACCGAGTGCCCGGCTCGGACGCAGGCAGCGATGTGTCGCGCGCACATTTGGTGGTATATTAACTCGTGATGGAGGGAACCAGATGCCGGCTCAACCGTCGTGCGCAGTCGATTCGGCGCTGAGGATAATCGGAGACCGCTGGACCCTGGCGATCATTCATGAGCTGAGCCTGGGGCCGCGGCGAACGGTCGAGCTTCATCGCGGATTCACGGGGCTCAGTACCAAGACCTTGCTGGCACGCCTGCGTAAGCTGGAGCGATCAGCACTAGTAAGTCGCCGCAGCTTTAGCGAGTCGCCTCCCCGAGTCGAGTACTCTCTAACTGACAAAGGACACGCCCTCCTGCCAGTTGTAAGAGAGATGGGAAAATCGGCTCGTCTGTGGGACGAGCTGGGCGCCCACGATCCTGAATGCAAGGCCTGCGCCGCCTTGAATGATGTTGCTGGTGTGCAGCGAGGAGAGGTTATCGCGGGGGAAGGCGCGGATTCAGGCTCGCGGCCCGAGCCCCAACCCATTCGACAAACCCGCAAGCGAAGGGATGTCACCCTGCTCTAACTCGGCTGAACGCGATAGCCAGAGGAGCGTAGCGGAGAAAGGGACCTTCCCCGCCCTTGGCGCTGGTCAGCGGCAGAGATCAGGATTCTATACAGAGCCAGATTCCTTCACCAATCGAAACTATACTCACTTTCCGCAAATCCACTCGCTGAGTTCTGCGCCAGATACGGTCTTGCCAGGAAGTTTAACGTGATTAAACCTAATGGAGGTTCGGCGGAAAGCCGCGGAGCAGAAATTGCCCGCGAGGAAATTTATCCGCAACGCATTTAATGCCGAAAAAATGCGTGGACTCAGCGAGACTTTTGTTGACACTGAGATCGGAAGAATGTTAGATTCTACGCGAATTTTGACTTTTCTAGTGCTCCGGTCCAACAAAAAAGCCGT
>Ga0207155_1164_pt1 | contig 14665 bp, 13 predicted proteins | sample Alteio_BWMinHeat_26_FD_153515 | JGI IMG/M metagenome (GOLD analysis project Ga0207155, IMG submission 153515) | Enriched cells from forest soil in Barre Woods Harvard Forest LTER site, Petersham, Massachusetts, United States -... | ecosystem: Environmental > Terrestrial > Soil > Temperate forest >... | reverse complement strand
GACCTATTATTCGCATTTTGTGGGAATAAGGAAGCCTGAATCTGCTTTTTTTGAAAAGGTATTGAGCGAGAACGGGTTGGTTCCGGAAGAAACGTTATTTATTGACGATATAGCCGCCAACCTGGAACCTGCCAAAGCGCTGGGTATTCAAACCTATTTGATGAAAGCGCCGGATACGATACAGGATTTTATAAAACGAGAGGGCTTAATTTAAAAGTAAACTTAGTATGAGATAGAAAGACTCTGTGTTCCTCTGTGAAAATCTCCGTGTCCTTTGTGGTTAATTTTACCACAGAGAGCACAAAGAAGACACAAAGTACACAGAGCCTGTTAAACTTAAAAATATGTATCAATTATTAATTGCCCAATATGAAATGATAAAAGGCGCCAGGCACGCCCTATTCAGCTATTGTGAAAATATGGCTCCTGCCGACCTCTTTAAAAAAGTTGCGACCTTTAATAATAGTTGTATTATTGATTTACTGGTGCACAATGCCAATACGTATATAGGCTGGTTACAGAATTTTGGATTGGATGCGGCAGTACCATTTTATGAAAGTGGCAATATCAGGAACCTGTCCGGAGTGAAACAAATATTTGAGGAGGTTGACCGGTTTGTTGCCGATTTTTTGCAAAAATACAGCGACAATTATCAGCAAAAGCTTACCAAAATAGTCAGGCACAGGGGAACTATGGCAACCTTGACGCCTCTTGAATTATTTACACACGTCATTACCCATGAGTTCCACCACAAAGGGCAGATATTGACGATGAGCAGGGCGTTGGGTTATATTCCTGTTGATACGGATGTTATTAGAACTTAAATCTTCCTGCGCTTCTTTTCCGTCATAATCAATCCTAATTCCCGGCTCATTTGCCCGGCAATGGCAGTATTTTCCTGCGCCCTTCTGAATAAATAGGGCAATACCGCTTTTACAGGGCCGTAAGGCACATATTTGGCTACGTTGTATCCGGCATCAGCCAGGTTAAAGCTCAGGTTATCGCTCATGCCCAATAATTGTGAAAAGTAGACATGCGAATTATTGTGGGTTATATTTTTTTCGTCTAATTGTTCGGCGAGCAGGCGGCAGCTATTTTCGTTATGCGTACCGGCTACAAAGGCAATTTTGGCGATGTGATCTGTACAGAAATTAACCGACGCGTCATAATCCTTATCCGTTGACTGCTTATCAGGTTGTATCAGGCAATCATAACCCATTTCAGCAGCACGTTTACGCTCTTTTTCCATGTAGGCGCCGCGAACCAATTTCGCACCCAAAATAAAACCTTCTTTTACTGCTACGGCATAATCATCTTTTAATGATTGCAGCTTATCGTGACGATACAATTGGTAGGTATTATAAACAATAGCTTTCTCCTTATTGAATTTACGCATCATATTCATCGCCAATAAGTCGATGGTTTTTTGTATCCAGGTTTCTTCGGCGTCAACCATTATGGGCACGCCTGTTTCATAGGCTTTTGTGCAGATAGCAAGCACCCGCGCCTGTACTTTTTCCCATTCAGCTTCTTCGGCAATCGTTAACTCTGCCCCGGCATCCAGTTTTTCCAATAAGCCGAATCGCCCTACACCGGTCACCTTAAATACTGTGATAGGTACGGCCTTATCCCCTGCTGCGCGTTTGATGGTCAGAATGATTTCATCGCGGGTAGCGTCAAAAACCGCTTCGTCTTCTTCGCCCTCAACGGAGTAATCCAAAATGGTGCCTACCCCACCGTCATAAAGGTTTTTAATGGTCGTATTGCACTCTTCAATAGTTTCGCCGCCACAGAAGTGCTCAAATATGGTCGCTTTTATCAGGCTCTTGATTGGGAGACCAATTTTCATGGCGAAGTTGGTTACCGGGGGGCCTATTTTTACAAAAAAATTGATGTTTATCATCCTGAACAGCCAGTAGGCGCGCTTCAGGTCCTTATTAGATGAGTGACGAAATGCGATTTCGGTATTTTCAAAAGATAGCGTCCCCTTACCGGGGACCGCGGCAGTTTCATTATTGAGCATGGCGCAAAATTAGAAAATGCAAAGCAAATAACTCATTATCCTTTGAATAGTTTATTTTTGCCCACCCATGATTGAATTCAAAGTAGAAGGCGATTTTATCCCAATGATACAGCTGCTCAAAGCCACTAACCTGGTTGGTACCGGCGGCGAGGCGCAAATTGTTGTGTCGGAAGGCGAAGTAAAGTACAACGGCGAGGTAGATTATCGTAAACGCCTGAAGGTGAAAAGCGGCGATATAGTTGAATTCAGGGGAACTAAAATCAAGATACTTTAATTAATGAACACACTACAGAGCATAAACTATCCCATTCATTTTAATAATACTTTATCAGAGCTTGTAAAATTTATTGAGCAAGGCAACTACTCAAGTTTTTTTGTGCTGACTGATGAGAACACCGCCAAACATTGCCTGCCTGTCATCCGGAAATATATCGACAAACTCGACAATTTTGACATTATCGAAATAAACGCCGGTGAAGAAAGCAAGAATATCGATTTCTGCGTTGGCGTGTGGAAAATGCTGATTGATTACAGCGCCGACAGGCAAAGCCTGCTCATTAATTTGGGCGGCGGCGTTATCAGCGATTTGGGTGGTTTTGCCGCATCGACTTATAAACGGGGTATAGATTTCGTGCATGTTCCTACCACCCTGCTGTCGCAGGTAGATGCTTCGGTAGGCGGTAAAACGGGTATTGATTTGGATAATATCAAAAATATCATTGGCACTTTTACCCAGCCTAAAGCGGTTTTTATTGAACACGAGTTTTTACAAACCCTGCCCGCAAGGCAAATTCTTTCCGGCTTAGCCGAAATGCTGAAGCACGGTTTGATAGCTGACGCCGGGTATTGGAACCTATTGAAGAACAGCGATTTGAAAAACCCATCTGCAGAATTGGTTTATCATTCCGTTGAGATAAAGAACAAAGTAGTTATTGAGGACCCGCACGAAAAAGGCATCCGAAAGAGCCTGAATTTTGGTCATACCATCGGTCATGCTGTTGAGACTTACTCTTTAATGAATGACGAAAACCCGCTAACTCATGGCGAAGCGATTGCAGCAGGAATGATTTGCGAGGCTAAACTTTCGAACATGAAAGCAGGGCTAAGTGATTGGGAATTGGCTGAAATTACGGTTGTTATCGGCGGTCTTTATCCTAAATATAATTTAGATGAATCCTGCTTCGGTACCCTTTACGGTATTATGCTTAAGGACAAGAAAAACCAGGGCGGGAAAATAAATTGCTCCTTATTGACAAAAATTGGCCAATGCCGTATTGATAATGTGTGCACGCAAGACGAACTTTATGAAAGCTTAAGATACTATTCGGCTTTATAATAATCATGCTTTACAACTCGCTAAAGGAACGGCTTTTAAATCAGCACTCGGGCATTTACGAGATCATCAAAAATGCAGATGATGCTAAATTGATATATAACCCGGAGCCCGGTAAATGGAGCATCCACGATAATATTGCCCACTTAGCTATTTACCAGCCCATATTTATCAATCGCATCCATAAAATCCTAAAAGAAGACAATCCTACTTTTAGCGCATACAAGGCTGATGATGACCCTGATTTTATTGTCGGCAAACAACTGTCCTTAAACGAGTTGCTGGATAAACTGGAAGGTGACCGCGAGGAGATCTATTTTTTTATCATCACGCTCTCACACGAACAACTAACCCGCACAGGTACTCATCCAAAATATGGCAAACTGACTGTCGCCGACTGGGTAGAATTCTTCCTCCTGCACGAGGCACATCATTTGTTTACGATATTTAAGCTGGCGAAAGGGTGAACCTTATCAGGGTGTTTCAGAAGCCTCTTTAATATTTGTCTTTGATTTTTTTAAATGTTTTACAATAGTTTCTATAATCCAAAGTGCAATTATCAATGCCAAAAGATAAAGCCCCAATCGCTTAAAAAAGATTCCAGCCACGCAAAGGATTAAATAAAGTAAGTTAAGAACAAAATTCCATTTATGTTCAATGGGTTCTTTTAGCCAGAAATATATTTGAAAGACTCCAATTATTAGTAACAAACAAAATATTACAATTCTTATTGGTGTATAAATCAAACCCAAACAAAAAAATAAAACCCAAAATAAATTACTAAGAACGCTTTGGTGCTGACTATAGAATGAGGCTTTTTCTGGAACTTTAATTTCATTAACATTCTCTTGCTTGATATCTATTAATTCCGCGCTATCAAAGTCTTTTATATCTATTGATTGTGAGTCCTTAAAGAATAAATTTTTATTTTGAATTATAAAATATATTCCATCGTATTCATCTCTATCATCCCAAGTGATTCCCAATCGATCATAGACATTCTCCCAATAATTCATGTCCTTTTTTTCAATGCTTAAGCAATAATCCAAAAAGGAGCCATGGCTTTCCGTTTTTGAAAATGTTTTGTATAAATCAGATTCAAAGAAATTGCCTTCTATCTTGTAAGCTTCAGATCTTGAGTAAATATTAGCCGGATCGAGTTTTTTCAGTTGTTGAACAATAGAATCTGGTGCAAAACTGTCAAAAAAGCACATTACGCCGACTGTATTTTCGCCCGCTTCTTTTTTTAATTTCTCTAATGCTATATCGTTAAGTATTGAAATATTAAACACACGATAAGCCAAGGTAACTTTTAGTGCATTGTCAATATCAAAAATATCGTATCCTTTAAGTTCAGAATATCTGAATTTTTCAAACTTCCCTAATTCCAATGAATGAGATAAAATATTAGAATATATCTCTATTATTTTATTTGCTTCCTTTAAGGACATTGTAGTTAATGACATATTCTGATTGGATTAGATGCATAAATATACATATAGCCTATCTCCTGTAGGCAAATAAAATTCTGTTCAAACCCCATTTTTACAAAAATTTAAAATTTTCTATTGACAGAACATTTTTTTCGTGTACATTTACGGCATAAACAAAACAATGAAGTTTAACAGCGCATATTTTTATGGTTACTACTTTTACTTTAACAGTAAGAGCCGGGACTAATATGCATGAACAACATATAAGATAAACTGAAAAGTCCCGGCCAAAAACCGGGACTTTTTGCTTAATACGGTTATGAAAGAAAAAAAGACAAGAGTTGCTATCCAGGGTATCCGCGCATCATTTCACGAAGAAGCTGCTTTTATGCATTTCGGCGAGGATATACAAACAATTGAATGTAACTCATTCAAACAAACGTTTGAGGCGCTGCAAAACAAAGAGGCCGATTATGTGGTGATGGCTATTGAAAACAGCATAGCCGGTAGTATCCTGCCAAACTATTCACTGATGATGGGTTATAGTTTTCCCGTAGTAGGTGAAGTTTACCTGCCCATCCAGTTGCATTTGCTGGCATTACCGGGCGTAAAGTTTGAGGATGTGCAATATGTGACCTCCCATCCTATCGCCATACGCCAGTGCGTTGATTTTTTTGATGAATACCCGCATTTAAAGGTGGTGGAAAGCACCGACACTGCCGCCTGTGCCAAACGTATCCGCGACGAGCATTTGACTGATACGGTTGCGATAGCCAATACCCTGGCCGCCAAACTATACAACCTTGACATCCTGGAGCGCCGCATCGAATCGAACAAAAAGAACTTTACCCGTTTTTTGATACTCACCCATCATGAGAACGTCGAGAAAAAGGATAACAATAAAGCTTCGTTATGTTTCCAGGTGAGCAACCAGGTTGGTGCGCTTGCTAAAGTGCTGCAGATATTCGCCGAACAGAACATCAACATGAGCAAGATACAATCCATGCCGGTGCTGGGTAAGCGAAACGAATACAATTTTTATGTAGACGTTGAATGGGATAACACCAAACAATACGATACTGCCATCCGCCAGGTGCTTAAATACACGCACAATTTTAATATCCTGGGCGAATACCAAAGGCACGAAGATGAAAATGCATCAAACGAGCGTGAGCAGAAATTCCGGGCGCAGGAAAAAATAACACGCAAATACATCAATGTAAAAAAGATAGTTAAGTAGGAGTCGGAAAGTCCGCGTAAGTCCGAAAGACAAAAAAACAATAAAACAATCCAGCAATAGAACAATACAACAATAAAAAGAAATGAAATTAGATCTAAACATACAGCCGCTTGAATCATGGATAAAAGCGAAAGCGCAGCCGCTCCTGATTGCAGGGCCCTGCAGTGCCGAGACTGAAGAGCAATTAGTCGCGACGGCACATTTATTAGCCGCAACCGGCAAGGTAACCGCCTTGCGTGCAGGTATCTGGAAACCACGTACCCGTCCGGGTGAGTTTGAAGGAATTGGCAGCATCGGCCTGCAGTGGCTCAAACGCGCTAAAGATGAAACTGGTTTACCAACCGCGGTTGAAGTGGCTAACGCCAAACACGTGGAAGAAGCTTTGAAGGCAGGCGTGGATATCCTTTGGGTTGGCGCACGTTCAACCGTAAACCCTTTTACTGTTCAGGATATTGCTGATGCGCTGAAAGGTGTTGACGTACCCGTGATGGTTAAAAACCCGGTAAACCCTGATCTATCCTTATGGATTGGCGCTTTGGAGCGTATCAATGGTGCAGGTATCACTAAATTGGCTGCGGTACACCGCGGATTTTCATCGCATGAGAAATCAGCGTTCCGTAATGAGCCAATGTGGGATCTGGCTATCAGCCTAAAAACACATGCGCCCGAATTGCCTATCATTTGCGATCCGAGCCATATCTGCGGTAATCGTGAACTGCTTGGCTACATCGCTCAAAAGGCGCTTGACCTTGACATGCAGGGATTGATGATCGAATCGCACATTGACCCAAGCGTTGCCTGGACGGATGCCAAACAACAAGTTACCCCATCTGCTTTGGTTGAACTGATCGACCGTTTGACTTTACGCAAGCCTGAGGTACAGGGCGCAGCAAAAGATGTTTTAGCTGAACTGCGTACCCAAATCGACAAATTTGATGACATTGTGTTCCAGAAAATGGCTGAAAGAATGAAAGTTGTAGAGAAGATCGGTAATTACAAAAAAGATAACGGTATCACCATTTTGCAGGTAAGCCGCTGGGACGAAATATTGAACAAACGTATCGCTTACGCGAAGGCATTAAACCTGAGCCCGGAATTTGCAGAAAAATTACTGGAACTGATCCATAGCGAATCTATCCGCAAGCAAACTGAAATTATGAACAAGGGCCAAAATCAGCCTGACGAAAAACTGACGCACGCTTAATACCGATGAAGCAAAACATCATCCTTTCTAAAAAAAACAGGTCGGTTAGTGGCACGGTTCAGCTTACGGGTTCGAAAAGCGAATGTAACCGTGCGCTGATTATTGAAGCGTTAAGCGGCGGTAAAGTTAAAGTTGCGAATATGTCAGATGCGGCGGACACTATGACCCTTAGGGGTATTTTAAGAGGCAACAAAAAAGTCAATGAACATAAACCCAATATAGCATTTGGAGTAAACGTTGGGCCGGCAGGTACGGCAATGCGATTTTTAACCGCTTATCTAACTTTACAACGTACAGAGATAATTTTGACCGGCAGCGAAAGGATGAAGCAAAGGCCGATAGGCATTTTGGTGAATGCTTTACGCGAATTGGGGGCTCATATCGAATATGATGAAAATGAAGGTTATCCTCCTCTTCGAATTAAAGGCGGCTTTGAGCAATTGACGGATACTATTAGCATCAAAGGTGATATCAGCAGCCAGTATATTACGGCGCTGCTGCTTATTGCTTCGCAATTGCCGCTGGGTTTGACTTTACAAATTGAAGGCGAATTAACCTCGAAGCCTTATGTTGAAATGACATTGGCCATGCTGCAACAGGCGGGTATCCAACATCAGTGGGATGGGAACAATATTCATATCCCGAAGCAGGACTTCAGGGAAACGTCATTGCATGTTGAACCGGATTGGAGCGCGGCATCCTACTGGTATGCCATTGCGGCTTTGGCTGACGAAGCAGAGTTATTCCTTCCGGGACTAACTTCTTATAGTTTGCAAGGCGATAGCGTGATCACGGAGATCATGGCGAATTTTGGGATCACTTCGCAGTTTAAGGATGGTGGGGTTTATTTGAAAAAAGAGGTTAAGCCGCTGGTACGAAAAATATTTGATATGAAATCATGCCCCGACCTGGCGCAGACCATTATCGTGGTGTGTGCTGCACTGGGTCATGATGCTACCTTTACCGGGCTGGAAACGTTAAAGATCAAGGAAACGGACCGCGTTTTAGCACTTCAAACAGAGTTGGCTAAGATCGGCGTAAAGCTGATCGAAAAAGGACAGTTATATAAACTGGATTGTACCGATAAGTTCATACCGAAAAAAATCTTCATCAGTACTTATGACGATCACCGTATGGCGATGGCTTTTGCGCCGCTGGTACTTATGATACCCGAAGTTGAGATAGAGGATTATGAGGTGGTTGAAAAATCGTACCCGGCATTTTGGAGGGATTTGGCGAGCATAGGATTTGAGCTAACAGAATTAAACGAAGGTCGGATTTATTACGCTGTTACTAAAAAATAATTAACACAATAATCCGCACATTTGCATAAAATCGGTGTAATCCAATTATAATCGGTGTAATCTAAAAACAATGGCAGGCAATTCATTCGGGCAATTATTCAGGATAACAACTTTCGGCGAATCACACGGCGAGGCTATCGGTGTGATCATCGACGGATGCCCGGCACAACTGTCCATTGACGAAGAGTATATTCAGTCTGAACTGGACAAACGCAAACCCGGCCAGTCGAAGATCACTACGCAGCGCAAGGAAAGTGATACGGTAAAGATCCTTTCGGGGACTTTTGAAGGAAAAACTACGGGTACACCGATTGCCATGCTGATACCTAACGAGGACCAGCGCTCCAAAGATTATACGCATAATGTGGATGTTTACCGTCCCTCCCACGCCGATTATACTTATGATGCTAAATATGGCATTCGCGACCATCGCGGCGGCGGACGTTCATCCGCGCGCGAAACCGCGGCACGTGTAGCGGCGGGAGCCATAGCCAAATTATTACTGAAGACTCAGGGCATTGAAGTTGTCGCTCATGTAAGCAGTGTCGGCAAGATCAACGCCCCAAATGTTGAAATACACAGTGCACGGGAATTTATAGACGAGCGCGAAAAAAACATCGTACGCTGCGCTGATCCGGCTACAGCCGAAGAAATGATCGCCTATATCGATGCGGTGCGCAAACGTGGTGATACGGTGGGCGGCAAAGTAAGCTGCTATATACAAAATTGCCCGGTAGGTTTAGGCGAACCTGTTTTTGATAAGCTACACGCTGATTTGGGTAAAGCCATGTTAAGCATCAACGCTGTGCACGGTTTTGAATATGGCTCTGGCTTTGAAGGCAGCGAAATGCATGGTTCGGAACATAACGACATTTTCCTCAAAAACAAACAGGGCGATATCGTAACCCGCACCAACTTCTCGGGCGGAATACAGGGCGGTATCAGCAATGGCATGCCTATTGAATTTAAGGTGGCCTTTAAACCGGTTGCCACCATTATGCAAAGCCAGCCTACGGTTGACAGCCAGGGTAACGAAGCCGAAATATCCGGCAAAGGCCGTCATGATCCTTGTGTTGTTCCGCGCGCGGTGCCGATTGTTGAGGCTATGGCCGCTTTAGTTATTGCTGACCATTGGTTGAGGAACAGGAACTCTATTTTACCTACGACCCACTAAACATGGCGACTATAGTCAAAACTGTGTCATACGTCCGCACATCAACAACTTTGCACATTTTGGCATATTAAGCCTCGGCTGTGTTTGGTATATTTGTGTAATGCTCTCCTCTACTATCCAATTATACAAAAAAGCATACAGTGGTTTATCGCGAAACAGCTGGTACCTGTGCCTGGTGATGTTCATCAACCGGAGCGGTACCATGGTTATCCCTTTTATGGCTATCTATTGTAATAAAGTGCTGCATTTTTCTGTGCAGCAATCCGGCTACATCATGGGGATATTTGGAGCCGGGTCTATTTTAGGGGCATTAGTCGGCGGTAAAATCACCGATAGATACGGCTTTTATTACATGCAAATAAGTGCGCTTTTATTGGGGGGCTTATTGTTCTTTTTGGTAGGACTTCAAACCAGTTTTTTTGCTCTTGCCATTTGCTGTTTTATTCAAAGTTTTTGTAACGAGTCGTTTCGCCCTGCAAACTCAACGGCCATCGCTTACTACAGCAACGAAGAAAACCGGACCCGCTCCTATTCTCTTAACCGCCTGGCAGTGAACCTGGGCTGGGCCTTTGGTGGTTTTTTGGGCGGAACTTTGGCAGGCATCAACTACCACCTTTTGTTTTGGGTTGATGGCAGCACCAATATACTGGCAGCACTGCTGCTTTTGAAGCTCATCCCGGCTTCAAAAGTTGTGCAATCGATCAAGAAAAACTTACAGCCTGTTTGCGAATCGGCGTACCGCGACGGCATTTATTTAATATTCATCGTATTGGCTATTCTCTTTGCGAGTTGCTTTTTCCAGGTTTTTAGCATGCAGCCATTATTCTATAAAACGCAATGGCATTTCAGTGAACAATTCATCGGTAGCCTGATGGCAGTAAACGGACTGCTTATTGTGTGCTTTGAAATGGTCATTATTCATCGCCTTGAAGGCAAACGGCACCAACTGCAGTATATTCCAATTGGTGTAACGCTGGTGGGTGCGGGCTTTGTGCTGCTCAATTTTTTACCTGCTGCTTACTATGCCTCGTTTATAGTGGTGATATTTATTACTATCGGCGAGATCATGGCCATGCCATTTATGAACTCGTTTTGGATCACGCGCACTACCGCGGGCAATCGCGGCGAATACGCTGCGTTGTACACCGTTGCCTGGTCGATAGCACAGATCTTTGGCCCGGTAGCGGGCGGGGTGATCGCTGCACACTGGGGTTACTATCCGCTCTGGTGGTCGGTAGGGATCGTATGCGTTGTGGCGGCGTTTGGCTTCAGGGGGCTCTATCATTACACAGCTAAAAAGAAAACTATTGTACCAATAGAAGAAACCGTATTTTGAAAAAGAAAGCCCTGATATTTGACCTTGACAACACCATTTACCCGGTGAGCGCAATTGCGGATAACCTGTTTGGGAAATTATTTGCTGTGCTGGACGAATATTCGGGCACCATCAACGTGGGCGATAACGACCGCGTGGCTAAAATCAAGGAGGAAATGACACGCCGGCCCTTTCAATATATCGCGGATAAATATGAACTGACAAAAGAGCTGAACGATAAGATGGTCGACACCCTCCGGAATATGAGCTATGATTTGCCTATGCAGCCTTTTGAGGATTACCACCATCTTAAAGAAATCCCGTTAGATAAATTTTTGGTAACGACCGGCTTCGTAAAATTGCAAATGAGCAAGGTGATACAGTTGGGTATTGAGCTGGACTTTAAAGAAATTATTATCGTAGATCCTGATGTAAGCCGTAAAACCAAAAAGGATGTGTTTGCTGACATCATGCAAAAGTATAATTATCAACCTGCTGATCTATTGGTTATCGGCGACGACCCGGATTCGGAAATTAAAGCCGCGCTGGAGCTGGGGATCGATACTTTTTTATTTGATCCGAACGGGGTTTATCCGGGTGCGGCTTCTACACATAGGTCAGATGACTTAAAGCAAGTCTTGAATACCCTTCAGTAATTATTTTGACTTCGCAGCCACCTTCCGGCCTATTACTTTAACTTTTATCAACTTATAACCAATATTCCCATTAAAATCAGTCCCTTGCAAAATAACACTGTAGATTGTAGGTTCGCTCGCTGCATAAAAGGATACTGTTGCCCTGCCCGTTGAATCCGTTACAACATTAGGTTCCCAATCGATTGTCGAGCGCAGATCAATTTGTTTTACCGTATCTGTTGGCAAATATTTAGGTTTATAAAATTGTTTGGGATAACTCAATGCAAGGGGTTTATACAGATACGTCCCGGGTGTGTACTTTACAACAGGCCCCGCGCCAGATCGGGTCGTAATTTCAACAAATGCGAATTGAAACTTATCAGCCGGGCCTGTGTCATATTCCATGAATATGCGTTTATATACGGCCATATATTTAGACCCGGACATTACCTCAACACCTTTTACATCCTCGGCTGAAAGATATTTAAAGTAAGCGGTCAAATCATTCAGGCTTTCGAGGTAAACGCCATAATTCAACCGGGTGCCATCCATAAAAAATATTATCCATTTATCTTTAATGAAATATGAAAAATACGATACTCCTCCTAAAGTGAATACGCCCACTCTAAATCCTTTTATATGCTCCTGTAAAAGTTGCAAAACCGTTTTTTTACCAGCTTTTTCGATATCCTTTTCGTTCAATGTTTGGTCGGAACTGCCATCTTCGTTTAGATTTTGCGAGTCTTTAATTATTTTTTTGGCCGTGATTTTTACTTCGTGCAAGGTGTGCCCGCTGCCGGGAAGGTACTGCAGTTCCTGCGCACGCTGATCCCTTCTGGCAAAATTAAGCAGGGTGGTATCAGTGTTTACATACCATGGCGTCACCTGCGGATAAACGGGCGTTACAAATTCTGGTGGAACGGCTTCATCGATAGTTACCCCCACATTAAATTTTTTCCCGTTTTTATTCAAAGCCTGGATCATAAATGCCGGCGTATCTATCTTCGGGAAATTAGTAAAGCTAAAGCGGCCTTCATTGTCAGTTAGTGTATCTCTTATCACTACGGGCGATTTGGATAATAACATAACCCTCGTGCCTTTTAGTTGCTTGTTAAATACGTTAGCGACTTTCCCACTCACTTTAAATTCGTGCTCAGCGAAGTATGATATTACATATGTTTTAAGGTCGTAACTCACCCAGCCTTGTGTAAGCAGCAAATTATCCAACGCTTTAAGCCTGTCCGGGCTTGCTAATGAAAAATAGTAACCCGGCTGCTCTATATATCCTTTTAGATCAGATGTCAGCCATAACCTCGAAATGATATTTTCGTCCATGCTATCCTGCTTTACTTGTGAATCATCCGTAACTGCAAGAGAAAAATTGCCCTGAACAGGTTTGCCTATATTATCAGTTACTGAGAGATGTAAAGCAATGCTATCCTTTACAGCGTATTCGGGTTCGGCAGCAATGCTGATTTGCAGTGCATCATTATGATGAATAAAAACAAGCCGTTCATTTAAAGGTTGGTTTTCGGATGTCATCAAAGCGAAATGCGTAATTCCTGTCGGGAATAAACGTTGTGCTACTCTGAACCGGGTGATATTACCCTTATCAAAGTTTAAAATAGCAGCATAGCATACTATTCCTCTTGCTTTGGCTATAAGGAAATAATTTTGATGCAGGGCCGAAATGTCACTGGTCGCGGATATAATAACATCCAGTGAATCTTTTCGCGGGTTGTTTATGATACGTAAAGCCGTGCCCGAATTTTTTACCGGCGGCAGCGGATATATTTTTACAGCACCACCGGGAAGCATAATTTTTGCGATATAAACCTCACCGGACTGCACATTCAAGTCAAAACTGCCCATGCCTTTATGCAAGGATTGAATAGAAGCGACTTCTCTTCCCTCCTTATCCAGAACTAAGCCCTTAACATCAACACCCCTGCCATCTTCGCCCAAGGCCTTAAACCCGATATGTGCCGGGATACCGGCTACCAGGCTTCCGCCTTCGGGCAAAAACTGGATATCCACATTTTCGGTACGACTTAAGTTTATAGGGATCAGCATTTTACCGGGCTGTTTTTCGTCTTCGGCTATCAAATTGATATTTGCTGCTTTGAGCAACACTTCAAAATTCACGTTAAGTAAACCTTTATCATCGGTTACCAATTTCTGTTTGTACAAGCGCTTATCGCCCGAAAAAACCTGTAGCTGCATGGGCGCGGCAGATGCGGCAACATTATTAGCATCGGTGAATTTTAAAATGGTATTTATTTTGTAATGGTCGGCTAATTGTGAAACATCAACGTGGCTGCTGATAAGCAATTTGTTTTCGAGGCTTAGAATTGAAAATCGTTTATAGAAAAAGGTTTCATCGCCAAAATTACGCATCCAGTTGGTGTAAGCCCGCAGGATATAATTACCGGGTAAAATGTCCTTTTTATCCAACCCGATATTACCCCAGGTAATACCATTGGCAGTGGGTAGCAAATATTGCTTAACCACCTTATTACTGTCATTAGCTATATCAATATGCAATATCCCGCTTTGCGCAGATAGCAATAACGACGGCGCGTTAAACAGGTAAGCCTTTAACCAAATGGTATCAACGATGGCGTAATTGGGTTTATCAAACTGGATGTATATCTTTTCAGCAGGGTATTTATTTACCAGGCTATCAGTCTGGTTTGTGAATCTCAATAATTCGGCTTGTGATTTACCTTGCGAAAAAGCCGGAAAATGGCATATTAGAAGCAGCAAGCTACTAAGCAGGAATCGATAACGATATGATATTAAAGGGCTTGTCAATGCCGACAGGTTTATAAAAGCTAATTTAACGAAAAAATTAGTTTTACAAGCTTTTCCAGCGATTAATTAGTCAACACCCTTACCGTAACTAAAAGCTGCCCGGTATGGCGCATGGTATGTTCGGCGGCATGGGTAAGCAGCCCAATTACTGTTGATGGTATTTGCGCACGCCCGACGCCGCGTGCTTCCG
>Ga0207155_1170_pt1 | contig 14725 bp, 15 predicted proteins | sample Alteio_BWMinHeat_26_FD_153515 | JGI IMG/M metagenome (GOLD analysis project Ga0207155, IMG submission 153515) | Enriched cells from forest soil in Barre Woods Harvard Forest LTER site, Petersham, Massachusetts, United States -... | ecosystem: Environmental > Terrestrial > Soil > Temperate forest >... | reverse complement strand
GAGAATATCCAGGCAAATATTCCCGCGAAATTCTCGGATGATGTGTATTGCGTATACACCGACTACGAGACAGATCACACAGGCTGGTATACAACCGTGCTTGGCTGTAGGGTGACGGAGGCCGGGCATGATGGAATGTTCGCAGCATTGGTGCCGTCAGGAATAAAAGTTCATATTGCGCCTGAAGGGCTTAAAATCGGCCGACATTTGATGCTGGTAAAGTTTTTCATCAGCCACCTGTCCTATTGCGGTAAAAGCCTGGCACTTTTCATCGCCCAGGTAAGTGACTTTCGGCGAATAAAACAATACCCAATCATTCACATGCAGTTTTTTTAACGGCCCTGGTTTCCCGTGATTGGCCTGCATAAAACCACCCGCTACTCCTCTTTTAACATGGTCCTTTGAAACCACCGTTATCCAATATCGTTCCTTTGACATAACCTTGTTTGCTTATACAAAGAAAGAAGGGGTTAATGACAGCCTTATGTCAGCAGGAAATTAAATTGAAAATAAATAATTAGCTATTTCTTTGATGGATAATACCAGAGATTTCCTTAACCTTTTCCTTTAACGAAACGGGGCTAACTACTTCGGCCATATCGCCATACATCATCAGCCAGCGTACAAAACCCTCAATAAATTCGGTTAGAAAAGTCATTTCTATCATGCCATTAACTTCCCGCTCTGAGATAAACCCGTTGTAATATTTTTGCTCGCTGATATAGGGTACTACCCGCTTTTCGATTTTTATTACAATTGCCTGCAGATTTTTTTCCTTTGCTGAACGCGAAATATATTCATTCAGATTTGGATGCAGTGTTCTGAAACGCTCGCCTGTTAATGAGATATTAGAAATACGGTCGAGCCGGAAATCGCGGTAATCTTCCCTTAAGCGGCACCAGCCTATCAGGTGCCAGTAATTGTCCTGGTAGAACACCCCGACAGGTTCGATACAGCGTTCTGTCTTTTGCTGGGTATGCGCTGCAAAATAATGGATTGATAAAACGTTCCTCTCGCCGATGCCTTTCAGGATAATTTGGAGCGGGTTCAGATCCATTTTGGTGCCAGAGGTACGGCGACTTTTGAAAACCTCGATATGACCGTCGATATTCTCCAAAAAGTCCTTCTCGGCCATGCGCAATACCGAGCGAATCTTGTACATGGCCGACTTATAATTTTCGTCCGACGAAGGGTCAGTCAGTTTTTCCATCAGTTTTTCGGCTGTTAAAAAAGCAGTAGCTTCTTCCCGCGTGAACATCACCGGTGGCAACCTATAACCATCCATAATGGAATAACCTACGCCCGCTTCGCCTATAAGTGGAATGCCTGCTTCCTCCAGCGTTTTTATATCACGGTAAACTGTACGCAAGCTCATGCCGAAACGCTCGGCTATATCACTGGCTTTAACTACCCTGCGCGATTGCAATTGGATCAAAATGGCTGATATACGGTCGATGCGGTTCATAATTATCCCAAATTAAACAAAAGAAATGCTCATTTTTGGATTTACAAATAATTAAAACTTGGCAATGAGCAAAGACGATGACATTGTAACTTTTGAGACCTTTTATGACCCCATACTGGCTGAAATTATCCGTACTAAACTCGAAGCTAATGGTATACCCTGCTTTTTGGCTGATGAAAATATGGGCACCATATACCCCGCCTACAACCAGGGCGGAGGAGGTATAAAACTCAAGGTATTTGAGCGTGACCTGGAAAAATGTAAGGAAATTAGAGCAGATGATACCGAGCCAACTGAAGAAGACACCGAAAATAAAATATGACATCATGAAAAAGTTTATCACCATATCTATAATCTTAGTTGCGCTGGTTTCATCCGCTTTTGCCCAGCAGACTGCCAGTCCACCAAAATCGCAGTTCCTGTTTATTATACGATATAACACAAACTTTAAGCCCGCTTCAAAAGAAGCTGTCCAAAACAACATCAAAAAATGGCAGGGTTATATGGACAGTCTTGCAAAATCGGGCAACCTGGCGGGTGGCTATCGCCCTGATAATTATGGTGTAACCATAAGCGGTACCGGCAAGTCAGTTAAAAGCACCCCTTATATGTCAGAAAGCGAACTGGTAAGTTCAGTGCTGGTCATTAAGGCTGATAACCTGGATGCAGCAAAGGCAATTGCCGGCAAGTGCCCTATTTTTGAGTTTGGCGGAAGTGTGGAAGTGCGACCAATTATGGATGTAGCAGGCCAATAAGTTAATAACAGTAAAATCAAACTCCGTTTTTGAATATCGAATACTGAATTTCGAATGCTGAACGCCGAACTTAACTTCATCATTCGATATTCGTTATTCGGTGTTCGATATTAAACTCTTTATATTAGCGACATGTATAACCGCCGCAAATTTATAAAGTTAACGGCTGCGGGTGCTTCACTTGCAGCGTTGTCGCCATCAGCAATGGCAAAAACACTCTCTTCCAGCAACGACGGAGGAGGTTTTCCAATTGTTATATCTACCTGGGATTTTGGTATCGCCGCCAACAAAGAAGCATGGACCATCCTTGGTAAAGGTGGCCGTGCGCTGGATGCGGTGGAAGCGGGTGTGAAAATACCCGAGGCGGATATGAAAAACCATACCGTAGGGCGTGCCGGTTACCCAGACCGGGACGGTCACGTCACACTTGACGCCTGCATTATGGACGAGTTTGGTAATTGCGGTTCGGTAGCGGCTATTGAAAACATAGCGCACCCCATATCCGTGGCACGTTTGGTAATGGAAAAAACGCCGCATGTAATGCTCGTTGGCGATGGTGCCAGGCAATTTGCTTTGGAACATGGGTTCAAAAAGGAAAAATTACTAACCCCTGAATCGGAAAAAGCGTGGAAGGAATGGTTGAAAACAGCCAAGTACAGCCCGGTAATGAATATAGAAAATAAACAGCATCATATGCCCGGCAGTAAGTATAACCATGATACCATCGGTATGCTGGCCATAGATGCAAAAGGCAATATATCCGGCGCTTGCACCACCAGCGGCATGGCCTTTAAACTGCATGGTCGGGTTGGTGATAGTCCTATTATTGGAGCGGGTTTGTACGTGGATAACGAAGTGGGTGGAGCTACATCAACCGGAGTCGGTGAAGAAGTAATACGCAACGTGGGCAGCTTTTTGGTGGTCGAACTGATGCGCCAGGGTATGTCTCCGGAAGATGCTTGTAAGGCAGCTGTAGAGCGTATTATCAAAAAGAAACCCGAAACCGCAAAAAATATACAGGTTGGTTTCCTTGCCATTAATAAAAAAGGTGAATATGGGGCTTACGCTATTCAAAGCGGTTTCTCATTCGCAGTTTGCAACGCCGATAAGCAGGATCTGCTGATCAAAGGTAAGAGCGTGTATTAATTAGCTCATAGTTGATGGTTCTTAGCTATTATTAAATGTTTGTCCGTTAGGTTAATATGTAATTAATGATTAAATTAGTAATTATTAGGTAATCTGCCCTGTCAACTAACATCTGCTGCCCCATGAAAAAACAATCTAAACCGATCATCAATCTTGAGGTATGCGCCAATTCGGTAACTTCAGCATTAGCGGCACAGGATGGCGGTGCTTTTCGTGTTGAACTGTGCGACAACCTGCATGAAGGCGGCACCACCCCATCGTATGGGCAAATAGCCATGGCGCGCAAACTGCTGCAAATCAAATTATATGTTTTGATACGCCCACGACCAGGTGATTTCCTTTACAGCGATATCGAATTTGAAGTAATGAAAGCTGACATTCAATATTGTATTGAGGCTGGTTGCGATGGTATTGTTATAGGCATTTTGAATGCCGACAGCACCGTTGATAAACCACGCTGCACCGAACTGGTGCAAATGGCTAAAAAGAAAGGATTGGGTGTGACTTTTCACCGTGCTATTGATATGTGCGCCGATATGACACAAGCGCTTGAAGATATTATTGAGACCGGCTGCGAAAGGATTTTAACGTCAGGCGGCAGAAGCTCAGCTATTGAAGGCTCCAACACAATAGCCCACCTGATTGAAAAAGCTGCAGGACGAATCATCATTATGCCGGGCGCCGGGGTTAATGAAAATATCGTGGCCGACCTTATCCATTTTACCAACGCCAAAGAGATCCATTCATCTGCCCGGAGCAAAGTAAAAAGCAAAATGGTATACCAAAACGACCATATACTGATGGGTTATGGAGAAACGGATGAGTTTAGCTTTGCGCTGACGGATGTGGAAAGGGTGAGGAATATTATAAAGTTGGCAAATCAATAATTAATTAAACACCGCTATCGGCAAAACCAACTCAATCCGGCTGCGCCCGGTGCCGCCAAACAAATCGGGATCAAGCAAATAATCGTACCGTATGCCGAATGAGATGGGTACCTGGTTGAACCATTGTGTATCAAAGAATATTGCCGCGCCTGTCGATCTAAAGTTTTTGTACGAACTGCCATCCGTAAAATTGTCGGATACACGGGTATAATCATAAAACACATCAGCCCTCATTCTAAGGAAATAAATCGTATTAGCTACGCCGCCATCCGGATATATCAAAGGGAAATGATAATCGGCCCCAATTTTATCCATACTGCGCAGGTTTTCGGCAACATAGCCGCGTGCAAACGGGAAATTATTGGTAAAGCCAATTGCATTATCATCGGCCTTTTGCTGATGTGCAAGGTTAAACACAAGGTTATGATTAACAGATAAACCCGGGAAAAATAAATTAGCCGAAGCCAAAAATTGATTAGCAGTCAGACCTGTTATTGCTGTCTTATAATTCAGGGTGATGTTTTGTGCGAACCGCGGGTATATATTTTGCTTGGCCTGTTGGGTTTGGGTCGAAAAAGTAATGTAATTGTTCAGGTAGGTGTAACTGCTGGAATGGAATATGCTGTTGTAGGGCGCCTGGAAATCAGTTTGACTATAATAGACATCTGTGCCGAAATCAAGTCCGCTAATCTGCTTGCCCTGGCTAAAATTTAAAGGAATCTCAACCCCCGCATGCGGGTCAGTTTCGTTCCAGTACACATTGCCTCCTTTGTAAAAGCCACGGCGATCAATAGTATAGTCCATCCCAACGCGGATAAAGGGGAATAATGCACCGTAGATAGCATCGAAACCAAGTTCTTTATAACCTTCATCCCGGTTATAGCCAAAAGATAATTGTGATTGAAAAGTGTTCAGCACATTTTCGCCGATGATGGCAATGGAATAATTGGGATCGTTAATAGCCGGGATAATGCTATGAAAGTTGAATAAATGATAGGTTTTAGAATATTTTGTAACCGGCAGAGGCTCCAATTTTACGGTTGCAAGTAAATCTGCCGTCGTATCGCGCTTGAGTGCGGAAATACCCATGTCAGGCATTGCGACAGGTTCCGATGTTTCACGAATTTCAAGCCATTCGACACTTTTGCTATTTACCTCATTTACTTTATAGCCGGCAGCCGAAAATCCTACCCAGGCTAATTTATTTTTGCTAACAGCAGGTTGGTAGTAACCAATTGCCTCAAAATTGTCTGGATCAGGCAGCCAATACAGTTTTCCGTTAGCAAGATCAAAGCTGTATAAACCATCAATTTTACCCGACGTAGCGGAATAATATACCATGCTGCCTTTTATAGTTGGAAATGCAATCGGCTGATATGAAAAATGCAATAAATATTTAACCCTACCGGTATTGATATCAATTTCTGCTAATGACATCTTACCTTCGCCATTCCTTACTGCCGAAATCAATTTATCATTTCCATAAAACTTGGGATAAGTAAAAAATAGCTTATCCGGGTTAGGGACGGCGTTTATTAATTTACCATCTGCCGCACTTAACAAATGAATCTGGCTTTTACCTGATGGCCCAACCTGCACAGCAACAATAGTTTTGCCATCAGGGCTAAAATCAGGTGCGAAATATTTAGACGCGATTGTTAAACGCCGCTCCTTCCCTGTTGCCACATCAAGCAGTTCCAGTTCGCTGTAATCCCGGTAGGTCCAGCGTAGATCGGGCCTGTAAGCGGCATAGACTATTTTGCCGTCATGATAGGCAAAATAATTATCCAGCGAAGGGGCACGAACACTTATCTTTTTCTCCCTATCACCTGTTTTAATTACAAAAACGGGCAGATGATCATAAGTACTTTTCATGTAAATCAGCGTGTTATCGTTTACATAAACGGGGTATTCCTCGTCGGCCACAAAATGCTTTGGGAGTGTTGACGCATTTGTTTCCGGCTGCAAGTCAGAACTGAACTGATGTTTAAAATGCTCAAACGCATCATTCCTGAATTTTTCAAAGCTTACACCTGAATATTTTTTGATGGCTTGCTGCAAAGGGTAAAAACCTCCTTTAAAGGCGGCGGCATCATGTGTCACATTTTTCCAGAACAGATCGCCGTATTTTTCGCGTCCGTAAGATACCAGCATGTATCCTGTAGGATACCAGTCGGGCGTAAAATCAAGGTACGAACCGTTACGGAGCTTCATCCAACTATAATCTTTGTTCGCTGCCCATAAAGCCCGGTAGCCATTGAAAAAATATGGAATGCGCCCTCTGCCCTGGTCGCTCACCATGGTTTCGTTAAACACAGCGTCGCCTTCAAAAAACCAGTTTGGGATGGCCAGGTCGTTCCCCAGTGCCTGCCCGCCTTCGCCGAAAAGGATGTGCAGTACGCGCGACAGCCCGACATTGAAATTATTGTACTGCTGTACGTGCCTGAATTCGTGTATAGATAGTTGCTGAACCCATGGCAAGCTGCCTATTTCAAAACTGTTTTGATCGGGGGTAAGATAAAACTCGCTCCTGAACGGCGCCAACCCCACATACGCATTGGCTATCGTCGTTTGGTTTTGCAGCACTATGCTCACCGGTTTTTGTTTAGTGCCGATGGTTGGCGCTATGGCAAGGTTCATCTTTGCAATTATGCTGGCTACTTCCAATGCAGCCGAATCGAGCCCTTGCGGGAATATCACTTTTGCTGCAGGAACATTTACCTGCTTCCATTTGATGGACGGCGGGTTGCCCCCAAACTCCTGGGCCCTGGTAAAAGTGGCAGTAGTGGTTAAAAGCAGTATTAAGAAAAGGACATTTAGCTTATTGCAGCCCGGTAGCTTGATCATCGGCATGAAAGTAAGAAATTTGCCCGAACCAAATAAAGAATTGATGTAACAAATAGGGCATACACGAACGCAATCAACAATGATATGACACATCATCAGCTAAAACTCTATACATTTGCCGATTGTTAAAAATATCATGGCTAAAGTTTCTATCAACCTGGCAACAGGCTCCATACAAAAAGAAGATATTATTGTAGGCATCGACCTGGGCACAACAAATTCGCTGGTGGCTTTTATCGACCCCGATAAAAACCCAAAAGTGATTAATGATACCGGCAAAGGTGTTTTAGTGCCTTCCGTAGTTCATTTTGGCGCAGCGGGCGAAATTACTGTTGGTAATGAAGCTAAGAATTATTTGGTTACGGACCCGCAGAACACTGTCTTTTCGGTAAAGAGACTGCTTGGCCGCTCGTACCACGATATTGAGAATTATAAAGATTTCTTTTCCTATAAGGTTATAGATGACGACACTGAGAGTTTGGTAAAAATAAAGGTAGGTGACAAGTTTTATACGCCAATAGAACTATCAGCCCTGATATTAAAAGAATTGAAAGAACGCGCGGAACATGCCCTTAAAACACCCGTGAACCGGGCAGTTATAACCGTTCCGGCGTATTTTAACGATTCGCAGCGACAGGCGACCCGTGATGCAGGCAAACTCGCAGGACTGGATGTACTGCGCATTGTAAATGAACCTACAGCAGCAAGTTTGGCTTACGGCATCGGCTTAAATCCTGAAGAAACCAAAACCATTGCAGTTTATGATTTGGGCGGCGGTACATTTGATGTATCCATCCTGCAAATACAAAATGGCATTTTTGAGGTACTGTCGACCAATGGAGACACCTTCCTCGGCGGCGATGATTTTGACCGCGCCATAGTCGATTACTGGATCGAAAAAAACGGGCTAAATAGAACTGAATTACTAAAAAACCGTGAACTGGCGCAAGAACTTCGCCTCAAAGCCGAGGAAGCCAAAAAAGCTTTCGCGTACCAGAGCCTGGTGAATGATAAGATTGGCGATATCTGGTGCACACTTGACCGTACCACATTTGAGCAACTGATATTACCGAAAGTACAGCAAACTATAGAATGCTGCCATAAGGCGTTGGTTGATGCCAACCTGGATATAGGCGATATTAACGAAGTGGTAATGGTGGGTGGTTCAACCCGCACTGCGCTGGTTAAAAAAATGGTATCTAATTTTTTTGCGAGGCCGGTACACGATGACCTTAATCCCGATGAAGTGGTCGCCCTAGGTGCAGCCATCCAGGCCGATGTATTGGCCGGCAACCGTAGGGATATCTTGTTGCTTGATGTTACTCCCCTGTCCCTGGGTATCGAAACTATGGGTGGACTGATGGACGTTATTATTCCACGCAATTCAAAGGTACCCACCAAAGCGGGCAGACAATATACTACCTCTATTGACGGACAGGTGAATATGAAAATTGCCGTTTACCAGGGCGAACGTGACCTGATAAGCGAGAACCGCAAACTGGCAGAGTTTGATTTAAAGGGTATCCCATCTATGCCTGCAGGTTTTCCGAAAGTGGATATCAATTTCCTGTTGAATGCTGATGGCATCCTAAAAATACAGGCTACCGAACTGCGTTCTGGCGTAAAGCAGGAAGTTGAAGTGAAACCTACCTACGGCATCACCGACGACCAGGTCGAACAAATGCTGATGGACAGTATCACCCATGCTAAGGACGATGTGGCGCAGCGTATGATTATAGAAGCGCGCACCGAAGGCGAACAAATGGTGTATACCGTTGAGCGCTTTTTGCAGAAAAATAGTGATTATGTAAGTATCGCCGAAATCACCGAAACAACTAAGTATATACAAGCATTAAAAGACGCATTGACCAGTGGTGACAAGGACCTTATCCATAAATCCATAGACGAACTCAATGAATTTACCCGTCCCTTTGCCGAGCGGTTGATGGACCAGGCCATTAGCACGGCAATGAAGGGGAAAAGTATAGAGTAAAATATCTGTTAAATATTTACTAAATTTTTAGGTTGAATTTTTTTCTTGTGATACAAGTATTATATTAGTTGCCATAAACTTCATCACATGAAAAAAATCTATAAAAGTATCGCACCAGTTTTAATTGTATTATGTCTTTTTCAAAGCTGTGCCACAGTATTTGGTGGTAGCGTTAACACTTATCAACGTACCAAACCCCTACCCGGACAAGAGCAACGCAGGTTGCGCGTTGGCGCTTTTGTTGCCGACCTTTTGTTATTTTGGCCAGGGCTAATAGTAGATTTTGCTACTTGCGCCATTTACAAACCAACACCGGCAAGTCCGCCACCACCGCCAGCAATGCCGGCTGGTCAGGCACCTTCAACAAAGTAGTTGCTTAGCCTGTTGCACAAAACAAGAAAGCTTACAAGGTACAAACCCGGTAAGCTTTTTTTATTTATTGAGAGCCTCTTGTTCCTTCAAAGCTGCGATATTGTTTTTATCGCTGTAGGTATCGGTCTGGGTTGCAAAATCCTCCAGTATACTCGCTATGGTATCTAAATTATCAGATACCCGCTGGTGCATATCGGGCAAGTCTTTGTCCAGTCGTTTATTACCCAGGTCGATATTATCGACCTCTATTTTTGCAAGCTTTTGTATGATTGCCTGTTGACTGTTTTTCAGGTCTTCCAGTTCATGGACAATTTTTTCCATCAACTCAAACTTCTTTAACTTATCCATATGGTTTTATCAATTGTTATATGATGATAACCTAAAATGGCAGCGATTGTTTAGAATTTAATTTGAGTGAGGTACCGGTTAGCGCTGAATCAGCCTGGCAACGTATTTACCGATAATATCAAATTCGAGGTTGACGATTGAGCTGACTCTCACCTGCTGTAAATTGGTATGTTCAAAAGTGTAAGGGATAATTGCCACCGAGAAACTATTTGGTTTGGAGTTGACCACGGTTAAACTGATCCCATTCACACAAATCGAACCTTTTTCAACAGTGACATTTCCGGCAGCGAAATCATACTCAAAAGTGTATTCCCAACTGCCATCTAATTCTCTAAATCCAATACAGGTAGCTGTTTGGTCAACATGACCCTGAACGATATGCCCATCCAGCCGGGCGTTCATTTGCATACAGCGCTCCAGGTTTACCAAGTCGCCCAGTTTTAAGTGGCCTATATTGGATTTCTGAAGTGTTTCGTTAATGGCGGTTACCGTATGCTTGCCGTCGCTTAATGCGACCACAGTCAAGCACACACCGTTATGAGCAACTGATTGATCAATTTTTAGCTCTGAGGCAATTGCGGATTCGACGGTAATATGCAGGTTACCCTGCTCGTGCCGTAGTTCGGTTACCCTCCCTAAAGTTTCTATTATTCCTGTGAACAATTGAATATTATTTTGGATGTAAAAGTACGCAAAAGTCGTGCTCTATGCAGAGGATTTAAGTCAGGGTTATTTAAAATTACTTCTTACATCAAAACGCTTATTTCGCAGATCGATGCCGCCTTCCACAATTGACTTCAGATTGGCCAGGTAAAATATCCAGCCTGTCTGGCATTGCACAAAAAGGTTTCTTGAGGGGTCCGGTTCCTCTTTAATGTTTTCCTGTGTTAACTCAACAATGGTAAGCCCATTGGAGCTCTTAATATTGACGCTGACAATAGTATCATCAGTAAAAGTAAATTTTAAAAAATCTATGCTGTTCACTTCCAGCACCTGGCCCTTTTCTACAGTGCTGTCATCAAACCCGTGCCAGTACCATTCGTAGGTATCTTCTTTTAATATAAATTCCTCCGGCTCACGCAAACGGCCGGTTATGGTATAAAATTCTGCTTTTCGCAGAAACCAGCTTTCCAAACCTGCGGGTGTGGCCCAAGCCTTATAAATACTTCGTGCATCGGTATTAAAATCAGCGGTGACAGTAAATTTTGTCCAGTTATTTTCGGCCATATTGTATGTTTTCGTATAGTTATCCTAACAAAAATAATGATTAAAGTTTTGGCTTTTGTTAACTTGCCTTTAAATCTTACTATGTCAAAACAAAGCGCTGGAATACTATTATACCGATTTGACGATAAGCAGTTACAAGTTTTCCTGGTGCATCCGGGTGGGCCGTTTTTCAGAAACAAGGATACCGGCGCATGGTCGATTCCCAAAGGTGAATTTTTGGATGACGAAGAAGCACTAACTGCCGCAAAACGCGAATTCGAAGAAGAAACCGGAAGGGCAATTGACGGTAAGTTTATTGGTCTTGAACCTATTATACAAAAAAGCGGGAAAAAAGTATTTGCCTGGGCCGTTGAAGGTGATATTGACCACAATACTATTTTCAGCAATACCTTTGAAATAGAATGGCCACCAAAATCGGGCAAAAAACAAACCTTCCCGGAAGTAGATAAAGCAGCCTGGTTTGATACAGATACCGCAAAACTTAAGATTAATCGAGCGCAGGTTGGATTAATAAACAATCTTACCGAAATATTGAAACCACAGTCTTAAGATAAGTCTTTCCTGTTTTTCACCCAATCAGAAGTGGTACTATTAACGACAGTATTTGCCGGATTAATGCTACTTTGTCCCAGCAACCTTTCCATTATTATTGCCGCTATAAGCGCCTCGTCCTCATTACTATTTTGCAAAACTTCAGGCGTAAAGTATTTTTGTACAAAATGGGTATCAAAATTACCGGATGTAAAGGCCTCATGCCGCATTACAAACTTACCGAAACCTAAAGTCGTAGTAATACCGGTGATGTTGTACTCATCTATCGCCCGTACCATACGTTCAATAGCTTCTGTACGGTCTTTGCCGTAGGCAATCAGCTTGGCTATCATTGGGTCGTAATAGATAGGGATCTCCATCCCCTGTTCAAATCCGTCATCCACCCTTACCCCCGGTCCTTTTGGCGTTACATAGGTTTGCAAAGTACCAATATCTGGTAAGAAGTTATTGGCCGGATCTTCGGCGTAAACCCGCAGTTCGACTGCGTGACCATTAATTTTCAAATCTTCCTGTTTAAAACTGATTGGCTCTCCCCTTGCTATCCTAATTTGCTCTTTTACCAAATCGACACCGGTTACCAGTTCGGTTACCGGGTGTTCCACCTGCAGGCGGGTATTCATCTCGAGAAAATAAAAATTCAATTGGTCGTCCATAATAAACTCCACGGTACCCGCCCCGGTATAATTAACCGAACGCGCCACATCTACCGCACAACGTCCCATTTGCTCCCGAATTTCGGGTGTAAGTACCGATGATGGGGCTTCTTCAATAACCTTTTGATGGCGACGTTGTACCGAGCAATCGCGCTCAAATAAGTGCACAATATTTCCGTGCGAGTCACCCAAAACCTGTATCTCAATATGCCGTGGCGATGAAACATAGCGCTCAATAAAAACCGAGCCATCGCCAAAAGCAGATGTTGCCTCGGATACAGCAAGGTGCATCTGCTCTTCAAAGTCAGCCGCTGTTTCTACTATGCGCATGCCCTTGCCGCCGCCACCTGCAGCTGCTTTTATCAGGATGGGGAAACCTACTTCAACAGCACGTTTCTTCGCTTCCGGTATATCGGAGATGGCTTCTTCTGTACCGGGTACCATGGGTATATTGTATTTTAAGGCTGCAGCTTTCGCTGATAGTTTGTTGCCCATTATTTCCATAGCTTCGGGCGAAGGGCCGATCAGTATTAACCCGGCTTCTCTGACCTTGCGTGCAAAGGCTGCATTTTCAGACAGGAAGCCATAACCGGGATGAATACCTTCGGCACCCGTTTTCTGACAGGCGTCAATTATTTTATCAATAACAAGATAGGATTTACTGGAAGGCGCTTCGCCGATAAAAACAGCCTCATCAGCATAGCGGACATGAAGTGCATTACGGTCGGCGGCAGAGTAAACAGCCACCGTTTTTATACCCATTTCGCGAGCCGATCGCATTACTCTTAAAGCGATCTCACCGCGATTGGCAACAAGAATTTTCTGCATATCAACAAATGTATAAGATTTGAACTTAATGTTGCAATGGGTCAGTGATTAAGACTTAACATGAGCCAGCGCAAGACCAAATACCTCCTTTATATAAAAATTCCAGCTGTAAAGGGTATAAATATTCGGCACAAAATAGTCCAGCAGCCCTGGTTTGGATTTTGCAGCAATATAATCGCAGGGATATGGGATTACATCTATTCCCTTCTTCTTAAAAATATATTGTGCGCGTCGCATATGAAAGGCTGATGTAACCAAAAGATAAGGAGGCTGTAAATGGGCATTAGCTATTATGACTTTTGTATCAGCAGCATTTTCACCGGTGTTTTTTGATTTTTCATCAATCAAAATAACGCTATCGGGAAAATTGAACTCTCGCAGTACTTTTTTCACATACCCGCTTTCGGTAAACTGATCTGCATTAAAGGCATTATTGCCGCCGCTCATCACGATGTGTGTAACCTTGCCTGTGGCTTTTAACCGCATGCCCTCGATCAGCCTGTCACTGTGCGCGTTAAAAAAGCCATCCCCTTTGATGTCCTCATCAGTAAATCCCCCCAATATAATCGCTGCGCTGTAAACCTTTGCAGTGGTTAATGGCGCAGGCTGCACGTCCCAGCTCCGGGCAAACAGGTACAATAGAAATGGGTTGGCAAAAACAAACAATATAATAATGGCAGTAAGTAACGAACGGCGCTTCCATTTAGGCCTTTTAGATAAGATCGCGATAAGCAATAAAGCAATTACCCAATTAAATGGCGATATAAAAAACCCAAACACAAAGGAGAATATGGTGTACATTCGGATATGATGGTTAAAAGCGATGTCAATATAAAACGAAATATTGTAAAGAACTATCCGTGCGCGATAATCCGCATTTTAAAATATTTTAATAACTTAGGTCATCAATTGTAAACCCTACACCCCATGACCCAACCCTCTTTAGCTAAGGAAGCTACAAAACGGCTTTTATCTGTTGACGCATTCCGCGCACTTAATATGCTCTGTATGATATTTATTAACGACCTGAGCGGAGTTAAAGGCATTCCTTACTGGATGGACCATGCCAAAAGAATGGAGGACAGGATGGGTTTTGCGGATACCATTTTCCCGGCATTCCTGTTTATAGTAGGGTTGTCGATCCCATTAGCTATTGATAGAAAAATGCAAAAAGGCGAATCATTTGGTGCGATCTCTTCTTCAATTCTTTCACGTTCGTTAGCGCTTTTGGTAATGGGGTTTTTCCATGTCAACCTTGAAAGTTACAGTAATGCTGCTCTCCTGCCCGATTATGTTTGGTAAATACTGATAACACTGGCTTTCTTTTTGATCTGGCTGGATTATCCTGATACTTTAGATAAAATAAAACGCGATGTATTAACGAGCTTTGGTTGGGTTATCCTTATCGCAATGGCTATTTTATTTAAAGGCGGCGACAGGCATGGGGATGGTTTACACGGAATGGAGCCCGAGTGGTGGGGCATATTGGGCATTATAGGTTGGTCGTATCTTATTTGTGCCTCTGTTTACTTCCTTGTGAAGGGCAATTTCATTGCTATAATTATTGCTTTTATTGTTTTCATGGGCTTCAATATACTCGATCATGGTTTGCACCTGAAAATAAATATTATGGGTATTTACGACGGCTCGTC
>Ga0207155_1168_pt1 | contig 14778 bp, 11 predicted proteins | sample Alteio_BWMinHeat_26_FD_153515 | JGI IMG/M metagenome (GOLD analysis project Ga0207155, IMG submission 153515) | Enriched cells from forest soil in Barre Woods Harvard Forest LTER site, Petersham, Massachusetts, United States -... | ecosystem: Environmental > Terrestrial > Soil > Temperate forest >... | reverse complement strand
ATGGTTCATATTTTGTGTGAGATCAAAAGGTTTGATACGCGCCGTAAAATTTTTTAATACCGTTTCGTAGTGTGGAATTAACCATTCATCAACATCGCCAATAAATTGTACGGTGATGTGTAAACGATTGCTTGCATACGATTTTGTATCAAGAAGGTGATTGGTGCGGTCGTTTATAAATTCTTGTAGTTGTTGGATGCTGTATTTTACATCATCAGGTGGTTCGATGGCGATGTACAAACGAACTTTGTGAGTATCATGCGATTTTTTATTCAGCATACGATTTTACCGTTTTATAATTTTTTTTCTTGTGATATTGTAGAGCGATTTTTAATAATCTCAGTAATATCAAAGAGAAAATCGAAGTAGCAAACAATTTAAAAAGAGGTTTTCTATGTTGTACCATGTTTTTATCTAGAGCTGGAGAAATTACAAAAGTTGTCGCTCCTAAACCACGATCAATTACTTCTTTCACCGATGGGAGCTCGCAGATACGCCAACAAGCAATGCCCATTTCTCGTGCCAAATCCATCATTTGTTGTATAGAAGCTTCTTTATCTTTATCTTTTATAGGTGTTATACCACCGAATGTTTTTGATAATGGTTTTTCATTGTTGAAGTGTGCTTCAATAACTAGACCACTGCTATCATCAAACCATCCAAAATAAAAATTCATTCCGTATTGTTTCTCAGCCAACAATTCAAGTAATTTTTTTAATCTCTTTTTAAAACCTTGATGACCTTGAAGAATAATATGGTAGAAAATTGCTGCTTTAATGACGCCATATAATTTTTTTTCCCAAAGCTTGTTAAATAGCAACTCGGCAATCTCCGACTCAACAATTTTTGTTCCTGACTCGGTTTTCAAAAATTCAGCTACTGTTGCATAACATTGCCAAGTAACACAATCTTTTCCCCAATAATCCCTGTATGAATATTTATTCAGGTATATTATGTCTTCGTTTGGGCTCTTTATCCAATCGCACTCACCCCTTGAAGAACAAATAATTTTTTTATCTCCTGGCCACATGCTTTGGCAACAATACCTCAGTTCATATTTTTGAGGATCTATGCCAAATGCGCTCAATGCATCTTGCATCTTTTTTTTCAATTCTTCTGAAACTGGTTCTTCATCCTCAACATAAGCTAAGCTCGTGTCGTTTTTCACTGTTGCAACTTCTTCCACCGTTGCAGCTTTACTCTCTTTACTATCACCCATGGCAAGAACATGCGTATGCATACATGACACCATGAGATACGCCACAAAAAAACGTTTGAGCATATTTTTTCTTTCATACGGTGAAAATAATTTATTGAGCTAACGACATATGAATTTTGGGGTTATTCGGAGCAACCCGTTTCACCTCATTCACCGACGCATGAAAAATCTTTGCATCCAATGAAGCAAGTAATGATTTTGCAGACTCAGCTTTTAAATCTGCATGCGATTCATCTTTTAAAATAATCTGAGGAAGCTTAGTAAATCGCGTAGCCAATGGCATTGTCCATTCTTCAACCCGTTCCACATACTGCGTATCAATCAACACGACAACACAATGTTCTGGGATCACAAAATTTTCATGGTTAAATCGCTTATCACTTCGTATCCACATCCCCGCACCAAAACCGGAACTGCGGTACGTAAAAAACTGATAATCTTTTGTTGGAATAACACTTACATTTTTAATCGTGTTTTTTTGATCAAAATTATGTTTGAACCCTTTACAAATAACCAACGACATTTTATCAATTTCATGTGCCTCAACCGGAAACGAATAAAAGCCTTCGCGATTATTCATGCTCTGTCGACCATTAAAATAAATTCGATATTCAGGAACTTTATCCAACCCGTCAACACGCAAACATCCTTTTAATTCCAAGCCATGGGTAGGAACAATAGGATCAGGCGCCGGCGCTGATATTTGCTGTCCCGCACGTACTACCGTTTGCGGTGCTGGTTGTTGAACTGGTTGATTTTGGACCTGCTGATTATTATGTTGTTGTTGTTGTAATTGTTGTTGTTGGTTATGTTGATGTTGAGGTTGCTGGTTCCGAACGTACTGCTGTTGACGTTGCGTTTTTTGAGCATATCCAGGATCATCATCATTTACCAACACGGGACGACCGGTGTCAGGATCAATCGTTAAAACGGTACGTGCTTGTGTTGCACAAAAAATAAAACAAGAACCGATAAATAGGTAAAACATCTTTGAATTTTTATACATCATAGTCCTCCTCCAGCTTTATTATTTTTATCATGTTCATGCTACCGTAAATCATCCAAGAATGAAATATGTTTGTAGCACTACTCGGATTTTACGCGAAAATGCGGTAAAATCTCAAGATATTTTGGATATAACCTATTTGAGGGTATGGTAATAAGTATGAAGCAAAAATTAATAGAATCATTTAAAAAAGCACTTCTTACCGGGTCCACGCCCGAAAAGTTAACGCGCTCATTTTGCATGGGCATTTACATTGCGTTTTCGCCGTTTCCCGGAATGCATACCATCATGATGCTCATTGCTAAATATGCATGTAACTTACATTTCCCCACCCTCTTTATTGCTACTTCATTTAATAACCCATGGACCATGATCCCCTTCTTCTCATTCGATTATGCATTCGGTTATTGGCTGGTTCACAACGTTATTGGCTGGGAACCAACCTGGGTAATCTCATTGGCAAAACTGTTCGGATCTGGTACCATTTGCCTATGGTCATTTTTAATCGGCGGCAATGTGTTGGGCATTGCATCTGCACTTATCTGTTACCCCATCATGAGTGTCATTTTCAAAAATCTCGCACAACGAATTAAATAATAATCTATGAAGATCATCACAACAAATAAAAAAGCTCATTTTGAAAACGAAATTGTTGATACCGTTGAAGCCGGCATCATGCTGACAGGCGCTGAAGTTAAATCGATTCGTGCAAAAGGGATCTCTATCAATGAATCGTACGCCGTCATCCATCAAGGGGAAGTAAATCTTATCAACTGTCACATTGCACCCTATTCGCATGCTTATGCAAAAGATGACTCATCGCGCCGCACCCGCAAACTACTTTTGCATCGCAGTGAGATTAATAAACTTATTGGGAAACTTTCCAAAAAAGGGCTAACGCTCTTACCTTTAAAAGTGTATCTCAATGAACGTGGCTATGTAAAAATTGAACTTGGACTTGCAAAACATAAACAAGCACACGATAAACGAGAATCGATCAAAGAACGTGATCTAAAGCGTGAGGCTTCTCGTGAAACGAAAGTAAAAATAAGGTAACGTATGTTATTGAAATGGATCCTGAAACCCAGCCTACGCTCTAACGTAGCTGCGGCGGGCAGGCAAGTTCAGGATGACAAGATAGGTAACTCATGACGATCGGCTCAAAACTCTACCGAACAAAAGTGTGCAAAAATTCTATGCAATGGGCAAAAAGCGAGATCGCGACTGCGCCCGATGGCGCCGTTTTTTTGGCTGATGAACTGGAAGCAGCACAAGGCCGCCAAGGCCGTACGTGGGGCATTCGTCCTGGTCAACTGCTCGTCACCATCGTCTTGAAACCAGAAATTTTATCATCATTCAGCCAAGATGATCTTTCCATTCGGCTCAATCAATTGAACATGGCGCTCACGCTCGGCATTCTTGAACCCATCAAAGCATATGGCGCCGGGCTGAAATGGCCAAATGATTTTGTTATCAACGATAAAAAAGTATGCGGCATGCTTGTGCAGCTGGTCTGGCATGATCAAAAACCGGTCGGTATTGTTTTTGGGTTTGGCTTAAACGTTAACACGGTTTTCGAAAAAGATGATGAACTCTTTTCGATTGCAGGTAGTCTTATATCCGCTCGCCATGCTCCCTCGACACCGTTCGTCCCGATGGAGCCCGAAGGGCGAATGGAGGGAACGGCGGTGCTCAGCACAAACCAACAAACAATAGACATGCGCACCCTCTACAAACAACTCCTCACCAGCCTCGATCATTTCTATACCCTCTGGAAACAACAGCAGTTTTCTCACATCTATAAAGAATGGAAAGACCACCAAGTCTACCTTGGTAAACCATTAACCATTCATCAAAAAGATGGTTCGATCATTTCAGGAATCATGAATCAAGTTATGCCCAATGGCGATCTTATGCTCAAAACGGGCGCGAAGATCATTTCTATCCCGTTCTATACGGTAGAAGAAGTTAAGACTTCTTAAAAAACGATTCTTAATTTCTATGGGACCAAAGCAGCGACCCATGCTTCGCCAATAGAATTCAAGCTTCAGAAAAATATCTAAAAAATCTCACTTTTCTTCAAAAAACCATATTTTCTGTCTCTTTTTGCCCTTTTTTTTGTTTTTTAAATTTTCTAGTTGAAAATATTTTATCTAAAATCTAGTTTTTACCTCATCAAACCTGGTAATGTAAAAATATAAGATAGAGAGACATATAAAGTAGGCAAAGAAAAGAAGTAATAAATATAAAACCCTTTAAGGAAGGATGTATTATGAAAATACATAATATCATACGAAAAATGTGGATTGTGCTGAGCGTGTGTCTTGGCATGAACCATGCAATGGCTCAATCAAATGTTACAGCTCCAGGCGATGCCTCAGGTAATTTTGATTACACACAGGCCGGCCACCCAAGTGGAGACTTCAACTACAGCGAAAATTGGAAATTTACCGTAGCCGACCAAGGCTATGTTATGTTTACCGTTGCATCAAGTGATGAAGTTGATATATCATTTAGCGATTCTAATGCGGCAAGCGTCGACCTCTTCAACGTCATGATTGGTGATAACGCCAATACCAGCTTATTAACAGCTACTCTTCAAATCAGTGCCGATAGCAGTCCTATGGCTGCCTATACTTCACCAACACCATTGCTTGATCCTGCTGCCCCAAAACCATATTGGATCACACTCAATAATGGTGTGGTGAGTCTTGGCGCAGGAAGCGATATTACATCAGCACCATTAACGTCCTGGGATACGAGCACTTCTGCAAACGCCCCTTCAGGCGTTCTCTATTTCACTTTCTCAGGTTTCGCTGACGCATATTTCACCAAAATTTCTTCAGGATCTTTGCCAGCCGGAACACCTCCACCAGGATCAGGAGCAGGACAACCACCAGCAGGAGCAGTGGATACATCAACAGTATCAGGAAGAATTCCAGGGAAACCATATGTCACCAGGCACCGTGGAACAATCATAGTTCCAACCAAATCTGAAGCATTAAAAATGCGTCGTAATCGTGCAAGTTTGAGAAAAGGACCTGCAGTAAAACCTACTCGCGGTCATATGCCGCCAAAACACTAAAGTTTACAGATTATAAAGAAAGAAAACCTTGTAGCGTTCCCACAAGGTTTTCTTTTTATAAAAACTAGATTTTTTTTTCTCGAGCATGTTAGGGTTGAAATCAAACATCTGAGCTAAGGCATAAAGCACTGGTAAAATAAATAAAAAGGAGACATGTATGAAAAAATACACACGATGGTACAAAACAATGGCAAAAGAAAGTTTATTGTCACTTGTTTTAATGCAAGCATTTGCTTGCGCAAATATGTTTGCACAAGGTGCACCAGCACCTGCACCCGTAGCCCCACCGGCACCGGCACCTGCAGTTGCACCTGCGCCCGTAGCCGTTGCTGCAGCAACAACAAAAATGCCTGTTGCAATTCCTGTTGGATGGGAAGAAGAAGGTCAAGGCGCTGAACATATCACCGTTGGTAGTAAAGCTGGTGATGTCATTGCATGGATGATTAAAGTAGGCACCAACGCACAGGGCCAACAAAGTGGCGTACTGTACCGCTATCTTGACGGTACTATGGAACCAAATCCATGGCTCAAGCATTTTGCAAAAGACGTCAATGGCAACGTTCTTGACGATTTTACCGACGTTTCAGCTTCATCTGATGGTGTTGTGTGTGCGGTAACTTCTTATGAAGACGTCTTCAAAGATGGCAAGCTTTCAAAAACAGGTGGTGATGCCTATCAATACGATGATGTTAACAACCAATGGATTAAACTTCCTGCCATCGATCGCGATAATCCTAACAAAGTTATAAAATTTGACGGCGTATCAGTTGGTAGCAAAGCCAACGTTTGGGCAACCGAAGCAGACACCAACAATGCTTATCAATTGGTTGATGGTGTTTGGGAAATACGATCAACTGCTTGTGGCGATATTTCAACAGGTCTTGATGGTTACACACTCGGTATAAACCCTGTTAATAATGTTTATGAATACAATGCTCAAACTAAAGATTGGGACCAAGTTTTCTTTACCAACTCACTCGGCGTTAAACAGCCATTAAAACTTACCCTCGTTTCAGTTGGAAGTCGCGAAGCTATGTGGGGTGTTTACAGCCATGATGGCATCAGCGAAACCTGGTTCTGCAATCAAGATAAGAAAAACTGGGAACGTGCTAAAACTGCAGATGGTAAAGATGCTCAAGGTATCGTTGCACTTGGTTGTAACGCTGTTGGAACCGTTATGGGTGCAGAAGATAATGACGATATTTGGATGTATGATCATGGCGGTGTAGAAATTGTTCCACCAGCAGTACCTCAACCTCCCGTACCACAAATTTCAGTACCTCAAACACCTCCAACAGAAGCCCCAGCTCCAGGAGCTCCAGCACAAGCTGTTGTTCAACAAATGAAAGTTCAGCTCGGTGCTACAAAAGCAGCCCCTGGCGCAGTTGCAGCAGTTCCAGGTGTTAAGGGCAAACCTTCTGGCAAACAAACCAAGCGTGCTACGGCTAAAGCCGAAGGTAAAGTTGCAAAACCTAAGAAGGATCCACAAGCAAAACAACAAGCAAAAGCTCAACAAAAGCAAGCACAGCAAGCAAATGCAGCGCAAGCAAAAACAGTCGTGGTTGGAACCGAAAAAGTAAAAGTTGATAACAAAGGTAAAGTTATCAAAGCAACACCAAAAGCTGTCGGTAAAAAAGCTAAAGCAGAAGTTAAAGCTAAGGTAGCAAAAGCTCCAAAAGCTGCTGCTCCTGCAAAAGCCGCTGGCGTGGCAAAACCTGCTGGACAACAAAAGAAGGCAGCTACTGCTAAATAATTACCCCAACAAGCCATTGGCTTAAAAAGAGGCCGGAAATTCCGGCCTCTTTTTCTTTTAATCTCAAAAAAATAAATTTTTCTCGTCTTCACTCTCTTCTCCATGATATGGTAAACCAATGTTGATAGAGTGTTCTTTTTCTAAATTTAAAAAATAAATTTTGTCATCCTGAACTTGTTTCAGGATCCAAGCCTTAAAAATTTTATATGAAAAAATATTAATGAATGGACCCTGAAACGAGTTCAGGGTGACAAGAAGAGAGATCGTTCATAAGGCTGGGGATGACAAGAGGAGAGAGTTTATGAGTAAAAAAAGTTTTATCTTCTATTTATTTTTTTTCATCGTCACCACCCTCAATGCCCAAGATCGCGGCAAGCCTCTTAATTACAACGCCATTCTTACCATCGAACCAACCTCCTTTCCGGGACAACTTATTTGGACCAATGGCGCAAGTCGTTACGTAACAGGAGCAGTACAAATTCCTAACAACCATGCAGAACTGCTCGTTGGCCCATCAACCGATATTCGTCAACAAATAGGAAGTCAGTTTTTTATATTTCAAGCAAAAGAAAATCCAAAAAATAGTAGCATCATTAACTACGGTGATGAAATAGAAATTCTCTCACCTGCCGGTGGATACGGCGTTCCAGGGCTTGCAGGTGTTTATATCCCTATGAAAAAATGGTGGGTCAATGATGGAGCAAGTAAAAGTCCCGGTATCACCAACGCTCGTCAAAATCAAGCATCGATTTACGACATCATTGTTTCAGATCCTCAACATCCCCAAACAAAAGACGGTTCTCAACTTTTTAAAATTATCAGCCCTTTCAATTATCAAGGCCATGTCTATCAAAACGATCCCGTCGCTCTAGCAAGCCTTGGGCCACGCGACTGCAAAAATAGACGTCTGTGGTGCCAAGCCGGCAGTAGATTTGGTAAGGGATTTAACGAAATTCTTGTTTCACCACCAACCGCACAACAAGTTGTAACGCAAGGAATGTTGAGAATAAAAACGGTCGATAAAACCACGTTATCACCCGAAGCAAAAGCTCTTTATAATATTGCTCAAGGCGAAGCGCCCCCAGCGCCAGGAGGCAGCGCCTTCACCTTTATTCCGGGCGTGCAAGGCAGTAAAAATGTTCTGTATCATCCATTGTGGAAATTGCAGGCACCCGGCAAAGGAGCGGTATCATTTACCGCCAGCGCAAAATCGGATATCTACATAAACCTTTCAGCTCAACCACAAGATGTCCCAGGAGCTCTTTATCAAATAATTATTGGTGAAGCAAACAATACAAAAACAACGATTCGAAAAGATCCAAGCAAACCGCCCGTCTTTGAAGATGATATCACCAAAGGAGGAAATCCAAATGCTGTCATCACGGGAGGCATCGGTAATAAAAGCGGCAATGGTACCGAATGGGATGATTATTGGATCTATTTTGACAATGGAACAATCAGTTTTGGCAAAGATCTTCCTGTTGGAAAAACAGTATTATTCTCATGGAAAGATCCTGCACCAAACAATCAGATTCAATATGTAGGATTGGGCGGCGATGCCTATTTGGTTAATTTTAAAAACATAGCGCTCAAAGATTCTTCCGTCGTTGTAAACCCACCAAAAGGATTTAACGATGATGGTGAAGCGGCTCAAGCAATTGCCGTTGGAAGTAAAAAAGATGGTACCATTGATGCATGGTCAATAAGCGATGAAGACCTGGCGCTCTATCATTACGATCCAGCATCAACATTACCAAATCCATGGGTCAAAGAGGAAGCAAAAGATCGTAATGGAAATGTCATCTCAACATTTAGTGATGTTGCTGCATCTTCCGATGGTATTGCAGGTGCCGTCAGCACGCTTGGAAAAATATATCTTTTTGAACCTATCAGAAATGTTTGGGTGGAAATTCCTGCAAAAAATGCGAGCACGCTCAAATTCTCCAAACTGGCTATCGGCAATGATAACAATATTTGGGCCCTTGAAGGAACTACCGGTAATCTTTATCAACTCGTCAGAAACAAACCACGAAATATGGCTAATAATTCGCTCATCCTCAACATTAATGAATGGGAATTCCGTTTACCAAATTGCATTGCGGTTGCAGCCGGTTTTGATAATACCGTGGTTGTCATCAATAACAATAATCTGGCCATGAAATATGAAAATCAAAAATGGATCGATCTGCCCGGCGCTCAATTAACACGGATAGCTGTTGCAAGCAAAGATCTTATCGTGGGAACGTGTAAACGTGATAACGTTTTTGAAATTTGGCAATACAGCAATAAAGTGTGGCAAAAACCGATCGGTGCAGATGGCAAGCAGGCACTCGGATTTGATGCTATCGGTATCAATGCGATAGGAATTATTTTTGGTATTGATGCAGATGGAAACATTTATAACAATGGTGATGATGGTGTTATCTTCAAAATTTTAAAACCTGCAACAATAACACCGGTGCCTGGAAAACTGCCTCTTATTACTCCGGCCATCAGAGCGCCCGTTGTTCCAATGATAAAATCAAAAAGAACGATCGCAAGACAACAAGGGCTCATTAAAAAAGTAAAAACGCGCAAGAACAAACGGGTTATCCAAAAAATTGGCACCATGCCGAGTGTTGGCCAAAAAACAGCGACCGCTTTTCCCGACGTTAATCAAGCACGACGTGCAGGGTATGTATTACAGAGTTGAAAGTAGGAGAAGAAAAAATGACGAAAAAAATACATTTCATAATCATGATGCTACTCACCATGGCGACACTTCTTGATGCTCAACAACAAACTGTTATTCCCGCAGCACCGCCTGCACAACAACAATCCAAACAACCAACCGTTCCTGCGCAACAACAAATTCCACAACAACAAAAACAACCTGCAATGCAATCTTCTCCCAATCTTCCGCTTGGTTTTTTTGAAGATGGTGTTGATGCCGACACCGTCACCGTTGGCAGCAGACGTGATGGAACAATAGAAGCGTGGAAAATTGGTGATGGTGATAGCGCACTCTATCGCTATGACGAAACCTCAACCGCTCCCAACGCATGGGTCAAACAGATGGCCAAAGATGAAACCGGCGCGCTTATTTCAGCATTCGACGATGTAGCAGCATCATCAGAGGGCATCATCTGCGCTGTCAGTTCAACGGGAAAAGTGTATACGCTTGATTCAACAAAAAATATTTGGGAAGAAATTCCTGCAAATAATGCTGATCATTTTAAGTTTGCAAAAATCACCGTCGGCAATGGCAGAAACATTTGGGCTATCGAAAAAGCAACCAATAACATTTATCAGCTCGTTGTTGATTACCCCATCAAGATTGCAGATGCAACAATCCTCTCCAATGAATGGGTACTTAAATCACGCAACGGCATTGATATCTCAGCGGGCATCGATGGCACCGTGGTAGCAGTCAGTTCACAAAACAACGTTTACCGATTTGCAAACAACACCTGGATCCAAATCCCCAACATCATGTTGAGTAAGGTGGCAGTTGCCAGCAAAGATCTTATCTGGGGAATTTATGAAAATGGACCAGTTTCAGAATTTTGGAAATTTATTCCTGATCTCAAAACACCAACCTGGCAAAAAATTAAAAACGCAAACGGACAAGATGCGTTAACATTCACCAATATTGCCGCCAATGCAAGCGGAACGATTTTTGCTACCGATGCGGTAGGCACCATCTATAACAATGGCGATAAAGGTGTTGTGATGTCGGTCGTTACTCCAGAACAACTCAAATTATTGCAACCAGGACAATTTATTCAACTTGCACGAAACGTTGTTGTAATGCCTCCTCAAAAAATTTCAAACCGTTGGCAAGCTCGGCAAGCAAACCTTATTCAAAAAATTCAACAAGACCCTGCGCTGCTTGAACAAAAGCAAAAGTTGCCAAAAAAATTGAAAGTTGCGCCACCGGTGGTAGGTAAAGTAATGCCATTGGCTCCTGGCATCAAACCAGCATTACCAGCACGACCATTTCAGCAAGGTATGCTCCCAACAACTGGGCCCATCACTAAACAGCCGCTTATCACCCCACCTGCACAACGGTAAGATTATACGACCAAAGCAGCGACAAGGTCTCGCATTGGCCTATTCGTGTTTCGTAATATGTTGTTTATTGTCATCCTGACCCTGAAACGACCCTTCGACAAGCTCAGGACAGGATTCAGGGTGACAGCGTTCAGGATTAGTAATATTCAGATGTAAGTCTTCTTCTTGTCATCCTGAACCCAGCCGTCGCCCTACGTGGCTATGGCGGGCAGGCTTGTTTCAGGATCCAAGCCTTAAAAAAATAATAAAGAAACTTACAACAACTGAGAGTTATACAATATTTATATAAAAAATATTTTAGGGAATGGATCCTGAAACAAGTTCAGGATGACAATGTGGAAATAGATCCTGAAATAAATATTACTGATTCTATTTGAGGTGTGCCAGGCACCTCATTCTTTTGCTTCCAATAAATCACCGGGCTGGCACTGCAAAGCTTCACACAAACTTTCAAGCGTTGAAAAACGAATCGCCCGCGCCTTGCCGGTTTTTAAAATCGATAAATTCGCTTCGGTTATTCCAATGCGTGCCGCAAGTTCGTTCAAACGTATCTTGCGTCGCGCCATCATCTCATCCAATTTTACAACAATTTTCATACCGCTCCCTACACCGTAAGATCTTGTTCAGATTGCAATGCATTTCCCTCACGCATGACCGAGGCGATAACGCACAAACAGCCAAAAATAAAAATGTTAGCAATATCGTGCATGCCAAACCCGATGGTTAACATGCGAGAACCCGGCGGATTGTGCAATGTCGTCACCACACTCAAAATACTGGCGCTCAGAGGGCTGTATACCGCCCACACAAAAGCATACTTACTTAATTTTTCAAGCCCGCCTAATGCGCGTGTCGAAAAAATTTCACCCGCTTGATAACGCTGCATGAGCCGCATAAAAATCAGCAACCCACTCATCAAAAGCATTGCTGAAACACTATCAACCAGCATACCTAACAAACGATGCGGTATCGGCATTTCCCTTAAAATCATGGTTTCGATACCAAAATCCATACGGTCATTAACCAAGGGAAATTTGTCGTGGAACCATTTGATACAAAAAAATACGGGGGTTGCTAGCATCAACCCTTTGCTTAATAATTCAAGTCTTCGTGCATAGATTTTAACGGTTTGCATAGTTTTCCTTCCATATAATAAGGGGGGATTTGGAACCTAACATTATAACTTTATAACCATGGTTACCTGAAGAATATCTTAATATTTATCGTATATCAATAATTTTTTATCGATATACGATTATAGGCCAAAGCAGCGGGAAAAACCCAAATCCCAAGCACTTTCCACAAAAAACATGGGAGAAAAATACTAATCCCTAGATTCTTTTTGAAACAAAATGATAAATTGAAAATAAGGACTTGAGAATTTCGGACGTAATGTAACGATATTTTGGGGAAGAAGGGATCATGAATCCTGCATCTAAGCTTTTCAGAAAATACTTCAGGCACGCGCTTTGCGTGCTCATGATCATTTGTATTAGTTCTCAACAAATTAATGCTATTGATATTATCGGCACCCTTTCTGATACTGGTTCTAGTGTTGTAAGTACCGCTACAAATCCTGTTGGTACGGTTACAAGTGCGGCTTCTACTGCTGGTAGTGTTCCTGGTCTTATTACGGGTGCTGTTTTACCATCTTCTGGTTCTGGCGGAACTCCAACTCCTTATACCCCGCTTCAATCAGGTATCGTCTGGGGTCTCAATGGCGGCAATGCCGTTTATTATCTTAATGGTGTATCGAATACAACGCCATGGGGTGGTGGCGCTAACGCCTCGTGGACGCAAATTCCTGGAGGCCTCAAATTCATCGCTATCGCTGGCAATGGAGCTCTTTGGGGTATTGACAGTTATAACAACATTGTTTTTCTTAATGGTGTATCACGAACCACTCCCATGGGAACGGGATGGTCTGGACCCATTGCACCACCACCAGGATATACGCCTTGTAAAATATATGGCGATTGCGATCCCAATGGACAAATATGGTTACTAGCAAATGATAGCAGTGGATGGGGCTCTCTTTGGAGACGTAATGGCATAACAAGCACAACTCCTGTTGGGCATAATGCTCCTGGAAGCGGTTGGACTCAACTTACATCACCAAGCGACAGTACAATAACGGGATCCTACATCAAACCTTCCACGGGATCGACTTTTCCTACGATGGGTTCTTCATTTGCTTTTTCTCCCAGTGGCGAAGCTTGGGCAACAGATTATAATGGTAACGTTTATGAAACTATGAGTTCATCATTAACTTTTGCAGGATCATATTTATCGAATTCAAATGGTAGGATTTCGCTTACTCAAATTTCAGCAGGATATAAAAACTATGCCTGGGGCGTTACCATAACTGGTCAAATATATTTCAATCCAGGGCCCCCACCTCCTTCTTCTTCTAGTTGGACAACACTTGTTTCAGGTAAATTATTAAGTCAAATATGTATCGGGCCTACCGGTCAAGTTATTGGCGTAGATTCATCGGGAAATATTTTTATGAGGACATCTGCAACGAGCGCAGGTGCACCTATGACCACGATAGATTCATACGGTGGAGGCTGGACTCCAATTGCGGGAGGACTTGTTCAAGCCCTGGTAGGTCCCAATATAAACTCAATTCCAACAGCACCTCTCTCTGCTGCCGAATCAGGAACCACTGATGGTGCCAATGATTCTATTGCTAACAATTCAACGAAGGCGCCAATAGCTCCAACTGACAATAATAATTACAATAATGCATACTACACCGCTTTTTATACCGCATTACGTGGCGCCGCCGATGGTGCTGTTGCGAGCTCTGCTACCCCTCCTGCCGCTCCATCAAGTTATGGCTTCAGCTATCCTGCTGCATATACTAATGCATACGCTTCTGCTTTCAACGGAACGTATGATGCTTCGCATTATAAAGTTAAATCAACTACCGATACCAGCACTGCTTATGTCAATGCTTACAATACCGCTTTTAGTACTGTTTACAGTACTGCTAAGGCTCAACAAGTTGGCGCAACCGGTGGTGCATCTGCTGGCGTCTCTGCTGCAGCAACGGCCGTTCCAACAGCGCAAACTGCCTATACCCTCGATTATCAAAATGCCTATAACGATGCTTTTTATGGTGCTCGTGATGGTACCAATGCTGCCGCTAATGCTACACCATCAGCAACACCAACACCCACCCCAACAACGCTTACCATTTATCAAAATGCTTTCAACGGTGCTCGCAATGGGCTTGATGCTAAACCCGCATCGATAAGTTCTATCACCGATATGAACAGTGCTGCCTACGTAACTGCGTATAATGCTAAATATGCTACGGTCAACACTGCCCAAGCCGGAGCTGTCGCTGGTGCATCTATTGGCACCGCTTATGCTATTAATTCTAGCTCCATTACACTGACGCAGATCTTTGCTTACCAGCAATATGGCACCGATTATCAAAATGCATATACCGATGCTAAACAAGGCGCTTCTGATGGTGTCTATGCTGCGCCTGGTACACCGGCACCAACATCAACATCGGTTACTAACACAATATCGGGGCTTTTTGGTTATTCTCAGACTTATCAGATTGTAACTCCAACATCAGCAACCTATCAAATGGCATTCAATGGCGCTCGCAATGCGCTTGATTTTAAACCGCAATCACCATCAAC
>Ga0207155_1167_pt1 | contig 14789 bp, 9 predicted proteins | sample Alteio_BWMinHeat_26_FD_153515 | JGI IMG/M metagenome (GOLD analysis project Ga0207155, IMG submission 153515) | Enriched cells from forest soil in Barre Woods Harvard Forest LTER site, Petersham, Massachusetts, United States -... | ecosystem: Environmental > Terrestrial > Soil > Temperate forest >... | reverse complement strand
ATTGAGGCCAAAGTGTTTGATGAAGTTCCTTTCATTTGCCGGATTCACGGTGTCGGGCATTAGCCTGTTTCTGAGGAGCTCTTGGTTAACAGCTGGCGTTGTTGTGCCGCCGCCATTGAAACTGGACTTGAGGGATGGCTCGCGCGGGAGAGTAAAGCTCCACACACAGACACGAATCTTGCCCTCGAACGTTCCTTGATTGCTGCTTACGGTATACGTGCCGCGGTATGGGCCGGCCACCGTGCTCCTGGGCACAAAGACGTCGACCCAGAAGACTGCGTTGCGCCCGGCCACCAGATCGAATGGAACCGCTCTGAATTCAGCCTCCACAGGCGGCCTGCCTGTGGCCGGATCAAGAAATGGAATGAGCGCATCGGGGAATGTCCAAACCTTGGTGATGGGAAGATTAGGCGGCCCGTTGTAGGTGGGGCTGTGATGTTTCACGGTTACGTACCATTCCCGATAGAGGATCAAGTTCACGGCCGAAAGAATTGCGTCTCGTGGGCCCGCCAACTCGGAAACGGAAAAGTTGACATTAGTAAGCCCACCGCTAGGCGCCTGTATCGCGACCTGGAACGATTCGTATTCTCCTCGGGCGTCCCGGATCACAACCGCAGTTCTGACACCGGGCGTCTCCCTCGGTCCCACGCGCTTCAGAGAACTTGGAACAGCCCACACAGTGGGTCCCGCAGCAAGCGCTCTGCCGCAAACCAGCACAATCAAAACTATCGTCAAAGATGCTGCCTTTGTCATTTCTTGCATCGGGACCAGCAGAGATGGACCGGGCCAGAGGTTTCAGGCTCTGGCCACGCTCTTGCCTATCACTTCCGTAGCTCCTTGCCTGTGACCACCACCCGTTGAACCTTTTTAGGCACATTGAGGTCGTTGGTGGTCAACTTCACGGATTCTCTTAACAGCCTCGAGGATCCAGGGCTAAACGTCGTCACCGGGCTGAAGTCGATAATCAGCGCGCAAGTGCTTGCGGCTGCGAGCGATGTGCTCGAGGTGCATTCGTTGTTGCCGGAGGCCTCCGGGAAATCTGGTGGATAGGTCAAAGCGGAAAACGTCAGCGAAGCATTGCCGATGTTTTCGACTTCCACAGTTTTAGGACTGTCCATGCTCGTTGAATTGATCTTCGTGGGATCAAACTTCAAGGACGGCGCATCTGCGCGGTCGATTCTCGTCACGTGTCCGCTGAAAGTATCGGCCACATAGAGATTGCCGAATCCATCGAGGGTCACGCCGTTGGGCACGTCCAGTCCAGTGCTCACTGTGGTCTGATTGCCGCTCGGCGTCACCTCGTACACCGTGTCGGTGGCCGAATCAGTGATGTACACGTTCTCGGCCGCATCCACGGCGACAGCTGCGGGACTGACGAGCCCGCTCCCAATCATGGTCTGGGTGCCCTTGGGCGTGATCTTGAACACCGTTGCGCTGAACGTATCGGCGACGTAAACATTGCCGGCCGCATCCACGGCCACGCCGGCGGGCGTATTGTATCCGCTGCCCACCATGGTCTGCGCGCCGCCCGGCGTTATCTGAAACACCGTTGGAACGAAGGGGTCACTGACGTAGACGTTGCCGGCTCCGTCCACGGCCACGCCAACCGGATAGGAGAACCCGCTGCCGATCATGGTTTGCACGCCGCCCGGTGTCACCTTGAACACCACGTCTGCATGACTGTCGGTGACATACAGATTACCCGCCCCATCCACAGCGGCATCCTCCGGCACTTCAAGTCCGGTTCCTATCGGGTTCTGAACTCCACTGGGCGTGATCTTGAACACCTCCTGGAGGCCAATGTCGGTGACGTACACATTGCCCGCCGCGTCCACGGCCACGCCTTGGGGACTAATAAAATGCCCGCCCACACTGGTCTGCCTACCCCCGGGCCCAAAGACCACCTGCGGCCCGGTGCCGACGCCACAGATCGGCACTGTGGCCAGTGCTGTGCTGGTTTTGGCCGTGCCGGCATAGAAAGCCACCGCACCTTGGCGCGAGCCGGTTACCAGAGGCTTGAAGCTGACATTGACCATGCAGTTAGTGGTCGTGACATACGTCATTGTTGTGCAAGTGCTCCCCGTTGCCTGGGCAAAGTCTTTGCCAGCCATGCCCGTGGTCAACACCGCAATGCTACCCACTTTTGTGCCGGCTCCGACCGTGAAGGACAGGGGAACCGTCGCGCTGCGTGATCCAACCGCCTGGGAGCCGAGATTCACGCTGGTTGATCCGTTGAAGGTTACCTGTGCCTGGGTCATAATGGGCAGCAGAGGACAGGTCAGGGCAAAAAGAAAAAAGCTAAGTTGAATCCGCCGGAACCGCTGCGGGCAGAAAGAAAGAGCAAAAGGTTGTCTCACCGTGGCCTCCAAAGTTCGTCTAATTGTGGACCTCCACTGCCGACCTCCAGCCGCGACCCAATCGAGAGCTGACCACCTCCGGCCCACAACTGTCCTTCGAATGAGATTCGAGCGGCTTTACCGGAAGCCGCAGCCGCGCGCCCTGCGCTCGCTTCGGCTTACGCCTGACACGTTTTACTTAAACAAGTCACTTAGATCGTTCGTCTGAGGGTCCGCCGCCGCACCCAGGAGTGGCCCGACGTGAAAGATTTCCTGCAACGTTTTCAGGGTGGAGCTGTGGTCGTAATGAATGCTGTTGCTGTACGGCCTCTTGCCCCCGCCCTTGGCAAATGGCGAAAGCAAGAAAAAGCCAATCGGGCCGTCGCTGAACTGGTCGCTGTCCTCAGCTTCATCCCAAACTATGATCAGGGCGCCCCCTTCCTTGTACGCAGAGGACTCGAGAATGAGCGGCACGTTTTTCTTCAGCCATGTGTCTGCCCGAAACGTGTTGTCTGCAGGCTCCGTCGCATCGCAGGGAGAAACCCCTTCGTGACCGTCATGGCACAGGTTGGGCGAGATGAAGTTGTAGCGCGCTGCAGTGTGGTCAGCCAGATCCGTGGCTAACTGATAATAGGGCCGGACGTGCGATATACACTCGGCCGAGTTTGGGTCGGGGGGATTGCCGGCGACATCGGTAAAATACACGAATCCGAGATGTTCAACATCGAGATAGGTGAAGTCAACCGGGCAGACGTCGAAGACGGGACTGCCAAAATCGGGTTCCGCGTAGGCTCTCCAGGAAATACCTGCTTCCTGGAGAAGTTTCACAAAATGCTTGGCATCAACGTTAAAAGGAGGCTGGCCGGGCTGAGTATCCGCGAGAACCCCGAAATTGGTCCCGGCTTCCAGCCACAAGTAATTCGGCTGGCTGGGATGGTTGCCCGGGGGATTGAAATACTGCTCCGCGTGAGCCGACGTGTCTAGCAGCTTCCCGTTGGCATACGGTGCCAGTGGGTTGCCTTTTATATCTGGAGCGCCAAAGGAGGCGCCGGCGTCGTTGCCGGTCCAATTGTGATTCTCCATGAGTATGATCCAGACAGTTTTGACCCTGTTCATTTGCGCATTGCAAGGAATCGGCAGCAAGGCCAGCAGCGACAACGTAGCTGCGCTAAACGCCAGAACCTTCGCTATGTGTTTCATGGCATCCTCCATGTGTCCGTGCAGTAACTGCGACATGACTTCTTCATCACTAAGTGCGCAATGCGTCAAACCCATCGCGCCTTTCCCAGTCAATGTATTCCTCCGTGCTACGGGAGAAAGAAATCGCTCAGGTCGTTTGTGCCCGCGTTAGCGGCCCCTCCCAGCAGTGGCGTAACCCCGAAGATTTCCTGGAACGTTTTCAGCATCGAGCTATGGTCGTAGTGAATGGTGTTTTGATACTTTGTCTTGGCGAATGGCGAGAGCACGAACATGCCAATCGGGCCATCCGGGCATCCGGGATCTTCACCTTCATCCCAGACGATGAACAAGGCGCCATCGGTTGTGTAGACGCTGGAGTTGGTGATGGTGGGCACACCGACGTTCTTAAGCCAGGTATCGCCGCGTAGCGTGTTATCTGCTGGATCACTGGAATTACACGGGGAAACACCCTCGTGTCCGTCATGACACAGGTTCGGCGTAATGAAGTTATATTGTGCATAGCACGGGGTTCTCGCGGTGATGAGCACGGGCGTGCAAGCCGTTCCTGAGGCCAGATCCCTTGCCAGATGGGAATAGGGTCTGACGTGCGCGATGCAGTTGGGTGACGACGAACTGAACCTTTTCGTAGTGTCCGAGAAGTAGACAAAGGCTACATGATCTACGTCGACTTCGCCGAAGGTGAGCGGGCAGTCAGTGAAATCGGGGTTGGGATAGTCGGGTTCGGCGTACGCCTTCCAGGTAATGCCGGCATTCACCAGTTCCATAACCAGATGCGCGGTCGTGGTTTGGCCGTTGAGTACCTTCCTCCCATCTTTCCGCAGGGGAAGATTGTCATTAAGGATACCGAAATTTGTCCCCGCTTCGAGCCACAGGTAATTTGGCAGACTGGGGTGGTTCCTCGGAGGGTTGAAATACTGCTCGGCGTGCGCCCGCAGCGGGATCAGGCTGTTGATGTACGGAGCTAGCGAACTGCCTTTGATATCTGGGTCGCCAGACGAAGCGGCACTGTTGTTGCCCGTCCAGTTGTGATTCTCCATGAGTATGATAAAGACATGCTTTACATTACTCATTTGTGTTTTTGCTTGAGTCGCGACCGGCATAGCACAAAACGACAACGCGGTTGCGCCGAGCGTGGTCAGAATCTTTCGCCAGTTGTTCACGGCACTCTCCATAAGGTTTGCCCTAACTGCCGACCACGCCTCTGAATCACTGTTGAATCGAGTCCCTGCGAACAATGGGGCCTCGATTTCCCGCCGCGATCACCAGAAGAACTTCAGCGCAAACGTCATGTTCCGCGGATCGGTCTGGACACCGGTAATCTTGCCGAACGTGCATCCGGCTTGATGCACCAGGTCAGTCGAGCCGTCCGGGTTGGGCGGTAAGCAAAATGTGGTGTTGGGAAGTGCCAAATTTTGATGGTTCAGAGCATTGAACACTTCCCACCGGAATTCGACGTACCTGGCCTCGGTAAGGTGGAACTCTTTCATCAGCGATGAATCGAGGTTCCAGAAACCTGGACCACGAATGGCATCGGTCCGCGACTTCATACTCCCGAAGGTCCACGCGCGCGGATCGAGATCGGAATAGTTCGCCCAGAACGTCGGATCGCTTCCAAAAGCGGGCTCAAAGGCGGCGGGGTTGATCCAATCTGCAATCTGCTCGGATTTGGAGCGATGCCCGCGGAAATGGGGATCGCCGATCATATTGCACCGGCCTCCCGACTCCTGGAACGAGGTACCCGGGGTGCTTAGCTGCTGAAGCGTGCTCGAGGGACATGAAATTGCCAGAGGCAGACCCTTCTGGGCGTTGAAACTGCCACTTAGCTTCCAGCCGCCGACGATGCGACCTGCGATGCCCCTTAGGTTCAAAAGTGCCTTGCCAGTACCTACGGGGAGCTCGTAGGTAGCACCGATGTTGAACTGCTGAGGTATGTCATCGACCGCGATGGTACGATCCGCGTTCCTGTTGTCCGGATCCTGAAAGCTGAACGGACCACCGAAAGCGCTCTCCAATTGGCCGCCCCGCCCGCCGATGATACCCGTGCGGCCAAAGTGAATCGGATCCACGGCCTCCACGCTCGCTCCCCCCACAGACCAGTTATCCATCTGCTTGGAGAGTGTGTAAGCCGCAATAAAGTCCAAGCCATGGGAATGCCGCTTTTCGATCCTCAAGTTCATTCCGTTGTAGGTAGTTCCGCCCTGGAACGTGCCGCTTGTTGGAACAGTCGGGAAAAAGGGATACGGCGATAACAAGATCGATAGCGGTGCCGGATCTCCGTAGAGTAAGGCCAGTTCGCTTGCCGACTGACCTGAATAGAACTGTGAAATTGGGTAGTTATTAAAAAGTTGGGCCTGATACTTCAGCTTTTGTGCCGTGGGCACATTGTTATAGAGGTAACTGTTCGGCCCGCTCCCGGAAAGGTGAGTTCCGTGAGTACCTACATAAGCTAGAGAGACGGACAAACCGGCTGGGAACTCGTGTTGCAGCTCCAGTGTGTAGCTTTGCACCATCGGATCATGAGTCGGTTTGACGAAGGCATAGGTACCGCCCAGGAGGTTTTCTCGAGTCTGAGCCGGGAAAGGCCCAGTGATGGGTGGGAACAAGAGGCTTGTCTTGTTTGTGGTGGTGTCGCTCAGGGGAAAGGCTTCGCACGGTCCGGCAAACCCCTGGCATTGCGGGTAAAAACTGTTGAACCACGCTGCACTCTGACCCCAGCCGGCGCCGTTGACCACGGATTGACCGGGGGCATTCAAGGCTTCGATGCCGTCGGTATAAAAGATGTCGTAACCGCCGCGGATCACCGTTGTGCGGCTAGGCGCCCAGGAAAAGTTGAAGCGCGGGGCGAAGTCGGTGTGGTTGGCGGGAAAGACATCACCCCGCGGGAATCCAGGATCACCTTCATAAATGTTTTGACCCGGCAGTCCGGTCAGGGGATTCATGCAGGTAAAGCAGAAGTTGGACATCGGATAGTAACGGGCTTTGAAGTAACCGTTGAGGTCGTAGCGCAGGCCGACATTCAAGGTGAAATTGGGCTTGATGTGGAAGTCGTCCTGCACAAACGCCCCCCACGAGCGCCAGCGAATATAGGGCGACTTCAGGTGGCCAGCGAAGCTGCCGCTGCCTCCACCGTCGCCGGGAACGGCTCCCATCATGAATTGCGCGAGGCCATTCCCCCCGAGGCCGGAAATCGGGTCCTGAGCCAAGGAAGCGTTAAAGTCGAGGATGGTCGGATCGTCGCTGTTATAACTTGCGTGGTCCAGGCGATAAATAAAGCCCATCTTCATCGTGTGCTTGCCAAGGATCCGGGTTACGTTGTCAAGAATCGTATAGGCTTCCGATCCCGTCGCCATGTTGACCCACGCCTGCGGACCGAAGGCGATGAACCCGCCACCGGGCGTATTGTCGATGTGAAAATCCGGCGAGGGAAAGATGCCATTTGTAGGCAGAAGGCTCGGGGCCAGAGCCTGCTCTACTTGGGGCAAAGCTGTAACGCTATTGGGGTAAGGATGGGAGAGGGTCGACAGGAACTGACGAGTGAAGTTGAAACGAAATTCGTTGATGAGCTTGGGGCTGAAAGTGTAGGTATGGCCCAATGCGACAACCTGGCTGCGAACTCCGAAATTGTAGGGCGACCCGAAACCGATGAGCTCCTGAGGAAACGTGGGGCCAGTCCAAGGCACCTCGTAGTTGCGGTACTGGGTAGGGCCGAACAACCATTCAAAGAAATACTGACCCTTGCCGGTTTGGTGATCAACCTTGATCGATAAGTTAATCGGATCCTGACTGCTTCCAGTTTTCCCCTCAAAGTTGTTACAGATGCTGTAGGTACCGCTTGCTGCCAAGGGACACCCACCTAACGTGTCGATGTGGTTGGGCGAGGGAAATGAATTCACGAAGAACATCGCCGTAGAATCCAGGCTGGTGGATGGAATCTGGGTGTTGAAATTGCACGTGGTCACTCCCGCTGCCGCGCCTGCTTCTACCGCTGTGTTCAAGCAACCCGGCCCGTAAGTATTGTTGACGGGAGTCCCAAACGCTGTGCGCTGGAAGGTGCCATCCGACTGCGGCCCGGCCGTGGACGTGGGATCCCAGATCCCGTTGCTAACGACGTTGGCATCTTCGCTGAAGTTCCCCGCGCGCATCAGAGGAGTCGGAACTGTGTAAGCACCGTTGCCCCTTTGACGAAGAATCGTGGCGTCCAGGGAAAAGAAAAAGAAAGTCTTGTTCCTGCCGTCGTAAACCTGAGGAATCCTGACCGGGCCACCCAATGTCCCGCCAAAATTATTAAACTGCACCACATTCCTGCCAAACCCTCCCTGGATGCTGAAAGGGTTGGTGGCGTTGGTTGCGCTGTTGCGAAGATATTCGTAAATGTCTCCGTGGAAAGCGTTCGTACCCGACTTCAGAACCACGTTAAACACCCCGCCACCGGTGTGCGAGTATTCCGCCGAGAAAGCGTTAGTGATGGCCTGGAATTCTGTGACCGAGTCGGGAGAAGGATTGACTACTATATTTTCCCCGAAGCTTGAAATGTTAAGGTTGCCGTCCAGGTACCAGGCGTTGGCGCCGCTTTGTCCGCCGTTAACCGCAATCGCCGAACCCAGCATGTGGGTCGGATCGGGGAAGGTGCCGAATGAACTGTCGAAGCCAAAATTACTTCCCGGCGGACCACCGACGTTGTTAATTCCCGGAAGCAGGAAGGTTAACTGCTGCAAGTCGCGGCCGGCTAGAGGAACATTCTGGATGATGTCAAACTGCAGAGTACTGCTGAAGTTGCTGGCGTCGGTTTGTAGCATCGGCAACTCGGCCCTGACTTCTACTTTCTCGTTGAACGAGCCGACCTTCAACTTGGCGTCGACACGGATCACTTGCGCAGCAGGCACCCCGATGCCTTTGATGTCCAGCGTCGCGAATCCCTTGGCTACGAAATGTGCCTGGTAGCTGCCCGGTACTAGAGCCTCGGCTCGATAATAGCCCGCACTGTTTGTCTTGGTAGTGGTCGCCACATTGGTATCGACGCTCGTAATGGTGAGGTCCACTCCGGACACTGCCGCCCCTTGCGGATCCGTGACGGTGCCATCGATTGTGCCTCGATTCAATTGCGCCGACAGAAGCGTGGTGCAAGCCAGGAGAAAACCGAGAGCGAGGAAAGACAACCGCCGGAGAGCCATGTCAGCCTCTATTTACCCCAGTCCAGGTGTCCGCGACCGCCACTTCGAGCCGATGGCTTCTGACACGGCGCGGATTTTAGGTTGACAAAGAACTAGTTCCACTCTGCCAGAGCTGTCAACCGATTTCACCGCTGAAAAATTCTTTTCGTACAATTGGCTGGACGACGACTTCCGGTCATTCCGGGTGGTTTGTGTGGGGACCCGCGCTTCATCTCAACAATAATCGCAGTCGCGGCACACGCGGTCTAGCGAAGCACGCGGGGTCACCAGGATTGGAGAAGCATCACCTCTGCCGCAGTCATCCAGCAAAGTGGTATGATCCGGTCCGCGTCCATTGATCCGTCAATGGCTATTCTGCTAGCTTTTGTCGGTCGGTCCAACTGGTTGGACGCATTTGCCCTGTTTACAACTTGAGGTTTGCCATGCCCCAACCCAGGGAATATTCCGTGCCGTCGATCGAGCGGGCACTGTCGGTACTGCAATGTCTCGGCTACTCGAAGCGCGGCTTCTCTATTTCCGAAATCAGTCGGAGGCTCAAGATTCCGAAGAGTTCGGCTCATCTGATCGTAACCACTCTGGAACGTAGGGGATTCCTTCAGAAGAACACGCAAACTGGCAGATTCCATTTTGGCTTGCAGTTGGTTAGCCTGAGCAGGAGCGCGCTCGAAAACCTCGATCTGCGCGAGGAGGCCAGACCCTTCCTGCGCGATCTGATGCAAGAAAGCGGGCTCACCGTACACATGGCCGTGCTGGAACGCGATGAAGCGGTAATCATTGAGAAAGTTGAAGCGCCCGGGTTGGTGAGGCTGGCTTCATGGATCGGGCGCAGACTCGATGTCAACTGCACCGGAGTTGGCAAGGTTCTCATGGCGTTCCTCCCCAATGACGAACTCGAGTACCTGCTCAGGACCAAGGCCTTCGCCCGACACAATAACCGCACGATCATTTCCAGGAGCGCTTTGAGACGAGAGTTGATGCTGGTGAAACAGGCAGGGTACGCCCTGGACAATGAAGAGGATGAACCAGGAGTGTGCTGCATCGGAGCCCCCGTGTTCGATGATCGTGGAAATGTGGTGGCGGCAATCAGCGTGGCCGGAACCACAAGCCAAATTGGGATCGATCGCGTTCCGATACTGGCACGACTGGTAAAGCGAGCGGCACGAGGAATTTCGCTGCGTCTTGGTTATGTAGGGAAAGAGTCTGACGTTGCCTGATTCGCTCGCGCTCGGCGGCTACCGAATCTTTCCCCGCGCGGCCACACGCCAGGTAGCCATAGCCTGGTCATTGCGGAGCGCAAACACTTCGTCATGCATGTTGACGCAGGTGCACACGTGGTTCGGAATTACGGTCAGAATCTCTCCGACGTGAAATCGATGGTTCGACTTGCTGATGTCAAGATACCCGTGCTCCTCATTGAGCTTGATCAGCTTGGCGTCAGGAGCGTCGACCACGTAACCGTAGCCTTCTCGAGGGCCGGAGCTCAGAAGGTCTGAGGACAGCGTCTTGGATCCCGCATCGATTATGGCTCGACCGGGTACGGCCGTACTAACGACGGTCACCACGACTCGCGCCGCGCAGTCTTCAAGCCCGCACACGCCTTGGTAGTAGGTGTTCATGTCGTTATAGACATAAGTGCCGGGGCGCACTTCCGTCAGCCCACCTATTTGATGGGAGAGAAATGCTCCCGGTGTAGAACCACCCGAAACGATCTCAACTGGCATGCGTGCTTGGGCGAAGTCCTGCACGACCCGGCCGACCTGCTCCGACACTTGAGCGCTTATTCGCTGACGTTCTGCTTCACTGCCCCAAATGTTTCCCGAATACAGCATCAGGCCGCGGAACTTGAGGCCCGGCATTTGCTGGATCTTCGTGGCAAGTTCGACGCACGCCGAACCCGATTCGAGCCCGCAGCGTCCGAGTCCAACGTCGAATTCCACGAGCACGCCAACAGTGGATTGTTGCGCGCTGGCGGCACGCGAAACCTCGAGCGTCGTGGCCTCATTATCCAGCGCAATCAGGAGGGTTCGGGTCTTGGCCAGTGTAGCCAGTCGGCGCAGCTTCTCGCCTCCAAAGATCGGATACGCCACCAGAATTTCAGCCTTGGTCGCCGCCGCCATTACCTCGGCCTCACCCACCTTGGCCACGGTTAAGCCGCACGCTCCGCGCTCAAGCTGCATGCGTGCGACTTCAGGTGTTTTGTGGGTTTTTGTATGGGGTCGTAAACCGAGTCGGTGTTCGCGGCAATAGGCTGCCATTCGCTCAAGGTTACGTTCGACAGCGCCTACATCGATGGTCAAAGCAGGCGTAGAGAGCTCACCACGTGTTACTAGGGCTGCCAGCCCGCTGGAACGCTCGCACACTTCAACCACACGCCCCCGCTATCTACTACTCTTACTCTCAGTGTTTCCGACCGCGCACCCGGCTTGTCGAGTCCAGCCGTGCGATGCAGTCAATCTCAACTTTGATCTCCGGCAGAGCACAACCCACCGTTGTCCGCGCCGGAGGATCCTCAGCAAAGAACTCTCGAAAGACTTCATTCATTCCGTCAAAATCCTTCAAGTCAGCCAGGAAGACTCCCACCCGCACGACGCCGCCCAGGGAGCTGCCAGCAGCTTCCAGAATCGCCCGTATGTTCTTTAGGACCCTTCGCGTCTCCGATCGAATGTCCCCCAGTTGCAGCTGATTGTCCTCAGGGTTGATCGGTCCTTGTCCGGCAACGAATACAAAATCACCCGAAACGATTGCTTGCGAATAAACGCCGGACGGTTTCGGTGCCCTGGACGTCTTAATGACCTTGCGCATTTCTCGCTCTTGAAACTCACGATCTGGCAATGCAAACGATCAAACCAGGAGCCAAACTGCCTGAATTCAGCCCACTCAAATTGATATCGAACGCAGTATATCGTATCGGGTTGGCGACGGATTCTGCCTACTCGTACGTCTTGGTGTTTCCTTTCCCGGAAACAGCGTCACCTCCGATTCGCTTCACTTCGGTCGGAGCAGCCATTAACGCAAGGCGGTCTAAGTCGAAGTACTTATGGAAATCGAGGCAGAAGAGCTCGGGCGCGGGGCGGAAAGGCACCGAGTTCGTGAGGAGATCATTCAAGCTCCCCATCGACTGACGACTCTCGGTTCGCGCAAACGCAGTGGGTTCTAAGGCAGCGGCGGTCACCGCAATCACCTGGCTACGAACCCCCTCAGTGACCACACTGATGTTGCGGCGGGCGTTCGTCCGCAGCCAGGCGGCTACGGCCAACAGTTGCGCCGCTTGCAGGCCCAGCGGGCGATCTCCAGTCGTGGCCGCAAGCATCTCCCAATCTGCGGGATGCTCAGGCGCCGTGGCTCCATTGAAAAGCAAATCGAGGGCGAGCACCTGTTCCCCGCGATTGACGTGTTCGGAAACGACTTCCCCGGCCGCCTTGTAGCCTTCATCTGCCAGCACGATGCTGACCGGGCCGTCCGACGGCGCCGAAATGGCCTTCAGCCATATTCCTGTGGCACTCAGCCCGTTCGAAAAATCAAAACGGTAAGAGAGTGTCTCCAGTCCAAGGTGCTTGGTGTTGTTTGTCCTCCAGGCAGTCTCAAGCGAAACCGGAGCATAGCGAATCACATCCTGCAGGCGTTCCCGCTGAGACTTGATCCACAACGCCCGTTCACTGCCCGTTGGAATCGCCGTTTGCGCGATCTGAGCGGCCAACTTTCTGGCAAGGCCCACGATGGTAAGGTTCTGTTGCGGCAAGCCCACCGCGAGTTGCTCCGGCGATCTAATCTCATCATCGCTCGGTATCTCATTTGGAGTAATGGGCAAGCCAAAGTGCTTGGTGAAAAAGCCATAAGCTTGCTCGCGGTTTTCAAGCTGGTAATTATGGGTACCAGGATCGCGGTTCTCCTGCCACGCCAGTTCGTCTTCTTTGCCAAACAAACGGAAGAAGGGCCGAACTGGATCGTAGATGTACGGCTTCACCAGGGCAGCACGAAAACAGCAGTCGTCCTCCGCGTTGTGAATCAGCAAGGTGGGGCGGGGCGCACGGATGGCCACAAAGAAGGGGTAATCCTCGTTTTGAGTGAGGTCGGTTGCATTTTCCTCAATTTCGTCGGTATCAAGAGGACGGGTGAGGTTTGATTCCAGCGCTCCAATTCCTGCCACCTCCACCGCCACGGCGACGCGTTCGTCGAGCGCACTGAGCAGCGTGGTTTGCCAGCCGCCGCCCGACAAGCCGGTGACGCCAAGCCGACTGGCATCGACCTGCGGCAGCGTTGCCAGATAGTCAAGCCCCCGCCGCATTGAAAGATAGAAAAAGCCCAGCGCATTAGCGCCCACGAGATCGAGGTGCGCCGCGTAATCGTGGCCATTTTCCGGTTGCGCCAGCTCGCCAAATCCAGCCCACGACAGGCTCAGCGCGAAAATCCCGCGCTTGGCAAAATTGATGCAGCGCTTTTGCTCGTATTCTGCCGCATTGCCCGCGACTTCGTGACCAATCAGGTTGAGAATGGCTGGTGCCTTGCCGTTTACCTTTTGCGGTTCGTACAGGATTGCGGTTGAGTCAAAACCCGGCACAATCTCATAGCGGAGCTTGCGCACCAGGTATCCCTTGCCACTTTCAATAACTCCTGTCTCCTGAAAACGAGGTGCGGCGTCGATCCATTCAGGTGGCCAGCCATGAAAAGCCAAATCTTTAAGAACATGGCGGCGGATCTTTGCTTCTTCCGAAGACCATTTGTCCGAGCTGGGAGGAAGGGATAGCTGGGGAATCCGTTTCGCCAGGTAAGCCTGCAGCTGGAACTCAGTTACCGCACTGGGCTGGATGCGCTCTGCGAGCACCGTCTCCAGCGAATGAGCTGTAGTCTGAGAGCTGGCACTGACGCACATAACCAGAGGCATTACGCAGCCCGCTAAGAATGGCATCCAGCGTAAGACGCTCACACTATCTCCTTGTCCGACGTGTTGCCGAATTAAATCCGTCTCACCACAGCCTTTTCTGTTGCGCCATCGGTAAACGCTACCTCTTGGGTTGGTTTCGAAACCCGATTCAAGGCAAGAGTAATGTCCCGGTTGCCGGCTCCTCTGAGTTGCACCAGTGCAGAGCCGCTCTCGGCGGCGGAGCAGGACTGCACCATTGCCTCGTGCACTTCCTCCATCGCAATGACCGGGACATTGAGTTGTGATTTCGGAGTCCGGACACGAACCAGTTCAAGATCAAGCACATTCTTGCACTCTACCGCAGGTCCACTGTTGGCATTCACCACAGCGTTGCTCAGGCTGAATCCGTGTACCTGGTAGCAGGAAATGCCTTTGTCAGCAGCCTTGATGAACACATTGTCCAATGACAGCCCTTGAATCGGACTCTCGGGCAAACCTTCGACGACGATCGAGGCCTTCGCTCCGTCCAATAGGATGTCGCTGCAGTGGAAATTGCGAAAGATTGGAGTGCGCACGTCTACCGGGTGCAAGGTGGTTCGATCTTCGTCCTCGTAGAACATGCTGACGACAATCCCTGTCTCTTCAAGGTTTCGCATAACCACATTAACGGCGGACACATTCTCCGCCACACTGTCAAGATCGATGCCGGTGATCAGCGAAGCATAAACCGTGCGGTCAAGTCCCTCCCACCGCCCTGCAATCGTGGGATAGTCGGCGAAGTTCGTGCTCCCGAGCAGAGTGGCGCCGGCCAAAACTTCAAACTCGAGATTGCTTTTCAGGAAAATCGGGCCGGTCAGATACTTTCCCGGGGGAACGAAGACCTTGCCGCCACCCGCGCTGGCACAGGCGTTTATTGCGGCTTGAATACCGGCGGTGCAGAGCGTTCGACCGTCGCCCACGGCACCAAAATCGAGCACGTTTACGGCATATCCTGAAATTGCTTTCGTAGCAGCATCCGCTTCCGTTGGCCGTCCCGCGGAAAACCACGGTTGGGCTGTCCCCAGCCCGGACAGAGCAACTGAACTTGCAGGCAGCCGCCGCATGAATGCGCGCCGCCCGGAATCATCAGTGGCCATTTCGTCCTTTCCTCAGAACGTGTGATTTGCGCCCGATCCGCAAAAGTTCGCACTCGTTTCCGTCCGGCGCAGGCAAGCTATATTC
>Ga0207155_1068_pt2 | contig 14813 bp, 10 predicted proteins | sample Alteio_BWMinHeat_26_FD_153515 | JGI IMG/M metagenome (GOLD analysis project Ga0207155, IMG submission 153515) | Enriched cells from forest soil in Barre Woods Harvard Forest LTER site, Petersham, Massachusetts, United States -... | ecosystem: Environmental > Terrestrial > Soil > Temperate forest >... | reverse complement strand
TCGTATCGCCGCGCCGCCGAGGCGTTGGAGCAAACCGCTGTGTCGGTCGCAGCGATTGCCGACCAGCCGAAGGAGTTGCTTGCCATTCCGGGCATCGGGAAGGGCATGGCAGCGAATATCGCGGAGATTGCAGCGACGGGCAAACTCGGCGTGCGCGAAGAGCTGCTGGCGAAGTACAGACCGTCGATGCTTGAATTGCTGCGGTTGCCGGGAATGGGTCCCAAGACGGTTGCGCTGATTTGGGAGGCGCTCCAGATCTGCGAGATCGATGCGCTTGAAGCGGCGGCGAAAGCCGGACACCTTACCGCGCTGCCCAGGATGGGCGCAAAGCAGGTTGAGAAGCTGCTGAAAAGCATTGAAGATTACCGCAAGCATGCGGGACGTTTTCGACTGAGCGAAGCAGATGATGTAGCGGAGCAACTGACCGCGTATCTGCTGCAGTTACCGGGAATCGAGCGAGTTACGCCCGCTGGCTCGCTGCGTCGCGGACGAGAGGTGGTCGGCGATCTCGATCTGTTGGTCACTGGCCCGGCATGCGAAGAAGCGGCAGCAAGTGCAACCGCAGATTATGTGGCCGCGTTCGCCGGAATCAGCGACCTTATCGGCAAGGGCAAGAACAAAGTCAGCTTCAAGATGCTCAGCGGCATGCAGGTAGACGTTCGCCTGCTTCCGGAGGCAAGTTTTGGTGCGGCGCTGCAATATTTCACCGGCTCAAAATCACACAACGTAACGCTGCGGCAACGCGCGATGCGCATGGGCTACACGCTCAACGAATATGCACTCGCGCGCCTCGATGATGGAAGCGTCACAGTGCCGGTAACAGATGAGGCGCAGGTGTATGCGACGCTCGGCCTTGACTGGATTCCACCGGAACTGCGCGAGGGTTCTGGCGAGTTTGAAGCGGCGGTGAATCACACGCTGCCGCGGTTGGTCGAAATGGCCGACATTCGCGGCGACGTGCATGTGCATACCGATGCGACGGACGGCCGGAACACGATTCGCGAGATGGCCGAAGCGGCGGTTGAGTTGGGCTACAAATACATCGCGATCACCGACCACTCAAAGAATCTCGCGATGACGAACGGCCTTGACGATGCGCGGGCACTCGCGCATATGGCGCGGGTGCAGGCGGTCGAACACGAGATGGAAGGCCGGATCAGGATTTTCACCGGCATTGAGGTGGACATTCTCGGCGATGGGTCGCTCGATCTTTCAGACGAAGTGCTGGCGCAAATGGATGTCGTTATCGGGAGCGTGCACTCGTTGTTCAACCAGCCGCGGCAGCAAATGACCGAACGCATGCTGCGCGCGGTCGAGAATCCTTACCTGCGTATTGTCGGCCACATGACGGGCAGGTTGCTTTTGCGTCGCGAGGGCTATGAGATCGACGTCGAGGCCGTGGTTCGCCGCTGCGGAGAACTTGGCGTTGCGGTGGAGCATAACGCGTCCCCAGAGCGCCTCGATCTCTGTGATGTCGACCTGAAACTCGCGAAACAGCACGGATGCAAAATCGTCATCAATACAGACGCGCACTCAACGCGCGATTTCAACAAGCTGAAGTATGGGGTCGCCCAGTTGCGGCGCGCCTGGCTGACTCCGGCAGATGTGTTGAATACGCGCGAACCACTGGAGTTTCTAGCCGGACTGCGCCCTCGCTGAGTACAATTTCGCAACATGACCGACTACGGAACACCGAACATCACGCAACTGGAAGAGTCGAAAGCCGGCAAGCGCATCGTGCTGATGCTCGTAGGCGCTGTGATTGTGGCGATCGTGATCGCTGCTTACTTTTTTGTCGGACGGACCAAACCCCTGGCCGCGGGTGAAGTAAGCCAGGTCTATCTCTACCCGGTTCACCATGAAGGGACCACGCCGACAACGGTCGGCACCACGGTAACGACAAAGGCGGAAGTGGAAGACAACATTCTCGTGCTTGCTCAGGTGAAGGTGACGAATGTCAGCAACACCCCGTTAACGCTCGTCGAGCTGGAAGGAACTTTCGCAAGCCCCGACGGCGAGCAGGCGAGCGCGACGGTTGGAGAGGGAGATTTCCAGCGGGTCTTTCAGGCTTATCCAAATCTGGCCGACCAGAAGCGCACTCCTTTGCTGCGCGGTACGCAGATCGCCCCCGGTGAAACGATGGAGGGAGAAGCGATCTTTCATTATCCGGGCACGCGCGATGCGTGGGACAAGCGCAAATCATTCAACGTAACAGCGACGTTCAACCGCAATCCTCCGCTGACGATCCCGGTGAAATAGATCCCGCCATAAAATGGAGGGATGGCAAGCACGCGAGATGTACTGATCGCAGGCGGGGGGATCATCGGGTTGTCGCTTGCGGTGGAGCTTGCCTCCGAGGGCCTTTCGGTCACCGTGATCGAGCGTGACCGTTCGATGCGCGGAGCTTCCTGGGCCGCGGCCGGGATGCTTGCTGCAGAAGATCCGCATCATCCTGCTGGGCTGCTTCCGCTGGCCAGATTGAGCCGGCAATTGTATCCAGAGTATCTGGCGACGATCGAGCGGTTGTCGCAGATGCATGTTCCTCTGCGTACGAGCGTCGCGTTGCAGCAGTCTGATGAATCCCAAAATGCGGTGACCGTCGAGCGGTTTGCGCCCGGGTTGCGCTCACAGAATTTTGAGTTGATTGAGGAAGCAAGCCTTGATCCGCGCGATCTGTGCAGTGCGTTGCCGATGGCGGCCCGCAAGGCGGGCGTAGAAATCATCGAAGACGTGGCCGTGGCTGGGCGGCGCAGCCATGCCGGAAGAGTCAGAGCGGAGACCGCGGCCGGAGAATTTGATGCGCGGTGGTTCGTGGATTGTCGCGGCGTGTTCAGTGAAGGAGAGATTGAGCCACGCAAGGGCCAGATGCTCATGGTCGCCCTTGAGCCAGAGCGGTTGAGTTGCGTCGTGCGGACGCCGCATGTGTATCTGGTTCCGCGAGGAGATGGACGTGTCGTCATCGGTGCGACAGTGGAACGCGGTGTGCGAGACACGGTGGTGCATGAGGACGCCCTTGCGGGATTGATCGCACACGCTGATGCGTTGTTGCCGGGAATCGCCGCAGCGAAGCGGGTGGATAGCTGGGCGGGAATTCGGCCGGGCACGCCCGACGATCTGCCGCTGATCGGCGCGACGGCTGACACGGATTGCTTTGTCGCGTCAGGGCATTTTCGGAACGGAATTTTGCTCGCTCCTGGGACGGCGCGCGTCATGTCGCAGTTGCTGTGCGGAAGAGTTCCAGACGTTTCGTTGGATGCGTTTTCGCCGCTCCGCTTTGCGGCAGTCCGCAGATAGCAGACGATTTGTGTGGTTCACTCTGGATATGAGTTCACCCATCGTCGCTACGCCGCTTGCACGACAGAGTGACAACCGTTGATTGGCTGAGCTATAACAACTGGTTCGGCATCGGCGATTTTCCACAACTGAATAGTGCCGCTATGGTTGACGGCGCCATCCAACATGCAGCGGCAAAGCGGAACGGAGATAACGGGTTATGGCAACGGCTGTTGCGTCAAAAGGGCTGGAAGGGGTAGTCGCCGCGCATTCGGGAATCTGCTGGATCGATGGAGATGCCGGCGTTCTCGCATATCGTGGCATCGACATTCACGAGTTGGCGGAAAAGTCGAATTTTGAAGAGACTTCCTATCTGCTGTGGTTCGGGAAGCTGCCGACAAACGCGGAACTCGGGAAGTTTCGCCAGAGCCTCGCAGAAGCGCGGAAGCTGGATCCTGCGTTTCTGAAGCTGCTCGCAGAGATGCCGAGGACGGCGACTCCGATGGAGGTGCTGCGGACGGGCGTGTCGGCGCTGAGTTTCTTTGATCCGGACGAAAAGGACAATCTGCACGATGCGAATGTGCGCAAGGCTTTCCGATTGACGTCGCAGATCGCGATGATTGTTGCGATCTATGACCGGTTGCGGAAGGGGAAGCCGGTGGTTGACGCTGATCCGTCGCTGTCACACGCTGCAAACTTTTTGTGGATGCTGAATGGCGAGAAGCCGTCAGAGACGGCTGAGAAGGCGCTGGATGTTGCGCTGATTCTGCATGCGGATCATGAGTTGAATGCCTCGACTTTTGCGGCGAGGGTGATTGCTGCGACGCTGTCGGATATTCACTCTGCAGTGACGGGCGCGATCGGTGCGTTGAAAGGGCCGCTGCACGGTGGAGCGAACGAAGCGGTCATGCGTCTGCTGAACACGATTGTGAAAGAAGGCAGCGACCCCGTCGAGCACGTGAAGAAAATGCTGAATGCGAAGCAGAAGATCTCTGGATTTGGCCATCGCGTGTATCACACGGAGGATCCGCGGGCGACGCACCTGCGCAAAATGTCAGAGGACCTGGGTAAGTCGAGCGGTAACTCAAAGTGGTTTGAGATGTCGCGGGCGATCGAGAAGTTTGTGCTCGCGGAGAAAAAGTTGAATGCGAACGTGGATTTCTATTCTGCTTCAACTTATACGACGCTGGGGATTGATGTCGATTTGTTCACGCCGATTTTTGCGGTGAGCCGCATTTCAGGGTGGGCGGCGCATGTGATCGAGCAGCTCGACGACAATCGCCTGATTCGTCCGCGTGCCGAGTATATCGGGCCGAAGTATCCTTCGGAGTACATTCCGATCAGTGGGCGGTAAGTTAACGGTTGTGAGTTAAGAAAAAAATGCGCGCCCGCAGGCGCGCATTTTTTCTTGAGAGTCAGACCTAGTGCAACTAACTCAGTTTGAGTTACTCGACTTGCTGTTTTGCCTTGTAGCCGTCGCGCGCTACTACGCTGTATTTCAGCGGCTTGTTCTTTTCGTCCTGCATGCGTAGGGGCTTGCCTTCGTTGTCGACCAGGTCGATTTTCAACTTGCGGTAGGTACCGTCGTTCTTGGCATTCGTTGGGCGGTAACTGATTAGATATTGGTTGCGGATGGAATCGTTGATGCGGTGGAAGATATCCGGCATTTCTCCAGGGAAGCGGGGGAAGAATGCGAGGCCGCCAGTCATGCGTGCAAACGTATTCATCTGATTGTCGGCTTGCAGGTAGTCGAGCTCTCGCAAGGGTCCCATTCCGCGGCCCTCGGCCAGGATGCGCGCGGTTTGTCCGGTGCCGATGGCGAAGATTGTAACGTCGGGCGTGTTGCGAATCTTCTGCAGTGTTTTGTCGAGGTTGATCCTGCTGAACGTGTCGCGACCGGTCGAGATGAGGATGATGTACTTGTGTCCCTCGACTTTCGTGAGGCGGTCGAGCGTCTCGTACAGCGCGTCGAATTCGTTGGTTTCAGACATGCCGGGGATCTGGAGCGAGTAGAGGCTCTGCTGCACGACGCGCTTGTCCTTGGTGAAGTCTGTCAGCAGTCTGGTGCGCATGTCGTAGGTTGCGACGGCGATGTAGTCGTCGGGTTTGAGCTGCTGGGCGAAGCTGTAGGCGGCGTCCTGCATGTCGCGGACGAAGTAGTAGCTGTTGGAGGCAAATTCAAGCAGCAGAACTGCGGTGATGGGCGCCTGGATGATTCGGAAGTCGGAGATTCTCTGCGGCACGCCGTCTTCGAGGACTCTGAAGTTTTCAGGCTTAAGCCCTTGGACGAACTGATGGTTCTTGTCGAGGAGAACCGACACGTTCACGTTGACGACCGGGACGTCGACGTGGATCGAGTAATTGGCCAGTTCCGGCGGGTTCTTAACAACTGGGGCGGCTGGGGCGGCGGGTTCCTCTGATTTGTCCTTCTTCTTGGGCAGGGCGATTCCGTTGGGGTCGCTACCCGGGCCGCCAGCTTCCGGTGCATTCTGGTCCGCGGGAGGCGGCGGTGGGGCCGGTGCTTGTTGCGCAAGAGATGCAGAGGCGAGAAACGTGGTGAGCGCGAACGCCGCGATCGAAGAACGGAGTGTCATTGAGGCCCTCAGAGGCAATTGTCTTCTTAAGAGACGTAGCAGCGGGGAGAAATGTACGTCGCCCCTTCCCACTCCTTATGTTTCCCTCTTCATATAACAAAGCAAAGGAGATGCAACGAGCATATTTGGAATGAAACGGCTTAGCTATATGAGAATGCGGGTGGTAAGAGACCGCCTCGTTCACTTTTCCTATTTCCATTGTAGCGATGACCTCAGGAAGCACCGACCGGAAGCACGCGCATGGCATGGACATAGGCAGCTAGTCGAGTGGAGCACCGCGAAGCCCTACCGCAGAAGATAGATTCGATATCCCGCGATAAACCTCGACGGTGGCATGTATTCGCGTGCCAAGCGGTAATGCAACGCTAAATACGCTTCGAAGGCTGGCCAGCGTCTAACCTCGTCGTAGCCGAGGCGTTCGTCAGGCCAGATATGTTGGCTCAGGATCAGCACGCGCGGCGGCGCAGCGGTAACCTCCGAGAGAAAGCGGGTCTGGAGGGCTGCGGTGACCGGCGTGGGTCGATCTGGAAACAGATAGAAGTCATAGAGGAAACCGGTAGATTGCACCAGATGTAGCCGATTGAGCACGTTGATACAACCGCCCAAGGTCATGTCGAGGCACTGAACATGTCCTGAAAGCCGAGATCCGCCCATTGACTGCATATCGTGTTCGAGACTCTGGATGGTATCGAGTGGGTAGTTTCTGTTGAGTTCCAAGACGAGCAGCATTGGCGGGAGCAGGAGAGTGGACATGATGAGTGCAAGCGCTGCTGTGCGCACCGAGTGGAGACGAGCATCTAGCGCCGTGTCGATCGCCATCATGACCCATAGGCAGAGGAATATAGACAACGGAGCACGATGGTATGCCCAGCCCTTCGCCTGCAGGAGATAACTTGCGGCCCCGCATCCAACTCCAACACTGACGATGAGCCACTCGAGACCATGCCGGCCACGCTCGATGATGCACAGCGGAAAACAGGCAAGCGCAATCAGAAGCAGGAGTTTCTCTGGAGCCGATAAGAGATGCCATGCCATGTTTGTGATGGATACGTGGGCGAGCGACGCGTAGTACGGGACCAGGCTCTTCAGCACCGAAACAAAGCTGCCAATAGCGCGGTGGCTTACCAGGAACGCAGTTACTACAGCAGCAGGCAATAAGAGTCCAGCTACCGCCGAAATGACGATTTGCGTAACCTCGCTTCTGGGTGTTCGACGCTTCCAGGAGACGAGGACAAGAGCAGCGACGGGAAACAGGATACCGGTCGGTTTAATGGATGTCGCACTTCCGGCCGCTAAGAAGGCTCCAAATACCCAGATGCAACGGCCCGATCGTCCGAATTCGACGAGAAAAACGCACGCGATCAACAGCAGCACCGCGAGATTCCAGTCGCGCTGACCAATGTCCCATGGACCGCCCGAAAGATGAATGAGTGACGAGGCGCAACCGGCAAGAACACCCGTTGCACGATGACCAGACCCGGCGATTCGCGCCGATGCGAGAATGACTATGGCAATCGTCAGAAAGTCCCATGCGATGAGACCAGAGTTGCTGGGACCGAAGGCATGGATTTGCGCCATCTGCAAGAGGTACGTTCCCGGCATATTCATGTCCACGATCTCGCGATACGGGATCATCCCCTTGCTCATCAGGAAAACCACGTAATTCATAAGGGGAGCATCGTGCACCAGGGGTATGTGGCGCGCTGCGAAGAGGCTCACAAACAGGGCGATGGCAAATACGCAGGCGCAGCCGCGCAAAGTCCAGAACTTAGGCACTGTGGATGCGGTTGGCTGAATTGCGGCAGTTGTGCTCAATTGTCCTCAATAAAGGGGGTGTGCGGGAAGGCAAGCACATCATAACGCAGACTTTGTGAGGGGGGACGTTACGGAAGTGCCGCCGGAAGCCACAGAAAAATGGAATACAGAAGTTATTCTCCCCCAGTAGTGAAGCCCAAATTCTGTATTCAGTGCACAATAGTTCCGGCAGCCACGTAGACTGGCGCAACTCGCGGAGGATCATTTCGTTGCGGATTTTTGTTCGTGTGTTCGGGTGCTTTTTTTCTCTGGTGATCGCATGTGGCGCGGTTGCACAGAACGTCGCGCCGGCCCCTCTTGCTGGGAAACCGCTGACGCCGACGGTGCCTGTGGCTACGCCGGCACAGGCTGCTTCGGCACCTGCGCCCGTGGTGCCACCGTCAGATGCGCATTCGTTGGAGAAAGCGGACCTTGAGGCGTATCTCGACGGGGTGATTCCGCTGCAGCTTGAGCGCAGCGACCTGGCCGGGGCTGTGGTGATGGTCATGCGCGGCGATGATGTGCTGCTGAAGAAGGGATATGGTTACGCGGACGCGAAGAAGAAGACTCCGGTGGACCCTGATGCGACATTATTCCGGCTGGCTTCGATCTCGAAGTTGTTCACATGGGTCAGCGTGATGCAGCTGGTGGAACAGGGGAAACTCGATCTCGACACGGATGTGAATCAGTATCTTGACTTCAAGATCGAGCCGGCTTTTGGGAAGCCGGTGACGCTGCGAGAGCTGATGACGCACACCAGCGGTTTCGAAGAACAGATTGAATCCGTTCTGCAGCGCGAGAAAGCAAAGCCGTTTGCGTTGCGCGATTACCTGGTTCGTTATCAACCGAAGAGGATTTATCCGCCCGGGACGGTGGGAGCGTATTCGAATTACGGAGTCGGGCTGGCCGGATACATCGTGCAGCGCACGAGCGGCGAAAAGTTTGAGGACTATGTGAGGCGGCATATTTTTGACCCGCTGGGGATGAAGCATTCCACGTTTGATCAGCCCGCGGGGAAAGACCTGTATGGCTCGGTGTCAGACGGGTATACGGCCACGGCGAAACCAGCGGTGGGATTTGAAGTGTTCAATCCGATGCCGGCGGGTGGTATTTCGACGACAGCTGGAGATATGTCGCGCTTTGCGCGAGCCCTGATGAACGGCGGCGCGTTGGATGGACAGCGCATTCTTAAACCCGAGACAGTGCAGCTGATGTGGACGCGGCAATTTTCTGCGAGCCCCTCGATGCCCGCGATGGACATGGGTTTTTATGAAGTACAGCGGAATGGGCTGAAATTCGTCGGGCACAACGGAGATCTGGCGGCGTTCCACAGCCAGTTTGAGATCGAGCCGGAAAAGAAGCTGGTGTACTTCATCAGCTATAACTCGGCGGGCAGCGATGATCGCGGATCGGGAACGGCGCGGCCGGAGGTGTTCGAAGGATTGCTGAACCGCTATTTTCCCTACACTCCGAAGCCGAATTTTCAGAAGCTGACGGATGCGGACCGACAGGTTGCCGGGACATATGTTCAATCGAGGCGCGAAGACTCGACGCGATTGAAGCTGGAGTCGTTGATGGACCAGGCGCACGCGTCCATCGATAAAGACGGCGAGCTGGAGGTGGACTCCACGAAAGACCGTCGCGGGCACGTAATCCATTACAAGCCACTGGGCGGCGACCTGTGGCAGGACAAAGACGGACAGGGGAAATTGTTTGCGGTGCGTAACAGCCACGGGCGCGTGGTGAGGCTGGCGGGCATGTTTGCGGGGGCGCAGATGGTGCGTGTGCCCTGGTGGGAAAATGCGAAATTTATCGGCGTGGCGGGAATTATCGCACTGGTCGCATGCCTGTTCGCGGTGATTGCAATCATCGCGAGGCAATACAAGCGCTGGTTTCGCAAGAAGGCGCCAGTGGTGCAGCTTTATCCGGGGAGTGTGATGCTGACGCGCAGCCAGCGGTGGGCAGCGGCGCTCTGGCTGCTGGCCATTCCGGGCGTTGCGCTGGTTCTTGCACTCAGCGTGGGCGGTGATCCATTTCCGGATTTTGCGAAGTTCCCTCGCTATTTCCTGGTGCAGGACGTCCTGGTTGTACTGGCGCTGCTGGCGAGCATTCCGGCGGTGATTGCGACGTTGCGAATGTTGAGGCGCCCGGGAGTGCGGTTTGCTTCGAAGTTGAAGTACGGGATCATCGGAGCGAGTTACGTTGTGCTGGCTTACGTTTCGCTCCATTGGCATCTGCTGGGGAGTGTGCGGAAGTATTAGCGTGCTCGGGATGGCAGGAAGAAAAGAAGTGCGGATCATGGATGGCGCGGGAGACCAGAGCCATCCTTTTCAGCTACCTCGTTTCCCGCGCAATCTCTGTAATCCCGATCGTTAGTTGTTGCTGTAGCTGCGCACCCATTCGACGATGCTGCGGACGGCGATGCCTGACGGGCCTTTCGCCATCCACGGCTTCGCCTCTTCGGTCCACGCGACGCCGGCGATATCGAGGTGGATCCACGGAGTGTCTTCGGCGAATTCTTTCAGGAACATCGCAGCGGTGATGGCTCCGCCCCAGCGGCCTTTGCCGGTGTTCATGATGTCGGCGATGCTGCTCTTGATGTCCTCTTTGTAGTCGTCGGTGCAGGGCAGACGCCAGAATTTCTCGCCGGAACGTTCGAGCCCGTTGTTGAAGTGCGCGAAGGTGTCTTCGTCGTTTGAGAAGACGCCGGCGTTGACCATGCCGAGAGCGACGACGCAGGCACCGGTCAGCGTGGCGGCGTCGATCAGGTGAGTGGCGCCAAGCTGCTTCGCGTACCAGAGACCGTCGGCGAGTACGAGGCGGCCCTCGGCGTCGGTGTTCATGATCTCGATGGTTTTGCCGGAGGCGGCGACCTGGATGTCGCCGGGCTTCTGGGCTGTGCCGCTGGGCATGTTTTCGCTGGCGCAGACGATGCTGATGACTTTTACGGCTGGCTTGAGCTGGGCGATGGCACGCATCGCACCGATCATCGCGGCGCCGCCGGCCATGTCGTACTTCATTTTCTCCATGCCTTCAGAGGGCTTGATGGAGATGCCACCGGTGTCGAACGTGATGCCCTTGCCGACGAGGCCGAGCACGGGCGCGTGGCCCGGGGGCGGCTGCGAAGGTTCATAGGTCATGACGATCAGCGCGGGTGGTTCTGCTGAGCCCTGAGAGACGCTCCAGAACGCGCCCATCTTCAGTTCGTGCAGCTTCGCTGCGCCGTAGACCTCGCACTTGATTCCGACCGACTCGCAGCTCTCTTTCGCGCGTGCGCCGAGCACGGTTGGAGTGAGGCGGTTGCCGGGTTCATTAACGAGCGAGCGGGTGAAGTTCTGCGCTTCACCGAGGATGAGGCCTTCGCTGTAGCCGCGCTCGATTGCTCCGCGCTCCGCGTTCTCTGCAGCGACGAAGACGACGGACTTCATGCTCTTGTCTTTGCGATCGCTGCGGTAGGTATCAGGGTCGAAGTCGCCGACGAAGGCTCCTTCCACGACAGCGCGCGCTGTGAGATCGGAAGGCAGCTGGACATGCTGCGGCAGAGCGATGGCGATGGAGTGAATGTGGCGCGGCTTGGCGGCGCGGACGGCGGCACCTGCAGCTTTGCGGGCCTGGTGGGCGTCCAGCTTGCCGACCTTGCCGACGCCGACGATGAGCAATCGTTTTGCCGCGAGTCCACGAGGGGCGTGCAGCAGAAGGGTGTCGCATTCGGAGCCTTCAAACTCGCCGCTGTTCAATGCGGTTTCGGCGGCGGAGCGCAGGGCCGCATTGTCTGTCAGCAGAGTCGCGGCCTCACCTTCTTTTTCTGATTGCGCAGCGAAGACCGCAAGCATTTCTGTAGGGACCGACTGCGCTGTTGCAAACTTCAAATCTGTGTTCATGCTTCTCCTGGGGTGATGTTGTTAGCGGCGTTTGCTGGCTGCGATGGCAGCGCGCGATTCGCGGTCCGCTTCGCGTTTGCGCGAGGTCTCTCGTTTGTCCCAATCCTGTTTGCCCTTCGCGACTGCGATTTCGACCTTGACCTTGCCACGGCGGAAATAGAGGCGGGTGGGAATGAGGGTCTGGCCCTTCATCTGGGTGGCGGTCCAGAGTTTGCGCAGCTCGCCACTCTTAAGGAGCAGCTTTCGGGTGCGCAGGGAATCATGGTTTGAAATGTTGCCGTGGGAGTATGGCCCTATATGTGCATTCAGCAGGAATGCCTCGCCGTCTTTCATGAGGCCGTAGGCATCTTTTAGATTCGCTTTACCTTCGCGAATGGATTTAACTTCAGTTCCGCGGAGGGCGACGCCGGCCTCATAGCGGTCGAGCAGAAAGTAGTTGTGGCTGGCGGAGCGGTTTACGGCGGCGTCGCGATCGCCGGACGCTACCGGGTCACGAGGTTTGTTTTTCTGAGGACTGGAGGAAGTCGGCTGCGCCGTGGGCCGGGCCATGCAAACTCCATGGTAACAAACGAAATCGCGGTCGCGCGGCGACCTGGAAAAACTTGAGCGAATGCTATACTTCTCGCGTCCTTGGTAAGGAATCAGAGCGGCGGAGTGGGCTATCGCAGGGGCGGCGAGGTTCACCATTCGCGGCTGACACTCAATGATTTAAGGGCGGCTGGGCCAGGTTGCAGCGCAGCTTCCGCTTCTGGAGATACATGATTTTTGGCGGTCCTTTGGCGCTGCGGCGTGACTGCGGTCACGTTAGGCGAATTTCGTCGGCCCTGCTGGGCGTGGTTTTGTTCGCATTTGTGGCGCTGGTCTCTCCGGTGGCTGCACATGCGCAGTCCGCCAATGCGTTATACAAGCGTGGTCAGGCTGCGGAGCTGAAAGACGATCCGGTTGCCGCATACGAGGCTTACCGCGAGGCGTACCGCAAGAATCCCAAGGACATAAAATACAAAGCCGCCTTTGACAGGATTCGATTTGTCGCTGGGGCGACGCTTGTGCATCAGGGGCAAAAGCTTCGCGATCAGGGTGATCTGGCCGGGGCGCTGACGGACTTTATACGCGCCACGCAGATGGACCCGAGCAACGAACAAGCCGTGAAGGAAGTGCGGGTCACGCAAGAACGGCTCGCCACGGGGGACGGGACTGCGCCGCCGGCTGCCAGGGAAACCCTTCCGCAGCAATTGGTCGATGCCGCTGGGCCGCTGGAACTGAAGCCGGTTTCAAACGATCCGATCGTGCTGCATATTTCAGAGGATTCCAAGGTCATTTACCAGACGATCGGGAAGTTGGCTGGACTGAATGTGCTATTCGATCCCGATTACGTTTCAAAGCGCATTTCGGTCGATCTGAACCAGGTTTCTTTGATGGATGCGTTGCGGATCGTCAGCACGCTCTCGGGGACCTTTTACCGGCCGGTGACGTCGAACACAATTTTCGTTGCGCAGAATAATCCGCAAAAGCGCAGCGAGCTGGACACGCAGGCGGTGCAGACGTTTTACCTGTCGAATGTGGCGGCGCAGAACGACATCTCTGACATTCAGAACGCGTTACGCCAGTTGCTGGTTGGCGGCGATGCAAACCAGGTGAAGTTGTTCGCGGTTCCGGGACAGAACGCGATCGTGATGCGCGGGACTCCCGACCAGCTGCTGCTGGCCCAGCAGATCATCGACGATCTGGATAAACAGCGGGCGGAAGTCGTTGTGGATGTCGCGGTCATGCAGGTGAATCACGACAAGCTGCGCAACATCGGAATCACGTTCCCGGGATCAGTTGGAGTGCAGTTGCAGACCCCGAATGCGACGACCACGACTACCCCCACTCCCGGGACGCCAACGACCCCCACCACTCCAACCACTGGCACAGGTCTGACGCTTGAAACCTTTAAGCATCTGAATGCGTCGAACTTTGGCGTGACCATAGGCCAGATCACAGCAAATTTGCTGCTGACCGATGCGGACACGAAGATTCTGCAGAATCCGCAAATCCGTGCTTCGGACGCACAAGAAGCCAAATTAAAGATTGGCCAGCGCGTACCGGTGGCGACCAGTTCGTATCAGGCGGGTGCGGCCACAGCCGTGGTCAGCTCGCTGGTGAACACGCAGTTTCAATACATCGACGTCGGCGTGAACATCACCATCACGCCGCTGATTCACACGAACCACGATGTGACGCTGAAGGTGACGATTGAAGTGTCCACCGTTGATAGCTTCCAGAATGTGGGCGGCATCACGGAGCCGGTCATCGGCCAACGCACGATTCAACAGGTGATTCGCTTGAAAGAGGGCGAAGCGAACCTGCTAGGCGGCATTCTGCAGAAGCAGGACAACATCACCATCGCCGGAACGCCGGGGTTGGGCGAGTTACCCCTTCTGAAATACTTCTTCAGCTCAAATCAGCATGAAATTATCAACAACGAGATTGTGTTCATGATGATTCCGCACATTGTGCGGACGCCTGACATCACCCCGTTGAACAGGCGAGTTCTCGATACAGGCACGGCGCGCAGCGTCGAGTTGCGGCGCGTTTCTTCGACTCCGCCGGCTGAGACGCCCGGCCAGTCGACTCGACCGCCTGCGCAGATGACGCCAGCGCCATCTCCGGTCCCGCCGCCTTCGGCCCAGGCTGCTCCGCCGTCGGTACCCGGCAATACTGCGCAGGCAGCGGCCGTCAATGCGGCAGTTGGCCTCGCGACGAGGCCTGACCAGCCGCCACCGGCTGGCGGTCCCGGGGTCTTGCTGGCACTGACGCCCGGCGAGAGCACACACCCGGTCGGCAGCACGTTCCAGGTAGCGGTCTCGTTGACGGGCGGCAGCGATATTTTCTCAGTGCCGATGCAGTTGCAGTATGACCAGACCAAGCTGACACTGATTAACGTGGACACCGGCGACCTGCTCGGAAAAGATGGGCAGGCGATTGCGTTGGTTCACAGAGACGACGGCAACGGCGCGGTAGCGATCAATGCTTCGAGGCCGCCAAATGTGGCCGGCGTGAACGGCCAGGGTGTTGTGGTCCAGCTGACGTTCCAGGCCAAGGCTCCGGGCGATGCGCAGCTTTCAATTGCGAAGGCCGGCGTGAAGGACAGCCACCAGCAGACGTTGCCAACAACGGGTACAAAGGCCGTCGTACACGTCAAATAGGCGAGTCCATGCCGATAAACGCGAGTCTACCAGCAGCGGCCCGTTCGCTTGACGGAACGCCCGCGCGCAAGCATCCTTAACAT